>Ga0102940_1000179_pt1 | contig 44178 bp, 33 predicted proteins | sample SalPonR2_C_D1_MG_FD_78215 | JGI IMG/M metagenome (GOLD analysis project Ga0102940, IMG submission 78215) | Salt pond soil microbial communities from South San Francisco under conditions of wetland restoration - Salt Pond MetaG R2_C_D1_MG | ecosystem: Environmental > Aquatic > Marine > Intertidal... | reverse complement strand
TACCTTGTACCGGCAATTGTGCTGTTGACTACTATGATTAAGAGCTCCACTACGTTCAGGAAATTCAAAAGCCCGCCCGCTCAGCTGAGCGGGCGGGCTTTTGAATTTCCACGGAGCCTTGATAAAGCCAGAGGCTATGCAGAGCGGCGGATCACCGGCTGATGAGCGTGCGTACTTTTTTGCTCTCTAAGTGATTCGAACCGGTATCCTTTGGCGGAAAAGTGCTCCAGCACTCGAGGCAGTACATACTCCAAACGGTCTTTTGCCTTCAGGCTATCGTGGAAAACCACAATAGATCCGGGTGTAACGTTTTTGATGACGTTATCCAGGCATGCTTCGGGCGACAGGTTGGGGTCGAAATCTCCACTAAGTACATCCCACATCACAATGCGATAATGGCGCTGCAAAAACTGAGCCTGTTTGGGTTTCATCCGGCCGTAGGGCGGGCGAAAGAGCATAGATTCCGTCAGGTTTGCACAGTGGCGTACGTTATGGAAGTAAGGGATATTGTCTGCGGTCCAGCCGTTGAGATGATTGTAGGTATGGTTACCTACCGAATGTTCACTCGCTTTAACTTGAGCAAATACCTCGGGGTGCTTTTCGATATTTTCACCGACGCAAAAGAAAGTAGCTTTTGCCTGGTAGGCAGCAAGCTGCTCCAGTACCCAGGGAGTCATCTCGGGAATGGGACCGTCGTCAAATGTCAGATAAATCTCTTTTTCCTGGGTAGGAATACGCCAGGTGAAATTTGGAAAGAGATTTTGAATAAATTGGGGTGTTTTAACTAAATACATAGGCTTTTTGGATTACTGTTCAGGGATATATTTTGAATATGTTTTGACTAAACTGTTTATACATTTATTTCATTGTTCATAATACCGGATTTGTCAGAAAGAGGTGGATCTCTTTTTCAATATAAATCCGATGTCAAACGAAAGCATCAACCAGAAATTACAGTACTGGGAAGAAAGAATCTTAGAAGGGAAGAGTCCTGGGAAAAGGATTCTGTTTTCCTTTTTTGTAACTTTGTATTTGCTTTCATATACAACGTTTTACAGCATAAAAATGCTGCCTAAAGTTCCGGTTTTTTTGACCATTTACGGAAATACTTTTTTGCGAAAGCAAAACCAGCGGACAGCAGCTGTATTTTTACCATTAAAACCGTTCAAAACACAATAACTACATGGATACAATTCGCTTGCGATTTGCCCCCAGCCCGACGGGTGCTTTACACATTGGTGGAGTGCGCACGGCTTTGTACAATTATTTACTTGCCCGCCAGCAAGGCGGCACGTTAATTTTACGCATTGAAGATACGGACCAAAATCGCTATGTACCCGGTGCGGAAGATTACATTCAGGAAGCACTTGAATGGTGCGGTATTACTCCCGACGAAGGCCCGCGGCAGGGTGGTGATTACGGCCCCTATCGACAATCGGAGCGAAAAGATCTATATGGACAATATGCAGAACAGCTGGTAGAGGCAGGACATGCCTACTATGCTTTTGATACTCCGGAAGAACTAAGCCAACGGCGGCAAGCTGCCGAGGCTGACGGGGACACGTTTAAATACGACGCCCGGGTGCGCCACCAACTAAAAAACAGCCTGACTCTGCCGCCCGCCGAAGTAAAGGAGCGCCTGGCACGAGGCGATCACTTTACCATCCGCCTGGCGGTGCCAGAGGACGAAATGGTGGCGGTGGAAGACGATGTGCGCGGCATGGTTCATTTTAACACCAGCGAGTTGGACGATAAGGTAATCTTGAAAAGTGATGGTATGCCCACCTATCACCTCGCCAATATTGTCGACGACCATTTAATGAAAATTACCCACGTTATTCGCGGGGAGGAGTGGTTGCCTAGTACGGCCCACCACGTACTGCTTTACCGTTTTCTGGGCTGGGAAGAAGAGATGCCGCACTTCGCGCACCTCCCTCTGATTATGAAGCCGAATGGCAAAGGAAAATTAAGCAAGCGCGATGGGGTTAAGCTTGGGATTCCAGTATTCCCACTTTCGTGGAAAGGAAAGACCGAAGAAGAGTCGTTTATCGGTTTTCGTGAATTTGGCTTCCTGCCGGCGGCCGTAACTAATTTTCTGGCCTTCCTGGGGTGGAATCCGGGTACGGAACAGGAAATGTTCTCCATGGCAGAGTTAACAGCTGCCTTTTCTGTAGATAAAATAGGTAAGTCCGGTGCTCGCTTTGATTTTGATAAAGCTCAATGGTTCAATCAGCAGTACATCATTCAGTCTGATAATAAAGATTTGCTCGACCGGGTAAAACCGCTGATCGTGGAAAAAGGACACGATAAAGACGATGCCTTCCTGTTGGAGTTTATCGACCTGATGAAAGAACGCGTACATACTTTACACGAATTCTGGAATAACGGATATTACTTCTTCCAGGATTTTACGGGATTTGATGAGAAAATGGTGCGCAAAAAGTGGAAAGCGGATAAGCGCGGTGCTTTCGATGAATTGCGGGAATGTGTGGCTGGTATTGATGATTTTTCAGCGGATAATGTACAGGGAGAAGTGAAAGGCTTTATCAATGACCAGGGGTATAAGTTTGGTGATATTCTGCCTATCCTGCGATTGGGCCTGACGGGTACTATGAAAGGGCCCGACATTTTCCGCACCATGAGCCTCCTGGGAAAACCAGAAACCGAACGACGCCTTGACCGCTCGTACCAGATGTTTGATGAGTACGTTGCTTCTTTGTAAGGCCGTATCAACCCTGGGGCATTTTACCTGCCCGTAAAGATGATGTGTTGCAGGGACGATTAGGGCCGTAGGATCAGGTATTACGCATTTGGTAAAATGATTCGGTGCCTTTGCTTATACTTTACGGCGTGATTTTTAAGTTATTAGAGCGTTTGTGGTCGGGGGCAGGCAGTAACGGATACAAACGTATTGAATCATTAAATATGCAGCTATGGCTAAAAAGAAGAAAAATAAAGAGTCGGAAGCAGCGGAAGACCTGGAAGGATTCGATATTAAGATAAATGAGTTCGGTGAAATTATTTCCAGTACACAGGTTGATGAGCTCAATGAATTCCTAAACGAACACGTTGACGATAAGAAACTAAAAGATCGCAAAAAGAACGATCAACAAGAAGAAGAATAGTTCAACTGAACCCAAAAACTAAACGCCTGCAGACTGATGACGGGATGTAGTGATCATGTCTGTAGTGCCCCAACGACCGATTAGCATACCATCTGGGCAGGCGTTCAGGCCGGCTCGTGTCTATTTGCCTCGTAATAGGTAACTTGCCATTGCTTTTGCATAGGTTGTTGGTGCAAGTCGTAGGAGTCTGTACCATAATTAGTGGCTTGGGCTTCTCGTCTTTTTTCAAATTAAAGCGTGTATGAAGGAAAAAATTACGCATCTGGTACGTCTTGGCTGTGTACTCGTTTTAGTCTATCTGACGGGCAGTGGCATTGAGGTGAGTGCAGAAATTCCATCCCCCAAACTTACCGTTGACCAGTTGCTATCGAATAGCGATACGACCATGGTAGCCTGTGATAATGCAGATAGTGATTACTCGTCGTGGATCAACACCCTACGTCTACAGGTGGAGGTTCCGGCCACCAATATGGGCGATAGCGTGGCAATCATTCCCGAGCCTCCTCAGGTATATTCGTTTACGGGGCCCTGTGGGGATACGATTTCGCTGGTATTTGAGATCTATGACGATACCGGCATGTTGAAATCAAATAATCGCTATGTTTTTATCGCCGTTGATGACCAGCCTCCAGCGTTTTCTACTCCTTTCGGAGACACCCTGCGCCTGACATGTGCCGATGTGATCCCGCCTATATCCAATGTAACGGTAACGGATTGTCGCCTGGATGAAGTTTCGACTTCGGAAACTACTGAGTCGATCGGAAACTGCCCTTTGGAGATAAAAATTGTTCGAAGCTGGATGGCTACCGACGACTGCGGGCAGACGTCAGAATTCACCCAGGTCATCTTTGTAGAAGATAACGAGGCCCCGGCTTTTGTCAATTTTCCGGCAGATACGACCATCTCTTGCACCAGCCTGACGGATACGGCTACCCTGGGAGTACCCGGTGTAACTGATTTATGCGACGCTGATCCATTCCTAAGTTTCTTTGATCAGGTGACGAATAATGGTGGAGCAGGTTGTGTGGGAACTTATTCGATCCTGCGCACCTGGCAGGTATCGGATAATTGCGGAAATACCCGCACCAAAGTACAACGGATTTCGGTAGAAGACCGGGAACCTCCGACGTTTGATCTGCCAGCGGATACTACCATTAGCTGTCGTTTTGGCGACAGTCCCTTCTTTACTGGACGCCCATCGAACGTACAAGACAATTGTGCCCTGCTTACTGGCGATAATGTGACGTACGAAGACTTCATTGTGGTCGATTCTTGCGATAATATTTATACCGTGAATCGCACCTGGTCGGTAACGGATAGTTGTGGTAATACGGCTCTGGGGGTACAGATCATCGAGGTCGTCGACGAAGGTGGTTTAGTGTTTACTCAGGCTGCCCAGGATCTTATACTGAATTGTACAGCAGACCTGGATGTAGCCACTCGGTACAATGCCTGGATTGATAGCCTGGCCGGTGTTCAGGCCGAGGATAATTGCACCCCGACGGAAGAACTCACCTATCAGGTAATCGATAGCCTGACCGGTCAACCGGCGACGTTACCAGCCCGCTCTTGCGATCCACAGCTATCGAGTGTCTACAATCAGACTATTCTGGTAGTGGTGGCAGATGACTGTGGTCAGCGTGATACCAGTATTGCTCATTTCAGGGTTTTAGATGAAGAAAAACCACAGATTACAAACTGTCAAAGTGATACGACGCTGACGACCGACGTCGGACAGTGTCATGCTACCTTTATACTTCCCGCACCTACGTTTACCGAAGCGTGCCCGGGCGATATCCGATATCAATACCGCCTGGGTAATGGTACCCGGGAGGATGCCGGTGATTTGGGACCGCAGGAGTTATTGGTTCCGCAGGGTGTACATTTACTGACGTATTACCTGACCGACTGTGTGGGCAATACGGATAGCTGTTCTTTTTACATTACGGTAGAAGACCGGGAGGCCCCTCAGGCGGTTTGTCCTGCTGATACGGTAGTTGTACTTGGTGCCAGTACCTGTGTGGCCCCGGTCACGCTGCAACGTCCACAGGCTACCGATAACTGTGCGATAGTCATGGCAGATAGCGTTCCGGTTGTCGAGTATTTTGTGACGGGAGCAACGCAAAGAAGTACGGAGCCCTTCAACGCGGGGAATACGCCAACTATCGTTGATTTTAGCCTGGGGCAAAGTACGGTCCATCTAATTATTCGGGATGTAAGCGGTAATGCAGATACCTGCCGCTATAGTGTGACGGTGCGGGATGAACAAGCGCCTACCATTCTTTGTCAACCAACAGCTCTGTTTATTAATCCTTCCGGGTTGGTAGACGAAAGAGTAGGCGTACAGGAGGTTGATGCGGGCTCCTTTGATAACTGTACCCTGGATACGTTATACCTGGAGCCCTTCACCTTTGGCTGTGAGCTGGCGGGTACGGTCCAGGATGTAATTCTTACCGGCATTGATCAGTCGGGGAATATGAGCCAATGTTCGACCATCGTGCGCATCGAAAACCTTAGGCCACAACCAACGGCCAGTTCCGGTTTGTGCGGTAGTGATACCTTATATCTGATTGCCAATCCTCCACCAGCGGAGGGGGGTATTGTATTCCAGTACGAATGGACAGGCCCCAACAACTTTACCAGCAATCTGCAGAACCCCTTCATTCCCAATATCGGCCCTGAGAATGCGGGGTCGTATTCCGTGGAAATTACGGGTATCACTGGGTGTACAGCCACCGGTACGATCGAAGTGGCCATTGAAGATTTACCGCTTACGCCAAATGTGATTGTAGGCGAAAATTACTGTATTGACGAAGATATTATCCTCGAATCATCGGTGCAGCCTGAAGGGCGAGAGGTGATTTATCGCTGGTATACAGGAGAAGCTCCTGATGGGGCTCTTTTTGCGCAAACGCAAACACCCATCCTGACTTTACCGGCCCCCCATAATGCAGGGCAGCGTACCTTTTATGTAGAGGTAGAAGCCGATGGGTGTGCCTCGCCGCCGTCTGCTTCGCGAACATTTGTCATAAATGCCATTCCGACGGCTATTCCGGAGCAGCAAACAATTAGTGTTTGTGCGGGGGAGGCGATTATGCTGGGGACTCCGGTTACGGGGCCTGACATTACTTATGCCTGGACAGGCCCCAACGGTTTTGCATCGAGCAGTCAGTTTCCGGAAGCTATCGATCCGGCGATTACCCTCAACGACGGGGTCTATGTATTGACGGTATTGCGCAACGGGTGTGCCTCGGATCCTGCCTTCGTCAATGTTGACGTGTTGCCGCGTCCATCGCGTCCGGAGCTATCGAATAACGGCCCGGCTTGCGTAGGGGAAGATATCGTCCTGTCGACGAATGCCGACGCAGAGATTTACCATTGGATTGCCCCTGATCTAAGGGAGTTTTCGACCACTACCGATACGTTCCTACTCGATCAGGCTACGGCCGCACAGAGTGGCAACTGGCGGCTCTACGTCACCGACTTTGGGTGTGACTCCGAAACATCAGCCGCCTCCTCTGTGGTGGTAACACCAGCTCCCCAACCAGCCGCGGCCGCAGTGCAGAATGTAATCTGCGAAGGAAGTACTATGACCCTCGCCGCCTCCCCTGATATTGCGAATGCAACCTATCGCTGGAGCGGCCCCAATGGGTATCAGGCAGTGGGCCAAACGGTCAATATAGAAAATATGCGTCCGAGCCGGGAGGGGCGTTACGTGTTAGAAATAACAACTCAGGAAGGCTGTAGTAACACGGATGATATTGATATTATGGTAGAGGAAAGTGTGCGCATAATTGCGGCAACCAACGACGGCCCGCAGTGCCTTACCGGACCTACCGATATTCGAATGACGGCTACGACCTTTCCCGAAGATGACGGTGGGTTCACGTACCGCTGGACGGGACCCAATGGGTTTGTTGCTGCCACGGTCGATGCTATCATACCAAACGCGACCGAAGCCGATAATGGGAACTATCAACTACAGGTAACCACAGCTGAAGGGTGTCGGTCGAATGTACTGGGCACCCTGGTCGATGTTAATGATCCTCCTCCTATGCCCGCCGTGCCTACCGTAAGTGCGGGTACGCCGGAACCCATTTGTGAAGACAGCGAGTTTACTCTGATGACCACGGCCTACGAGGGAACAGAGGTACGCTACAGTTGGCAAACCCCCGATGACGGGATTATTATTACGGAAGATCCATCGCTGACGATTGCGCAGGCGGGAATGGCTGATAACGGAAACTATTCTGTATTTGTGACGGTCGATGGATGCTCGTCTCGCGAATCGGGGCGTCGCCGTTTGCTGGTTCGGGAAAAACCCGTGGCTACAGCGAATACGAATAGCCCGGTTTGTGCGGGGCAGGCGCTGGAATTGAGAGCCATAGCACCGGCGGATGCGCGGTATCTGTGGTCGGGGCCTAATTTTAGCTCTTCCTTGGCGAACCCAGTCATTGCTGTAGTTGATTCGGCATCCCATGCGGGGACGTACAATCTGGTTGTCGAAGTGGACGGCTGTCGTTCTGACGCGGTATCGACTACAGTCGATGTTTTACCTTCTCCACAAACTCCCGTCCTGGCACAACCCGCTGATTTATGTATCGACAACCCGGGAGCTCTATTACGCTTACAATTAGTAGATAGTACACAGACAAGTGGAGCAACCTATCGGTGGTTTGGTCCGGATGGCGCTCTGGGTCAATCCGGTCAACCGGTCTTTGATATTGCTGATTTTTCCAGTTTGGAAAGTGGGCTAAATAGTTTTTATGCCACGGCTGTGTTAGATGCTTGTGTCTCCGAAGTATCGAATCCGGTCGATATTGATCTGGACCGGATTCCCGACATTCAGGCTTTCGCCGGGCAAGACTTCTCAGCTTGTGAGACGGATAATATACTGCTGCGTGGTGAAGCACCAGATGTTGGATCGGGCCGTTGGACACTCCTGGCGCCCGATACGGCTCAGAGTGTGGTGATTACCAATGCCACCCGTGCTAATTCGGCGCTCAATGGGATCACGGGAGGTACGGAATATACTTTCCGTTGGACCTTATCGAACGGAGCGTGTATGGACTATTCCTCGGATGAGGTTACCATTGATGTAAACGTCTCAGAAATGGCTGATGCTGGAGAGGATATTATCGCCTGTAGCTCCCGGGAGATTACCTTAAACGCGGAGCCGAGCATCAGTGGTGATGCATTTTGGTCTCAAACGGATGTACAGGGGTTGCTGGGAGTCAATATTGTCAATGCATCATCGACTACCCCAACCATCACCGGTATGCAGCCGGGGAATCTGTACTCCTTCACCTGGACCGTCCGCAGTGGATGTGGTGATGCCATGGATGAGGTGTTTGTACTTATTTCGGATCCCAATCCATTTGCCGGCCCCGATCAGGTGGTCTGTAACGAAGATAATTTTGCGCAACTAAATGCCGATGTGCCGACGGAAGGTAGCCGGGGGCAATGGACGTCAACTGATCCGGACATCCGATTCTCAGATGGGGACAACCCCAATACTACGGTAACCCGCCTTAAAACGGGGGAAAATATTTTTATCTGGGAAATGGACAATGGGATTTGTGGTGAAGATTCTCGTGATACGGTGCGTATACAATATAAACGCAACCCCATGGCTGTTGACGATGTGGCGACCACCGGTTTTGGCCAGGATGTAGCGATTGATGTCGTAGCTAACGACAGTCTGGTACAGGATCCGTTTATTCAGTTGGTGGCACAACCGGATAACGGGACAGTAGAAATCCTGGATAGCCGCACCTTACGTTACGAGCCGGACGTGAATTTCGTTGGCGATGATCGTTTTTTCTACGAGTTGTGTAGTGAAGCCTGTGCCTGTTCTCTAGCGGAAGTACAATTGGAAGTGGGCAACGATGCCCGCTGTGATGTGCCTTCGATCATTACACCGAATAATGACGGCATCAATGATGTTTTTGTCATTCCCTGCTTACTTGACGAGGTGAGCTATCCGAATAGTCAGTTGATTATCCTCAATCAATGGGGGGATGAAATATATCGTTCGCAGCGGCCTTATCCCAACAACTGGAGAGGGCAGTACAATGGGGAGGATCTGGCTGCGGGTACTTATTTTTATCTGTTAGATTTCGGTGACGGATCGCCGGCACAAAATGGATTTTTTATGATTCAGCGTTAATGAATCCCAGAAACGATATGCTATGAAGCAATTTTTACTTCTCCTGTGGATAATGACCGGTGCGATAAGTCTTTGGGCACAACAGGAAACCCAGTACACGCAATTTATGCACTACAAGCTGGGCCTCAATCCTGCTTACGCTGGAAGTAGCGGTAGCATAGAGCTGGCAGGATTGGTGCGCAACCAATGGATGGGTATCGAGGGAAGTCCACAAACACAATTATTATCGTTCTCCCTGCCCCTGGTCAACCAACGAATAGGTTTGGGGGCTAATATCCTGCGCAAAACGATTGGGGTGACCAACGAGTATGCCCTGGAAACAGCTTATGCTTACCGCATTCCGGTGCCACGAGGCTATCTGGGCCTTGGAATACAGGGATCGGTGCGGATGTTGCGCATCGATTACAGTCAGTTGCAGGGTACACAACCGATTTCTCAAGACGGAGCGGTACCCGTCGATATGCAAAGTAAATTGGTACCTAATTTTGGTGCCGGCCTATATTATTCCGGGCAAACTTTTTACTTCGGCGTGTCGGTTCCCCGGTTGCTAAACAGCAATATTGATCTGGCCGATGGAGATGGTACCATTTCCCGGGATGTGAGTCACCTTTATATTATGGGTGGGGTGGAATTGAAGGCAGGAGAAGGCCTTACCCTGGAACCTCAGCTTTTACTCAAGTTGGTTTCTGGAGCTCCCCTCGACCTCGATATCAATGTGATGGGGCATTTTGAATCTCGTTTTCACACGGGGCTTTCCTATCGGCTGGGTGGATCGGCAGGTACCGGCTTTGGAGAGTCTGCCGCTCTATTGATTGGTGCTGACCTCACACCCAATATGCAATTGGGCCTGGCGTATGATATGACACTTTCGGAATTACGCGATTTCAGCTCGGGAAGTGTGGAGGTCATGTTGCGTTATCTATTGCAGCGCAAGCCAGCTTCCGGCGAAGATACGGAAACGGACTCGCCCCGTTTCTTTTAATGATCCTGGAAAACGAATCGAAATGAACAGGTTTTGGATATGGAGTTTATTAGTGGTTATGCTGGCCGTCCCAGCCGGGCTAAATGCCCAAAATAATGCCGGGGAGCAATTTACGCGGGCACGCGACCGCGTCGTCCTGCGCAATCTTACGCGGTTGAATACCAAAAATATTGAATTCTCCCCCACCTATTTTCGGGATGGGCTCGTATTTGTTTCCTCCCGGCAAAAGGGAGGATACGTCGATGAACGCCTGGGGGAAACGTATTTTGATCTGTTCTTTACTCAGCTTGATGCTGAGGGTAGCCCGGGCCGAACCAGGCCTTTTTCTCTGGAGCTCAACTCTCCTCTGCACGAAGGTCCGGTTACGTTTTCGCCGGATGAACGCACGGTATACTTTACCCGGAATAATCAGAGCAACCTGAAAGCCTCCTCCAATAAGAGAGAACGGATCACCCTGAAAATCTACGAAGCCGAATGGGGCCCTTACGACGATTGGATTAACGTGCAGGAACTGCCCTTTAATAGCAATCGCTACTCCTGTATGCACCCGGCACTAAGCCCTAATGGAGAACGCCTCTATTTTTCCTCGGATATGCCGGGCGGATTTGGGAAACGCGATATCTATATGGTCGAAAAAAACAACGGTAAATGGTCAAAGCCCATCAATTTGGGGCCACGAATCAATACGGCCGGTAATGAATCGTATCCGTTTTTTCACGAAAGTGACTATTTTTTCTTCGCTTCGGATGGGCATCCGGGAGAGGGAAAGCTCGACCTCTATATGATGGATATGGGCGGGAAACGCTGGGGTGAGCTGGTTAATCTGGGTAAGTCTTTTAATACGCCCGATGATGATTTTGGGTTTCTGATGCATCCTTCCGGTATGCGGGGCTATTTTTCTTCCAATCGTCAGGATGGTCTGGGCAAGGATGATATTTATATGTTCTACGTTCCCGATGGTCTGGGCGGCGTTGAGGTGGTTAAGGATGTGGTCTCTCAAATTCAGGTTTGGGACACCGATAGTCGACGTACTATTGCGGAAGCGGCCGTATATCTGCTACCCATAACGGCATTCGATAAATTGCCTTCCGGCAAAAATGAATTGCTCAAAGCAATGGATAAGGCGGGGGCACCAAACTTATACACCACCGAAACGGGGCAGGGGCGCTTGCTGCTCAACCCTGATCAATCGTATCTAATTATGGTCTATAAGGAAGGGTATTCTCCCTACAGCCTACAACTATACGAGGGGGGAATGCCACCTTCGATTAAAGTGCAGTTAACGGAAATCGACTGCATCACCCTGAATGGAAAAATTGAGAATAGTGAGACCGGTGGCGTGGTACCGGGGGCTGAGGTAATTATTCGCAACGGATGTACGGGCGAAGAAGTAGTGGTCGAATCAGCTACTACGGGCAAATACACCTATTGCCTGGAGATTGGGTGCCTTTTTACTATTTCTGCGGCAAAGCCCGGATTTATTACGGGTTCGACAGCGGTATCGACGGAGCGCCTGCGGGGCAACCGTACTTTTCGGGCCAGCTTGCGCCTTAAGCCCGACCAGGCCTATCGGCCCAGGGGGGGAGTCGAAACCAGGGCCAATACAGTAGTGCTTGGTGGTGTGCGCTTTGTCGGGAGATCAGAGCGGTTACAGAAGGAGTCGTACGCTTCGTTGGAGCGCCTGGCAGGTATTATGGATAATCACCCACAGTTGGATATAGAGCTGAATGCCCATACAGACACTCGTGGCGACGAGCGGATGAACCAAAAGCTGTCCCTCCGCCGGGCCGAAGCGGTTAAGGAATTATTGCAACAATGGGGAATTGATGCCAAACGAATTCGCGCCTATGGCTACGGCGAGTCATTTCCCCGCAATCACTGTGGCGAAGGTGTACCCTGTACCGAAGCCGAGCATCAGGTAAACCAGCGCGTAGAGATAAAAATCCGTTCACAGCAAGCACCACTAACCATTTCCCAACTGGCTAATCTGCTGGAATCTAATTGATGTATGCAAGTGTATTGGCGTGACGTCCTGGTTTTTTTGCGTAAGCTATCGCTAAAGAGAATAGGTAATATGGTACTGATTTATAGTTCCTATTACCTTACGCGCTTGCTGCGCCGACCGGTGCAATGGGGAGTGCCGATGACCATTTCTATTGAGCCCACGACGGCCTGCAATCTGCGGTGCCCGGAATGCCCCAGTGGGTTGCGGCAGTTTACCCGGCCTACCGGTAATCTGAAAGCTGGTTTCTTCCGCCGCATTCTCGAAGAATTAGGTGACCGCCTTACCTGGTTGATCTTCTACTTTCAGGGCGAGCCCTACATCAATCCCGATTTCCTGGCGATGGTGCAAGAGGCTTCCGCCCTTGGTATCTACACGATTACATCTACCAATGGCCATTTCCTTAACGAGGATAACGCCCGCCGCACTATTGAGTCAGGACTCGACCGCCTGATTATTTCGGTAGACGGTACTACGCAGGATACCTACGAAAACTACCGGATCGGTGGCGATCTGGAGGTGGTTCTACAGGGTGCGCGCAATGTGGTAAAGTGGAAAAAGAAACTAGGCTCCTCTACACCGCATCTTATCTTTCAATTTCTGGTAGTTCGGCCCAATGAGCATCAAATAGACGATATTAAACGGCTAGCTGCAGAAATCGGTATCGATGAGGTAAAGTTAAAAACAGCGCAGGTCTACGATTATCAGCATGGTAACCCACTGATTCCCACCCGGGAAAAATATGCGCGGTACGCACGGCAACCCGATGGTACCTATCGGATCAAAAACCGTCTGCTGAATCATTGCTGGAAGTTGTGGCACGCCTGCGTCATTACCTGGGATGGCCTGGTGGTACCTTGCTGTTTCGATAAAGATGCCCAACACCGCCTGGGGAACCTGCAAGAGCAATCGTTCCAGTCTATTTGGCAGGGGGAGGAGTATCAGGGCTTTCGCCAAAAACTGCTGCGGGGACGGGATCAGATCGACATCTGTACCAACTGTACGGAAGGGTGTACCGTATGGCAATGAACATAAAATTTTATTTGGTGTTAAGTGATCTGGTGAATATTAACAATGTGCTTACGCGTTTTTACTGCTTTTATTTTGGCAGATTGATCAATAGGCTTAAAAAAAACTTGGGGCAGGAGATTCCAATTCCATGTAATTCAGAGATTAAGAATCTATAAACTTGACTTTAAGGTAGAAAGTCTGCATTTTTGTAGACGTTCGCTTTTGTCAAAATTACCCCTATCCCAGGGATATTACCACCGAATCAACGGTTGATTCTGTCCGGCCTTAGGGAAGCGAACCTGGAAATCATTACAAACAACGTATCGTATCCCCATTAAATTTGGGATAGAACGATAAGACGAAGTTGGTAGACGGCCTGACTATCGTCTTGACTTAGACGGCACTTTCTGCAGGGAAGTAATCGCATGTCTGTAGTTTGTGTGCATCAGCAGATTGAAATTCGTACTTTTTATATAAGGGAGATACAGCAGGAACCTCCATAAACAGCAGCAGAATGACTACGTTCAAAACAATCATCTCCGGTCACCTGGAGTTTGGTAGCCCGCGCAGCTACGAAAAGGTGATGATGATGCTCGATCACCGGATAGAAAATTATTATAAAAATGATGTGCTCATCAAGATTGATGAGGTCTTCCAGCCGGATTCAGCGTCAATGGATATTCCCCGTTTGATCGGGCAAGCCTCTGACAAGTGCTTTCGCAATACATTGAGTATGCTCGAAATGATCATGCAGTATGCAGTAGCGGGAAGTGTCAGTATCTGGAAACTGGAAGATGGAACCTGTTTGGAATATAAAAAACTGGAGCCCAGTAGCGATAAAGCTGCCGTGCAATCTTTTCTCCATGGCCGTGAGCTGATCAGCGAAGGAAAAGAAAGTGAAGCCCGCAAAGTACTCAGTAAAGCTATCGAGAAATTTGAACGCCACGCGCTGGCTTACGAACGTCGCGGTCACGTCAATATGCACCTGGGAAACCTGGATGATGCCCTCTATGATTTTAGTAAAAGTATCAAGATAAATCCCCACAGTGCCGATGCCTTTTATGGTCAGGGTACCGTTTATCTAAAGCAGGATAAATTAGATAAAGCCATCGAAGCTTTTGGTCAGAGTGCCAAGGCATCGATTCCCCATCAACCGGTTTACTGGAAAGCACGTCGTAAGAAAGGCAATTGCCACCTGGAATTGGATCAATATGCTAAAGCAGAGTTTGAATTCAAATTATTGACGAGGCGTACTTTTGCGGAAAGCAATCCTAATTATGCCTTCCGGCAAAAAGACCTGTTCAATTATGGTCGGGCACTACTGGGCCTGAAAAAGTATGATGAGGCGATTGAAGCCTTTGATCGCGCCCTGGCAATCGGTAACGAAAAAGAAACCATTTCCGAAGCGGATCAATTCCTGTACCGTGGTATTGCTCTGCAAAAAGCAGGAAAAGAAGGGTACCGTACGGATTGGGAGCGCGCCGCCAAAAGTGGTTCCCAGAAAGCCGCACGCCTTTTGCAAGAAGGGTAAACTCCCTGTATATTCTGCTGTATAAATCCCGAAAACCGGCGAGCCGGTTTTCGGGATTTTTTTGTCGTGTTGGCGAATGAGGACGTTTCCCGTTTTCCGGTCTTTGGTAAACCAGAACCCTTTGCGATATCGTTAATAAAGTAAATATAAACCGTATGCTGCGTTTCTCTTTTCTGACTTCGTTGTTTCTATTGCTTGGTATATTTGCCTCGGCTCAGGCCGATTACCTGACGCTAGATGATCTATCTGGGAAGGCAAAGCGAGCATTCGAACGGGCTCAGGGCTTCATTGAGCGCCGGGATCTACCCCGTGCCGAACGAGCGCTGTCGGAAGTCTTAGAGGAAGAACCGACCATGATTAGAGCCCGGATCCTATTGGGGCACGTACGCTACGAAAGCGGCAACCGGTCAGGCGCTATTGAGCACTATCAACGGGCCCTGGAACTCGCCCCACAATACGATCAGCGGCTGTGGTACCAATACGCCGAAACACTGCGTCAGGAGCGTCTTTTTGCGGAAGCAGCTGTAGCGTATCGGCAGTTTTTGGAAACGGATGAAAAGAATGATGTGCTGCGCAAGCGCGCAGAACAACAACTTGCTAACGTGGCCTTCGCCGCTGAAGCGCTCGCTAATCCTCAGCCCTTTGATCCGGAGCCCCTCCCGTCGGGGATCAATACGCCGCAGGCGGAGTACCTGCCCAGCTTTACCGCTGATCAATCGCTGTTGGTATATACTGCTGTCCGGCAGGGACAGGAGGACTTCTATCAGAGTCGTTATATCGATAGCACCTGGACAGCGGGAGAGCCGATTGCTTCCTTGAATACGTCCCGTAACGAAGGTGCGCAGACGATCTCTGCCGACGGGCGGGTTATGGTGTTTACAGCATGTAATCGACCCGAGAGTCAGGGTGGCTGCGACCTGTATATTGCCTATCGCACCGATTCTGTTTGGGGTACCCCCAAAAATATGGGCCCCACCATCAACACGCGCTTCTGGGATTCGCAACCCTCCCTGTCGGCCAATGGGCGCCTGCTGTATTTTGCCAGCAATCGTCCGGGCGGTAAAGGCAAGAATGATATTTGGATTACCTACCGTCAGACGAACGGCACCTGGATTCGGCCGGTCAATGCCGGTGCACCCATCAATACCGAACGCAGTGAGCAATCGCCCTTTATTCATTCCGACGGGCGCACACTGTATTTTATGTCTGATGGACACCCCGGACTTGGTGGCTTTGATCTATTTCTGGCCCGTTTACAGGCCGATGGTACCTGGAACGAGCCCCGCAATCTGGGATATCCGATCAATACCTTTAGTAATGAAGGTGCGCTCACGGTGCAACGCGATGGGCGCTACGCCTACTTCTCAAAAGATGTACGCGACCGGCCGGAAGGTGAACCCCTGACCGATATCTACCGCTTTGAACTACCCGAAAATATTCGCCCTGCCCCGGTAACTTACGTGCAGGCGCAAGTGAGGGATGCCCGCACTTTGGAGCCGCTGACAGCTACTGCTCTGCTCACCCCCACGGGCGAAGAATTGGCTTATTACGACGACTCTACTGACATAAACGGGCAGTTCTTAATCTGTTTGCCCGTTGGCAAAGATTACGCCCTGACCGTAGAGCGAGCAGGATACCTGTTTTATTCCGATTATTTTGGGCTTTCGGAGGCTGCCACCTTGCAGAAACCCTTCCAGTTGGAGGTCTTGCTGCAACCTATCGAGGCACCGGGAGATACGGCAATCGACGAATCGGCGCCGGTCGTTCTGCGTAATGTTTTCTTTGCCACCGGATCGGCTGAGCTACTGCCCGCCTCCGAGAACGAACTCCATCGCCTCTATCGGCTCCTGGAGGATCGCCCCGCGCTGCGCATCCGCATTAACGGCCATACCGATAATGTAGGCAGCGATGCCGACAATCAGGCCTTATCCGAAGCCCGGGCGAAAGCGGTGTACGACTATCTGCTTGATCAGGGTATTAAGCGAGAACGGTTGACGTATAAAGGGTTTGGTGAAGAGGTGCCTATTGCCACCAACGATACCCCCGAAGGGCGGCAACGTAACCGGCGGACAGAGTTTGAGGTGCTGCCGCTAAATTAATGGGAGGTTGAGGGTAAGCTGGTTAGGAATAGCTGACTGTCACTACCTCACATTGTATTTGGTACAGGGTATAAGGTAGTAGGGTGTTATAAAGCCTTTATACCTTCTACCTGTTGCTCTGTACCGGGAGGTTGGGCCCTGACGGCCATAACTTTACGAAGTGTCTATGCCCAACCTACCGTTAAATTAAGCCACGGGACTTGAGTTCGAGGTATTTGTTGATGGTATTCACCGAGAGGTCTTCGGGTGCGGTCAGGGTGGACTGAATCCCATATTGCAGTAGCTTTTCTACCATTTGTTGTTTTTCGCTTAGAAAGCGGCGGGCCGTCACCTGATGATAAATTCCTTCCAGGCTTTGTGGGGGCTGTTCGGTGAACTCGCGAATTTCTGTATTTTCAAAAAAAACAACGACCAGTAGGTGTAGGCGATTAATGCGTCGAAGTACGGGAAGCACGCGTTCGAGGGCGTACATACTCTCAAAATTGGTGAACAACAGCATGAGACTACGCCCTCGGACCAGTTTTCGTGACGCATAGTAGAGCAGTTCGTAATTGGCTTCCAGGGGACGTTCTTTTTCGTTGTACAGTGCCGTCAGGATCTTATTGAGTTGAGTCGCTTTACTATCGGCCTTAAGGGTGGTACCCAGCTTGTCGGAAAAGGTGATTAGCCCGGCCTTATCGTACTTTTGCAGCGCTACGTTAGACATGACAAGGGAGGTGTTGATGGCATAGTCCATCAGGCTCAACCCATCGAAGGGCATGCGCATGGCGCGACTTTTATCGATGACACAGTAAATTTGTTGGGCACGCTCGTCCTCGTATTGATTGACCATCAAGTTATGGCGTCGGCTACTGGCCTTCCAGTTAATGCTGCGGTAGTCATCGCCGCGCACATAGTTTTTGATTTGTTCAAATTCGTAGCTATGGCCGATGCGCCGTATTTTTTTTATGCCTTTCTGGGTGGTAAGGCGATCAAATGCGCGAAAAGACATTTGTTTCATTTGCAGAATGGAGGGGTAGACCGGCACTTCCTGGCCTTCGGTTTGAAAAGACAGCCGGCGCTCCACCAGGCCCAGTCGGGAGGAGGCGAATACCTGAATGGCACCAAAAGAATAGGCTCCCCGCTCCAGAGGGCGAAGGCTATATTTGACATTGCGTGTGTCGCCGGCAGGGAGGTTGAGGAGCAGGTTGAAGTCGCGTCGCTGCAGTTGAATGGGCAACTCGTCGATCACGCGTAGCCGTAGCAATTGACTCCCTTTATTGTCCAGTTTAATGTCCACCTGGTTGGGGTCGCCGAGGTTAAACAGGCGCGGCAGTTGACGCTGTGCGTGTATGGGTAGATTATTGCGAAACAGCAAGAAGTAGTCGAGAAATAATAACCCCAGAAATAACACGAATAACATCTGTGTTGGTACGAAAAATATGGGAAAGGCAAAGCTCACTATGAACAGCACACTGAGCACCCCAAGCGCCTGAAAAAAGCGGCCGGGTAAAAATAGATCGTTCCAGTAGTGGCGTAGCTTCATCTTAGCGGGGTACCTCAATCGATTGAATAATACCGCGGATAATATCGGCTGACTCATACCCTTCCATCTCGCGTTCGGGTTGTAGAATAACCCGGTGGTTAAGTACGTGGTAGGCTACGTATTGAATATCGTCGGGCGTAACAAAGTCGCGCCCGCTCATGGCCGCTATAGCTTTGGCCACGCGCATCATAGCCAGAGATGCCCGGGGAGAGGCACCGAGAAACAAGTCACCATGCGAGCGGGTAGTATGTACAATTTGTGCGATATAGTCGAGTAGCACATCTTCGATGTGGACCCGTTCTACCAGGTTGCGGCATTTGCGAAGCTCGGTAGCAGAGAGAACTTTCTGTACAGTTTGCCGGGTATCGACGCGAAAGTTAGAGCGAAAGCGACGCAGGATTTGCTGCTCTTCTTCCAGCTCGGGGTAGGTTAAGTTGATCTTTACCAGAAAGCGGTCGAGTTGTGCTTCGGGGAGTTTGTAGGTGCCTTCCTGTTCGATGGGGTTCTGGGTGGCAATGACAAAGAACGGGTCCTCCATGGGGTAGGTGGCCCCATCTACGGTCACCTGATATTCTTCCATGACTTCGAAGAGTGAGGCCTGCGTTTTGGCCGGAGCCCGGTTAATCTCATCGATGAGTACGATATTGGCGAAAACCGGTCCGGCGTTGAAGGTGAATTCTGACGACTTCATATTAAATACCGTAGTACCCACCACGTCGCTGGGCATAAGATCGGGAGTGAATTGAATGCGGGAGAAGTCGACATCAAGTGTATGGGCCAGCAGTTTGGCGGAAAGCGTCTTGGCGATACCCGGTACGCCTTCGAGGAGCACATGACCGTCGGCAAGCATAGCGGCCAGCAGCAGATCGACCAGCTCGCGTTGCCCGATCAAAACCTGACCCAGCTCAGCTCGGATATTGGCTGTAGCCTGGGCAATCTCACTCAGGTCAAGCTGATTGCCACCCCAGGGATGGTCGGGTTCTGCTGCGAGGGATTCGCTTTGTTCTGGCTGAGATTGCTCCGGTTCGTTGTGTTCCATGTCGGACTGTTCGTCCTTGTGTTCATCGTCCATGGTATAGGTATTTAAGTAGCGTGCTGATAAAAGGTTTCTATATGTTGGTGGAATTCTTCGAGGGTATTTTCAGAGACGTAAGAAGAACTCTTAATATTGGCATTCAATAATAATATTTTTTTAATGATGTTGAGGGGGACCTGTGCTTGTTCGGACAGTTTTTTGGCGAAAGCCTCATCCAGGGTACGGGTAGGCACCCGATAGCGGTTGCGTACGTAGCTGAGAAACAGTGCCATGTCCTCCAGGGCTAATTTCTTATGGTCATTTTGCAGAAAGTAGAGGCGTCCAATGGTCTGCAGGAACTCCAGGGAGGTATTGCGATTTGGGTCTAGCACCGGAATGACACGCTGCCGTCGTTTGGTGCGAAAGATTAGGTAACACAGCGCAGCCCCCAGGAGGATATACCAGGCCCAGGCCAGGGCCGGTTGTTGGAGGATGTACTGCAGTGGACCGGGGCCATAGCGCCGTGGACCGTTGGAAAACTCGCGGTTAAAACTCGCGGAGGTCATCGACCACCTATCCCAATAAATGGTGTCGCCGGGCAGCTGCCGGATAATTGCTTCGGTGTACGCCAGGCCGCTTTCTTCTTTCATGCTCAGGTTGGTGAAGGCCAAAGGGGTGGTATGGATAAGAAAATGCCCCTCGCCGTAGGCAAATGCTACAAAGTTGACGCCGCCGGGAGAGCAGGTGCCGAGTGTATCCAGTTGACTGGAAAACGGGGGGCAAAAACAGTCCTCATCCAAATATGACCAAAAATAGGGTTCGTAGTATTTCTGAGTACGATAAGATAGGTTGTGTTCCCGGTCAGACCCGGTCATGCGCAGGCTGACCTGTTGGGCAGGTATCGTGTTAGGGCGACGAAACAGCGAATCGGGGCAATACGGGGTGAGGATGGTATCAAGTACCGTCTGGGACGGTACGGAAGCCGACAGGAAGATTGTATTTCCGGCAGCCGCAAACTGCAGTAGCTGATCCTGATCGAGGGAATCTAAATACATATAATCGCATATAATTACATAACTGGCGGGGGCAGCGGTAGCATCAAGTGGCAGAGCATCGGCAATGGGCGCATTGAGGTCGACCAGCTCGCGCTGCTCCGCCAGCAACGTGTGGAGTACATAGGTGCCAAAAGGGCCATCGTTGTCCGCCAGGTAGTTCTCCTGCCAGTCGTATTGTTTGGGGAACAGTTGGTCGGAGAAGATCAATAGGATACTTCCGGCCAGCATAGCCACACCCAATGCAATATAGAGTCCTCTGCGCTTCATACAGGGGATTTTTTGTCTTGAGCAATGCGTTGGTGGAGCGCTTCAAAGCGGGCCCTGACTGCTCCGTAGGTAGGCCGGTCAATGCGCAGGCGACCATAGCGAATACGCTCAAAAAGGGCCGTTAGCGTTTCCAGTTCGTTGTGCCAGGGGTGCGAAGCTGTTTCCAGTAAATACTCACGGTCTGTTTTGTCGACTTTCCAGAGGATATGCTCTTTTTCGGATAATAGCTGCAACAACTGCAGGTAATGTAGTCGAACCGCAAGCCGGTAATCTTCCTGCTGCAGGGCACGCGCCAGATAATCATCGAGTTCTGCCCCGGGAAGGTCTTCTTCAAGGGTAGTAATATCAATGGCGTTGCCATTCAGGTTCTTATCTCTGGGTTTGCCCACACCCAGGAGCATGGCTACCAGAATAGCCACGCCTGCTCCGGCCAGGATGAAGAGCAGGATGCGCAGAGCGGAAGCGCCGTTACCGTCGATGGGGGCGGAGGGAGGTGATTTGTCCGGTTGTGGGGGGCGTTCGGTGACCTCGCCGTAGTCGAGTTTTTTTGTTAGTTCTTCCCATCGCTGCCGCGAAAGGGAATCCCCCGGCCCTGACTGCCCGTAACTCGTCGTGCTGAGGAACACCGCAACCACTAAAATGCCCAGAAGCCATTGCTGTTTTTTCATCCTTCCTCTTTTGCCAGTCCCCGGATACGCCGCTGAACGGTAATCTGTTGAATGCGCTCACGCAGGGCTGCAGCCGTATGAATCTCGCGATTACTAAATAAAAACAGACCGAACCCCCAAAGAAAGAAACCAATGATTAAAAAGATCATAGAAACCGTAAGGAATGTCTCCAGAATCAAAATTAGGTTATTCATATCGCCGTCTTCCAGACTAATAAACAGGGTCACAAATTGCAGGTAAAACAACAATAAGGTGGTGTCCAGCAAGGTATAAAACAGGAATCCGACCATGAGTAGCATCAGAATAAAGCCAAAAGCACGTCCGTATTGTTTGCCGAGCCACCGTCGTGTCTGTTGGAAGGTATGCATCAGGCTTCCGCCAAAAAGTTGCCCTTGCGCCATGTAGGTGAGCAGAAAGGGCAGGACCGCAGCCATCAGAAAAAAGGTATACCCCGCCCGCGTGTATAGGATTAAAAAAGAGAGGCCGATAGGGAGCAACATCATGGAGCTGCGCAACCACCATCCTGCGCGGGAAAGCGGCGTTCCTCGCTCCTGGCGCAAAACACCCATTACTACCGTACTGAACAGGGCAAGAAGGATAAAGAAGATGGGCGTGATCATCCAATTGGCATCGTTAAAAAAGAAGCCATCGAGTACCTGCAATTTGCCAAAGATCTGCTGGGGATAAGAAAACACCTCATCCGGTGCTGCCGAGGTGGTCAACAGGGCAAGAGCGGTATATACTCCCCCGGCGAGTAAGGCACTGCGCAATAATACCCGACCGTGCTGGCGAAGCAAAAAGAAGATATCAGCAAAGAGATCCCCGTTACCTTTGATTTGATCAAAGCGCAACTCGCGGTTCGTATCGGGCGGCAAGTCGGCTTGTTTGTCTGTCGGGGCAAACCCCATCCGGGCGTGGAAGCGGGGATACCATACAAAATAAATTAGAATGAAGGCCAGGCAAACGGCAATAAAGAGGCCGCGAATGATATCGGGGGTATCGGTGTAGCGGGTCAGGTATCCTTCTATAAAGCCAGCCAAAATAATAATCGGTGCAATACCGATGAGGATCTTCAAGCCCCGGCGAGCCGATTGCTGAAATGACTGGAATCGCGAATAGGTGCCCGGGAAGGCCAGGCCGCGTCCCATCGTAATACCGGCAGCACCGGCAATGATGATTGCCGAAATCTCCAGCGTGCCGTGCGTCCATACGGTTAGAAAAGACTCCCAAAACAGGCCGCGTTCGATGAAAAAATACTGAAAAGCGCCGATCATTACTCCGTTGTAGAGCATTAGGGCAATAGAACCAATGCCAAAGAGTAACCCCATGACAAAGGTGAGTAGCGCGACGTACAGATTGTTGATGGTAATGCCTACCGACATGCCGAGCCGGTCGCGATCTTTATAGATAGCCATGGGGTCGCCGGCTTCAATATTGTCCAGGGTCTGCTCCACATAGCCATCACCCAGGATAGAACGCAGGAATTCGGGTTCCATCGCGCTCGACAGCATTCCCATGCCAAAGGCCAGTAGGAAAACAAAAAAAGACAAAGTGAAATCACGCCGCGCTTCGTACATTAAGCGGGGCAACTCGTCGAGCCAGAAAGATACCACGCGGTTACCCGTCTTATGGCGACCGCGGTAAACCCTGAAAAAAATGCGTTGCGCCAGGCTGTTCAGGTATACCCGTACCGAGCGATTAGGATAAAAAGTGCGCGAATAAGACAGGTCGTCGGTAATCTGCACGAACAGTTCGTTCAGCTTTTCCGGGTCGCGCTCCTTCTGTTCGAGGATTTCCTCAAATTCCGCCCACTTGTCTTTGTTTTGCCGGATGAAGGATGTTTCGCGCATGCACGGTCGCTTTGGCTATCTGCTCGATTAATGAAATGAAGGTGAAAATAAGAAAACCACGTGACTTTGGCGGGCGGCGTACCGCTTTCCCCGGGGAAGGGGTACTCTCTGGTTCTTGTTGTGGTGCTTTATACGTCGATTTGTGGAAAAAACAGCTCCAAAGCAGCAAGAACCGGAGAGAAATCTCTATGGACTTCAACTTTTTTCCCAACTTTACCCTTAGCAAAGCAAACCATTAAAAGAATCAACTCCTGCGCATGCAGACGATCGACATCCGAACGACGCAAAACGTTACTATCGAGTACGAACTGGCCAGTGTGCGAGAGCGTATCCTGGCGTTTTTTATCGATCTGCTGATCGTGGGGTTTATATATTTTGTGCTCTTCTTCATCAGTATTGGTCTGTTCGATGATGCCAACAATCTCTTTCTTTCGGTATTCTTTGGGTTGATGCCGGTTATTCTATTGGTCGGCTATCAGTTTCTGTCGGAGCTGTTGGCCGACGGACGCAGCTGGGGGAAAAAAGCGATGGGCCTACAGGTCGTGCGACTGGATGGCCGTCAGGCGGGGCTGACCGATTATCTATTGCGGGCGGTATTTTTACTGATCGAAGTGGTTTTTGGCCTGGGAATTCCCGCCGCAATTTTTATCAGCACCTCGGCCAATAATCAGCGCCTGGGCGACATGACCGCTCATACTACCGTAGTAAGGGTGCGCAATAAAATCCATTTTCAGCTGAAGGATATTTTAAATATCGATTCCATCGATGCCTATGAGCCAAGCTATCCATCCGTGCGGCAATTAAGTGAAGATGATGTTATCGTCATTAAGGCCACCCTGCGGCGATACCGTACCTACCGCAATGAAGCGCACGAGAAAGCCGTTCATGAATTGGCGGATCATTTGCGCAATGTGCTCGACATCAAAGCGGCTAAAAAGGAAGACGAACTGGAATTTCTGAAAACCCTTTTGCGCGACTACATTGTTCTTACCCGGTAGTCGATACCGGCGAAGTAGCTCATTTTAGGCGAATGAGGCCCAGGAGCCGCCTAGTTCTTGTACTTTTGTTTTACCAGAAGCCATCTCAAAAAAGTTCACATGGGACGAAAGAAGAAAAGGAAAGTTTTACACAAGGTCCATTTTACCGGGATTGCGGACAAAGGCAAAACGGTGGGTCGCGACGAAGAGGGGCGCGTGGTTTTTGTCGATCGCGGGCCGGTACCGGGCGATGTGGCTGATGTGCTCGTTTTGCGCAAGCGCAAAGGCGTTATGCGCGGTAAGGTGCTGGAATTTCATGAGCTTTCCGACGACCGGGTGGAGCCTTTTTGTGAGCACTTCGGGGTTTGTGGTGGCTGCAAATGGCAACATTTGAGCTACGAAGCTCAACTCCGGCACAAGCATCAGGTTGTTGCTGATGCACTACTGCGCATCGGCAAATTAGATATTGGCGAGTTCCGCCCTATTATGGGTAGCGAACAGACTACCTACTACCGCAATAAAATGGAATTCTCGTTTTCTAATCGCCGCTGGCTCACCGCCGAAGAGCTCAACGACCCGGAGGTCGATATGGAAGCCAATGTACTGGGCTTACACGCACCGGGAGCCTTTGATAAAGTCATCGATATTACGCAGTGTTGGCTGCAGCCCGATCCATCGAATCACCTTCGAAACACGGCACGCGACCTGGCGCAGGAACAGAACTTGTCGTTCTACGATGCCCGTAAGCACGAAGGTTTTTTGCGCAATATGATGCTGCGGGTTGCCGATACGGGCGAGGTGCTGCTGCTCGTAGCTTTTGGCGAAGATGACCCCGAGCGCTACCGGCCTTTTCTCGACGGCCTACTGCAGCGCGTCGATGGGATTACCTCCCTCTACTACTGCATCAATACTAAAGTGAATGATTTTCTGCTTGATCTGCCGCTGCAATTGTATCATGGTGAAGGCTATGTCGAAGATAAATTGGGTGAGGTGCGCTTCCGCATTGGGCCCAAAAGCTTTTTTCAGACCAACACCCGGCAGGCGCGCCGTCTATACGACGTAGTGGTGGAGTTTGCTGACCTGCAGGGTACGGATAATGTTTACGACTTATATACGGGCATTGGGAGTATCGCCCTGTATGTAGCGGGTCAGGCCGGACAAGTGGTGGGCATTGAAGAGATTGAAGCAGCCACTGCTGATGCACAGGAGAATGCCCGGATTAATGAGATTGATAATGCGGTATTTTACGCCGGCGATGTGAAGAATATTCTGACGGCCGATTTTGCCGAAAGGCATGGGAAACCCGATGTACTGATTACCGATCCGCCACGGGCGGGGATGCATCCCGAGGTAGTGGCCATGCTCTTGCAGCTCGAAGCACCACGCATGGTATACGTCAGCTGTAATCCGGCGACTCAGGCCAGGGATATGAACCTGCTTGCGCAAAAATACCGGGTTGTCAAAGTACAACCGGTGGATATGTTTCCACATACTCACCACATTGAAAATGTAGCATTACTGGAATTGAAATAAACTTATGGACGTCAATAAGAAATTTTCCCAGCTGGAAGAAGAATTACAACCGTATCTGGGACTACTCGGTAAAGCGGCTGATACGGTATTGGATCAGGATGTATCTTCCTATCCGATTTTCGTTGTTCATCAGCTTTCTGTAGATTTAGGGATCCCTTTACTGCAGCGCGACGAAGAGGAAGGAGTTAAATGGTCGGTTAATGCCACCACTCTGGAAGAATTGGTCACTAAGCAGGTGGTGCAAAACGAAAAAATTGATTCCTTCAAAAAGGTGTATAAAAACCCCAACGCAAACTTGTGCTTATTTGTACTGAGTGACCTGGGGGCCCAATTCATTTTTATTCCCAGAAAGGACGATTCGTCGGCCAAATAAAATCCTCTATATGAAAATACTGATCTGTGAAAGTGATGAAATTCTGCTAACGGCTATTGAATTTAGGCTGAGTAAGCAGGGATTTGATGTTGTCCTGAGCAAGATGAAAGGAGACATCGGTAAGGAAATTGCCGAAGTAGCGCCCGATCTGGTCATCGTCGATATGGATATGACCGAACCGGCCGGTATGGACGTGGTGAAAGAGGTGAAAGGCTGGCGTGGCGACCATACTTCGGTATTATTGCTGGCTGATCCGGAAGAAGAGGGCCGTATCATGGAGGCCTTTGCTAAGGGAGTTACGGATTTTATTTCTAAGCCGTTTAAGCCCGCAGAACTACTAATTAGGGTACGCCGTATACTAAACGATAAGTAACCAAACCAATACCTATGAAAGGAATTATTCTGGCCGGAGGACTGGGTACGCGCCTGTATCCGCTTACACTCGCCGTTAGTAAACAGTTGATGCCGGTCTATGATAAACCGATGATCTACTATCCCTTGTCGACCCTGCTGTCGGCGGGGATTCGTGATATCCTAATCATTTCGACCCCCCAGGATTTACCCAAGTTCGAGTCTCTGCTTGGTGATGGTAGCGAGATTGGCTGTTCGTTTTCCTACGTTCCTCAGTACGAGCCTAATGGTCTGGCACAGGCTTTCGTTTTGGGGGAAGAGTTTATTGGTGGCGACCCGGTGGCACTCATTTTGGGCGATAATATTTTTTACGGAAGTGGCCTCCATCAACTGCTACAGGGGTCAGTTGATCCTGAAGGTGGAGTGATTTTTGCCTACCGGGTAGCCGACCCGGAGCGCTACGGGGTGGTAGAATTTGACGAAAGTCTAAAAGCGATTTCCATCGAAGAAAAGCCCCAAAAGCCCAAGTCTAACTTTGCGGTGCCCGGGCTGTACTTTTACGATAATCAGGTGGTCGATATTGCCAAAAACCTGGAGCCCAGCGCCCGTGGTGAATACGAAATTACCGACGTAAACAAGCACTATCTGGCAGAGGGGCAATTACAGGTGGGGGTGCTGGAACGCGGAGTAGCCTGGCTCGATACGGGAACCCACCAATCCCTGATGCAGGCTAGTCAGTATATTCAGGTGATTGAAGAGCGTCAGGGCCTTAAGATCGGCTGTATCGAAGAAATTGCCTACGATATGGGCTTTATTGATGCGGAACAACTGGAACGACTTGGCCATAAGTTCATAAAATCTGGCTACGGTCAGTACCTGCTTAATGTACTGAAACTTAAGGAAGAGAGCTCATGAAAAGAATGCTGCGTCGTCTGTTTCGCATTGGACTCTTTGCCCTCGTGATCATTTTGGGGATTGTGCTCGTTAAAACGCTGTCGTTTGGCTCCCGGCAAATCCCGATCGATCCAGTGTCGGGTATTGCTGTTGATGATGTGGCGGTTCAGCGCCTGGCAGAAGCCATACGTTATCCTACCGTTAGTACCGACAAGGGCATTGATACGGCTGCCTTTATTGGGTTAGATACCTTTTTATTACAGCAATTCCCGCAGGTTCATAGCGAGCTTTCGCTAAAAAAGATAGCTCAGTTTAGCCGGGTTTATCACTGGCCCGGCACTAATCCCAAATTGGAGCCCATTTTGCTATTGGCTCACCTCGATGTCGTGCCGGTAGAAGCAGAGAGTGCCGCGGACTGGACCGCACCGGCTTTTGTGGGGCGCGTGCAGAAGGGCTACGTTTGGGGCCGGGGTGCGCTCGACGACAAAGGTAGCGCGCTGGCTATCCTGGAGGCAGTGGAGCACCTGCTTAAAGACGGGTTTCAACCGGTACGGCCGGTTTACATAGCGCTGGGTCACGACGAGGAAGTCGGAGGCTATGGTGCACAAGCTACTGCTCGTTATTTTGCCGATGCGGGCTTGTCCTTCGCTTATGTGCTGGATGAAGGTTCCTTCGTGATCGATGATGCTTTGCCGGGACTGGAGCAGCCGCTAGCGATGATTGGTCTTGCGGAAAAAGGCTATCTCAGTCTAGAGCTAATAGCCCGGTTACCCGAGGGAGGACACTCTTCCATGCCTCCTGCTCAGACCGCAGTCGGCGTCTTGAGTCAGGCAATTAGCCAATTGCAGAATAATCCGTTTCCCGCTCAGATTGCCGGAGCGACCCGGGAGTTATTTATGTATGCGGGGCCGGAAATGAACTGGCCGGTCAGGGCTGTATTTGCCAACCTCTGGCTTACCGAGGGCCTGTTGATATCCCAACTCAGTAAAACGAATACCACGGCGGCTATGATTCGCACGACCACCGCTCCTACGATGGTGCGTGCCGGGGTGAAGGATAATGTATTGCCCACCGAAGCCCGGGCAGTCATCAATTTCCGTATTCTGCCTGGCGAAACTACGGAGACCGTCATCAACCGCGTTCATCGCGTTATTGGTGACGACCGGGTAACCGTGGCTCCTCTAGATTCGAATATTTTCAATCCAGCCCCCGTTTCGGAGACGAGTACTTTTGGCTTTCAGGTGATCCATAAAACGATCGGTCAACTCTATCCGGAGGCGGTAGTAGCTCCCAGCCTGGTAATTGGTGCTACCGATAGCCGCCATTACCAGGAGGTTGCCCTGCAGACGTACCGCTTTCGGCCTATCCAATTAGAGCAGGCGGATATCTCCGGTATCCACGGTATCGACGAGCGGATCAGCGTCGCCAATTACGAAAAGTCCATACAGTGGTATTATCAGCTCTTGCGCAACAGTACGGAATAAGACGGCAGACGGCAGACGGTAGACGGTAGACAGATGGCGGATTACGGCCCTATTCATCGCCGTCCATCATCCTTCATTTTTCTGCGATCCGGAGGATCACGGTCCAATTCTCCCGTCCTCCGTTATCCGTCTTTCAGCGCCCGGCGGTTGATCTTGCCGGTAGGGCTGAGGGGGAGCTCAGAGACAAATTGTACCTCTTTAGGGACTTTAAATTTAGCAAGTAATTGACGGCAATGTGCGATGACATCATCCGCAGTGAGGTCGCCGTCCGCTACGATAAAGGCACGGCCCACTTCGCCCCATTTTTCGTGGGGAATGCCGATGACGGCTGCGGCCCGGATATGGGGGTGCTGTACCAGTACGCGCTCCACCTCAGCCGGATAGACATTTTCGCCACCGGAGATAAACATATTTTTAATGCGGTCGACCACGAAGAGATAGCCCTCTTCGTCGCAAATAACCATATCTCCCGAATGGAACCACTCGTTGCGGATGGCTTTAGCCGTGGCCTCCGGGTTTTGCCAGTAGCCCGGCGTAACCATGGGGCCTTTTAGCAGTAGCTCGCCGGCCTGTCCGGGGGCAACATTCTGCCCTGTTTCATCAACAAAGCGCGTTTCCACGTAAAAGTTAGGCCGACCGATTGATCCCTTCTTACGGATAGCATCGCGCTGATGCAGCGAGGTCAGGTTAGGCCCTACTTCCGTCATGCCAAAGCCCTGACGGATGTAGACATCCTTATCGTGCCAGCGCTCAATGAGGGGAATGGGCATGGGTTCGCCACCTACGATGATGTAGTGCAGGCTGGACAGGTCGGCTTGCGCAAAACCAGGCTCATCGGCAATCATTTTCAGCATAGTAGGCACTCCCATGAAGAGGGTGGGTTGCTCTTCCCGCATCAATTGTAATACAGCTGCCGGATCAAATTTCTTCATGAGGCAGGTGTAGCCGCCGTGGTGCAGAAAGGGCGTGAGTAATACATTCCACCCTCCGGTATGAAAGGGGGGCATACAGTTGATGGTACGGCTTTCGGAATTTATGATGAGGCTCATAGCCGTATTGATACTATTCCAGAATAGCATCTTGTGGCTGTAGATAGCACCTTTGGGGAAACCGGTCGTACCCGAGGTATAGAGGATGAATGCCGGATGGTTCTCATCAACGGGCACGACCGGTGGGTTTGAAGTGTTTTGGGGAGCGTGATCGCACCAGTCCTGTAACTCCGCCAACGTCAATTGGTGGGTGGCTTTGCCGGACGGCGCAATAGACTGGTATTTAGTCTCGTGAATAAACAGCGTAGGTTTACTATCCTCCAACAGGTAACTCACTTCCGCCCTGGCCAGGCGGTAGTTGAGGGGCACCAGAATACATCCCGTTTTTTGCGCAAGCGAAAACAAAACTGCATACTCCAGGCAAAAATCAGCCAGTACGGCAATGCGGTCGCCCTGCTTTAGATCGTACCGTTCGCGGAGTACTCCGATCAGATGATTGGCCTGATCGTTGAGCCGTTGGTAGGTGAGTGTACGCCCGGTCTCAAATTCCTTGAGGGCGATATGATCGGGGCTGTAGACAGCCCACTTTGCGATCCAGTCTTGTTGCAGCGTCGTCATAAGTCGTATTCTTTTCTAATCAGTTGGTATGGATGGTAACCATCCGGTATTGTACGTCTTCGGTCAGGTCTTTTAGGTTAAAGTGACCGTAAGGATACGAGAAATAGGCCTTTTCGCCGGTTTGACCGGGAATGCGGCACGTATTTAGTCCGTACACCAGGCAATTATAGCCGATGATTTGATCGGCGGTCGACCAAATGCTAAAGCGGTAGGCGCCCTCGTAGCCGGTGCTTTGGTTCAGGTCAGCGATCAGATCTGAGACGCTATAGGGCCCCCAGCCGTACCAAAGATAACCCGGATAAAATCCATTTTCATCATTGCAGGTCGGGGTAGTGGGCGACAGATAGCAGTTGGCCAATCCCTGATTGCCACCAGCAATACCAACAAAGGCGTCGACCTGACTGGTTAGAGAGGGGCCAAGGTTGTACCAGCCACCGGCGGCGGCATCGTAGGCCCAGCCTCCTTTGATGGCTTTACGGCAAAGGGTAACGCCCATAGAATGGCCGATCACGTCAATATTGGCGGCTCCGGTGTAGGCCAAAACGGCTTCCATAAAGGCACGAATGCGCGTCAGGTGCTCTCGTGAATGGTACTGATCACTAGCCTGACCCGCATCGGCCGGTCCCCAGGTGATCGCGTACAGCTCGGCGGTCGTATAACCCTGCCCCAGAAAGTAGTTAATGGAGCTCGTCCACCCCGTTTGGCCAAAGGATGTACCTAGTGCCTTGTCACTATTGCCGTGAATGAAAATGACCGGCTCCCGATTTACGGGTGTACTGTTACTGGCCTTACCCCCATAGCTGTCGTCGATAATATCGGAGCGCGAGAAATTGAACCCTCCGTAGCCATTCTGGCTGAGCCAGTTGACAAAGTGAGGGGTGAGGGTAATCCCCGTACTGCGTAAGGCAGCTTCTTGTTGTGGCCGCAGTTGATCGATCTGGGCCGCATAAGGTCTTTGGGCGGTTTCCAGTTGAATGTCCGGTTGGGTCAGATCCGGACCTTGCTTAGCGGCGTCCTGCCGGGTCATATCTTCCGGCTGGGAGCAAGCTGTAAGGAATAGTCCGATTGTGATACACCATAGTGTGTTCAGGCTGATGCGATTCATCATGAACGATTTAGTAAAGCCTTGCGGCTTTGGTTAGGAAATGGTGTGTCTATCTGCCTGGGTTTCCAGGGTTATTTTTTGTGTTTACAGTCGAAAAGCTGCGCTGGCAAAAGCCAGGCCGCCGCCGGAACCGATAAAATAAATCAGATCTCCGGACTTTACTTTTTTCTGTTCCCAGGCCTGATTGAAAGCCATAGGGATGCAGGCGGAGCCGGTGTAACCAAATTTGTGCATTACCGTCTCTGCTTTATTGCGGGGTACTCCTAGTCGATCGAGTGTCTCATAAATGGCGTTGACGTTGATCTGGGTAATGAAGTAGCGATCGACATCACTGCTGTCGACGTCGAGTCGCTCGTTGAGGGTGCGGGCCATTTGACTCCAGATTTCGGGATTCAACTCTTTGGGGAATTTACGCACAAATTTGAGTTGGTGATCGTGGTTGGCTATGACTTTCTCGGTAATCGGCTGCCGGGTAGCACCGCCGTAGATGCCCATCCATTCGTTGTATTCGCCGCGAGAAATGAGTTGGGAGCTAAGAAAGCCGCGGTCGGTATTTGCTTCCGCTTTCAGCACGACGGCTCCGGCACCATCGGCGAAGAGCGTGACGGTTTTCTTATCGTCGAGGTTTAAGTACTTCGACATAGCGTAGGCGCCGATAATCAGTACATACTCGTACTGTTCGTCGGAGCGGATGTATTTGGAGCCGATATCCAGCGCCGTGACAAAGCCGGCACAGGCAGTATTGATGTCGAAGGTGCCGGCATTTTTGGCACCCAGCCGGTCCTGTACGACGGAGGCTGTGGAGGGGGAAATAAATTCGGGCGTGTCGGTAGAAATGATGATCAGGTCGAGTTGCTCGGCCGTGATGCCGGCGCGTTCCAGGGCCTGCCGGGCAGCGTGTTCGCTGAGGTCCGCCGTGCTTTCGTCTTCGGCACACCAGCGGCGTTCGTATATTTCCACATTTTGCTCGAGCCAGGTACTGACATCTTCACCCAGATGTTTATCGAACCAGGCATTCGTTACGACCCGCTCGGGAGCATAGGCGCCGACCGAAAGAATAGTAGCATTTCGCATACAAATGATTTGATGTATTCAGGATTGGAAAAGTCGGGGGCAGCCGTATGTTGCTGCCCCCGTTGGTTTGTTTACACGAAGCGGTTGGTTTACTTACTTATTGGGGCTAATGGCCGGTAAATTCACCAGCACTTCGAGGTTGAACAGACGACCGGTAGGTGGAGCCGCAGTAAACTCGCGCATTTCTGTATCAAACAGGTTCGTCACCTGAGCATTGATGGTCAGAGCATCGCTGAATTTATAGCCGGCGTTGATGTCGAAGGTGACAAAATCACCCAGCGGACCGTAGTTGTAGGCATCAGCCGAGCGGGCATCTTCTACAATGGGTACTCCGCGGTAGGATTCCCCCGGGATCGTTTCCGAAGCAATCTGGAAGCTGGAGAAGTAGTTGTAAGCCTGTACCCAGCGAGTGAAAACTGTGGCGTTGAAGCGTTCACCACGGTAATTGATGGCCGCATTCGCTTTGTTGTTCGGTGCATTCACCAGCAGGTCGAGGAAGTTTACCTCACCGTCACCGGTGAAGTCATTCTCGAGATTATTCTCGTCAATATCAAAGTTGAAGTGCGAGTAGTTGAGGTTGGCACTCCACTCCGGAGAGAAGTAGTACGTTAGGCCCAGGTCGAACCCGTAGGTGTCAAACATACCGAAGTTGACATAAGACGCTACCAGGCCCTGATAGAAGGCAAAACCATCCTGCACCTGATCGATAGGCGTGTCACCCCGCTGAGTGGCTACTCCTAATACTTGTAGCGGACTTAGGAAATCCTGACTGATGTTGTAGTAGGCATTGGCATCGAGGAATAGCTTGTTTTTAACAAGTTGCCCGCGGTAACCCAGCTCGAAGGTCTGTAGCTTCTCAACTGATTGTGCGGGCACAGTAGATCCGTCGGCCAGGGTGAAGCCTTCGGCATTACCAAGAATCAGACCGGTAAAGAGGTTGCCAAACATATTCAGAATCGTGGGAGCAGCAATACCCTGACCGTAAGTCAAACGCCAGGTACCCAGGTCACCTACGCGCAATAGGCCAAACTTGGGTACAAAGTTGGTGCCATAGACTTCGTGGTTATCGAGGCGGCCGGCCGCAATGGCGCGGAATCCACTGCCAAAATTGTACTGCAGGTGCGCGTAAGCACCCAGTTGATTGACATCGATAAAGTCATCTTCGTTCTCATCAAGTAGATAGGTGCCCAGACTGTTGGCCCGGTCCAGGAAGTACTGTACGCCGGTGATCAGTTCCAGGTCACCAAAGGTGTTGTTGTACTGTACTTCACCAGCCCAGCGACGGGAGTTATCCTGGAATCTGGCACCGCTCTGAAAGGAGAAATCGCCGCCGGCCGCTTCGGGGGATAACCCGGCGTCGAGTCCGCGGTAGTATTGCTTGGTGCGTTCGTCAATGGCGTAGGTGTCATCCGTCTTACTCGTGGTGTAGTTTACCTGAGCAAACCAGTGCTCTGATTTCAGCTGCAACTGGTAGTAGTTAAGCTGCCAGTCGATGATCTGATTACGACCAACGTTAGTGGGCGCCAGATAATTGGAATTGCTGTAGCCGGTATTGAAGATGATGTCTACATCTTCGGTAGGAGAGTAGTATAGCGCTCCTTCGGCACGCAGGAAGTTTATATCGCGGTTGAGGTCAAATTCATCGTAGGCTTCGGGCGTACCATCAGCACCGAGGTTGCCATCGGCGTCAAGGCGGTCGATGTATACCGAATCCACATACTCGAATTCTTCCGCCTGACTGTATGAGCCCATGACCTTAAACGACAGTTTGTCGCTCAGTACCTGGGCATGACGGCCGCGGAAGAACAGTTGGCTTTGGTTACCAGCACCGGCCGCAATAGTCGTGCCGGCTGAGGTACGGGGGTCGCGGGTAATGATGTTAACCAGACCGTTGTGGGCGTTAGGTCCGTACATGGTCGAGTTGGGACCCAGTACGACCTCTACGCGCTCGATATCGTCCTTGATGGTCGTATTCAGAGGGCCAAAAGGCAGGCCAGTGGCAATCAAAGTGGAATAGCGTCCGTCGGTAACCTGCAGGTTCTTGGCGTTGAAGTTGGAATTGAATCCGCGAATATTAAGGGCAGGGGTGGCCACACCGGCCCGGAAATAGTCAATACCCTTTTGCCGGGCCAGAAGCTCGGCCGGACTACCGGCATACGTTTGAATCTCGTCGGCGAAAACCGTCTCAATGGTGGCTGGTGATTCCGTAATCTTCTCGGCCCGGCGCGAACCGGAAATAACCACTTCCTGCCCCAGGATAGCTTCGGCATTCAATACAAAGTCAATCTCTATCGTCTCACCGTCTCCGACGGTCACCTCTTGCTCCGTAGTGCGAAAGCCGGTATAAGAGGCTACCAGGGTGTAGGTACCGGGAGCAATACGGAAGGAGTAGTTGCCATCAGCATCAGTAGGGCTACCAGCCGATCCGTCCTCTACAAAGATGTTGGCACCGATGAGTTCCTCACCGGTTTCGGCAGCGACTACCGAGCCGCGGATCGTCCCCTGTTGCGCTAGCAGGCCATGCCCAAACAAGGCGCAGGCAAATAAGGTCAATATGGCTTGTTTCATGATCCAGATAAGTTTTGCAAGTGTTGAAATTTTTTTTGTGTCAGTGGCGACTTCGTTAAATTCTGTATGGTAAATATGAGTTCGCCTTATCTATAATTTGGTTTCAAAATTAGAAGTCCGGCGACCGGCCTCCGATACATGTTATGGGATATGTATTGTTGACTTTGTATATTGAATGGATATATTTTAGTGTAAAAAAATGATTTTCAGTAAATTATAATTTTTAAGTGTAGTATTGACTTTTAAGGAAAAGTCATTGCTCAACGCTTAAATCTACAGTGGTTACCGTGGAGTTATTCATTTTCAGTATGTTATAGCTTCGTTGAACTGCCATTTATTCGGTAGAATAAAGAGATGCGAAGCTGTAAAGGAGCTTCTATGACAAAAAGTCAACCCCTGTAAATGGGGTATTTTAAGAGTTTTAAGTGGTTGATTTACAGTGATAAGAGGTGTTTTAGATAGTTTTTAGTTGAAAATTAGGGGTAATGGTCAAGCTTTGTTTTAGTATAACAAAACAGATGCGTGGCTTATTTGGGGTTTGACCAATTTATATATTGCGAACTGCGTGTTTTTGCGTAGAATTTTTCATTTCATAAATTAATCATGCATGGCTTCGCAGGAACTTGTCTTTGCCAGTAGCGTATTGATTGCGTTGTATGCTGCCCTAATTCTATTCTTTGTCATCCGTGGTGCTCTGCGTACTCGTTCTATCTCCGACTACGCAGTGGGGAGTATACAATTCTCGCCGGTGGTGGTGGGGTTATCCCTGGCAGCTTCGATTACCAGTGCGGCTACCTTTATCATCAACCCGGGCTTTATTGCCTTGTATGGTGTGAGCGGCATCCTGGCCCTGGCAGTTTGTCTGCCGTTGGCTGCTTTCGTTTCGCTGGTGGTGCTGACCAAAAGTTTCCGCAAGCACGGTACCACCGTCAAGGCACTTACGATGGCCCAATGGATCGGAAAGCGCTACGGGAGTCAGGGGTTTGCCATTTTCTTTGGCTTCCTGTCCCTGTTATTAATCACCTTTATCGTACTGATTTGTGTGGGTATGACCAAGGTATTGGCGAGTGCCCTCAACGCTCCCGAGTTGACGGTGCTGATCGTCCTGATCACCTTTGTTTTCGGCTACATGATGTTTGGGGGAGCAAATTCAATGGTGTACACCAACACCATTCAGGCCATCTTGATGATTATTGTTGCCGTGATTCTCCTCACGTCTGGCTACGAGCATTTCAGCGATGGTGTAGCGGGCTTTATGGCCAAATTGGAAGCGATCGACCCCATGTTAGTTTCGGCAGTCAATCCAGAGAGTTTTCTTTTTCGTGACTGGTTTGAGATTGTCTTTTGCTCGATTGTGGTCGGGGTGGCCATTATTTGTCAGCCGCATATTCTTACCAAATCGCTGTTGCTAAAAGAAGAAAGTCAGGTAAACCGCTATCTGGTGGTGGCCATCATGGTGGAGGCGCTATTTTTTGCGGTCGTTATTGCCGGGCTCTATGCCCGCATCAGTTTTCCCGACCTCACGGTTGACGGCGAGCCTCTAAATATGGACGACATCATCCCGGCTTACGTCGTGAAGGAATTTCCGGTATACGTAGGTCTAGTCGTTATTCTGGGCCTCATCTCAGCGGGACTGTCGACACTGGAGGGGTTGATTCAGTCGGTCCCGACCAGTATTACCTCCGATATTATTGATCCCCTTGCGGGAAAAAGTCTGGGCGAAGGCGAGCACCGGCAACGTCGTCTTATTTTTATCAATAAAATGGTAATTGTTGTCGTGGCGATTATCAGCGGTTTATTGTCGTACGATCAGTTGATTAACCCCAGCCTGAGTGTGGGTATCTTTGCTCAAAACGGCGTGTATGCCTATTTCTCAGCAGCCTTCATTCCGGTGTTGTTTGGCGTTTTTCTGAAAGACGTACCTCGTACTGCGGTCGTAGCGGCTAGTGTAGCAGCGGTAGTAATTCATTTTAGTGTGTACTATGGGCGTATTAGCTGGTACATGCAGTCGGAGGTGCGCAATCCGGCCGTGGCCGCCACCGCCGCGATTATTGGTTCTCTAGTCGTGGGATATGCGTTGTACCTCATTTTGCGCAAGCGTACCCCAACTCCTGAAGTCACTCTTGAAACTTAAATAGTATGTTCCATTTCCGATATCTGACTGTCCTTTGTTGTTTTTCCGTTTTGCTAATGGCATCCGGGCATTTCGCTCATGCTCAGGACCAAAAAGTTACATCTATGGAGGATTTTACCTATCCGTTCGCTACGCAAAAAGTGGCCCTGTCTGATAGCGTTACCATAGCCTATGCCGAGGAGGGTGAAGGTACGCAAACACTGCTCTTTGTGCATGGCCTGGGCAGCTATCTGCCGGCCTGGAAAAAGAATATTGAGGTTCTTTCCGGCAGCTACCGGTGTATCGCTCTTGATCTGCCCGGCTATGGAAAATCATCGCGAGGGGATTACGCCTTTGATATGACTTTTTTTGCCACGCAAATAGCGTCATTTATTGAGCAGCTTTCGCTAAAAAACGTCACCCTGGTGGGGCACTCTATGGGTGGGCAAATTGCCCTGACCCTGGCCCTGCAGCATCCGGATGCTATTAAACAGTTGGTGCTGATTGCGCCGGCCGGCTTCGAAACGTTCACCGCGCAGGAGGTGGCCTGGTTTAAGCAGATTTATACTCCGGCGGTAGTCAAAGCTACGCCGGTAGAGCAGATTGAGCGGAATTTTGCCCTTAATTTTCACGAGGCTAACTTCCCTGATGATGCCCGGTTCATGTACAACGACCGCCTGCTAATGCGCGACACCGGCGAAGAGTACGAGGCCTATTGTAATATGATTCCACAATGTGTGCAGGGCATGCTGGCCGAACCGGTATACGAGCGCTTACCCGACATTACGCACCCGGTCCTTGTACTCTACGGAAAGGGTGATCTGTTGATTCCCAACCAGCTACTCCATCAGGAACTGACGACCGAAAAAGTGGCCCAACGCGGTCACGAACGCCTACCGGATAGCACCCTTAAATTACTCGATGGCTGTGGCCATTTTGTGCAGTGGGAGTGTGCTGAGGCCGTAAACGAAGCAATAACCTCCTTTATCATCAACGAATAAACCATCAACATGAAACGATTGCAAGATCGCATTGCCATCATTACCGGCGGTGCTAATGGCATAGGAAAAGCCACCGCTCAGCGCTTCCTGGAAGAAGGAGCCAAAGTGGCCATCTGGGATATTGACGAAACGAAAGGTCGCGAAGCCGCCACTGCCTGGCAGGGGCAAGGCTTCGAAACTAAATTTTACAAAGTGGATACGACCAAACTGGAATCGACACAGGAGGCTGCCGCCTCCGTGCAGGAAGACTTTGGGCGCATCGATATTCTGGTCAATAACGCCGGAATTACCCGCGATTCATCTATGAAAAAAATGTCGCCCCAACACTGGCAACAAGTCATCGATGTCAACCTGACGGGCGTGTGGAATTGTACCAAAGCCGTGGCTCCCTACATGAGCGAGCAGCAGTACGGACGTATCCTGAATGCTTCTTCCGTGGTAGCCCTTTACGGCAACTTTGGACAGGCCAACTACGTAGCCGCTAAAGCGGGTCTGATTGGGATGACAAAAGTATGGGCGCGCGAATACGGCCGGAAAGGCATCACGGTTAATGCTGTAGCGCCCGGCTTTATCCGCACCGAAATGGTGGATACGATTCCTGCCGATTATCTGAAATCTCTGGAAGAACGCACGCCCATGCAGCGGATGGGTGACCCGGTCGATATTGCTAATGCGTACTTGTTCCTGGCCAGCGAGGAGGCAGGCTTTATTACGGGTACCTGCCTTAGTGTCGACGGCGGGCTGGTGTTATAGCAAAACGAAGCTCCAGCTTCGTTCATCCAAAGTAATCAACGGAGTTGAAACTCCGTTCCCCAGGGTAGAACGGAGCTGGAGCTCCGTTCCCCATATTTTGTATTTTGGGCCACCATGAGGAGCAAACTGAAAAAATTTACAGAATTTGCGAATACTCTGCTTCCACACGAGACGCAGTATCTACTATCTATTGCGCAGTTGGAAGATGAAAAGAAGCTGGGTATTCTGGAGCGCGTGCACATGAATGGCTCCCAGATCAACCAGTTTACCCCCTACGATACCAGTCTTGACAAACGCAAGTACTCTAACCTAAAAAACTGGATTAATAAACGCCTGCGCCAAATCGATGTGGATGCTCATTACGCATGGATGGGCGAAATGGATCAAAAGATTACGACAGACCGCATTCAGCCTACCGAGGAAAAGAAGCTATTGCGGGAGATACGTACCTACGAGCAGCCGACTTTTTTCTTTCGCCGGTTTTACGAATTGGTGCGAACTTACCGCCACTTTCTATTGATCCGTCTGCGCTATAGTGACCACCAACGGGTCAACGAATTTCTGGATACTTACGAAGATACCTATAATGAATCCTGCCGGGTGGACGCCCAAATGCATCAGGCTACCCAGGATATTATTAAGCAATACTCGGCCAACGCTGCCGAAAGTATTCAATGGGAGCGCTGGCTGAGCCGGGTGTTTTTTGACGAAAGTCTCGATGGCTATAATCGCTATATGGCCTTTGTACGCCTTACGTTCATTAGCTTTAATTACCGAAAATTCGATATCCTCTGGGAGAAGTTTGAGTATTTGGATAAGGTGTTCGCACAGGGCCAGTCGTACTCCCGGCGAATTTTGCTCAATTACTACCACTTGCGCATGCTGCTGCACGCCCGGGTACGCGATGTCGATCAGGCTATTTACTATGGCTATTTATCCATCCGGGGCAAGACGCACGACTATTTGTTTTATGTCAACAACCTCAGTGCCGTTTTACTGCGGGCGGGCAGGGCGCAGGAAGCCTTACAGGTAATGCGCAACGCCTCCCAGGAAATGAAAGACACCAAAAACTTCCACAACAAGGTTGGCTTTGTTGCTTTCTACGTCAAGTGCTTAATTGCCAATCAGCTGCACAAGAATGCCGAAAACTACTGCACGAGCTTCTTGAAAGCCTACGAAAAAGAAGTGATGCATTACCGCTGGCATACTTTTTTCAGTGCCTATCTGGAGTCGCTACTCGTGCAAAAAAAGTTTGAGTCTATGCTGGAGGTAATGCGCAAGCACAAGTTGAGCGACCGGGAAGCGGAGTATCGTCGACGGGCCGATTATTTGCCAACCATCAGTTGGTACGATGCGGTAGCACGCTATCAGGAAGGGCATCTACCCAAGAGCGACCTGCGCACCCTGTTGCAGACTGACCTGGAACGCTTGCGGCAAGATGACAACCGCCGCGCTCAGCTCGATGATCTATTACGTACGCTCAAGCCTGTAGTGCCCGAGGTGGTGAATTACCTGCCCGTCTGGAAAAGCTGATCAGTTGACGTACTTCTCTAAAAGCTCGGCAAAGCGGAATACATCTTCGAAGGTATTGTACATGGGCGTGGGTGCCACCCGAATCACACCGGCCGATTGTCCGGTATCGCCGGGTAGGTTGTGCTCGCGCCAGTCGAGGATTACACCGTGGTCGATGAGGTAGTCGAATAGGTCCTTACCTTCCTGCGTGGTCAGTACCGAGAGCTGACAGCCCCGGCGGTTCGGAGCATCGGGCGTAATAATACGGAAGCGGTCTGTCTGTCCACTCACTTCGCGAATCAGGTACTCGAGATAGCCCGTCAGTTGTACACTTTTTTCGCGTAAGCGTTGAAAGCCTGCTTGCGCAAAAAGCTGTAGGCTTACCCGGTGGGGTACCATGGTGAGAATGTTGGGTGTACTGAGTTGCCAGCCCGCCGCTCCGGCGGCCGGTTTAAACCCCTTACGCATTAGAAAGCGGGTGCTTTCTTCGTAGCCCCACCAACCGGCAAAGCGCGGCAGATCAGGATCGCCGGAATGACGCTCGTGCACGAACGCTCCACTTGACCCGCCGGGTCCGGAGTTGAGGTATTTATAACTGCACCAGACGGCAAAATCCACGTTCCAGTCGTGGAGCTGCACGGGTACGTTACCGGCGCCGTGGGCCAGGTCGAAGCCTACGCGAGCCCCGGCCCGGTGCCCGGCCTCGGTGATGGCCTGCATATCGTAAACCTGCCCGGTGTAGTAATTGACACCTCCAAAGAGGATGAGCGCCGTTTGGTCGCCGTGTTCCTCAATGGCGGCGAGAATATCTTCGTCGTGCAATAGTTCTTCACCGGCGCGTGGAGACACTTCGACGATGGCTTCAGCCGGATCGAACCCGTGGAATTTCACCTGTGTCTCTACCGCATACTGGTCAGAGGGAAAAGCCCCGGCTTCCATAATAATTTTAAAACGTTCTTTGGTCGGGCGGTAAAAACTGACCATCATCAGGTGGAGGTTGATGGTCAGGGTATTCATTACGATTAGCTCAGCGGGGGAAGCGCCCATGATGGGGGCCAGATTTTGCGATAGTTCTTCATGATATTGCAGCCACGGGGTATCGCCGGTAAAAAAGCCGTCGATGGCCAGGCTACCCCAACGATCGAGCTCCTTCTGTAGTTCAGTGGCCACCCCTTTGGATTGGAGGCCCAGGGAGTTGCCACAAAAATAGATGGTGTCTTTCCCGTTGTGTTGCGGAAAGATAAACTGCTCGCGAAAGGGGTGGAGTACATCTTCGCGATCGAGCTTACGCGCAAAATCGAGGTTAGCTTCGTAGGTCAGCGTGGACATGGTAAGGGTGATTATGTGGTGATTTGGTGGTGTGGTTTTTTAGTTATTCCACCTCCGCAAAATACGCAAAAAAGAACGCCTCGGAAAGTTTGCCTATCTTAGGAAGGATCAACGTAACCATCCCACTGTGCTCTGGGGATCGAAAGTGGGATATCATTTAACAAAGCTATGCAACGAATACTTTTTTTATTACTGGGCTTATGTTTGGCAATTAGTGGGCAAGGTCAGCCCCTTTTAGGGGCCTGGGAGGCCACGCTTACCGATGAAGAAGGCAACGAATACCGCAGCGTCGTCACGATTACCGACGGTTACCAGGTAGCCACGGAGTATTATGCCGATGGCACCCTGCGCAGCACGAATGGGGGCAGTTGGTCGCTCGACGGTGATCAAATGACCGAAGTGGTGGAGTTCGATACCCGCGATTCATCTAATGTGGGTAAAGAAATCACCTTTACCATTATCCTTACGGAAAATACGTTGTCTGTACCTGACGGCCCTACCTGGACACGCCTCGACGACGGTACACCTGGTGCTTTACAGGGAGCCTGGCTAATGTCGGGCCGCAAGCGCAATGGAGAGATACGTACCCGTGACACGTCGCGTCCGCGTAAAACGATGAAGATCCTTTCCGGTACCCGCTTTCAGTGGATTGCCTACAACACGGCAACGAAGCAGTTTATGGCTACCGGGGGCGGTACTTATACCACCAAAGACGGCAAATACACGGAAAACATCGAATTCTTTTCGCGCGATCCATCGCGGGCCGGTGCTTCCCTGGAATTCGATTTTGCCTTGGTCGATGGCGATTGGCACCATTCCGGAAAAAGTAGTAAAGGCGACCCTCTGTACGAAATCTGGTCGCAACGGTCGTCGCAGTAAGGCTCGCGATCACAAAACATATTCCCGAAAGAGCTCATCCAATTCCCGTGCCGGGTCGAGGGTAAGTCCCGGGTGGACGGCCGAGCACTGCAGTACCGTACTCTTGGCGGCGGTCAGCCAGCGGAAGCGCTCAGGACGCTCGAGTTGGGCAATGGGCCCCGCATCGGACTGCCCGGCGCACACACGGTCCCAGGCTTGCAGGTAGTCATTAATTTCGGGAATATCCAGCTCGGGCCATAGGGCACGCAGCCGGTCTTCGGGCAGGTGGTACCGCATGCCGAGGTATTTTTTGCTTCTGCAAAAAAGAATAACCCCCACGTTGAGGCATTCGCCCCGTTCCACCCGTGGCATGACCCGGATGATGGCGTATTCATATTCTTTTTTATCGGGCATCGGCAGCTTCTTTGGTCAGTTGATCTAAATTTCCCAGGCGTATCCATAAAAACGCTACGTAGGCTTCCCGTTTTTGTGCGGGTGTCATCTCGTTCCCTTCCTCTATGAGCCACTCGTCGGGAATAACGGAGACGATCTCTTCCAGGTCTTCTTTCCTAACCAGAGAGCGGATGGCGTCGGCAGCCTCCTCGAGGGCGGTGGCTTTGGGCAGCAGCACGTGATTCTTTACCATGGGGAACAGGCGTTGGGCCTGCTCTTCCCAGTTGTTCCAGGAGTGATGGAAATAGAGGCATGCTCCATGGTCAATCAGCCAAAGCTCTCGTTTCCAAACCAGCATGTTGGTATTGCGAGCCGTGCGGTCAATATTGGTAATCAGGCTATCGAGGAGTACAATCATCGAAGCCTCCAGCGGTTGCACTTTCGATACCAGTGGGTCATAGGTAATCGCCCCCGACCGGTAGTGCAGCCCCAGATTGAGGCCGATGCTGAAGCGCAGTAAATCCTGTATCTCCTGATCGGGCTCCAGGCGACTGAATGATTCGTCGAGTTCCATAAACACCAACTCGGGTACGCGCAGGCCAATCAGGCGGGCCAGTTCGCCCCCGATTAACTCGGCAATCAATGCCTTGGGACCCTGCCCCGCACCGCGGAATTTGATGACATAGGGAAAGTCGTCATCGGCCTCCACCACCGCCGGCAGGGAACCGCCCTCCCGCAGGGGATGTACATACCGCGTGACGGCTACTGTGCGCATATCACTTGCTCTCATGTGCGCAAGATAGAAAATTAAGTTTGAGGTATGAGGTGTGAGGTATGAGGTATGAGGTGTGAGGTATGAGGTTTGAGGTATGAGGTGTGAGGTATGAGGTATGAGGTGTGAGGTATGAGGTTTGAGGTATGAGGTGTGAGGTATGAGGTTTGAGGTATGAGGTG
>Ga0102940_1000177_pt1 | contig 44300 bp, 47 predicted proteins | sample SalPonR2_C_D1_MG_FD_78215 | JGI IMG/M metagenome (GOLD analysis project Ga0102940, IMG submission 78215) | Salt pond soil microbial communities from South San Francisco under conditions of wetland restoration - Salt Pond MetaG R2_C_D1_MG | ecosystem: Environmental > Aquatic > Marine > Intertidal... | reverse complement strand
CGACGGCACCGTCCGCGCGAACGGCGACGAGGTCGGACGACTGCGCATCGTACGCCCCGAGAACGCACTCGCCTTCACGCCCGACGGCGCAACGGCCTTCGCAGTGACCGAGGGTGCCGAGCCACCTCGACCCGTCGCGGAGGGAACGGCGCGGGTGCAGGCCGGGTTCCTCGAGGGCAGCAACACCAACGCCGTGTCCGAACTGGTGAGCATGATCACCGCGCAGCGGATCTTCGAGGCGGGCCAGCGCGTGCTGACCACCGCCGACAACACGCTGCGCAAGGCCACCAACGATATCCCGAAGATGGGCTGATGCCCGACATTCGGAGTGAGAGGACGAGACCGTGCTGAGATCGATGAACACTGCCGCGAGCGGCATGCACGCCCAGCAGTCGCGGATCGACACGATCGCGAACAACCTCGCGAACGTGAACACCGCGGGCTTCAAGAAGTCGCGCATGGAGTTCCAGGACCTTCTCTACGAGAACCTGTCACCGGCTCAGGCGGAGCGTGCCGACGGGACCGCGCCGCCCACCCGCGTCGAGGTCGGCCACGGTGTGAAGATCGTGTCGGCCGTGCGCATGCAGTCCGAGGGCACCGTCAGCGTCACGGGCAACGAACTCGACCTGTTCATCCAGGGCGACGGGTTCTTCCAGGTGCAGATGCCCGACGGGGACATCGGCTACACCCGGGACGGCAGCTTCAAGCTCGACCGCGACCGCAACGTCGTGACCAGTAGCGGTTATCTGATGGAGCCGGCGATCAACGTGCCCGAGGACGCGGTGTCGATCGGTGTGTCCACCGACGGTCGCGTGGAGGTCGTGCTCGCCGGGGACAGCGGAACGGCGCAGCAGATCGGCCAGATCCAGATCGCGCGCTTCAACAACCCCTCCGGTATGAGTCAACAGGGCGAGAACGTCCTGATGGCGACACCGAACAGCGGCGTGGCCCTACCCGGGAATCCCGGTGAGGAGGGCTACGGAAGCCTGCAACAGGGTGCGCTGGAGATGAGCAACGTCGACGTTGCCACCGAGCTCGTCGACATGATCACCGCGCAGCGGGCGTACGAGCTGAACTCGCGCACCATCCAGACCGCCGACGACATCCTGTCGACGGTGAACCAGCTGCGGAGGTAGCACGTGCGGGCGTCGCTGCTCTGTTGGTTGCTCGTCGTGGTGGCCGCCGATGTTCCGGCGGCGACGCCGACGGTCCGCCTCGTGGACGAAGCGGTGGTCCACGGTGCGCAGGTACGTTGGGCCGACCTCGTGTCGGGTCCCATGGACTCCGATCTGGGCCGACGCGTGGTGTGCGCGTCACCCGCACCGGGTCACGATCGCACCTGGACCCGGCAGGAGCTCCTGCGGGAACTCGTGCGCCGCGGCGCGCAGCCGATACCGCGACTCGTGGGCAGCGACACGGTACGCATCGTCCGGCCGGGAGCGACCCTGGCGCCCGACCGCTTCAGCGCGCGGGTGCGCACACTGCTGGAATCGCAATCGCCGCCCGTGGGCGCGCTCGACCACGAGTACGAGATCCTCCGCGTTCCCTCGCTGCGTGTCCCGCGGGCCGATGCATCGGTGCAGCTGGAGGACACCGGACCCCGCGTCGGCCGTGGGGCGGTCGCGGTGCGTGTCGACGACGGGAGCACCCACGGGCGCCGTGCCTACGTCACGGTCGATCGTTCGGTGCGTGTCGTGGTGCTGCGCAGTGGTCGCGCCCTGGCCGCCGACAGCCCCTTGGGAGTCGGCAACGCAGTCGCGGACACGATCTGGACCGACGACGACCGCGTCTTCGATCGACGCATCCGTCCGGACGAGGCCGACGGCCGTTGGGCGGTGATCCGCTCGATCGCCGGAGGACAGGTCCTGCGTCGCGGCGACGTCCGGGCCACGCCGGTGGTGCACCGCGGCGAGAACGTCCACTGGGTCGTCGAGCGCTCGGGTCTACGGGTGCAGGTCCGCGCCCGCGCGCGCAACGACGGAGCCGTGGGCGAGTGGATCACCGTGGAGAGCCCCTTCGACAATCGCCTGCGCCGGGTCGTGGTCGTGGGACCCGGGCGCGTGGCCGACCATCTTCCCGATCCACCGGTCGACGCGGCGACCGGTGAACGCGTCGGCACGACCGAGGAAGGACGATCATGAAGCGTCTCGTCGTAGGTGTCTGGACCCTTCTTCTCGCGCTCGCCTGTGTCCCGGCCCTCGCCGGAGCCGGCGATCCCTATCTCGACCTGGACCGCTCCACCGGCGGTGTGTCGAACCAGAAGGCCTTTCGGGTGGGCGACATCGTCACCGTCCTGGTCGTCGAGAACGCCCAGGCCAGCACCACCGCCAAGACCGATGCCAACACGAAGTCCGAGATCAGCGGCGGTCCAGGACTCGGGATCCTGAACCAGATCACCGACTGGGGCCTCGAGACCGAGAACAAGTTCGCCGGCGACGGCAAGAGCTCGCGGACGGGTTCGTTGAACACGCAGATGAGCACCCGGGTGGTCGAGCAGCTCCGCAACGGCAACCTGCGCCTGGCGGGCGAACGCACCGTCGAGATCAACGGCGAGATGCAGATCATCGAGCTCACGGGGATCGTTCGTCCGCAGGACGTGCGTGCCGACAACACGGTCGAGTCGACGCTGATCGCCGACGCCGTGATCAGTTACTCGGGAGACGGTCCGGTGGCCGACGCGCATTCGCCGGGACTGCTCACGCGCATCGCGAACTTCCTGTTCTGAGAGGGGTCGATCCATGACTCTGCTTCGCAAGGTCTTCGTCGCTCTCGTGGTTCTCGGTGTGTCGATCCCGGCCTCGCCTTCGACGGCGAGGAGTCCGGAACGCATCAAGGACATCGTGCGCTTCGACGACGAGGTCATGATGCCGCTGATCGGCACCGGGCTGGTGATCGGTCTGGCCGGCACGGGCGACGGCAACGGATTCGAGGCCTCGATCGAGGCTCTGGTCCGCAACCTCGAACGCCTGGGTGTGACCGTCGACCCGAACGGCCTGCGCACGAGGAACGTGGCCATGGTGCAGATCACGGCCAGCGTGCGGTCGCGAGCCCGTCCGGGCGATCGCTTCGACGTCACCGTCAGCTCCATCGGCGACGCCAAGAGCCTGGAGGGCGGGACGCTCCTCGCGGCGGCCCTGAACGGAGTGACCGACGGCGAGACCTACGCCATCGCCAGCGGACAGGTGTCGATCGGTGGATTCAACGTCGAGAGCGGCGCGAACAACCGCGTGCAGAAGAACCACGCCACCGTTGGCATGGTCAGCAGCGGGGGACAGGTGCACCGGTCGCTCCCCGGGGGGCCGCGATCGGACCACATCGGTCTCCTGCTGAACCATCCCGACCGGTCCACGGCGAGCAACGTGGCCAGGTCGATCAACGAGCGCTTCCCGTCGACGGCCCGGGCCGAGGACGCGGGTTTCGTCCGCGTGTACCTGCCCGACGGCTGGGTCGACGATCCCGTGGGATTCATGGCCGAGCTGGGCGAGATCCGCGCGGTGACCGATGCCAAGGCACGCGTGGTGGTCAATGAACGCACGGGCACGATCGTCGTGGGCGGCGGAGTGAGACTGCGCGAGGCGGCGGTGGCCCACGGAAGCCTGAACATCGAGATCCGCACGCGGTACCGCGTGAGTCAGCCGAACAGCTTCAACGAGTCGGGAGAGACGGTGGTCGTGCCCGACGTCCAGACCTTCGTCAACGATGCCGAGGCCCATGTCCTGCGGCTGCCGGACACCGTCACGGTGCAGGACATCGTGGACGTGCTCAACGGCATGGGGGCGTCGCCGCGCGACATCATCGCCATGCTCCAGGCCCTGCGGGCGGCCGGGTCGTTGCAGGCGGAGCTCGAGGTGATGTGATGAGCGATCTGCACGCGATCGGAGTCAAGCCCACAGTGCCGGCGTCGTCGAAGACCGAAGTCTCACCGGAGCTGATGGAGGCCGCACGGGAATTCGAATCGCTTCTGCTGAACACCATGATCAAGGCCATGCGCGACAGCGTGACGCGCAGCGACCTGTTCGGCGACACGAAGCACGTGGAGACCTACGAGCAGATGCTCGACCAGGAGTACGCGAAGGCCATGTCCCGTCAGGGCGGGCTGGGCTTCGCGCGCATGATCGTGGAACAGCTCGGCGGTGAGCAGGACCCCGGTGCGGGCCTCGAATCGCTGCGAAACGCCGCATCGCGCCTTCAGGCCGCGAAGCGTGGCTACGAAGCCTACGGCGAGGCCGCTTCCGCGGTCCGTCCCGACGCCCTGGGAGGCGAACGATGAACGCGACGACCGACACGTCCTGGTCCGACCTGGTGCGCCAGCTCGAACTCGAGCTGGAGGGCCTGAGCCGTCTCGTGAGGCTCTCGCATCGACAATGCCACTACTTGATGCGCCGCGACGAACGGCGGATCCACGCCAATGTCCGGGCCATCGACACGACACTGGCGGACCTGCGCGCCGCAAATGCGCGCCGGACCGGGACTCTCCGGAACCTGGGGATCACGGAGCGGGGCCGGAAAGGACTCAAGATCGCCACGGAACGCGCCGATACCCCCTGGCGAGAGCGGGTCCAGGCGCTGGAGGTTGCCCTCGCCCGGGTGATGGAACTCCTGGGTCACAAGAACCTCCAGAACTATCAGCTGTCCCGTTTCTCCCTGGATTCCGTCGGTGAGGAAATGCGCCTGCTCCTGGGCGCCTCCGAGGATCCGGGTTCGACCTACGACGCCGGGGGAGCGGCCGGGGATCCGGCGCTGCGCGGCGCGGTCGACGGGAGGGCCTGATGTCCGGCATCGGACTCATCAGCGCGTTGGACGTGGCCGTCAGCGGCATGTTCGTGAGCCAGATGGCCACGCAGGTCATCAATCACAACATCGCCAACGCCAACACACCGGGATACTCGCGTCAGTTCCTGCGGATCGGTTCGCAGGACCCCCTGCAGGTGACCTACGGCTCGATCGGCCGCGGGGCGACGTCCCTGGGCGTCGAGCGCGCCCAGAACGACTTCCTGCAGCAGCAGCTGGTGGACCAGAGCGCCCTTCTGGGTGACTACACGGCCATGGACGGGACGCTGCGGTCGGTCGAGGAGGTCCTGGGCGGACTGGACAACGACCGGATCCGTACCGCGATGGGGGAATTCTTCGAAGCCTGGCAGGGCCTGTCGCTCGACACCAACTCCGACGGTGCCCGCGAGGCGGTGGTGGGGGCGACGGCGAACCTCGCGCGCCAGTTCAACCAGATCGATTCGTCGTTGGCCCAGATCGAACGGGACACGCGCGACACCTTCGAAGCCTACGTGACCGACGTGAACGCCATGCTGAACCGCGTGGCCGATCTCAACGGCCGGATCGTCGCGGAGTCGGCGGGCGGTCACCGCCCCAACGACCTCATGGACCAGCGGCAGCAGGTCCTCGACGCACTGGCCGAGACCACGCGGTTCACCACGAACGAGCGCGGCGACGGCAGCGTGGACGTCATGATCGAGGGGCGCGCCGTGGTCACGCGCTCCCACGTGAACGAGCTGCGGGTCCAGGAGAGCACCACGGCCGACGGCGGCCGGGTCCAGGAGGCGGTGTTCGGCGGCAAGAACCCCGTGGTCGTGCCCTTCCAGGCGGGTGCCCTGGCCGGTTACCAACGCATGTCCAACGACATGGTTCCGGGGATCCGGGCCCAGCTCGACGAGCTGGCCTCGGAGATCATCCGCCGTGTCAACGATCTGCACGAGAGCGGGGTGACGGCCGAGGGTGTGGGCGTATCGCTGTTCAACGGGAACTCGGCGGCCACCATGTCGATCAACGAGGCGGTCGCGAACAACAATCGCCTGGTGGCCGCGGGTCGCGATGGAACCCCGGGCGACAACACGTTGGCCAAGGACATCGCCAACCTCGGAGCCACGGTGGTCGACGGCCACGACCGCTCGCTCGACGACATGTACTTCACGTTCATCGGTGGGGTGGCGAACGACCGCGGGCTGTACGACTCGTTGCTCTCCGGCCAACAGGGCATCGTCGAGTCCGCCCGGACCCGTCTCGAGGCCGAGAAGGGCGTGAACATCGACGAAGAACTGGCGAACCTCGTGATCTATCAGCGCTCCTACGAGGCGAATGCGCGCGTGGTGCGCGCCGTCGACGAGATGCTGGCCACCCTCGTCGGCATCATCTAGCCCGGGAGATCGAATCGATGCGCGTCACCAACCAGTCGGTCGCACGCAATCTGATCTTCGAGATCAGCCGCAACTACGACCGCATGAACATGTACCGGCTGCAGGTCTCGAGCGGGAAGAGCATCAACAGCTTCGCCGACTCGCCGCGCGACATCGGTCGACTGAAGCGCTTCGACGCGTTGCAGTCGTACAACGACCAGTACCTGAGGAACCTCACCAACGCGCGCTCGAAGCTCGAAGCCGTCGACACCTCCCTGCAGCGCATGGCCGGCGAGGTCGCGGGCCTGCGGGAGCTCGTGCAGAGTCAGGTGAGCGAGGGCATCACGAACGCCGACACGCGGGCCAACGTCGCGAACCAGGTGCGCGGCATGCGCGAGTCCTTCATGGCCTTCGCGAACCAGCAGATCGAAGGATCCTACCTGTTCGGCGGATTCCGGAACAATCGCGCTCCCTTCTCGTTGGTGGGCGACGAGGTCGCCTACAACGGTGACGATCGCGACCCCTCGGTCCAGGTCGGGCCGACGCTCGAACTCGCCACGAGTGTGTCCGGCGACGAGTTCATGGGCACCGACGCCGCGGTGATGGCCGGGACCACGGAACTCCGTCCGCGGATCCGGGCGGGCACGCAGCTGGCGGACCTCAACGCGGGCGCGGGCGTGGCGATGGGGTCGATCGAGATCCGGGCCGGGGTCGACCCGCCCGTCACGGTCGATCTGACGGGGTCGGCGACGGTGCAGGACGTGATCGACCGGATCAATGCGGCGTCCGGTGGGAGTTTCACGGCGTCGATCAATGCCGACGAGACCGGTCTGCAGATCGTCGGACCCCAGCCGGTGTCGGTGGGCGAGACGCTCGGCGGCAGCACGGCCGGAGACCTGGGCCTGCGCGGGACGACCACCGGGACGCTGCTGGTGGGCGACGCGATCCAGCCGCGCCTGGATGCCTCGGTCGATTTCGCCGAGATGCGGACCCTCGACGGTGAACTGCCGCTGGGGACCCTGCGGATCGTGATCGACGACGTGGTCACGGACGTCGATTTGTCGACGGCGAACAACCTCGGCGAGGTCCGTGCGGAGATCCAGTCCCTGATTCCGGACATGGACCTGCTGATCAATGACGGGTCCATCTCCCTCTCGCTCGATCGCGACGCGTCGTTCCGCTCGGAGAGCCCTCCGGGCGACGACACGGCCGCGCTCCTGGGGCTCTCCGGAGAGGCGAGTCCGACGCGGTCGTTCCAGGTGTTCCAGGACGTGATCGACGCCCTGGAGGCCGACGACACCGAGGCGTTGCGGCAGACCCTCGTCGAGATCAAGGACGTCCACGACCACCTGGTGGGACTGAACGTCCAGATCGGCGGGCGTCAGAACACCCTGGACAACCAGGAAGCCGTGCTCATGGAGCGCGAGCAGACACTCATGGTGGAGCGGTCGCGGATCGAGGAAGTCGATCTGGTGAACGTGGCCACGCGGCTGACCTTCGCCGAGACGACCTACCAGGCATCCCTGGCCTCGGCGGCGGGAATCTTCCAGATGTCCTTGCTGGACTACCTGTAGGGGGGAAGCGGATGCGCATCGAGAGCCAACGCATCGGGACCTTCGAGGTCGACGACCGGAGCCTGATCCAGTTCCCCTCGGGCCTGGTGGGATTGCCGGCCCGCAGCCGTTTCGTGATCCTCGAGTTCGACCGAGACGTACCGCTGGCGTGGATGCAGCACGTCGACGACCCGGAATTCGGACTCCCGGTAGCCGATCCGGGGATCTTCGTGCAGGATTACCAGGTCGAGGTACCTCGGTCCGACGTGGCCGATCTCGATCTCGGGTCACTGGACGACGCCGTCATGCTGGTGGTGACGACGATCCACCACGGTGGCATCATGGTGACCGGAAACCTGCGCGCCCCGCTGGTGGTGAATCTGGCCAACCGGCGCGGTCGACAGATCGTTCTCGATCGACCGGACCTCGACGTGCGGGCTCTGGTGGATCCGATCGCCTTTGCCCGGGCCTCGCGGACTCCCGGGGCCCAAGCCGTGACGGCGGAACCCGTGTCGGGCTGACCGGCCGATCCACCGCGCGCCATCGACAGGGAGGTCGTGGTGCTCGTCCTCAGTCGCAAACGCAACGAGAAGATCGTGATCGGGGACGGGATCACCGTGACCGTTCTCGAGGTCCGTGGTGACCAGGTGCAGCTGGGGATCGATGCTCCCCGCGAGATTCCGGTGCACCGCTACGAGGTCTTCGAACAGATCAAGCGCACCACCGACGAGGCGGCGCGAAGTGACCTGGATTCGCTCGAGGAGCTACGCCGACTGCGCCGGAAGAAGAGCGAGGACGACGACTGACCGCCCTCAGCGGTGGCGGTCGAGCACCACGGGTCCCTGTTCCCCTTCACCGTAGGGGTCGACGCGGCGGGCCCGCATCGATCCCAGAGCGCGCCCGACGTCCTGCTTCTCGTTCCGCATCCACTCGATCAGCGCGTGGCCCTCGTCGCGCAAGCGGTCGAGGGCGCCCTGCACGTGTGGCGAGCGGGGACCACTCTGCGGTCCGAGCAGTTCGACGAGTTCCCCCAGTGCCTCGGAGCGAGCGTCGAGCTCGGTCTCGATCTGGTGGAGCCGCCCCTGGCGGACGTGCTCGCGCAGGGCCGCATCGTGGGATCGAACCCGGTCGATGACCCGGCCGACGGAATCGGAGGGGGCGTCGTTCATGCCGAGATCGACAGGCTCGGCACCCGGTCGCCGGTCGGGTCCGCGCTGTCGGATGACGGGGCAGACGACTCGGTGTGCGACGGCGACGCAGCCTGCTCACCGCCCGGCTGAACGTTCTGCTCGGCGAGTTCTTCCCAGGAGCGGGCCAGGCGGCCCAGGACACGAAGGCAGTTCTCGAGGTGCGAGCTCCGGTTGTAGGTGCTGGCCTGCAGCAGCTCGTGTTCCACGTACTCGTACAGCAGGGCGAGCCGACCGACCAGTTCCGGGGCGACACTCTCGTCGAGCGCGTTGCCCAGCTCCTGGACGATCCGCATGGCGCGGTTGATCCGGTCGCCCTTGCGCGCGGTGTCGCCGTTGGCGATCGCCTCCTGCGCCTCGCCGATGTACTTCAGAGCTCCCTGGTAGAGCATGGCGACGAGTCGGGCGGGGGATCCCGTCTCGACGGCGGTGGCGGTGTACTGATGGACTGCGCGCTGATTGTCCATGGGTCATCGACTCCGTTCGATTGCGCGTGTGGGCGGATCACAGTCCGCCGAAGAAGCCCTGCTGTTGTTGCAGCCGGGAGATGGTCATCTCCATCGCGGTGAACTTCCGCGTGAGCGTCGATTCGTAGAGATCGACGGATCGTTCCTCGCGTTCGATGCGATCCTCGATCCTCGAGATCTCGGAGTTGATGCTGTCGGTCCGCAGGGCGATCAGCCCACGGCTGTCGCCGGTTCCCCGCGTGAAGGATTCGATGGTGTCGCCCAGCTGGAAGGCGATGCCTCCGCCGCTGGTTTCCGTCGGAGACTGCGTGAACAGGTCGAGCACGGCTCCGTAGTCGGCTTCCACGGCCGAGGACAGCTTGGCCTCGTCCAGCGACATCGTGCCGTTGCGGTCGAGGGACAGCCCGACGTTGGCGGCGACGATCCGTTCGCCGTCGTTCGGGCCCGTCGAGACCGAGGTCGTCATGATGCGGCTCAGGGTGCTGCGCACGCTGCGCACGAGCGAACTCCCCTGCAGTGCGCCCCCCTGGGCGGACTGGGCCTCGGCCAGATCCTTCAGCTCGTTGTAGGTATTCACGAACTCCTGGAGCTTCTCCGCCAGTGCTGTGGTGTCGCCTTCGATGGTGATCTCGGTGGTTCCCACAGACTTCAGGTCGAGCACGGTGCCCTCGAGCGCTCCCTCGACGGAGTTGTCGGGGCTGGTCACCGTGATCGAGTCGTCGATGGTCAGGAGGGCATCGGCCCCGGTCGTGGACACGGTGAACGCCGGTGCGGTTCCTCCCCCCAGGCCGCTGGTGTCGACGGTGAACTGGTTCGCGACACCGGACTCGTCGGCGCTGACCATGAGGCGGTATCCGCTGCCGTCGTTCACGACCGAAGCGGTCACTCCTGCGTCGGCTTCGTTGATCGCGAGCTTCAGGTCGGACAAGGACGAAGCACCGGCCTCGAGGGTGACCGTCGTGGTCTCGCCACCGAGCGTGAAGGAGAAGTCGCCCGCTCCGACGTCGTCGTTGACGCTCGTGTAGGCCTGACTGATCGTGCGGTGGGTCTGCGCGAGCTGGTCGACGGTCACCCGGAAGGTGCCCACCGGCGAGGCGGAGTCCGCCGTGGCGGCCATGAGGTCCTCGTTGCCCACGCGCGCGGCACGGCTGCTGAACTCACCTTCGCTGTCGAGTCCCTCCGCCAGACCCCGCAGCTTCTCGAGTGCGGTGTTCAAGTCGTCGAGAGCACGAAGACTGCGGTCGAGCCCCGACTTCTCCTGTTCGTAGCGTTGGATCGGGCGGCGGCGGAGCGCGACCAGTTCCTGGACGATCTTCGCCGTGTCCAGGCCGGACGCAACGCCACTGAACGAGATCGCGGACATCCAGGATCTCCTTTCCACCTCGCGGTGGTGGGTCGACCGCGCGCTCAGCTGCGGTCGTCGAAGAGCAGGCCTCGCAGCTCGTTGAGACGGCGGCTGGCCTCGAGCAGGTCCTCCGGCGGGATCTGGCGGATCAGCTCACCGCTCTCGGTGTCGCGAATCCGAACGACGTACCGGCGATTCTCCTCCTCGAACGAGATGTCGAGGGAGTGGCGGCCGAGCGCCTTCAGTTCGCTCTTCAACTCGTCGGCGGTGGCGCGCAGGGCCGTGCGCATGGCGGCCTCGTCGGCACCTCCGGGCGACGCGGTGGCCTCGCGGCCGTTCGCCGGGGCAGAAGACTCGTCTTCGGTCTTCGGACGCCGGGTTGCAGGTTCCGGACCATCGGATCCGGGGTCCGCGGGAGCGCGCGAGGGGACCGGACGTGCGGCCGGTGCAGGGCGCGCCGCGGAAATCTCGACGGCGGGACCGGCGACCGCTGTATCGACACGTAGCGTATCCATGTGTGCCTCCCACGAACTCCGCGGCGGCCCGGGTCTCCCCAGCGGGGGAGACCCGGTCGAACCGCGGGTCTACGACCGTCCTCTCGGGTCTAGCCGAGCAGGCTGAGCGCGGACTGGGGAGCGAGGTTCGCCTGGGCGAGGACGGAAACGCCGGCCTGCTGCAGGATCTGCAGCGAGGTCAGGTTCGCCGACTCCTCGGCCACGTCCACGTCGCGGATCCGCGAGTTCGCGGCGGAGAGGTTCTCCACCACGACGCCGAGGTTGCGAACCGTCGACTCGAGGCGGTTCTGGACCGCACCGAAGCTCGCGCGGGTCTGGGTGATCGTGGTCAGGGCACTGTCGAGCGAATCGATCGCGTCCCGGGCGTTCGCCCCGTCGGCGCCGGTCAGCGTGGCCGAGTCGAGGCTCAGCGCGGTCGCGTCGACGGTGGTGGCGAAGTCCAGATCGATCCGGTCGTCGGCCGTGCTGCCGGTCCCGACCTGGATCGCGACGGCGCCGCCGGATCCGTCGATCAGCTTGGTGCCGTTGAACTCGGTGGTCGCGGCGATACGATCGATCTCGGACGTCAGGGCCTGGAACTCGTCGTCCAGGAACTGGCGCTCGTTCTGTCCGAGCGTGCCGTTGGCGGCCTGCTCGGCCAGCTCCCGCAGGCGGATCGCGATGCCGGAGATCTCGTCGAGCGAGCCCTCGGCGGTCTGCACCATCGAGATGCCGTCGTTCGCGTTCCGGCCCGCCTGCTGCAGGGCGCGGATCTCGGACTTCAGGCTCTCGGAGATCGCCAGACCGGCGGCGTCGTCACCCGCGCGGTTGATGCGCAGGCCGGACGACAGCTTCTCGAGCGACTTCCCCAGCTTCACGCCGGTGTTCATCAGGTTACGCTGGGCGTTGATCGAAGCGAGGTTGGTGTTCACGCGGAGTCCCATGGCTTCCTCCTTGAAGTCGGGACGGTCGTTGTTGCGGTTCGTGACGAGACGCTCGTCCCGGTCCAGGGGATCCGTTCCCCGTCCACCGTGGACTCGCGACTCGTTGGCGGTATCGGTCTCACGGGCTGCGGCTTGAGCAGAAAATTGCCGGTCTGGTACGGGACTTGAGAGCGATGGGGTCGTCATGACCGTCGCGAGTGCACACGAGGTCGCCTGGACCACCGCGCGACCCGAGGAAAACGGGGACTTCGTCGCCTTCGTCGACGCCTGTTTCGGGCGCCCGGGGGGGCGTAGCCTGCGCCGGGAGTTCCCGACCGCGCTCGCGGCGGACAACGCGCGGCACCATTTCGAGGGGTCGATCGACGGTCGTCGCGTGTGCGCGGCCACCGCTCTGGTGCGGCCGTGGACGACCACGTCTGGTCGGATCGTGGTCGCCTGTGTGGGTTGTTTCGCGACGGCGCCGTCGTATCGGGGCCAGGGCCTGAGCGGCAGACTCCAGGGCGTGGTGCTCGAGCACCTCGAACGAGAAGGCGTGGACTGGGCCGCCCTGTGGACCGATCGCCCCGAGATCTATGCGCGACGTGGATTCCGGCCCACCGGGGTCGAGGTCCACGGGCGGCTCGACGCCGTCGACTGGCCCCGACCGGCCGGCGGAGACGTCGTCCGTGCGGCGACCCGCGACGATGCCTCCGCCGCGCTCGAGCTGTACCGCGCCCATCGGATGCGAGCGGACCGGACCACGGCGGACATGGCCGCATACCTCGATCCCACGACCTCGCGGAGCTGGGTCCTGGTTCGTGGTGACGAGATCGTCGCCTACGTCTGTCTGGGAAAGGGCGACGACTTCCCCGGATACGTGCACGACTACGGCGGCGAGCCCGGAGCCGTCCACGCCCTGTGGGGGGTCGCCGTCGACGCCGGAGCGCGAGCGGTGCTCCTTCCCGCCGGGAGCGACGCCTATCGTCGAGGACCGGCCGCGGCCATGCCGGGAACCGTGCAGTCGGCCGCCATGATCCGCGCCTTCGACGGCGCACCACGCCCCGCGTCCACGGACTTCGCCGTCTGGGGCTTCGACTCCGCCTGATCCGACCGGAGGGACCGACCGTGCGGTTGCCGATCTCGGTGTGCATGATCGTCCGTGACGAGGCCGAGGTGCTCGGCGTGGCGCTGGAGTCGGTGCGATCCTGGGCCGAACAGGTCGTCGTGGTCGACACCGGGAGCCGGGACGACTCGCTCGACGTCGCGCGCCGCCACGGCGCCCTGGTCGAGCAGATCGAGTGGAAGAACGACTTCTCCGCCGCGCGCAACGTGTCGATGGATCTGGCGAGCGCTCCCTGGATCCTGATCGTCGATGCCGACGAGTGGATCGATCCCGCCGACACCCCGCGCCTGGCCACGCTGATCGCCGAAGAGCCCGTGCGAGCCTACCGCTTTCCGCAGCGCAACTACGTGTCGAACTCCGGATGGGCGCGCTTCGTGGCCGGTCCCATGCCGCCGGTGTGGGGGCTCGAGGCCGTGGGGTGGGTCGAGGCCAGGCAGGTGCGCCTGGTGCCGAACCGTCCCGGGATCCGCTACGAGGGTCCTGTGCACGAGACGATGTCCGGAGCCCTCGAACGGGCCGGCGTGGAGCGGTCGGACGCCGAGGTTCCGATCCATCACGTGGGCAAGCTGCGGTCCGAGGCGGTGATGGCGCGGAAGAAGCAGCTGTACCACCACCTCGGACGTCTGAAGTTGCAGACGCATCCGGGCGGGCAGGCCCTGCTCGAACTCGGGATCCAGTGCAGCGAGCTGGGCGAGACCGCCGAGGCGCGGGAGCTTCTCACCCGGTCCCTCGACGAACTCGGACCGGGTCCGGAGCGCGCGCGAGCCGTCGCCTGCCTGGCGTCACAGATCGAGACCCTCGACGGCCTGGGCGCGGCCGAGAGCTTCCTTCGCACGGAACTCCCCGGCGTGGCCGGCTTCCCCGACGCGTGGGAACGTCTCGGAGTGCTGCTGGTCCGCGCCCAGCGTTTCGCCCGCGCGGCCGAGGTCCTGGAGAGTGCGGTGGAGGCCTTTCCCGACGCCGCGAATCTCGTCGTGCTGGCGGCCGAGTGCGAGCTGACGCTGGGTCAGTACGACCGGGCGGCGGGTCTCTACGACCGATTGCGGACCGTGGCCGCGGGGGCCGGCATCGGCGAGGTCGGCTTCGGCTTCGCCCGGGCCGCGCAGGGGGATGTCGGCCCGTTGATCGAGTGTCTGCGTGACCCCGCCACCTCGGCGTTCGCGCGCGGACCGCGGGGTGCGCAGCGTCGCCTGCGGGCCGATTGGATCCTCGGCGGAGGTCCCGGGACGCTGCGGAGCGCCGGAACCGACGTCGTGCGTGTCGAGCTGCAGAGCGCCTATGCGGCGCGGGGACGTCTGGCCGCGGCCCATGCTCTCGATCCCGGCCTGGTCACGGCAGCTCGTTGTGGGCTCGAGGCCGTGGTCCGCAGCCTTCCCCGCGGCGCCGCGGCACGGTCGGTGGCTTCGCGTGCCGCGGCGATGGCGGGGGCGACCCGCTGGAGCGCGGCGGACGCGGCCCTCTCGACCGCGCACTGAGGATTCAAGTTCTCCCGCGGCCCCGTCGATATGTTCCGGTGACAGTGACGCGGTTGCCGCGGACCCACACGTTGGGAGACCGTGCGGCGCGCGCGGGGATCGGATCCTCCGGATCGGGCCCGTCGTTCCCGGGAAGGGAGCGCGGGGTGTCCGAATGGACCCGGACTTGCTAGAGTTCCCGTCGAAGGAACAGAGGCCGGAGGTTCCGGCCCGAACCCCTTCGAACCGGACTCTGGTTCCGGCGGACGGAGTGAGGATCTCATGGCGACGCACCCCATCGGTGGACCCGGCCCCCAGTCCCTGAACGACGCCCCGACGCGGACGTCGACGGATCGAACGGACGGTACCCGGTCGACGCAGGATCCGTCGAAGGTTCCGGCGAACGGGGCCGAGGGTGCGCCCGCGGGCGCAGAGGCCACCGAAAAGGTGCAGATCTCGCAGAAGGCGCGGGATCTGCTCCGGATGAGCGAGCTGATGAACTCTGCCCGGAACACTCTCGACAAGACACCGGACGTCCGCGCCGAACGCATCGCCGAGGTCAAGGAGCGCATGCGGGCGGGCGTCTACGAGACCGACGGGGTACGCCAGGAACTCGCCCACCGCCTGAGCGGGATCCTGGGCGAGCTTCCGGCCTCCGGACCGGGTGGTTCGCAAGCGGAGTGACTCCGCGTGGCCGCACGCCCGGCCACCCACGACCCCTTTCGTGACCTATCGGGAAAAGTCTTGGCGCCCTGACAGCGGCATGGTAGGAAACTGGCCATCGGAGGTCCGTTGGTTTCCATCCATGCCCCTGGAGTCAGGTGAACGAGACGCCTCTCATCCTCTGGATCGGCCGGGCCGATGGACCGCACCCGCTGCTGGCGGAGGCCGGTTTCGAGGTCACATCGAGCGAATCGAGCCGTCCCGCGCTCGTGTTGCTCGATCTGGACGACCAGGACGAACCCTACCCGGCGATCGCGCGGGTTCGGGCCCAGTTCCCCGATGCACCGGTCATCGCCGTTTCGCGCCAGACGGATCCCCGCCACGTGGTCGAGGCGGTACGGTCGGGGGCCCAGGACTTCGTCCATCGTGACGCCGGATCGCAGGAGCTCCGCGAGTCGGTCGACCAGGCGCTGTTGCGCCGACGACTGAGCCTGGAGCAGCGGGGGGTCGTGCGCTTCCTCGAGGATCACGGGCGTCAGGTCGAGGACGAACGGCGCCTGCTCAACGAGCGCATGGCCTCGTTGGCGGGTGAACTGGAGAGTGCCCACCGGCAGCTCGAGGACGCCCATCGCGAACTCCGCGGGCGCGTCGCCCAGCTGGTGATGCTGTACCGCATCGGCCGGGACCTCACGACGCACCGCAACTGGGACGAGGCCCTCCAGACCTTCCTGGCCTCGCTGTGCAAGTTCCTCGATGCACGCGGGGCGACTCTGCTGCTGCGATCCCAGCAGGGCCGGCGCCTGGCGGCGCGGAGCACCGTGGGGATGGACACCCCGGCGGTCGACGAGGCCATCGACATCCTGCGTCCGCAGCGATCGGTCGACGGCCGCGAACCGCTGCTGTCGCCGTTGGAAGAAGCCCGCCGTGACGACCCGCGTTCGTGTGCGCAGATGGACGAGCCCTGGGATCGGACCGTGCTGCCGCTCTGGCACCGCGACGAAGACCTCGGAGCACTCGTCATCGAGAAGGACTACGACTCGTCCGAGGCGATCCGCGACGACTTCTACTTCCTGATCACGATCCAGACGGTCCTGACCGAAGAGGTGGCCAGCGCGCAGACCTTCAGTCAGCTCCGCAAGCTCCAGCGCTTCCAGGAACGCACGCTGGACCATCTCGGGAGTGGGATCGTCACCGTCGACGGCGACGGTCGCATCGCCACCGCCAACGCCAAGGCGCGGGAACTGCTGGATGTGGGTGTGGTCGAGGGCCTGCCCCTGGCGGGTCGCCTGCGCCTCGGGAGCGAAGGGCCGAATCTCGGACAATGGCTGTCGACGATCACCGACACCACGCCGGGATCCGTCGAGGGCCGGCTCGCGACCGAGCACGGCGGGGAACCGATCCCGGTCTCGGTGGTGGCGTCGCGGATCCCGGGAGAGTTCCCGGGCGACACCTACCACGTGTGCGTGATCGAGGACTTGCGTCAGAAGCGCGCGCTCGAGGCCGAGCGCCGGCGTGCGGCACGGCAGAAGGAACTGTTGATCATGGCGGCCGAGTGGGCCCACGACGTGCGGACCCCGCTCACCGGCATCCTGCACAGCTCCGAGTTGCTGGCCGGTGCCGTCGACCCGCGCTCGCCGAAGCTGCGCCACTTCCGCGTGATCCAGTCCGAGGTCCGGCGGATCAACGACCTGGTCGATCACTTCCTGGACTACGCACGCCCGGTGCAGCTACGCCGGGTGGCGGGCGACCTGACCCGGGTCGTGGCCGAGGTGGTCGACCTGCTGGTCGGTCCCGCCGCGAAACGGGGTGCCGCTCTCGAGCTGGTCGTCGAGGACGGCGCGGAGAGCTGCCCGTGCGAACTCGATCGCGACGCCATGAAGCAGGTCGCCCTGAATCTGGTGTCGAACGCGCTCGACGCGGTGGCCGACGGGGGGCAGGTCACGGTGCGACTCTCGCGCCGCGACGATGCGCCCCTGGACGAGGACGGCCGCCGTGGACCGGGCGCCGTACTGCAGGTCGAGGACGACGGGCCGGGCGTGCCCGACGCGTTCGTCGACCGCCTGTTCGTTCCCTTCTTCACCACCAAGTCCGATGGCACGGGCCTGGGCCTCGCCATCTCCGAGAAGATCGTACGCGCGCACGACGGCGACCTCCGCTATCTGCGCGAGAACGGTACGACGATCCTGCGGGCGATCGTGCCCGTCGAAGCCGCCGCAGGCGTGACTCTCGACGAGGACCGGGACGACACCGACACCCGCGATCGCATGCACGCGAAAGGATGACCATGGCGCGCAAGAAGGTGCTGATCTGCGACGACCAGGAGACGATCCGCAAGTCCCTGGGCGAAGCCCTGGCCGACGACGGCTACGAGATCGACGAGGCCGGAGACGGAACCACCGCGCTCGACCGCGTGCGCGACGAGGCCCCCGATCTGTTGCTGCTCGATCTCAAGCTGCCGGACACCACCGGCGTGGAGGTGTTGCGGACGATCCGCGACGAGGGTCGCGACGTACCGGTCATCCTGATGACCGCCTACGGTGATACACCGACGGCCGTCGAGGCCATGAAGCTCGGGGCCTACGACTTCGTGCAGAAGCCCTACACGCTCGGCGACATGAAGACCAAGGTCGCCTCGGCGCTGAAGGCACGGCTCCGGCAGCGTTCGGCCGACCTGGCTCGAGCGCACGAGCACGAGACGGGCGGCATGTACCTGGAAATGCTGCGTCGCACTCCGGGACTGTCGGAGGTCAGTGAGATCGTCGAGAAGCTCGGTCGCAGCCGGGCCGGCAACGAGGCCGAGGTGCTGATTCTCGGCGAGAGCGGAACCGGCAAGGAGATCGTCGCACGGGCGATCCACGAGGTCAGCCATCCGGGCGCACCCTTCATGGAGATCAACTGCGCCGCCGTTCCGGAATCGCTGCTCGAGAGCGAGTTGTTCGGGCACGAGAAGGGCGCCTTCACCGATGCGAAGTCGGCCAAAGAGGGTCTGTTCGAGCTCGCCGGGCAGGGGACCATCTTCCTCGACGAGATCGGCGAGCTCGGCGTGACCCTGCAGAGCCGCCTGCTGCGGGTGGTCGAGAACCGCAAGTTGCGGCGCGTGGGGGGCAAGGAGGATCGTCCGGTGCGGGCGCGCATCGTGGCGGCCACGAACCGTCAGATCGAGAGTGCGATCCAGGACGGCATGTTCCGCAACGATCTGGCGCAGCGCCTGTCGGTGATTCGACTGAACCTGCCCGCGCTGCGCGATCGTCCCGAGGACGTTCCCACGCTCGTGCGCGTGTTCGTCGAGAGTTTCAATCGCGAGCTCGGCCTGGAGTGCGAGCCGCCGAGCGACGAACTCTGCGAGTTGCTCGTGCGCTACCCGTGGCCGGGCAACGTCCGTGAACTGCGCAACATGATCCGTCGCATCATGATCCTGGAGGAGCCCGAGCGGGTCCTCCCGCATCATCTCCCGCCGCACGTGGTGCGGGGGGAGAACCCGCGCGCGGGCGACGATCAGGACGTCGAGCGGATCGGGCGCGAGTTGCTGCCCCTGTCGGAGGTGCAGCGGATCCACATCCTGCACGTGCTCAAGGCGACGAAGAACAACAAGAGCAAGGCGGCGAGGATCCTCCAGATCAGCCGGCAGACCCTCCGCGAGAAGCTGAAGTCCTTCGAGGACGCCGAGGCGGCCTCCGACGACGGCGAGGATCTCTCGATGTCGGCCGCCGACTGAGCGTTCGGCATCGGATCCGCATCGGCCGCGAGGCCGCCGGATCACGACCGGGCCCCGCCGTCGGCTGACCAGCTATCGACCACCCGGATCACGGTGGGCCTCTCCGGACGGAGGGGCCCATCGTCGTTCCCCGCTCCGCCGGTGCCGTGTCGGTCGTCCATTCAAAACATTGAAAAGAAACCGTTTACACGATCCCCGCCTTTCGACGGCCCGGGTCGACGGACGGAACTCGGGGGCTGCGGGTGCGCGCGTGGCCCCCGACGGTTCAGCGGCACCTGTCTTGCGCTTCGGCCCCCGCGAAGGAGGCCCAGGCACATGAAGGCGCGAAACCCGGTGAGCATCGTACCCGTTCTGCTGGCGACCGTGATCGCGGTCGGAGCGACGGCGGCCGACGAGACGGCTCTGGTCGAGCGCGCACTCGTGCGGTTGGAGAACCTCGACTCCGATCCACTGCGGATTCCGCCGGCCCCGGTCGCACCCGAGGAGATCGAGGTGCGCGAGCATCTGGCCATCGCGCGCTCGGTCCGCATCGTACAGTCCGAGCTCGACACCTCGCTCGCCGTGCTCACGGGCAAGGTCCTGCCGCTGCTCTCGTTGGCCCGCAACCATCATCATCTCGGCCTGCGCCTGCGTGCGCTCGAGTGGTACGGCCGCGCCGAGATCGCCGACAAGAACAAGGAGTTCGCCGACGTCATCCTGTCCGAGCGCATGGAGGTCGCCCTGGAGCTGGGCGACAGCAGCCTGGTCTCGGACTTCGCCGACCAGATGCTCGACCGCTCCGATGATCCCTCCTGGACGCCGCACCTCGCGCGCGTGCTGGCCTTCCTCGCCACCTTGCCCGACGCCGTCGACCCGGCGCTGGACATGGCGCGTCGGATCGAGGAAATCGACGGCGACCCGGATCCGGCTTGCGTGCTCGAGCTCGCACGACTCCACCAGCGCCACGACGACGACCAGGCCGCGCTGGGTCACTATCGCGCTCTCCTGGCCCGTCAGCGTGATCTGAGCGCGCGACAGCTGGCCCTGACCGTCTGGGGGCTGGGCGACACCTACCTCGCGTCGGGACGGACCGAGCGTGCCCTGCCGCTCCTGAGGGCCTGCCGCGAGCACGACGTCGGTCGACTGAGTGCGTGGGCCACCTACCAGACGGCGGGGCTGGCCGCGACCGCCGGAGAATTCGACGAGGCCGAGCATCTGTTCCGGAGCATCTGCGAGCGCGAGGGCGACACCCCGTGGCGTGACGACGCCTGCACGCGTCTGGCGCAGGTGCGGGAACTCCAGGACATCGACGCAGCGCTGCGCCCCTTCGGTCGCACGCTGCCCGGCACCGAGGAGACGCGGTGAAGGACGTGATCGGTCGCTTGATCCTGGCCTACCGCCGGGAACTGGATCTCTACGCCGAGATCCTCGAACTGGCCCGGCAGGGTGCCGAGATCGTGCGTCATTGCCGTCCGCTGGGCGAGTTGAACGCCGTGAACGAGCGCAAGCAGGACCTGCTGGCCGAGATCGCATCGATCGACCGCACCATCGCCGACGACAAGCACGCGTGGCGCGAGGACAGCGCGGCCACCGCGAGCTCGCAAGGCGCCGAGCTCGACAAGCTGTTGCGGCGTCTGACCGACCGTATCGAGCAGATCCTGCTCGCCGAGCGGGAGACCGACCGCTGGATCGTCCAGGGCGCCGGTGTGACCGAGGCAGAGCCCGAGACCGACCCCAACCTTTCGGCCCAGGCCATGAGGACGACACCATGACCGAGACGCTGCTGCGCGCACTGAGCGACGGAACCGTGACCGAAGACGGTATCGGTCTGCTGGGCCGCATGCTCCACCGCTTCCGCAATTCGCTGACCTCGGTCCGCGGCTACGCCGAACTGCTGGCCGAGAGCGACGTTCCGGAGGAACGGCGCCGACAGTGGGCGACACGGATCATCGAGCAGCTCGAACGTATCGAGAGCCTGCAGTCCCGGCTCGACGCCGGCCGTCAGGTCGGACGTCCCGTGGCCGAGCACTCGCTCGGCATGGTGCTGCGGGCCGCCGTACGCCGAAGTCGGCAGCGCCTCGCATCCGCAGCCGCCGGCATCGACGTCCGATTCGACCTCGACGGCGACCTCCTCGTCCGCGGCGACGGTGAGGCCCTGACCGAGGCGGTGGCCGCTCTCGTCGACAACGCCTGCGAAGCGACCGCACTGCTCCCGGGTCCGGAGCGCGCGGTGCGTCTGACACTCGAGCAGGACGCCGATCACTGGACGGTCTGCGTGGAGGACGACGGTCCGGGGATGACACCGGACGTCGCCGAGCGCGTGGGCACGGCCTTCTATTCACGAAAGCCCGGCCACCTGGGCCTCGGCACCTATCTGAGCCGGACCTACCTGCAACGCCACGACCTCGACCTCGGTCTGACCAACGCGTCGGACGGAGGAACCGTGGCGACCATTCGTGGACGGCATCTGCCGTCGCAGCCCGAACGGCGGACACCGTCAGGAGGAAGATCATGAAGCAATCCCGCAGCGTCCTCGTCGTCGAGGACGAGCAGGCCACGCGCGATCTCTTGCGCGCGCAGCTCGCCCAGGACTTCGAGGTGCGCACGGCAGGTAATGGCGAGGAGGCACTGTCGTCGATGTCGTCGCGAGACTTCGACCTCATGCTCCTCGACATGAATCTCCCCGGGATCTCCGGTCTCGACGTCATGAAGCAGCTCCACGAGCTCGAGAACGCACCGACGGTGATCGTCGTCTCGGCCGACTCGAACGTGAGCAGCGCCGTCGACGCCCTGCGCGAGGGCGCTTACGACTACCTGGTCAAGCCGTTCTCGATGGACGAGCTGCGGGCGACGCTCGACCGGGCCAGCGAGCGTACGCTGCTCATGAAGGAGAACCAGAACCTGCGCAAGACCATTCGTCGGTCCCAGCGCTTCGGTGGCATGCTCGGAAGCTCGCCGACCATGCAGGAGCTCAAGCGCGACATCGAGAAGATCGCCGACACGCGGGGAACGGTGCTCCTGACCGGGGAGAGCGGTACGGGGAAGGAACTGGCCGCACGCGCCATCCACGAGTTGAGCGTGCGCCACAAGGGCCCGTACATCCGCATCAACTGCGCGGCGATTCCCGAGAGCCTGCTCGAGGCCGAGCTCTTCGGCCACGAGAAGGGGGCTTTCACGAATGCCATCGCGCGGCGCGAAGGCATGTTCGAACTCGCCCACGGGGGCACCCTGCTGCTCGACGAGGTCACCGAGATCGCGCCGAACATGCAGGCCAAGCTGCTGCGTGTGCTCCAGGAGCGCGAGATCATGCGGATCGGTGGCAAGGCGTCGATCAAGGTCGACGTGCGCGTCATCGCGACCAGCAACCGCGATCTGAAGAAGGAAGTCCGGGAAGGCCGCTTCAAGGAGGACTTCTACTACCGCCTGAACGTCATTCCGCTGCACGTGCCCGCGCTGCGGGAGCGGCGTGAGGACATTCCCATGCTGGTACAGCACTTCGTCGAGCGCGCCTGCGCCGAGAACGAACGCTCGTTGATGGACGTGACCGACGCCGCCATGCAGAAGATCATCGAGCACTCGTGGAGAGGCAACGTCCGCGAGCTGGAGAACTGCCTCGAGCGATCGGTGATCCTGACCGAGAACGAGCGGCTCGATCGGGGAGACCTCCGACTCGACACCGAGGAGACGGGTTCCGGACGCGCGGCGCATCTGGACGATTCCCAGCTCACCCTGCGCGACATGGAGCGTGAGCTGATCCTGCGCCGGCTCGACCTGACCGGCGGCAATCGCACGCGTGCGGCCGAGATGCTCGGGATCAGCGTGCGCACCCTGCGCAACAAGATCAACCAGTACCGGGGCGAGGGTCTGGCGATCCCGGGCTGATCCGGACACCGACCGACGGAGGACGACCATGGACGCGATTTCGAATCTGATCGACGCCGGTAACGTGCCGCTGCTGCGCAAGGCCCTCTCGGCCTACGCCATGCGTCACCGCGTGGTGGCCGAGAACATCGCGAACGTGGAGACCCAGGGCTACCAGGCACAGCGGGTGCAGTTCGAGCAGCTACTCGAGGAAAGGGATGGGCCCGGGCCGAGTGGCCTCCGCACACATCCCTCGCACCTGCCGATCGGCCAGCCCGATCGTATGCCGGAGCCCGAGGTGGAACTCGATCCGACCCCCTTCGACAACGGGGTCAACAACGTGGACATCGAGGGCGAGTCCCTGGCGGAGGCCGAGAACCTGCTCATGTACAACATGGCCACACGCATGCTCAGTGCGAAGTACGACGGACTGCGCCGCGCGATCAGCGGTCGCAATGGTTAGAGGACCCGACCCGACGAACGGGGGTGACCGATCATGGGACTGAGGATCTTCGGAAACATGCATGTCTCGGCCTCGGGCCTGCGCGGGATGCGGGCGCGGATGAACGCCATTGCCGAGAACATCGCGAACGTCGAGACCACGCGGACCCCGGAGGGCGGTCCCTACCGGCGCAAGCAGGTCGTCCTGCAACAGGCCGAGCCGACGCAGGCTCCGCCGATGCCGACACGCGAGGTGACCGGATTCGACGATCTGTTGCGCACGCATCGCGAGCACCTGCGGATGGTCGAGCTGGGGAGCGGGCGCGAGCTTCCGCAGGGTTCACGCCTCGAGATCACCGAGGCCGAGGACGCACAGCCCTTCAAGCTGGTCCACAACCCGGCACACCCCGACGCCGACGAGCAGGGCTACGTCCTGATGCCGAACATCGACCTGGTGCGGGAGTTCGTCGACCTGATCTCGGCCCAACGGGCCTACGAAGCCAACGTGACCGCGATCGAGGGCGCGAAGGACATGTTCATGCGCGCGCTGGAGATCTAGCCCGGAGCGAAGGAGGCTGCGAGACATGGCGGCCATTCGAGGCGTGGGATCGGAGATCCTGCAACAGGCCTACAAGCAGGCGACAGCGAAGCCCGAACCCCAGGGCGGCGGTTTCTCGGCGCGTCTGCAGGAACTCGTGGGCGAGGTGGATCGGCTGCAGGATCACGCCGGCGACATGCAGACGCGCGCCCTCCAGGGCGACGACGTCGCCGTCCACGACGTCATGATCGCCTCGGAAGAGGCCGGGTTGGCCTTCTCCCTGATGGTCGAGGTCAGGAACAAGTTGGTGGAAGCCTACCAGGAACTCATGCGGATGCAGGCCTAGCCCCCGAAAGCGGAACACCCGAGAGAGCTGAGACACCATGGAGTTCATCCAGAACCTCCTGCACCGACTGAAGCTGAGCTGGACGACCATGTCGTTCAACCAACGCGTGATCACGGGCATGGTCGCCGGGGCTGCGCTGACCAGCGTGGTGGTCTTCGCGCTGTGGGTCGACGACGAGTCGATGGTCGTGCTCTACAGCAATCTCGAGGCGGAGTCGGCGGCTTCGGTCATGGACTTCCTCGACCAGGAGGGCGCGACCTACCGCGTGGGTGCGGGAGGACGCACGATCGAGGTGACCGCCGCCGAGGTCGACCGTCTTCGGCTCCGTATCGCCGGCGAGCGACTGGTCGGCGACGGCCACTTCTCGTGGGCCGATTTCATCGCCGACGGTCGCATGGGGCGGACCCAACGCGAACTCGACGCCGGCGAACGCTACGCGATGGAGGGCGAGCTGGCCCGATCGATCGAGACGATCGATGCCATCGAGCGGGCGCGTGTCCACCTGAACATGTCGCCGCGTACGGCCTTCGTCCGGACCGGTCACGGCAAGGCCTCGGCCTCGGTCGTGGTCACCCTGCGGCGGCGCATGCAGCCGAGCCGCGGTCAGGTCGAGAGCGTCCAGCATCTCGTGGCCGGCTACGTTCCGGAACTGGATCCGAGTGCGGTGACGGTGATCGAAACGAGCACCGGGCGTGCACTGGCCGGTCTGGGTGGGGACTCGGCGACGGCGCAGAGCAACGATCAGTTGCGTGCCCAGCGCGAACTCGAGAAGGAACTGGTGTCGAAGGCCAGCGAGATGCTCGGCAGCATTCTCGGTCAGGAGGGATACACCGTCCGCGTGAATGCCGACCTCGACTTCGAGGAGCTCGAGCGGGTGGCCGAGACCTATGATCCGAACACCGTGGTCCGGTCCGAGGGCGTGGCCGAGAGCGAGGATCCCACGAAGTCGCGCGGTGTCACCAACTACGAGGTCAACAAGACCGTCGATCGGATCCTGAAGAACGGCAGCACCATCCGCAAGCTCACCGTGGCCGTGGCCGTCGACGGGACCTACGAGGAAGCCGAGGCAGAGGGCGAGGCACCCACGTACGCTCCCCGCTCCGACGACGAGCTGGCGAACATCCGGAACGTCGTTGCGGCCGCCGTCGGTCTCGATCCCGGTCGGGGGGACACGATCGAGGTCGTCAACATGCGATTCCACACGCCACCCACGTACGAGCCCACGATGATCGAGCAGCTGCATTGGCTGCAGGACCTGCCCAGCCTCGTGGGGCGCTTCCTGCTGTTCCTCGTGGCCGCGTTCCTGGTGCTCCGCCTGCGCAGCTCCCTGTCGAAGGCTCTCGGTGACGCCTCGGATCCGCAGGCCGGCGCCAATGTCGGCGGCGCGGGTGTCGGTGGTGGTGGCGCGACGGGGATGAATGGCGAGGTCTTCCAGGGCGTGCACTCCGAGGTGGCCACGCTCGAGGACTGGACCCGGGGCAACCCCGATCAGGTGGCGGAGCTGGTGAAGGCCTTCGCCCAGCAGGAGGACTAGTTGGTGGCTCCGAACGAGACCGTTTCGCTGCGCAAGGCCGCGATCGTTCTGATCGGTCTCGGCCCCCGGATCAGCGGCGAGATCCTCAAGCGCCTGCCCGAGCCGCTCATGGAGCGGCTCACGGCCGAGATCGCCCGGATCGAGAAGATCGAGCCCGATGAGCGCAAGCGCGTATTCCAGGAGCTCTACGAATTCCGCACGAAGAACGCGCAGTTCTCGCGCGGGGGTGAGGACTTCGCCCTGCAGATGTTGTCGCAGGCCGTCGGTCAGCATCGTGCGAACAAGGTCATGAGCCAGGCTACGGGCTTCGGTGACGACATCAACTTCGAGATGCTCAAGCGGGTCGACCCGCTCACCGTGGGCAACTTCCTCAAGGCCGAGAGCCCGCAGACGGTGGCACTGGTCCTCAGTCATCTCGATCCGCGGAGCGCAGGTCCGATCCTCAGTCATCTCCCGAGTTCGATGCAGGCCGAGGTGGCCTACAAGATGGCCGTGATCGACAAGCCGAACCCCGAGTACGTGCGCGAGGTCGAGTCGACGCTGGCGCGGCAGGTCAAGGGTGAGTACGAAGAGGGCTCGCGTCAGTACGGCGGCAGCAAGCAGGTCGCCGAACTCCTGAACGAGATCGACCAGGAGGTCTGGACCGAGATCCTCGACGAGATGCGCGAGTTCAACGAGGAGACATCGGTCGAGGTCAAGAACCTCATGTTCGTCTTCGAAGACATCATGGCGCTCGACGACCGCTACGTGCAGGAGTTCCTGAAGGAGATCGACAGCAAGGAGCTCACCCTGGCGCTGAAGGCCGCGAGTGAAGAGGTCAAGAACAAGATCTTCGGCAACATGTCCAAGCGCGCCTCGGCTGGCATCGTCGAGGACATGGAGTACATGGGACCGGTCAAGCTGAGCGAGGTCGAAGAAGCACAGCAGCGTGTGGTCGACGTGATCCGGCGCCTCGAGGAGGAGGGCAGTATCGTCATCGGTTCCGGAAAGGGCGGCGATGTCATCGTTTGACGTGGGTCCGGCGGCCGCGGCCGGGCTCTTCGTCCCGGACGTCCAGAATGCGGGAGCGGAGCGCTTCGAGCCCGAGGCGGTGCGTGCCACGCGGGAGCAACCGGAGGAGGCGGACCTCTCCGAGCCCGTCGAACTCGAGGACTATCAACCCGGTCCCAGCGAAGAGGAGATCCGTGCTGCCTGCCGCGCCGAGATGAAGGAGGAGCTCGAGGCCGAGCTCCAGCGACAGCGGGCCGGCGACGAGGAGGCCTTCGCGCAGCTGGCCGACGCGATCCAGCGGGCGAACGAGTCGCGGCTCGAGTCGATCACGGAGCGCGCGGCCGAGCTCGCCTTCGCGGTGGCAGAACGTCTGATCCGTGACCGTGTGGACCGTGATCCCGCCGTGGTCGAGCGTGCTCTGCGCGACGTGCTCGGAGGGATCGAGGCCTCCAACGGGATCTCCGTGTACGCACATCCCGACGACGCGGCGTATCTCCGCTCCCAGCCGGACCTGCTGAGCGGCCTCGGGATCGAGGACCTGATCGACGAACCGCGGCAGCGTCGCGGTGGTTGCCGCGTCGACGACGGGTCCCGCGGCTGGGACCTGACCGTGGTCACCCAGCTCACACGCTTGCAGGAGACGATCGACGCCGCGCTGGAGGCGTCGTGAGGGGCGACCGCCTGCACTCCGCGGCCACGCTGGTCCGTTCGGTGCCGCTGACGCGCCCGATCGGCCGCGTCACGCAGGTCGTGGGCACCGTGATCGAGGTCCGGGGACTGCAGGCTTCGGTGGGCGACATCTGCTGGATCCTCGCCGACGCCGGGCGTCACGATGTGTCGGCCGAGGTGGTCGGCTTCCGCGACGAGGCCCTCCTGCTCATGCCCTTCGACGATCTGTACGGCGTGGCGCCGGGACAGCGGGTGACGACCCGCAACCAGTCCTTCCGTGTTCCGGTCGGGCCCGAACTGCTCGGTCGCGTGATCGATGCCTTCGGCCGACCGCTCGACGGTGGCCCGCCGATCGAGACGCGCGAACACGTGGGCGCGAAGCCACGCATTCCCCACGCCATGGAACGTCGGCGGGTCGAGTTGCCGCAGCAGACCGGTGTCCGGGCCATCGACGCGTTCGTGCCCTGCGCCCGTGGCCAGCGCGTGGGGATCATGGCCGGCAGCGGTGTGGGCAAGAGCGTACTCCTGGGAATGATCAGCCGGCACAGCGACGCCGACGTGAACGTGGTGGGCCTGATCGGGGAGCGTGGACGCGAGGTCCGCGAGTTCGTCGAAGAGGATCTCGGTCCCGACGGCCTCGCCCGCTCGGTCGTGGTGGTGGCGACTTCCGACCAGAGTCCCGTGCTGCGCGTACGGGCGGCCCAGACGGCCATGTCGATCGGCGAGTGGTTCCGCGATCGCGACCACAACGTGATGATGGTGATGGACTCGGTCACGCGCTTCGCGATGGCGCAGCGCGAGATCGGTCTCGCCGTGGGCGAGCCGCCGGCGACGCGCGGTTACCCTCCCTCGACCTTCGCCGTGCTCGCAAAGCTGCTCGAACGGGCCGGGACGAGCGCGGTCAACGCGATGACGGCGTTCTTCACGGTGCTGGTGGAGGGCGACGACCTGCAGGATCCGGTGGGCGATGCCGTCCGTTCGATCGTCGACGGACACATCGTGCTCAGCCGTGACCTCGCCCGCAAGGGGCATTACCCCGCGATCGACGTCATGGGCAGCGTCAGCCGTCTGGCGAGCACGGTGGCCACATCTGACCAACTCGATCACGGGCGGCGGCTGTCGCACCTGCTCAAGCTGCTCGAGGACAACGAGGACCTCGTGAACATCGGGGCTTACACGAGTGGCACCAATCCCGATCTCGATCGCGCTCTGGAACTGCGGTCGCGGATCGACGAGTTCCTCCGCCAGGGCCTGACCGATCACGTCCCGATCGAGACGACCCGTGAACTCCTCGCGGGTCTGGCCGAGGCGGCGGGCTGATGCCCGCGCGATTCCGATTCCGACTGCAGAAGGTGCTCGAACTGCGCGAGCGGGAGCTCGAACAGAAGCAGCTCGAGCTCGCCCGGGCGCGTGCCGACGAGTTCGGGGCCTCCGACGCCCTCGAGCGTGCGCGGCGGGAACGACTGGACCACGACACCCGATTGCGCCGGGTCGACGCCTCACCGGTGAGTCCACTCGAACTCCGGGCGCGCCTCGCCACGACCGAGGCGCTCACCCGCCGCGAGGACGCGGCTCGCCGGGAACTCGAGGTGGCAAGGGAACGAACCGAGGCCGCGCGGGTGCGCGCCATCGAAGCGCATCACGGCGTCGAGATCGTCGACCGCCTCCGGGATCGTGCCCGTTCCCGGTGGCAGGCCGAAATCGACGCTCAAGAACGGAAGATCCTGGACGATATCCAGAGTCGGTACGGGGAAGACCCCCTCGGCTGACGGCAAGTCCTACCCGTCGGGCCGGGTATCCCCTTCCGCTCGCGCCCGCCCCGTTCGCGCCGCAACCCCCTCGTACGGCCTCGAATCCGGCCCTGGGCGATGATCACGCACGTGGCACCGGCGTTGCGTGAGGGCAGGTCGACTCTCGACGGAGTGGCCTGCGCATGAAGACCATCCTGATCGCTTCGACCCTCAGCTTCCTCGTGATCTTCGCGGGCGTGTACTTCTACGCGCAGAAGCTGTCGGCACGGAACGCGGTGAACAGTGTGGGCGGACAGCTCGCCGCCGAGGACATCGACGCTGCCGAGCTGACCATGGCCGCGCTCGAAGCCGAACGCGAGGCGATCGCGCGTGAACGCGAACGCCTGTTCTCGCTGCGCGAGAGCATGTCCCAGCAGCGCCAGCAGTTGAAGGCGCAGCTCGACCAGATCCAGACGGCCATCGGGGAACTGCGCGAGGAACAGGTCCGCTACGGTGAAGCCCGTAGCAAGAGCGCGCAGAAGCTGGCGAAGATGTTCGACGCCATGAAGCCCGCTGCTGCCGCCCCGGTCTTCGGTTCCCTCGACCGCGAGACGGCGCTCGACATCCTCGTGCGCATGAAGGAGAAGGCCGCGGCCAAGTTGCTGTCCGAGGTCGACCCCCGTCTTGCCGCCGAACTCAGTACGAAGCTCAGCCTGCGAGGTACGCGATGAATCCCATGACTCCGGGAACCGCCGCCTCGTGGTGGTTGCAGCTCTTCGGAGGTTTCGGGACCTCCCTGTCGACCACGGCTCCCGCGGCCGACACCGAAGGGTCGTGGGAGGGCTTTGCCGCCGTTCTGTCGACGATGAAGGGCGGGGCTCCGCTGGCCGTCACCGACGACACCGCTTCCGTGGTCGATCCGGAAGCCGAGGGCAACGCGTCGGCCGTCGCGATCCCGGTCCCGATGGTCGCCGCGACCGTCGACGGATCCCCGGGCACCGAACGGACGACGAACTTCGCGTCTCCGGACGACGAAGCGATTCTGCATCCGGCCACTCCGTCGCGATCCGATTCGGCCGACGTGCACCGTGCATTGGACACGAATCCGACCCCGACGGCGGGACCGCTCGTGCAGGACGGAACCGAGCGCGCGCGGTCCGGAGACTCGGCGGCCGTGGATGGGAGTGCGACGACGGACACGACTCCGTGGCCCCTGAGCGGGTTCCCGATCCCGGCGAGCACGGAGTCCCCTATGGCCGCCGGTCTCGCGACCATCACCGCGGCCCCCGATGCGCTGATGCACGCCGCGACCGCGGCGACGGTGATCCCGCAGGGTGGAGTGCCGTCCGGGGCCGGTGACGAGAACGCGGTGTCCGCGGTTCCACCGCTCGTCGTCGACGGCGAGGGTGACACAGCGCCGACGCTCGAGGTCCTGCGGACATCGGAGCGGGAGCCGGCGGGCGCGCGTGTCGAGGCGCGGGACGTCCTGCCGGTCATGACGGACGGGGCTCGGGGAGGCCGCGCCGCACCAGTCGCTCACGATGCCACCACGCCGGGGACCACCCCCGAGCCGAGTCCGCGACTCGATGTGTTCACCGCCCAGCAGCTACAGCGTGATCTCGCGAGTGCCCGGACCGAGCAGCAGACCGTGACCGTTCCGGCGACGGGCGGCCAGACCGCCGAGACGGTCACGCGCCACACCCGCATGGACGACGCTCTGGCACGCCTGCGCGTCCGCAGGTACGAGCGCGGCGTCGACCAACGTCCGAGCGCTTCCCAGCGGGCGACCGACCTCGGCGCGAGGGCTGCGTTCGTGGCCGCGACGGGTGAATCCGCGGCGACGTCCACCAACGCAATGGCAGCCGAGTCGATCGCTCGCGATCTCCAGGATCTTCCGGAACTCTCGGACGACTCGAGCCCCGAGGGCGAGGCGACCCCGATGAAGCCCACGGCGCCGGGGAGCCCGTCGGTGACCGCGGGCCCGACGACGACGGTCACGACCTCCGAGACGAACAGCAGCTCCGACGACCGTGTGACCGGACTCGGAGATCGGCAGCCCGTGGTCGAGGACGCCAGACCCGCCGAGGCCGCGCCGCGTGCGATGAACACTGCCGAGACCCTTCGCGTGCAGAGCGCCGACCTCGGAGCCCGACTGCGCGAGGCCGTGATCGAGACCATGACCCAGCAGGCACGATCGGAACTGCTGGCCAGTACCAGGAACACGTGGCAGGCGACGGTGACGGTCGAACCTGCGCACCTCGGACGGGTCGACCTGCAGGTCACGCGAGGGACGGGAGGGCTGGAGGTCGTCCTCGTGGCGGCCCATCGTGACGCGGCCCAGGCCCTCGACGCCGAGGTCGACGATCTGGTCGACGAACTGATCCGCCGTGAACTCGAGCCGGCCAAGGTCACCGTGCGCACCACGGACCGGGGCCTCGACGCCGAGCGACAGCCGGCACGCCAGAACCCCGAGAACGACCCCACCCGGGCCCGTCGCGACCAGGACGACACGACGGAGTCCGAGGCCGAGGAACGCCAGGGACGGCGCGGCCGCGGCCGTGAGGCCCGTGACCAGCGCCAGGCGACCGCCTGATCCCGCGAACGGAGGACGTGGACGTGATCGACCCGACGAACCCCGCAGCATCGGCGAGCCAGGCCAGCACCCGCAGCTCCGCGGACCAGGGTCTGGGGACCCGGATCCAGAGTGCCAGTGAGCTGCGGATGGACTTCCTCAATCTGCTCACGGCGCAGCTCTCCAACCAGGATCCGCTGTCGCCCATGGACAACGAGCAGATGGTGCAGCAGCTCGCGACATTCAGTCAGCTCGAGCAGCTCGAGCGTGTGAACTCGAATCTGCAGGAGCAGATGGGATACAGCCAGAGCCTGAACAACACCATGATGATGAACGTGGCCGGCAAGCGCGTGACCGTGGCCGGCAACGAGATCGGTGTCGTGAACGGCCAGCCCTCGCGATCCCTGGTGCGCGTGCCCGAGGCGGGCACCGTCTTCGCGCGCGTGCTCGACGCGAACGGGGCCACCGTACGTACGCTCGACGCGAACATCGTCGAGCCGGGCTTCAACCGTATCGAGTGGGACGGCAAGGACGACGACGGCAATGCCGTGCCCGACGGCGACTACTCGCTGGAGATCTCGGCCGTGGATCGCAGCGGCAACTTCATGAAGTCGGTCGCCTTCAGCAGCGGCGTCGTCGACACCGTGCAGTTCGAGAACAACTTCATCCAGCTCGAGGTGAACGGGCGTCTGTACGGCCCGGGCGACGTGGTCGAGGTCGGTGTCGCCCCCCGTGATCCCGTCGTCGTGAACGTCGAGGGTGACGACGGACCGGGCACCGGGAGCGATGACGACGACGGTACCGACGACGACGGCACCGGCGTGACGCCGCCGCCCGATGCCGAGGATCCGTGGAGCCCGCCGGTGTCGTCGATGCTCGGCGGCGCCTCGCGTTCCACCTTCGACCGCAATCCGTGGGAAGCCCTTCTGAGGATCGGCTGAGACCGAGAGTTCCGGGAGGCCTGAGGCCTTCCACCCAGATCCGACAAGGATGTTCCAGGACGCCGCCCGAGGGCGGTACCGAAGCCAGACAGGAGACCAGCTCATGCTTCGTTCGTTGTTCGCCGGGGTCACGGGCCTCGAGGCCAACATTGTCGAACTCGACGTCGTCGGGAACAACATCTCCAATGCGAACACGGTCGGTTTCAAGTCCGCCCGTGTGACCTTCCAGGAGATCCTGACCCAGAACATCCAGTCGGCCACGCGTCCCGACGAGGGTGGCGGTCTGGGTGGTGTGAATCCGCAGCAGATCGGTCTGGGGGCCGTGGTCGGCGCCATCGACAGCGAGTTCACGCAGGGCAACCTGCGGACCACGGGCAACAAGACCGACCTGGCCATCCAGGGCGAGGGCTTCTTCGTGCTCAGCGACGGCAACTCGCAGGCCTACACCCGCGCCGGGAACTTCATGTTCGACGCCGACAATGCGCTCGTCAGTGCCGGCACGGGCATGAAGGTGCAGGGCACGATGGCCAACGAGCGCGGTGAGTTCGTGTCGGGCGCGGTGCAGGACATCCAGATCGATCCCAGTACCGTGATGCCGGCCCAGGCCACGAACTCGCTCAAGGTGTGGGGCAACCTCGACAGCGAGTCCGACGCCCAGGGCACGCATCTGCTCCAGACCGGTCCGCTGCTGTCGACGGCAGCGGCGACGGACGATCTGCGGTTCCTGCACTCCGGTGCCGACGGTGAGGACCTCCAGTTGACCAACGGCGACGTCATCGCCCTGACCGGTCAGATCGGCGGTCTGGACATTCCGGACACGCAGTTCGAGATCGGTGAGGTCGCCGACGGCTTCGACGGCACGACCATCCAGGACCTGCGCGACTGGTTCCAGGCCGAGCTCCGGGCGAACGGTGCCCCGGGAGCCACGGTCACGCTCGATGCCGACGGTGCCTTCACCGTGAACAACGCCGGCGGCGATCCCCTGATGGAGGACGTCAAGCTCCTTGCCGGTGGCCGTGTGAGCTTCAACCAGGTCATGCTCTTCGGCAACCAGATCCAGCCGGGCAACACCGCGACGTCCGCGGCCACACTGTTGAGCCCGGCCGAGGAGACCGACGTCATCAGCGAGCTGTACAACTCCGACGGCAAGAAGCTGAACTTCCAGTTCGAGGACGACGGCGCCGGCAACATGATCACGTCGATCCAGATCGGCGGTACGCTCGGTGGCGAGGCGATCACCCCGGTCGTGTTCGAGGTCGAGGAGGGTTCCACGGACCTCACCGAGCTGCTCAGCCGCCTGACCCAGGCCTTCCGGATCTCGAATGCCGACGGCGTGGAGATCGACTCGAACGGTCGTATCGACGTGCAGGGCGACGTGGGCCTGGCCAGCGGCATCGACAACATCGCGCTGCGGGAGGAGGGGAACCTCTTCAGCAACATCGGCACTTCGATCGACTTCTCCGTGATCGACGAGGCCCAGGACGCCGCGACCTTCTCGGTGACCAACACCGTGTACGACTCGCTCGGGAACACGCACAACCTGACGCTCGCCTTCACCAAGCGGACCGGCTTCAACGTGTGGGACTGGAAGGCCGGTCTCGACGGGGACGAGGAGATCACGGCCGGTGAGACCGGCACCGTGACCTTCGACGAGGCGGGTCGTCTGGTCTCGTTCCTCTACACCGACGGCGGTGGCCAGGTGAGCTTCCGGCCGCAGGCCCAGGGAACCAGTGGCGCGGAGCCGGTGTCCATCAGCATCGACCCGGGTACGATCGGTGGCGTGAACGGCCTCACCCAGTACAACTCCAGCGACCAGATCCAGTCGACGGGTGATGGCTACGGAGTGGGGCGGCTGATCGACTTCGACATCGACCGCGACGGCGTGATCACCGGCCGGTTCAGCAACGACACCGTTCTGAACATGGCCCGCATGAGTATGGCCGTGTTCAACAATCCGTCCGGTCTGGTCCGGTCGGGGAACAACACCTACAGCGTGAGCGGGAACTCCGGGACGGCCGTGATGGGCTTCGCGAACGAGGGCAACGCCGGTCTCATCAATTCGGGCGCGCTCGAGGCGAGCAACGTGGACCTGTCGGAGCAGTTCACGCGGCTGGTAGTCGCCCAGCGGGCCTTCCAGTCGAACGCGCGGGTGATCAGCACCAGCGACGAGGTGCTGCAGGAACTGGTGAACATCGTCTAGACCCGGTAGGGCACGGGGTGGGCCGGGCCGGCGTCCGGCCCATCCCCTGACATGCTCGCGAACCCCGGGGCCGCGACCCCACCGCAGGACGGAGCCCACGCGATGATCGAGGTCACACGGCTCAACGGTACCGGATTGGTCCTCAACGCGGACCTGATCGAGTACGTCGAGTCCACACCCGACACTTTAGTCAGCCTCACTACCGGTCGAAAGATCATGGTGACGGAGTCCGTGGACGAGGTCGTCCGCCGGGCGATCGCCTACCGCGCGCAGGTGCGCGGGGCGTATCCCGTTGCCGTAGCGGCAGATCCGGACGCCTGACAGCCGGCCCGGACCCGTTCGCACCCCTCCGGGGACGGGCGGGTGACGGGTCCGGCTCAGGGTCCGAGGAGGAAGAACCGTGGATCTGGCGACGATCGGAGGCTTGGTCGGGGGGGCAGGACTGATCCTGGCCGCCATCCTCAGCAGTGGCAACCTGGGGATGTTCCTCGACCTGCCCGCGATCCTGACCGTGGTCGGCGGGTCGCTGGCCGCGCTCTTCATCAACTTTCCGATCCCGAAGGTTCTCGGCGTGTTCAAGGTGGTCCGCAAGGCCATGTTCCACGACGACGAGGACCCCACCGAGATCATCCAGAAGATGGTCAGCTACGCCGAGCGAGCCCGGAAGGAAGGCATGCTCGCGCTCGAGGAGGACTCGGAGAACGAGCCCGACAAGTTCCTGGCCAAGGGGCTGCGCCTCGCCGTCGACGGAACCGATCCTCAGCTGCTCGCCCGGATCATGGAGACCGACCTCTCGGCGCTGGAGACGCGCCACAAGGAGGGCAAGTCGATCTTCGAACAATTGGGCATGTTCGCGCCGGCCTTCGGCATGATCGGGACCCTGATCGGTCTGGTGCAGATGCTCGCGAATCTGAGCGACCCGAGTTCGATCGGCAGCGGTATGGCGATCGCGCTGCTCACGACCTTCTACGGATCGGTGATCGCGAATCTCGTGGCCCTGCCCATCGCGGGGAAGCTCAAGGCCCGTAGCAACGAAGAGCTGCACACCCGCGAGATGATCATCGAGGGGATCATGTCGATCCAGAGCGGCGACAGCCCGCGCATCGTCCAGGAAAAGCTGAAGAGTTACCTGACGCCGGTGCAGCAGACCCAACTCGCGGCGCGGTAGGAGCGGGCCCAGCCATGGCCAAGCGGCAGAAGCAGGAAGAACCGCCCCTGGGCGCACCGCTCTGGATGGCCACCTTCTCCGACATGGTGACCCTGCTGCTGGCCTTCTTCGTCATGCTGCTGTCGTTCTCGTCGATCCAGGAAGCGAAGTTCCACGAGGCCATCCACTCGCTGAAGGGCGCCTTCGGGGTGATGGCCTCGCCGCCGACGGTGATCCAGCAGCCCGACGTCGTGGTTCCCCAGGCCGACACCAACGAGTGGCAGCAGATGCTCTACGAGCTCCAGCAGGTACGGGTGGCGTTGTCCGAGGAGGGGTTGCAGGAGGAGGTCCAGCTCACGCTCGAGAAGGAGGGCGTGAGCATCCAGATCAGTACGCCCATGCTGTTCGAACCGGCGAAGGCCGAACTCCGCGCACCCAGCACCGAACTGCTCGACAAGCTCGTGACGGCCCTGCAGAGGTTGGACACCGAGATCCACATCGAGGGCCACACCGACAACGTTCCGATCAACAGTGAGCAGTTCCCGTCCAACTGGGAACTGTCGTCGGCCCGGGCGATGGCCGTCCTGAAGTACCTGGTCGAGCGAGGACTGCCGCCGGATCGCCTCGCAGCGGTCGGTTACGGCGAGTTCCGGCCGATCGACACCAACGACACCGAGGCGGGTCGACACCGGAACCGCCGCGTGGAGATCTTCGTGCGCCGGACCGACGGGTTGGCGAGATCCGTGCAGAGGGCCGAGCGGTAACCCGGTCCACCGCGATCGCGCGGGTCCGGGACGCTGGCCAGAACCGAGGAGCGACGTCGTGGCCGAAGAACAGGCCGAAGCCAAGACCGCCAAAGCCGGTCTACTCCAGAACAAGGCAGTGATCGTCGTCGCGATCGTCGCGCTGCAGGCGGCCATGGCCTTCGGCCTGACCAAGTTCCTGATCGCGCCCACGACCTCTTCGAGCGAGATCGAGCTGGTGGAAGGCGAAGGTGAGGGCGCGGGTGAGGCCGCGGCCAAGGGCGTGTTGGTCAGCCTCGAGGAGATGATCGTGAGCCTGAATTCGGGCGCGCGACCACGCTACCTGCGGACCACGATCGCCGTCGAGGCGGTCGACTCGAAGGCTGCGACGGAGGTCGAGGACCGCATGGCCGAGTTCCGCGATGCCACGATCATGACCCTCAGCCATCACAGCGTGCAGGACCTGTTGAGCTTCGAGGGCAAGGAAGCCGTCAAGGCCGAGATCAAGGACGCACTGAAGTCCCTCGTGGAAGAGGGCAAGGTGCTCAACGTGTACTACAGCGACTTCGTCGTGCAGTAGCCGCATCGGCCCGGACGGCCGGCGTCGAGGAGCGCGAGACGACCGTGGACAACCTCTCCCAGGAAGAGATCGACGCCCTCCTCGAGGAAGCGGCGGACGACGCGACGGAGTTCGATGCCCAGGAGGCTGCGGGCGCCGATTCCGGCGGCGACGCCTTCGGTGACGTCGCGGACCCGCGCGAGCGCGCGATCCGGGCCTTCGACTTCAACCGGCCGAACAACAATCTGAGCAAGACCTTCGAGCGCAATCTTCGTGGCGTGAGCGAGAGCTTCGCCAAGGACGCCAGCCTGTCCTTCTCGAACACGATGCGCGGCAACTGCGACTACACCTTTGCGGGCATGCGCGTGAACAGCTTCGGAGAGACCCTGTCGGGTTGGGAGAGCCCGAGTTGCATCGCCGTGTGCTCCATGGAGCCTCTGTCCGGCGTGGTCCTCGTGCACGTCGAGGCTTCGCTCATGTTCTCGTTCTTCACGAAGCTCCTCGGTGGCCCCATCGAGGTCCCCAGCCAGGTGCGGGACTTCACCGAGATCGAGATGGGTCTCGCTCGGAAGGTGTTGAGCAAGATCCTCGAGCAGTTCAGCGCAGCGACCGAGAAGGTCCACCGGGTGATTCCCCTGCTGATCCAGATCGAGAACAACCCGAACTACCTGAACGCCTTCGCAGAGGCAGAGCCGGTCCTGAACTTGCAGTACAACGTGACCATGGAGGAGGTCGGGGCGGTCATGAGCTTCGTGATTCCGCTGGCGGCCTTCGAGCCGGTCCGTGAGGAGTTCGACCCCCGCGAGGGGATCGACGTCCGCAACGCGGCCGACCGCATGGCCGAGAAGCAGCAGGCGCACGGTCTGGTGGGAACGGCGTCGGCCCTGATGTCGGCGCGATTCCGGTCCCGTCGAATCCGCTTCGACGAGCTGCTGGCGCTGAAGACGGGAGACGTGCTCTCGCTCGAACACCACGTGGACCGACCCCTCGACGTCGACGTCGAGGGTAAGCCGATGTTCCGCGGCACGTCGGGTCGCGTGGGGCGATCGCGAGCGGTGCAGATCCTCGGCCGCAGGGAGGATGTCTAGATGGCCGACCAGGGTATGGGTCCCGGCGGCGCGGGTGCTCCCGACGCTGCGTCGGAGATGATCGAACACGCCCGGAGCGTGGGCGCGGGCACCGGCGGCGGAACCGGACTCGACATGCTGATGAACGTCGAGTTACAGCTCACCGTGGAACTCGGGCGCTGCCGGATGAAGATCCACGACATCGTGAACCTCGGATCGGGGTCGGTGGTCGAGTTGTCGAAGCTCGCCAGCGAGCCGGTCGACATCCTCGTCAACGATTCGGTCTTCGCCCGGGGCGAGGTCGTCGTCATGGAGGACCACTTCGCGGTGAAGATCACCGAACTGGCCGATCGGCCCGACCTGGGCCAGGAGGGCTGAGGAGCGCATGGAATCGTCGGCCTGGCAGTGGTTCGCGGCGACCATCGCGGTCATCGCCCTGGTGCTGATCCTGGCCCACGGAGTGCGCTTCGTGCTCGACCGCAATCGCAGCACGCGTGGCCCCGTGACGCAGGTCGGAGCGTGGCGCATCGCCCCCGACGCGAGCGTGCGCGCCGTGCGCGTGCTCGGCAACGTGCACCTGGTCTACGAGCGGGGGCGCGAGTCGATGCTGCTCGAGACCCTCGACGCCGATCGTCTGCCCGAACTGGGGCCGGCCCGGTCCACCCACGGGCCGCTCGACCTGCTGAGGGCGCGGCGCACCTCGACCGCCCCGGTCTCCCGGGTGGCCAGAGGCTGACCACTCGGGTCCGGATGCCAGCCGACCGCCCGGTCGGTCCGTGGTCGAGAAGAATCGTAACCTGATGAACAACAATGGGTTGGGCGATCCGGCGGTGCGACCTGTCGCGATCGGGACGCGGCACGCCCGTTGCGCTACGCGGCGCCATGATGCGTGACCGACGTGCATTCCGGACCGTCCTGGTGCTGCTCGTGGCGGCGGTGCTCCTGGTGCCGGCCGACGGGGCCGCGCAGCAGGTCGCTGCCGATGGCGACCAGCTCACTCTCAGCGTCCAGGGCGGGGGCGACGGCAATCTGAGCTCGACGATCAAGATCGTCCTGCTGATGACCCTGCTCACGCTGGCACCGTCGATCATCGTCCTGACCACCAGCTTCACGCGCATGCTCATCGTGCTCGGCTTCCTGCGGCAGGCCCTCGGCACGCACCAGACCCCGAGCAACCAGATCCTCGCGGGCATGGCCCTCTTCCTGAGCATCGTGGTGATGACTCCGGTCTTCGAGCAGATCAACGCCACCGCGATCCAGCCATATCTCGCCGCCCAGGAGCAGGTCGACGGCGAGGAGCAGGGCGGAATGACCGATCGCGAGGCGATCGAGGCCGCCATGGTACCGCTGCGCAATTTCATGCTGGCGCAGACCCGCGAGAAAGACCTCGACCTGTTCCTCGAACTGAATCGGCGGGAGCGTCCCGAGGATCTCGGCGAACTGCCCATGTCGGTGGTGGTGCCGAGCTTCCTGATCAGCGAGCTCAAGACCGCCTTCCAGATGGGCTTCATGCTCTATCTGCCGTTCCTGATCGTCGACATGGTGATCGCGTCGGTGCTCATGAGCATGGGCATGATGATGCTCCCGCCGATCCTGGTGTCGTTGCCGTTCAAGATCCTGCTCTTCGTCCTGGTCGACGGATGGCACCTGATCACCCGTAGCCTGGTCTCGGCCTTCCACGTACCGGTCTGAGGAGGACGTCGTGAGTCCCGATCTCGTCATCGACATGGCCCAGGACTCCGTTTGGACCCTGCTCATGGCGGCTGCGCCGATGCTGATCGCCGGCATGGTGGTGGGTCTGTTGATCTCGATCGTCCAGGCCGCCACGCAGGTGAACGAGATGACCATGACCTTCGTGCCGAAGATCGTGGCCGTCATGGTGACCGCGGTGCTCTTCCTGCCGTTCATCATGTCGAAGCTGACGATCTTCACACAGGAGATCTTCGCGCGCATCGTGGCGGTGGGGCTGTCGTGAACTGGGCCGTCGACATGAACTCGCTGGTGATCGCTGGCCTGGCCTCGGCGCGGGTGCTCAGCTTCCTGTCGAGCCTTCCGATCCTCGGCGTGCGGACGGTGCCCAGCCCCGTGCGTGTGGCGATCGCCCTGTGCTTCGCGACGGCCATGATGCCGACGATCCGCGAGGCGGGAGCGACGGCCCCGGAGACGCCGGTGCTGCTCGCCTTCGCGCTGGCGATCGAGATCCTGGTCGGGCTGCTGCTCGCCTTCGCGGCGGTGACCGTCTTCGCCACCGTGCAGTTCGCGGGCGAGATCATCGGCGTGCAGATGGGCCTGGCGCTGGCGAACGTCGTCGATCCCACCAGCAACATGCAGATCTCCACCGTGAGCCAGATGTTCAATCTGATCGCGGTGCTGATGTTCCTCGCCGTCGACGGCCCGGTGAACCTGCTCCGGGCCTTCGCGCAGGGCTACGAGGCGATGCCCCCGGGGGCCTTCGTTCCCACGGCCGAGAGCATGTTCGAAGCGATCGCCCAGGTGGGAACGCTGTTCTCGCTGGCCGTGCGCATCGCGCTACCGGTCATCACCGCGCTCATGCTGGTGAGCCTGACGCTCGGCGTGCTCGGACGCACCGTACCCCAGATGAATCTCCTCGTGGTCGGCTTCCCGATCAAGATCGTCGTCGGGATCTTCGTGATGGCCGTATCGGTGCCTCTCTTCGGAGAGACCATCATCGGTATTCTGGACCAGGTTCCCGATCGGCTCGGCGACATCATCTGGGCCGGACCGGTGGGGAGGTGATGCGCCATGGCCGAACAACCCGCAGGTGATCGTACCGAACAGGCGACTCCCGAACGGCATCGTAAGGCCCGAGAAGAAGGGCAGGTCGCGCGCAGTGCCGAGGTGAACTCGGTGGCCGTGCTGGGTGTCGCCTTCGCCGCTCTGATCGCGGCCGTCGGCTACATGGGCGATCAGTTGCGCGCGGTCGGCGTACACTACCTGAGCGAGGCGGGCGTGCGTCGCATCGACAGCACCACCGACGCCATGGCCACGCTTCTCGCCGCCGGGGAGAAGGGCATGCTCGCCCTGGCGCCTGTCGCGCTGGCGGTCCTGTTCGTCGGTACCGGCGTCGCCTACGCCCAGGTCGGTTGGAACTGGTCGCCGAAGGCTTACTCCTTCCGCCTCGAGAAGCTGAACCCGCTGGAAGGCCTCAAGAACCGCTTCTTCAGCAAGACGACCTGGTTCGAGCTCGCGAAGAACCTGATCAAGGTCACCGTTCTCGGAGGCATCGCTTTCCTGGCGATCCAGGACATGATTCCGCGCCTCGTCGGTCTGTCGAAACTCGCCTTGGTCGAGGGCTGGGCCGAGGCCGTGCGGATCCTCGCCGAGTTGTTGTTCCGCATGCTGGGTGCACTGCTCGTGCTGGCCCTGATCGACTTCTGGTGGCAGCGGCACCGGCACGCCGAGCAGTTGAAGATGACGAAGGACGAGGTCAAGCGCGAGATGAAGGACCAGGAGGGCGATCCCAAGCTCAAGGCGCGGGTTCGTTCCCTGATGCTCGAGCAGATGAAGCGGCGGATGCTCGACGAGGTCAAGTCCGCGGACGTCGTGGTGACCAACCCGACGCACTACTCGGTGGCCCTTCGCTACCGCGCCTCCGAAGGCGCTCCGAAGGTCGTGGCCAAGGGGCAGGGGCACCTGGCCCTGCGCATCCGTGAGATCGCGCGCGAGCACCGTGTACCGATCCTCGAGAATCCGCCGCTGGCCCGGGCGCTGTACCGGACCGCCGAGGTCGACTCCTTCGTGCCGATCGACCTCTACGAATCGGTGGCCCAGGTGCTGGCCGCCGTCTACCGCGCCGACCACCGGCGCAGCGACGCGGCGGGGGTGTAGTTCGTCATGGCCGAGGGCAACACCGAGGTCCGACAGGGTGCCGTCGTGAACGGCAGCATATTGGCCGCCGGCATGATGATCGGCGTCCTGGTCCTGATGGTCATTCCGGTGCCCACCGGGGTGGTCGACGTCCTGTTGACCTTCAACATCGCCTTTGCGATGACCGTTTTCCTGGTGACGGTCTATCTCAAGCGGCCGATGGACTTCTCGGTCTTCCCCTCGCTGCTGCTGATGGTCACGCTCTTCCGTCTGGCGCTGAACGTGGCGAGCACGCGCCTGATCCTCAGCAATGCGGACGCCGGAGCCGTGATCGCCGCCTTCGGCGACTTCGTCGTGGGCGGGAACTTCGTCATCGGAGTCGTGGTCTTCCTGATCCTCGTGGTGGTCCAGTTCGTGGTGATCACGAAGGGCTCGGGCCGCATCGCGGAGGTTTCGGCGCGGTTCACCCTGGACGCGCTTCCGGGCAAGCAGATGGCGATCGACGCGGATCTCAATGCCGGAATGATCACCGAGCACGACGCCCGGACGCGGCGCAAGGAGATCGCGGACGAGGCCGAGTTCTACGGCGCCATGGACGGCGCCAGCAAGTTCGTGCGCGGCGACGCCATTGCGGGCATGGTGATCACCGCCATCAACATCCTCGGCGGCCTCGCCATCGGTACCCTGCAACGGGGCATGCCCGTGGGCGACAGTGCACGGATCTACACGCTGCTCACCGTGGGTGACGGTCTGGTCAGCCAGATTCCGGCACTCCTGGTGAGTACGGCGGCCGGTATCGTCGTCACGCGGAACAACAGCGGGCTGAACCTGGGGACCGACATCGCGACCCAGGTCGTGCAGGACCCCCGGGCTCTGCTGGTGAGCGGCGCGGCTCTGGGCGCATTCGCCTTCGTGCCGGGCCTGCCCACCTTGCCCTTCCTCTTGCTCTCGGTGGGGGCGGGCGTGGCCGGATTCCTCTCGAGGAATCAGAACGAACGTCAGGTGCGCGAAGAGCAGGAGGAGGCTGCGCGCGCAGCGGAAGAAGCGGAGGCACCGGCCGAGGAACGCGACGGCGACGACATCTTCGTCGTGGACCGCCTCGAGCTCGAGATCGGCTACGGCCTGATTCCGATCGTCGACGCCGGCCGGGGTGGCGATCTGTTGCAGCGCATCACGAACGTGCGCCGCAAGACGGGATCGGAACTCGGCATCAACGTCGCGCCGATCCGTATCCGGGACAATCTGCAGCTCGGTGCGAACGAGTACGTGGTGAAGCTCCGTGGAGTCGAGATCACCCGATTCGAGCTTCACCTCGACCGGCTGCTCGCCATGCGGGTGCGCGACGGTGGTGCCGACGTGCCGGGGATCACGACCTCTGAGCCGGCCTTCGGCCTGCCCGCGGTTTGGATCTCCAAGGACGACAAGTCGCAGGCCGAGATGGCCGGTTACACCGTGGTCGAGCCGAGCGCGGTCGTGGCCACGCACCTCGCCGAGATCGTCAAGGCGCACGCCGACGAGATCCTCACCCGCCAGGACGTCAAGGACATGGTCGATCGGCTCGGCGAGCACGCCCCCGCGCTGGTCGAAGAGGTCTTCGGCGACAAGATCTCGCTCACGGTGCTGCACGGTGTGCTCCGCGGACTGTTGCACGAACGGATCCCGGTGCGCGACCTGGTGACCATCCTCGAGACGCTGGCGTCGAGTGGCCCCGTGAACGAGGGCCAGGTGGACGCGCTGGTCGAGCGCGTGCGCATGTCCCTGAGCCGGCAGCTCTCGCACCTCTACGCCGACGAGAACCGCACCATCTGGGTCCTCACGGTCCATCCCGAGACCGAACAGGCGATCTTCTCGTCGTTCCGCGAGTCGGAGCGCGCGCAGAACGTGGTCATGGATCCCGGTTTCGCCGAGCGCTTCGTGGCCACTCTGGGCGAGCAGGTCGACCAGGTGGTCGCCGCTGGTCGCTCACCGCTGCTGGTGGTGAGCAGCCCCATTCGTTCTTTCACGCGACGCCTGATCGAGGCGTCGTTCCCGATGGTCGGCGTCCTCGGATACACCGAGATCGCGCCCGGCTATCAGATCCGATCCCTGGGGACGGTGATCGCT
>Ga0102940_1000176_pt1 | contig 44321 bp, 34 predicted proteins | sample SalPonR2_C_D1_MG_FD_78215 | JGI IMG/M metagenome (GOLD analysis project Ga0102940, IMG submission 78215) | Salt pond soil microbial communities from South San Francisco under conditions of wetland restoration - Salt Pond MetaG R2_C_D1_MG | ecosystem: Environmental > Aquatic > Marine > Intertidal... | reverse complement strand
CAATACATTTGGTACGGGATTAGTTTTCTTAAATAACGCCTAACCATGTACGAAGTGCGCCCCAGACACCGTAGAAAGCAGGCATAATTCTTGAGTTTAGGGTAGTGTATTGGTACTTTTACCAGATGCAATCTATTTAAATGGTAACATGACTGAAGCATATATATATGATGCCCTGCGTACTCCGCGTGGTACCGGAAAACCGGGAGGAGCCCTCTATGAGGTGCGGCCCATCCATCTGTTACAAACCGTATTACAGGCGCTTCAACAACGCACTCAACTCGATACGGCATTGGTCGACGACGTACTCATCGGCTGTGTCAGCCCCGTTGATGACCAGGGCTACAATTTAGCCAAAGCAGCTATTCTATTTGCTGGCTGGGAATTTTCTGCTGGTGGTATGCAAATAAATCGATTCTGTGCCTCGGGGCTGGAAGCCATCAATTTGGCGGCCACCAAAGTACGCTCAGGCTGGGATGAATGCATTGTAGCCGGAGGCGTCGAAAGCATGAGTCGTGTACCAATGGGCAGCGATATGGGCCCTTTGCTGTACGACCCGGAGGTTATTCATGCGGTCAAATACATTCCACAGGGAGTCGCCGCTGACCTTATAGCTACCCGGGAAAGGTTTTCTCGCGAAGCATTAGATCGCTACGCCCACCAATCGCACCAACGCGCTCAGCGTGCCTGGGAACAAGGATATTTTGCGGAATCTATCGTTCCCATCTACGATCAGAATGGGCTTTTGATTCTCGATCGCGATGAATACCTGCACGAAGACACCACCATGGAAGCCCTGGCAGCATTGGCACCCTCCTTTCTGGATTTTGGCGGATGGGGATTCGACCAGATGGCCCTCAGCAAGTTTCCCGGTATCGCACAAATTGAGCATGTGCATACGCCAGGAAATTCTTCCGGAATTGTCGACGGGGCCTCCCTCGTCTTAATTGGCTCAGAGGCTGTCGGTAAAGCTTCCGGCCTTAAGCCAAGAGCTCGTATCTGTGCTGCCGCCAATGTAAGCGTCGATCCTACCCTCATGCTTACCGGTGCTGTACCTGCTGCCGAAAAAGCCCTGACCCGGGCAGGAATGAATCCCGAAGACATTGATTTATGGGAATGCAACGAAGCCTTTGCTTCGGTTGTCCTCCACTTTCAGCAGCATTTTCAGTTGTCTGATGATGTACTTAATGTACACGGTGGGGCTATTGCACTTGGACATCCCCTGGGCGCTACCGGAGCTATACTGCTTGGAAAGATGCTGAGCGAGCTCGAACGGCGCGACCTGCAAACCGGACTTATCAGTTTGTGCGTTGGCGGCGGAATGGGGGTAGCGACCATCATTGAACGCGTTTAACGCAAGACATCTATGCAAACCTGCTTATTGCCAAACGTATGATCCACTACCAAAAAGATATCGACAACATTGTTACGCTCACCCTGGATATGGAAGGGCGCCGTATGAATGTCATCAACCACGAAATTCGTCAGGCCTTTCTGCCGGTAATTCACCATTTACTGGAGGAAAAAAAACACTCAGCGCTGCGGGGGGTCATTCTCACTTCGGCTAAAAACACCTTCTTGGCTGGTGGCGAGCTCGATTATTTGTATCGGGCTCAGGATGCCGGCGAAATTTTTACGTTTGCCGAACAAATGAAGTCCTTCCTGCGACAACTTGAGCAGCCTGGCGTACCCGTAGTTGCCGCTATAAATGGCAATGCTATCGGTGCCGGCTTTGAAGTAGCGCTTGCCTGTCACCGGCGCATCGTCCTAAATGATCCAACCATCCGACTTGGACTACCCGAAGTAGAGATCGGGCTGATCCCGGGCGGGGGCGGCATCATTCGCCTGATGTGGCTGTTGGGTATCGAACGGGCCTACGCTATTCTCAGCAGTGGTCAGCGCTATAATCCACAAGAAGCAAAACACCTCGGTATTATTGATGAGGTTGCCGAAAATGAGGCACAAATGCTATCCCTGGCTCGCAAATGGCTGCTCAATACACGGGAAGCGCGTCGGCCCTGGGATCGTCAGCAATGCTCTATCCCCGGTGGGACGGCCAAAGACTTGCATACGGCGCAAAGCATTCGGCGGCTCATTGCCAACCTGTCTATGATCAGTCATGACCAATTTCCTGCCCCCCGGGCTATCCTCAATGTGCTTACCGAAGGATCAAAGGTAGATTTCGACACCGCCTGCCGCATTGAAAGCCGGTACTACACCCAACTGGTACGTAGTCAGCAATGTAAAAATATGATTAAAGCCTTCTGGTTTGACGCCAACTTTATAAAATCAGGCGGTAACCGGCCTAAAGGGTATGGAAAATTCCGCCCCAAAAAAATCGGAGTGATTGGTGCCGGCCATATGGGATCAGGCATTGCTCTCTCCTGCCTGATGCATGGACTCGAAGTAATCCTAAAAGACGTATCGCGCCATATAGCTCAACGAGGGCGGGAATTTGTTGAGGCTCGCTTACGCGAAAAAGTTAAACAAGGCAGCATAACGGAAGCTAAAAAAGACGAGATACTCAGCCGGATTACCACCACCGAGGATGCCCATCAATTTGAATCCTGCGACCTCGTGATCGAAGCTGTATTCGAAAATCAAATGGTAAAGCAAAAGGTAACCCGGGAAGCGGAAGACTATCTCGATGACTATTCTTTTTTTGCGACAAACACCATTTCTATTCCCATTACCCAACTGGCCGAAGCCACCCGTCGGCCGGAAGATTATGTCGGACTACACTTTTTTCCTCCGGCCGACGAAGTCCCTTTGGTTGAAATCGTACGTGGTGCCCGCACCAGTGAAGAGACCATTGCCCGTGCCTTTGATTTCGTACAACACATCCATAAAACCCCCATCGTTGTCAAGGATGATTGGGGCTTTTTTGCGGCCCGCGTCCGCAACACCTTTATCCTCGAAGGCATTACTATGCTTCAGGAAGGCCTGTCCCCGGCCCTCATTGAGAACCTGAGCGTACAGGCTGGTATGCCACAGGGAGCACTTTCCCTCGCCGACGATCTCGGCTTAAATATGATCATGCGGTACGAACAACAAGCCGCCGCGCACTACGGCCCTAAATACATACAACACCCGGCCGTTAACGTGCTGAACGTGATGCTGACCGACCTGGATCGACCCGGCTTAAAGAAACGCGCCGGATTTTATGACTATCCAGTTGAAGAAACTCCAAACCTTTGGCAGGGATTAGCCGACCATTTTAAAGTAGACCGCAGAAAACGGCCTAAATACGATGAATTAATCAATCGTTTTCTCATTGCTCAGGTGTTAGAAGCAATCTGGTGTATGCAGGAAAAAGTGATACATTCCACCGCTGCCGCTAACCTCGGTAGCATTTATGGATGGGGATTTCCTGCCTTCAAAGGTGGGGTCATACAGTATGTTCACGATATGGGAATAGAGACCTTTACCAAAACCTGCAAAGCTCTGGAGAAAAAACATGGACAACGCTTTCAGATTCCCGGTAAAATGAAAAAGATCATGCAACGTGATCCCATACAAACCGAATAAAACCTTCTTCCCCCCTTAATAGCCTTAGACGAGGTAAACTCTCCAAAAAAAATCAAAATTTCTTAAACCATTTTAGATGCTGTTTGTCTCACCATTGTCGATTAAGTAATTATAAACCATATTTGGTTAAATCGGCTGTATACCAAAGATTTAGTGGTATATTTATAACAGTGCATTAGTAAACTAGGCTGTGGATAAACAAAAATACATCATCGCTGGCGGTGGTTGTTCTGGGCTGTCGGTTGCGCTGCAGCTTGCTCAAAACCTTAACTGCCCTACAGAAATCGTAATCATTGATCAGGAAAAGAAGCTTGATAATGACCGAACCTGGTGTTTTTGGTCCTCAGCCCCCCCTTGTCCTTCTCATCTTTTGCATCATACCTGGAAAACCATGTCTTTCGCTGATCAGCATGGTGTAGTAGCTCAGTCTATTGCACCCTATGCTTATTACATGGTGCGCTCTTCAAAATGGTACAACTACATGTGGACGCAGCTCGAACAGTACGAGCAGGTATCCTTCATGGAGGCAACTATTCATCAGATTGATGAAGACGAGCAAGGCCCTTACGTCCGAACCAATCAAGGTGTAATTCGGGGAAATTACGTACTGAATAGCGTACAGCCCGCCACCACGCAGGAATCCCATTGGCCTACCTATCAGTTGTGGCAGCACTTTACAGGATGGTGGGTGGAGGCAGAACAAGATGTATTTGACCCCAAAGATGCCCGGCTCATGGACTTCAGGGTTGAGCAAAAAGGTGAAAGCCGCTTTATGTATGTCCTTCCCTATTCACCTCGAAAAGCACTTGTTGAGTTTACGGTATTCTCAAAGAAATTGCTTTCGCCGGAAGAGTACGACCAAGAAATAGCTTCGTATCTCGACAAATATTATCCGCAAACATCGTTTACTGTCGCTGAAAAAGAGAGTGGTAAAATACCAATGAGTAATCGGAAATTTAACCGCTATCAGCACCCACACGTGCTCAATATCGGAACGGTTGGAGGAGCGGTAAAACCGACGACGGGATATGCCTTTCTCCGTATTCAAAATGAGGCAAAACAGATCGCACAAAAACTGCAACAAGGGAGGCGTGTAACGAATGTATTGTCCACCTCAGCTGCTCGCTTCCCTTTTTATGATAGCCTCCTTTTACATATTCTTACCCATTGGGGTGAGCAGGGTGCAGGTATTTTTTCCGCCCTGTTTCGCGCCAACCCCATGCGACGTATCCTTACATTTTTAAATGAAAAAAGTACAATTTGGCAGGAAGCCCGTATTTTCACCCGTTTGCCTTATGGTCCATTTCTGCGTGCCCTGGCCATTCAGTTGCGGTATAGAGGGATGCGATCTTTATCAGCTTTGTTAAAAAAGTGGTCAGCAACACCCGGTACGCCAATAGATGCTGATCATCAAATCGCCCAACAAGAACTACGATGACTTCCAAAGATATTTGATTGTCAGGCTCATTTAACCATAGTTGATTACGTCCGATGACTTTTTTCTTCTGAAATCATAAACTTTTTAAACCAATAGCCGTTACGCATACAACTTTTAACACTTGCTTAACAAAACACACCAATAATGAACGCATTAGTAAACTTCGAGTCACTGTTTTTGGCTCAATTGCAATCAGGTGATTACGTAGGTTTCACCTTCTTTATCGGTTCGATGGCCATGCTGGCCGCGACGGTATTTTTCTTTGTACAGATGACCCGGGTAGATGGGAAATGGAAAGATTCCATGCTGGTATCTGGTTTGATTACCGGTATCGCCGCTGTACACTATTTCTACATGAGAAGCTTCTGGGCAGAAAACCAGGCCTCTCCCACAGAATTCCGCTACATTGACTGGATCCTGACGGTACCCTTGATGTGTGTGGAGTTTTACCTGATCTTAAAAGCATTCGGTGCTAAACAAGGTCTACTGTGGCGTATGATCTTCTGGTCAATATTCATGCTGGTAACCGGTTATCTGGGAGAAACGGTCTTCCGCGACGCTTCTCCACTGTGGGGGGCTATCTCTACCATCGGTTATGCTGCTATTTTCTACGATGTATGGTTTGGCCCAGCTAAGAAGTTGGCTAGCAACTCTAACGATCCTACCCTGCAGAAAGCTTTCCGCACTCTGGGTTGGTTCATTCTGGTTGGTTGGGCGATCTACCCAATCGGATACATGGCTATTCCAGGAGGTCTGCTGAGTGGTATGCTGAGCCCTGAGTCTATGGATATCATCTATAACATCGGTGATGCCGTGAATAAGATTGGTTTCGGTCTGGTTATTTATACCTTGGCTGCTTCCAAAACAGCTCAGACGTCAGCGGCAGCTGCCTAAGAAATTACGGTTGTTTCAACGGCTATACGATAGGGTGAAGGCTTACGAGCCTTCACCCTTATCTATTTTTAGGGGTCTCCACAAAAATAAAAACCTGCTGCTCCAAAAACTCGGATCACAGCAGGCAACATGTGCATTAGTAAACTAAGGTTGCAAATGTAACTAATTGTTCCTATTCAATGGTCCGACAGCCCGCCTTTTTAACATCATTTTAGCACTAGACTTTCCCCGTGTGATCTTCATTCCCGGTAAACCTTTAGTATTACGAGTCTGTTTTATAAGTGTTTAATTAAATACCAAAACACACTATTCATGGATATCAAACTTAAAGCAACCCATACGCACAATGTCGAGATAGGAATGACCGGTGAAGAGCGTGAAAAAGTCGCTACCATCCTGAGCCAGTTACTGGCCGATCAGCATGTACTGTATCTTAAATTGCGCAACTACCACTGGAACGTAACCGGCATGATGTTTAAACCTCTGCACGAGTTGTTTGAAGAGCAGTACACTCAACTGGCTACTTTTATCGATGATACCGCAGAGCGAATTCGTTCATTGGGCTTTTTTACTGCCGGTAGTATGAAAGAATTTGCCAGCCAAAGCCGCCTGGTAGAAACTGATCACCTCAATGGTAACGATAAAAAGATGGTCGAAAACCTGCTGCGCGATCACGAAGCTATTATTCAAATCCTGCGCCACAACGTAACGGAAGTCGAGGATCTCAATGATGCTGGAAACGCAGACTTCCTCACTGCCTTGATGGAAGAACACGAAAAAATGGCCTGGATGCTCCGTTCGCACCTCGGATAATTCCTTTTGTGTATTCTTTTCTCTTACACCTAAAAAGTGCCTTCTGACCGGAAGGCGCTTTTTCTTTTTTCAGGTCAACCTTTTAACGACATATAGCGTACCTATAGTAAAAGCTAATTTTAATTAGTCTAAATAACCGCTTATTTTTATCTTTAAGCCTACAGTTATTTCTAATAAAGCGCTATGAATAAAACGCACACTTACCACCAGCTCTTAGTGGATTATATCGACCACATCGGACAGACAGATTGCCCCGAGGCACGGCTTCCCCATTTGCCCGCTAATTTTGTCGCGGGTTGGAGTGCCTCCTACCGGGTTCAGCCGATCGATAATACATGGGAATTGCGCATTAGCCAATTTAACCAACAGGATCATCTGTTTTTCGAAGTAATGCGGCAGCGCTATCCCAGCAAAGTGGTGGCCGATATTATGGGGCGATACCATTGCCGGAGAATAAACCAGGAAACACACCAAATTAAACCGTCGAATTCATCGCCCCAGCTTCTGAATTGAGCCGCGATATACCTAATATTAGGTACTTATACCAAACAATAGGTATTTTGCTTATACGGTGACAAATATTACGCAATACCGCTAACTTTTGCCCTAACTTTGGGGTACTATTAAGACTAAATCAAAATTAAAGCCAGTGCTAGCTCCAATCAAGCAACACAAATGCATAACTTCCCTGCAAAGGGGACAAGAAGGAATCGTTTCGCACATTGGTAACGAGCGTATTGCTGGAAAGCTGATGGCTATGGGTATTTTGCCCGGCTCTATGGTACGCCTAATACGCAAAGCCCCCTTCGGTGGTGGCTGGTACATCAAAGCAGATAATATGACGATTGCTTTGCGACGCGAAGAAGCAGAAAGCATCATTTTGCGCTAAGAGCGCCCCTGGGATTTACCCTTAGGTCGTTAAATGGCTATTATTTGCTCCCGTAATACTGCGGAAGGGTTTTTACCCGCAAAAGCAAGTCCCAAACCCGCTCTAAGCAACCATCACTTAGTATCTTTGTAAAAGGCAGGAAGTTGATCAACTTCCTGCCTTTTACAAAGATACGAGGTGATATTACTTTCTTTAAAGACAACGACGTGCAGCAGGACAACACTCCCTTCAAGATAGCTCTGATCGGCAACCCTAACTGTGGGAAAACATCTATTTTCAACCAATTGACCGGTCTCAACCAAAAAGTCGGCAACTTTCCCGGAGTAACTGTCGACAAGAAAACCGGGAAACTGACACTGCCCAACGGCCGCCAGGTCATTCTCATTGACTTCCCCGGTACCTATAGTTTCTATCCGACCTCCAAAGATGAACGCATTGTTGTACAGACATTTGCTAACCCGGATGACGAAAATTATCCGGATGCCGTAGTGTACGTTGCCGATGTGACTAAGCTCGAAAAGCACCTCCTGCTGTTCACACAGATTCGCGACCTCGGTTTACCGACTATCCTTGCGCTCAATATGTCGGATGTTGCCCAGCATGAAGGGTTGAGCATTGATGAAGAAAAAATTTCGCGTAAACTGGGTACCGTAGCCCTGTGCGTGAGTGGCCGTACCGGAGCAGGCCTTGATCAGCTTAAAGAAATCATGGGCACCATTCAGGCCACCGACGGTGCACCTGAGGATAGTACCCTCTACCGCCCCTCGCAGGAAGAAGCCCGGCTGGTCAGCGAACTGCAGCACCCCCTGACGGATCGCTCTCCATACCAGCGAATTCTCCTGGCACATCATTATTCCTGGCTACCAGACCTTGACCCCGAAAAAAAGGCCAAAATAGCCAGGGCCGTGCAGAGCTCCGGGTTCCAGGATCTACAAATGCAGGTACGGGAAACCATGCAACGCTACGATCATTTCACCCCCATCGTACAACAAAACATCAGCCGGTCGGGCGAAGGCGGTTCGTCCATTTCGGAAAAACTAGACCGCATCCTTACCCACCGCATTATCGGTCCGATTATCTTTTTCATCCTGATGCTCATGGTTTTTCAGGCCATTTTTTCCCTGGCCAGTTATCCGATGGATCTCATTGATTTCTTCTTTGGCTACCTTATCGAGTTGGTGCGAACCACCCTGCCCACAGGTTGGTTTCCAGACTTAATAGCTGACGGCTTACTCGCCGGCCTGGGCGGCATCCTGGTTTTTGTACCCCAAATTGCCATATTATTCCTGTTGATTTCTATCCTGGAAGAAGTGGGCTATATGGCCCGTGCCGCATTCATGTTTGACCGCTTAATGCAAACCTTTGGACTCAATGGCCGGTCTATTGTGGCGCTCATCTCTGGTGGAGCCTGCGCCATTCCGGCGGTGATGAGTACGCGCACCATTGCCAATTGGAAAGAACGCCTGATTACCATCCTGGTCACCCCATTCATAAGCTGCTCGGCCCGCATCCCGGTCTATACTGTGCTCATTGCCTTTGCTGTGCCCCAGGCTACCGTACTGGGCTTCTTCAATCTACAAGGCCTGGCTTTTATGGGGTTATATCTCCTCGGCATTGCGGCGGCCCTCGGTTCGGCCTACATTCTAAAACTAATCCTAAAAACTAATGAATCGAGTTTCCTAATGTTGGAAATGCCCGAATACCGGCTGCCCGTGGTCCGCAATGTAGTCCTCACCGTCTGGGAAAAAGTAAAAACATTTGCCGTAGAAGCAGGGAAAATCATTCTAATCATCTCCCTCTTGCTATGGATACTGTCGTCGTACGGACCAACGGGCGATATGGAAGCGGCCAGCCGGGAAGCACAGCTCACCATTGAGCAACAAGATCTTTCTGATGACGAAGCGGACGACCTCATGGCTTCCCGCAAACTGGAGGCCTCTTTTGCCGGCCACATCGGCAAATTTATCGAGCCTGCTATCGAGCCCCTCGGCTTCGATTGGAAAATTGGTATTGCCCTCATTACCTCCTTCGCGGCCCGGGAAGTCTTTGTGGGTACCATGGCGACCATCTACAGTATCGGATCAGCCGATGATGAATTTTCCATTCGAAAACGCATGGCCGAAGAGGTGAGCCCCAAAACAGGCGAACGCGTGTACAATCAGGCTACCTCGTGGTCCTTACTGCTCTTCTACGTCTTTGCGATGCAATGCATGAGTACCCTGGCCATTGTGAAACGAGAAACCAATTCCTGGAAATGGCCCACACTACAGTTCTTCATGATGACCGGACTGGCTTACCTGAGTAGCCTCCTGGCCTATCAGCTGTTGAGCTAGCCCAACTCCTTTTTCAGGGTCTCTAACAGCCAACTTTTCTCGGCTACAGGGTGTAGCTCTTCGATTTGCTGACGCACCTTTTCTGCCTTTTTTGGCGGCGACCTTAATATTAAAGCCAGGCTGCGGCAAAAATTGGAAAAGGGCTTCTTTACACTGCCGGACAACTTTTTATTGCGCCGTAAGTACTGATTAAAAGCCGTTATTTGCGAAAGCAGAGGCTCAATATCGTCCTGTGCGTAAAATGTTTTTAGCAGCAATACCCTGGAGCCCAGAGTATAGTAAAAATCAGAATGTTCCAACTTATTTAAATTGTCTAGCACCTCTCCGTAATCTTTCTTGAAATACGATAATTCAGCGCGGTTAAGATGCTCGGCATCCACCCGATGGCCCGGAGGTAAATGCGCCGAATGTGTTTCAATAAACTCCTCCAGCAAACCGATTTTCTTTAACCCTAATGCCAGCTTTACCACATTGGTGTAGGTCCAGGGCGACAGGTATTCTCCTTCAAAGAGCGCACGGTTATCGACACCTTCCATGTACAAATCCAGCATAACCGTATAGTAGGTGGAATGCCCCGCCATAATTTGCCGTCCACAAAAATTGATCGCAAACAGAAACAACTCGCGTTTAATTCTCGGTGAGGCTGTTTCCACCTGCTTGCGCAACAGCGTCAGGAATTGCTCGAAATAGGTTGAATCAGAGTGCCTATAGGCGAGAAATAAATAGCGGTAAACATCTACTTCAGGTACTACATGATCGGCTTTCGCCAAAAACTGAATAATTTCGTCAACCATCCCCAAATCAACCTCTGCTGTCACCAAATCCTGTAAGGTGGCAATACTGGACGCATGCCGCAGCTTTTCGAACAAAAAGAAGGTATCTAGCGTATCGGAGTATTCCTGAAAACTGGGATCTATACTCCTTTTTTTCAGGGTATTAAAGTGTTCCAGTTGAATAGCAGCAAAGCGGAAGCGGTGATACCAATAATCGGATTCCCTCGATTGACGTTGCTTGAAGAACCGCTTTAACTTCTTCTCCAGAAATTGAAAGTTTTTTCCCTGCCCTTTGCGTACAAATCCCTCCAGAATATCTAATTGCTCCCCCGCAGCTCTGGATTCATATACTTTTCGCCCCAAAAACTGTTCTGCCAGCTTAAGCAGATAGTTCATATGGTAAGCCATCTTTTTGTCGTCGTAGCCCTCCCGGGGAAAAATCCCGGAAAACACCTGTTCCTTTTTCATTTGTTCGCCGGAAAAATCGGGAGCAGCATTACTCAATACCTCGTAAAAACGAATTAGAGCAGATCGTTTGTTAAAGTAGGGCGAGGCCACAAAGTCTCCGAATTCAATCCATTCTTGCTCGTTAAAACTTCGTAGTAACCCAATTAACTTGCTATTCTCCATGCTGAAAAATCACTTCATCATATCAGTAAAAAAACAATTCGAACAAATCAAATCCCTGTTTATCAATACTTTGGCAATACGTAAAGGCTTAAATAAGTTCTACACTTCATAAGATACAATGAAAAATATACAAACATGTACTTGCTGCATCTTATCCAATGTTCTATTTTAGGATGTACTAAATCATAATCCTTTGCAGAAAACGATATACACCCTCTTTTTCCTTTTGTTTTGGTGTGCCTGGCACACTCCGTTACACAGTCAGCAAGTCTGGCCCGGCGACGTTGATAATAACGGCATCGTCGAACACATTGATGTTTTATATCTGGGCTATGCTTTTGGTAGTACCGGCCCTCCCCGACCTGGAGGGTACACGAATTTTACCGGTCAAAACCTGGAAGAACGCTGGGATGATAATTTCCCGGATGGTATTAACTATGGCTACGCGGATACCGATGGTAATGGTACCATCAACGGCATTGACATCATTGCCGTTGATACTTTTTACGGAAAAACGCACGGTGAAGTTCTTTTTTTCAAAGAGTTTATGACCGGTAATGGAGCTCCTCCACTGACCGCTATCCCAGAGCAGTCGACCGCAATGGGTGAGGAAAGCATCTCATTCAGTTTCGAGCTGGGTTCCCCGGAGCAACCCGTGGAAGACTTCTACGGAGTAGCCTTTTCCTTTCGCTACGATACCAGCTATATGCGCATCATCCCCGATTCTTTTGCGGTCGCTGCCGATAGCTGGATTCTGGGTAGCAACACTTCTTCCGATTCTCTACTCATCTTAATTAAAGATAAACCGCTGGAGGGACGGGTTGATGTCGCCATAACACGCCGCGATCAACAAGGTGTTACTGGACACGGCCCCATAGCTACAGCCACTATTGTCATCGAAACCATCGTTATCGGACCAGCCGAGCAAGATATTAAATATGGCGTCGATAGTGTATTTTTGATTGATGAAGCCTTCTCTACTTTACCCGTTACCTGGACAGAAGGAGCACTTAATGTGCCTGCCGTAAAAACACGGGCCATCCATACCCATATCCAACCTGAGGTCTTTCCCAATCCAGTGTTTACCCGGCAGTTCCGACTTGCTCTGCCCGACTTTGCCCAGCCTATACAGACACTTTATTTAAGCGATGCTAGTGGCCGACTACACGCTATACCCTTCCGGCAACTGTCAGCAGGAAACTACTCCGCAGCGATTCCTGCTTCCTTTTCCGCCGGTTTCTACTTGCTTATGGCCCGGGGAAACAATGAATACTACCGAACCAGCCTTATCGTACACTAAATCTACGAGTGTCTTCATACCGTTAGGTGTGAATGACAATGGCTCCGCCGAATGCATCGGCGGAGCCATTGTCATTCTGTTCCGCCCGATACGTATCCGTTCGTTCGGATAACCTACACAAATGGTTGATGTACTGGCAAGGCAACCTGAGAACAGGTTAAGCAATACCAGACTCATGCATTTAGCGGCACCTTCGTCAAGGGAACACGCAGCAAGACGAAAGCAAAGGATGAGGTATCAGCAGGCTGAAAGACCTGCGTACCGTTACCAATATTTTTTCATTCACCTCAAACAACTCTTGAAAAAAAGCACTTTAAATGTTAAATGTATTTTTATAAAACACTGATCAACAAATATTTAAAAAAAATAAATTCTAAAAAAATACCATAATTCTATGAAAAATAGCGAAATACGTAATTGCGTTCGCCATGAAAAGGCTCTACATTTGTAATGTACCCGGTAAAGAAAACGATTCCCCGTAGACATTCGCAAATAGAGAGAGCTGTATGGTAGGTAAATAGATTTTAAAATTAATCAACATCGATCCCAGTTATCGATTTTACACAGCCTATCTACATCCCAAAAACAATTTTGCATAAAGAAGAGCGCAAAAATCTATTATGCCGATACGCTCTCTCTACCAGCGAGTACTAAATAGTGCTACGAGCAGTCTACTTAAGATGGATCTGTCCGTACTCTCGCTGAATTTGTCAAGACTAAACCTGGTCTGGTGTACGGATCAATTAAAATACGAGTTACTAATACCCTGGTTATATAAAAATATACAACGAATTTTAAACGAGTATATAGTGAAGGGGTAGATGATGTACTGAGGAACCTCACCATTAATTTGGTGTAGGTTCCTTAGCTTTTTAGCCATCTCCTTTCCTTTTTCACTATCTTTGGGGTAAAATTTATCCATGCAGGACAACCCTTCCCGTACCCGGGCTCAAGAATCAAGAGCAGCGGTTCAACGCCTTTACATTGCTATGCGCCACCTCTTTATCCGGGGTAGCTACAAACCATTAGGCCTTTCCGGTGAGGCCATGATCGAAGCACTCCTGGTGCTTCGCCCGGAAATTTACGGATCGGTAGCTGATTCCGAAAAGGTGGAACTCAACGGTCTTTTCTACGTCTGCCAACGATTACCCAGAGGTATAGAGGAATGTCGCTACATCCGGCTCATCAGCCGGGAAGGATTCGAAAAATCAAACTTTGACCCCATTATCCCTCCCAAACGTCGGCGTCAGGCTTACCGCATTGATAAAGAGCAGATGTTTATCGAAATGACACGCGGACGCAGCGATATCTACGACATCCTCACCCATATTACTTTTCTGTATATCGAAGCCGAGAAAATTCGTCGCAACAGTACCGACCACAAAGGGCGCCGCAAACGCGAATGGGAAATGCTGGAACAAATTGTACAGAAAGAAGAATTTGGAGAAGACTATAACCGCGAAGTAGCTTTTACCTACCTCAGCACGTTACTTGGAAGAACCTACGAAGAGACCGTGCATGCCTGCCGGCGATTTACCGATACCGCTGATGTCAACAGCATCTTTCACATCACCTATTGGCTTGGACGCCGGTCACTGGAAGAGGCCGAAAACGAAGTTGACCGCGAAATCACCTTCTCTTCCGCTTTACGCGAAAAAATTGGTCACCACTACTATGGGGAATGGTGGGCCTATAATCTTAAAAAACACCTTTACCAAAACAATTTAATCGATCGCCCCTTCCATGTGATCAGTGCCAACCTGCATTCGGTCATGAATAGTTTTTATGCCAAAGCAGCCCTGAAAAAAAAGCGCAAAGCACAAAACCTGGAAGACCTGGCCGAAATACTCAGTCAGCCCGAAAACGACGATCTGCGAAAAGAAGTAATAACCTATGCCCGACAGCATGGACTAACGCAAATCGACGACGTTTCCGGTACTAATATTTCGGTTCAGGTGGTGGACACCAGTCGATTGCCTCTGCAGGAACTACCTTCCGAAATTCAGTTTGATCCGGATTATATACAGCAACACAAGCCCGTTATTTTGGTAATGGACTATGCTTTTGGCGAACAGGCTTATGAGATCATGGACGAATTACTCAAGCCTTTCGAGCCCAGCCACCAGGAGGAAATTAATCTCGACATTCAATCTATTTCTATTATGGGAAAAGCAGGTATCCTGCAAGGGGGCAAAGGGGATTTGATGATTCCTTCAGCTCATGTCTTTGAAGGTACTGCCGATAATTACCCCTTTCACAACAACATTACGGCCGCCGACCTGGAAGGCCATGGCTTATCCGTCGGCGAAGGGCCTATGGTCTCCGTACTGGGTACTTCCCTGCAAAACCGGGACATCTTACATTTCTTCCTCACCTCTTCCTGGAAAGCCATCGGACTGGAAATGGAAGGGGCGCACTACCAAAAAGCGATTCAGGCTGCGGCCAAAATCCGAAAAACTATTCGGGATGATGTGCGCCTGAGCTACGCCTATTACGCATCGGATAATCCTCTGGAAACGGGGTCTACCCTGGCATCCGGCAGCCTGGGCATCAGCGGCGTCAAACCGACCTACCTGATTACCCGGGTTTTTCTAACCAATATCTTACAACCCGATCAAAAGAGCCAACCCGTGCGGGCAGACGATGCGCAGGCAAAAACAGAGAAATAATCAACGTGTTTTGTACCGCTCCTTTACGTACTACTTCCCCAGGAATTCCGTCAAACTTACCTGTGGATAATACGCCTCCTGAATTGAGGCTCAGGTTTTTGGGTTAGATACACACTGATATTGCTCTGCTTTTTCAGGAGCAGAAGATGTATCGCCTGGTTGACGTTGTTTACTAAAAACCCACGTTAGCAGGCCCAGCCCCAGGTTACCAAATCCAATCAGACTGGCCATCGGCTTATCACTGATGGTGAAGACAATAATCCAAATACTGATGCCAATGTACGCTATCTGTACCCAGGGATAGCCGGGCGAGTGGAATACCTCTTTCTGATTTTCTCGCTTGCGCAAAATAAAAATGCTCCCTACAGTAATAGCGGTAAACAACTGTAGTACAAATCCACTATACAGAAGAACCTGCTCGAAGGAACCGGTCAGAATGAGCCCCAAACTAATGGCCGACTGAAACCAGATTGCCCGTACCGGTACTCCGTGCCGATTATCTTTTTCCAGAAACTGCCACAGAGAATAATCGACCGCCATGGCCCGGGAAATTCGGGGTCCGACCCAAATCATAGCACTTATACTTGACAACAGTAAAAAACTAATCAGGCCGCTCACCCAGCGCCCGCCCTGATCACCAAACATATACTCAGCAGCCACCTGCCCCACTTCAACGCGTCCACGCATCGCCTCCACCGGAGCCTGATGCAAAAGGGCCAACTGCAATAAGACGTACAGGAGGCTCACGATAATTGTACCCCCAATTAGAGCGATAGGTAAATTTTTTTCCGGTTGCTCAATTTCTCCCACAATATAAGCGGCCGCATTCCAGCCGGAGTAAGCATACGTCACAAAGATTAGCGCAACGGCGTAGCTGGGTTGCCACACATCGATTTGCCACTGAGCACTCCAGTCTAATGTACCGTGCGCCCCTGATCTTGTCAAACCCACAACCACCAAAAGCAACAATAATCCTACCTTAAATAACGTCAGAACATCCTGAAAGCGACTGCTTTTTTTTAGGCTAAAGGAATGCATGAGGGAAACGACCAAAATTGTACCTACCGCAATCCAATTGGATGGAATATGCAATGAATCGCCCAAATAGGCTCCCATAGCGATAGCAGCCAGAGCAATGGGGGCGGCAAATCCTACCGTCATAGATACCCAACCCGATAAATAGCCAATGACCGGATGTAGGGTGCGGGATAAAAAGTGATACTCTCCTCCTGATTCTGGTAAATGTGTCCCCACCTCCGCGTAGGAAAAAGCACCCAACAAAGAAATTAAGGCCCCTCCAATCCATAGAAAAAGGATACTCCAGGTGTTTTGCACTACCGCCAGCTGAAAACCCAGCGTTGTTAATACTCCGGTACCCACCATGTTAGCAATCACAATGGCAGCAGCACTCTTCCAACCAATCTTTTCTTTTATCCAGTAATTCATCGGGAAACCTTGCGGTAAAACACTACTAAGAATAACGTAAGGTTAGATTTAACGTGGGCGCTAAATGGCTGAATCTCACAACCTCACGCTAAGAATAGCAAATGCACTCTTTTTATTTTACCTGAAATCCCGGAATAACAATACTTTAAGAATAGTTAGCGTATGCCCTTCACTGATAGCTGAAATGCACGAGCGACCGCTACTAAGCACACTGCGCACAGTAGCCCTGCAGTACGAGCTGAGCCTCCCGCAACTGATAGCCTGCCGGCAAATTGACGGCCGGCACCTCTACATCTTCAATACAGATCGTTTCCCCGCAAGCGATGCAGTGAAAATGAGCGTGATCGTCCTGATGCTCGTGTACCGTGCAATCGTCATGGCATAACGCATATTTGGTCTGATCTGTGCCGTCGATAGCCCGATGAATTAACCCTTTTTCCTCAAAAGAGCGCAAAGTTCGGTACAAGGTAACGCGATCGACATCGCCTAGTGCCTGCTGTAAATCCTGCTGTGAACAGGCCTTATCCTGATCGGAAAACACCTGTAAGATCTGCAGGCGGATGTCCGTTTTTCGCAGACCGTGATCTTTAAGTATCCGGGTAAGTTGTGGTTCGGTCATAATTTTTGACACATTGATGCAGAAAGATAAAACTTCTTATCCAATTAACACAACCAAAGCGGGTAGGTTGATCACCTGACGCGTCCGCAAAAGATTAACCGGGATTATTTATGCCTTTTCGTAGGGAGCTACGCAAATGGTTGTCGGGCTTGACTACCCGCAGGAATGAGTCGCGCGGGCGTATCTCCAGATACCTTGGGCAACGAAATACGAGGACCGCCCGGATCTGCTGCGCCTGTACCCCGTAGCTGATCCACCGGGAGACTACAGGGGCTTATCACCTTTGCTTTACCTACTTCCCCGCTATGAGTACCAGCGAGGGGATCACCCCGGATTCATATATGCCCAGGGCAATGCCTTGACGGTTGTACTGCACGACTTCTCCACGCCGCTGAAAATCTTTGGCATCGCACAACCATAGATGACCGGATAACCCGTCGTAGCCCAGCCCATACCAATTGCGGTCCGTCGCGGAAATTAAAGGTTCGGTTGGTAATTGGGTTTCTTCGACGGGCAACACGCGCAGGCCATCCTGCAGATAGAATAGGGTATCCCCTTGCGCATTAAAGGTCATCCGTGGATACAGGCCCAAATCAGACGACAGGGGAAAGGCCTGCATCACCCTCTTTGTCTGCGGATCGATACGAAATAAGCCTCCATCTTGCTTGCCCGTCAGATCTCCCGCACAAAACACCCATACCATCCCGGCCGCATCGCGACCGATAGCTCCCGACCCATAAGCCACGGCAATGCTATCACTAACTAGATCATTTGTCGTATCGACGAGGTAAACATAGTCGGAATAACGGTTGGTAATCCACACCTCGTCTTCCACCAAAAGCATCTCTTCCGTCCAACCCTCCAACGGGATTCCCCCGGTAACCTGCAACCGCACCGGATCGACAATATGTACTTTGTCTGCCTGAAAATCCGAAACATACAACTTCTCCGCTCCGGCCTTTTGCACGTAGCGAGGGGAGGTGAGCCCCGTGATACTACCAATGATGGAAAAATCGCTGGTGTCGACCACTTCTACCCGGCCCGAATTGTTCAGCGCAAGGTATAGTCGCCCGTCAATAACGGTCATACTTTGCAATACATCACCGAGCGGGCGACCATTAGCAGATTGGATGACCTGATCGGTCACCACGCCCGTCGCGGGATCAATACTACTAAGGCTGGCATTGCCGTAGGTAAAGCCACCCTCATTACCCACCCAAATGCGGTACGACGTAGGCTCATCAGGGGGCAGCGGTAATTCGGTCATTCCTTCTTCCTCCGCGCATCCTGCCAGAAAAAGAGCCCCCCATCCAAGCAGAAAAAGCTTACCTAAATCTATTAGTCCCATATCTTTATTTGGTTACGACTGATGGCATAGATGTGTTTTCAGCGATGCGTACCTTACTGCCGTAAAACACGGCTTACGTAAAAGCCGGTCGGTGTTTCCAGACGTATCGTATACATGCCTTGCGGCAAAAGCGCCAGATCGAACGTCCGTTGCCCGCCTTGCCCAAAGGAGCGACTCAAAACCGGACGCCCCTGAGCGTCAAAAACCTGCATCAGACCGCGATCCACTTTTTGCGGAAGCGCAATCCTGACTATTCCCGAGGTGGGGTTGGGCCAAACCTGGATACGTTGGGCTACGGGCTGCCGGGTACTGACGGCATCAGCTTGATGAATGACCCCAACGGCATCCAGATCAAAACCGCCCGAAGCGAAATCGGTCGGGTACGGATCATTGATGGGCCGGCCGGTAGCATCAAGTGTGGCCAGGGAAGGATCAATGCTGCCTACAACGTCAATAATACGTACGTGCGTAATCGCATCTACATCCAACCCCTCCGTGCCGCGCAGCTCAGCCAGATCGAAGGGCGTACCTAATTGCCCTGGAAATCGTCCGGCCAGGTTGCGCAAATCTTCCGGATATAACAACCCAAAGGTAGGTATCTGCGTACTTGTATCCGTCAATGAGGTTGTCGGAAAACGTACGAATTGCTCTCCATCCGAACTGACCTCTACCAACCCCAGCTCCAGAAAATATCCATCCCCGCTGGGAAACCCATTCTCAAACACCACAAAATCGGCCCCTGCGCCATCTTTTAACGGACGGTCAAACGTCAGTGTTGCCTGCCCACCGTCGCCTAAACTAACCGTAATCCGGTCGGCCATACCCAAGGCATCCGCTGCTGCTCCAGCCAAGGTGGTATCAGCATCCATCCGGGCCAGATCAGTAGGCCCCCGGACAATATCGACGCCGGTAGCCCAGTCGAGAATACGCGGATCATCCGCCGCAATCCCCGCTTCGGTAGCCGGATCGTAGGTCAACAAATCATCGATACAAAAAAATGCCGGCGTATTAATACCAAACTCGCCCCGATCACTCGAGGCCAGAAAAAACTGCAGGCTATCTATAGCCCCCAGAGTCGACAGGTCAACGAATTGCCAATCATCAATTAAATAATCCAGGCTGTCTTCATCGAAGCGGTAATCAGCCAGATAAAAGGACACACTGTCCGTGGTGAGGCTATCATCCCGGTATCCGCGGATAATGAGCTCGAAGAAATCGGGGTCGGTACCATCAGCTCCACCAAATTGCTTGGCGAACTGATCACCGTCGCGCATACTGTGGTGTGCATAAGTGGTGTTGGTAACATAGACGCCCCGCACAGCCTCGCCGCGAGCCTGTCCCAGTAGGCGCACGATAGCCCCGTTTTGCCCAACGGCAAAAGCAGTACTCTCCCGGTGGCCTCCGCCGGCGATACTACCATACAAATTGGTGAAGCCTGAAGTCGTGTCATCAGCTACCGAAGAAATCGCCCAGTTGGCTGCCCAGAATCCACCAAAATCAGGATTCCACGTCACCGGAAACCCGGCGGAACCGCTGACAATCTCCTCCACTCCCGTGGAGCCGTTAATGACAGAATCTGGTTGCGGTAGAATGGCTTCAAAGTCAGATACTACCTGACCCTCTGCAGTCAATCTTAAGGTCAGCAGCAGGCAAAAGAGTACATATTTTTTTATCATCATCATTTATTTTTTTCGTGATCGGTCCATTTAAAAATCAAATTCACGTGCAGGTGGCGTCCAGGAAGCGGGCGGTTTACTACCAGCTCGTAATCGGCATTCCATACATTGATCACCCCGGCCTGTAATTGTCCCGCCAACCCGGCAATTTGCCAATGGCACCCCACATAGAGATCAGCCCGGTGCCAATCCATCAGAACTCCGGAATGATCGGCCACAGTGTAACTACGGCTGCTGTAGCGGTGATTATATCGTACAAACCAGACGTCGGCATCCACCCTCAGCTGAGCCCCGGCCTGATGGCGCGGTACGTAAATCAATTGCTGCCCGCTGTCGCTCTCATCGGTGGAGCGGATGTAATGATAGAAGGCATGTAGCGATGCAGACCAGTCCGCAGTACGCCACCCCAGCGTTATGTCGTGCTCCAGCCCACGGCTCCACACCTCGCGAACATTGCGAGGCGACCAATAGCTATTGCCCGGCACCCATTGTATCCAGTTGTCGATATGGCGGCTAAAGGCCGTAATACTTCCCCTAATACTCAATTGCTTACGCGTGCGGGCTGCCCGTAGGCCAATCTCCTGCCCCCAGCCGGCCTCCGGCAATAGATTAGGGTTACCCCCCGGGGTCCAATACAGATCATCCAGTCCTGGCAGCCGATAGCTGCGGTTTACGTTGGCCCGCAGAGTCAGCCAGGGGTTCAGCTTCCCACGAACCCCCAGGTAAGGCACCAAAGGTAAGCGCCGACCATCGGCCCACGCCTGTCGTATGCGCATCGACAAGACCCAACCCTGAGTCGGATACCACCGGTAGCGCCCCAGCCAGCTCCAGGTTTGACGTTGCCCCGGCTGACGGTAGGCTTCCGAAGTACCCGTTTGGTCGTTAAGCTGAATGCCCATTTCAACTTTATGATTTGCCGAGGGCCGATATCCTCCCAGCAGTTCTCCCCAGTAGCTGGTAGCCCGGCTATTCGTCGACAAGTCAAGGAGGGAGTCGCGGTAGGCTAAGCGGTCAGAAAACCGGGCCGCCCGGGCATTAATTTGCCATTGATTGGTCTGGTAGCTATAATTTAGCGCCAGGCGTAGGGAGGCATCTTCCTGTTCCGCAACACTTTGCGCTTGTACCCGGGTGGGCGGTATTTGCCGGTCGGCATGATGCCACCAGGTATGAGCAGTCCATTGATGATTACCCGAGCGAAAAGATTGACTAAGGGTGGCGCCCACCTGCGCCGTACGTGCATGATCGAGGGTTCGGCTTTCGCCAAAAAGATCGGTATAGGTGAAGTCATTCCTGGCCTGCCGGCGAAAAGCGCGCACTTGAGTCGCCGACTGGGCCCCACTATGGGCAAGACGAAGATGCTGTTGCTGCTGCCTGAAACTCCCCCACCCTATTCCGGCTTCCGCCAAAAAACCTTCGTTAAACCGCATTTTATTTTCCAGGGCTACCACGCCCCCAACCGCTCCACTACCCCACAGGGCACTGCCACTTCCGTAGGTCAGGCTAACGGCGTCAATTAGTGGTGCGGGCAGGAGGGACAGGTCTGATTGGGCCAACATGGGGTTAGCCAGAGGAAAGCCATTCCAGAGCACACTCGTTTGCGCGGCACTTCCTCCCCGGATGGACGAGCTTCCGATGCCTGAGGGGCCATACTGCTTAATGGTTACGGGGGTTAGAGCGCCTAAAACATCCCCCAATTGACCCTGTATCATCCCGATCCGTGCCGTGCTGTCGAGCGTCACTGTATTGTCTGTGGCATCATGCCCCAGCAGACGTCCCGCCCTTACCTCAATCCCCGGCAGAGTGAAGGTCGTATCCTCCATCCCGATTTGCGCCGAGGCAATAAAGGGGAGGCTCCAGAGAAAAAACAATACCTTGATTTGGCGAAAGCCGGACATACAAATGTAGTTACCCGGACCGAAGTGGATGTGTACACAAAATAGTCGCTTATCATGCTGGAGAAGAGGTCGGACTACTGCCTTAGGAGTATAACAGACCTCGCCACTTCATTTTGCGAAAGCGCACAGAACATCGTGTGACCCACTTCACTTTTAGCCCGAAAGTGAATGTGCTACGTGAACAACGGCAGGTCTTCTGACTTGCTCTTTCTCCGGAGACCTTCCCATCCATCATTGCGGACAGTGGTTTTGTAATCCGGAGATTACTTAAAGAAAGCTTACAGCTGCGGGTACAGTTCCTGATTTTCACAGGATTCCCTTTTCATCCGACCGTTCGGTAATCTACTGGCCGGGCACCGTTCTTCTGGCATAAAGATATAAAAATACCGTGGGAGCCTCGATAAAACGCAATGATTCAGCATGCTGCCTCCACTTTTCCCTCGTTAAGGTAGCAGGTCAACAGACCAGACGAGGCTATGGTATCGTTTTGTTTTTATTCATTAAATATTCCTACATGATCCCATTATTTCGCAATCGTTTTCTTCTTTTGCTGATGGCTATAGCTATTAGCACTCCTCTTTTCGCACAATCCGGGCATCCCGAAAAACCTCTCGACGAGCTCGTCGCCTCGGAGCGTCGGTACGCTCAGCAAAAAGCCGAATTCCGGTCGTCGGCCTTTACGCAAGATTATGATGTGGTGTACCACCGACTGGAGTGGTCCATTAATCCTCAGCGCTATTTCCTGCAGGGGAAGGTCACAACCTATTTCTTCCCTACGGAGGATGATTTTCAGCAAATAAACTTCGACTTTCGGGATGGGATGAACGTTTCCTCTATCCGCTATCGGGGTCAGGAGCGCCCGGTAGTACAGCCTCAGGGCAACCGCCTGGCGATTGACCTGCCCGGGCCGGTAGGCAGGGGGGTACTTGATTCGATCACCATCACGTACGAAGGTGCTCCGGCTACCGACGGGCTGGGGTCTTTTGCCCGTACCACCCAACCCAATGGCAAGCCAACTATTTGGACGCTTTCTCAACCCTACGGCGCCCGCAACTGGTGGCCCTGCAAGCAGAGCCTAAACGACAAAATTGACAGCATCGACGTCTTTGTTACCGTACCTCAGCTCTACCGGGCCGTTTCTAACGGCATTCAGGTCAGTAATACGCAAAAAGGGCCAGACCGGGTTTTCCATTGGCGCCACCGTTACCCCATTGCGCCCTACCTGATTGCTGTTTCCGTTGCCGACTACGACATCTATGGGCAACAGGTCCCCGTAGCAGAAGGCGAAGACCCCATTCTGGTCGCCAACTATGTCTACCCGTCCAGTTTGCAACAGGCCCGGGAACAAACAAAAGTCATTGTGCCCATTATGCAGCTGTACAACGATTTATTCGGGCGCTACCCTTATGCCGATGAAAAGTATGGCCATGCGGAATTCGGTTTTGGTGGGGGTATGGAACACCAAACTATCAGTTTCATGGGAGGGTATTCCCACCTGCTACAGGCCCACGAGCTAGCCCATCAGTGGTTTGGCGACAAGGTCACCTGCGGCAGTTGGCAGGATATTTGGCTCAATGAGGGGTTCGCTACGTACCTGGAGGGAATCACCTATGAGAACGGCCTGGGTAATCAGGATTGGACGACCTGGCTGGCAGCCAAAAACGCATCCATTACCAGTCAGCCGGGAGGGTCAGTCTTTGTATCCGATACTACATCTATTTTTCGTATTTTCAGTGGCCGCCTTTCTTACGATAAAGGAGCTATGTTACTCCACATGCTGCGCTGGAAGTTGGGGGACACCGCCTTTTTTCAGGCTCTGCGCAATTACCTTTCCGACCCGGAGCTCGCCTTTGGATTTGCCCGTACCACCGATTTACAGGCGCATCTGGAAAGTGCCGGGGCGACTAATCTCGATGAGTTTTTTGCCGATTGGCTCTACGGGGAGGGCTACCCCAATTACCAAATACAGTGGTCGCCCCTCTCCTTCGGATTTTCGCTGACCTTGTCCCAAACGACATCCCACCCTTCCGTTGATTTTTATGAAATGCCCGTACCACTGGTGTTCTACGGGCCAAATGGTGAGTCGGATACGGTGGTGGTTGACCATACGGAAAATGATCAATTCGTGACGGGAAGTCTTGCCTTCACCCCGGTATCGGTCGCCTTTGATCCTGATATTTGGTTGGTGCGCGGTGCGGTGTCTATTGATCAATCGACATCTACGCAGTCTCCAATTTTGGCGAAAGCCCGGCTATTCCCCAACCCCAGCAGTGACCGTATGCAGCTGAGGCTACCCCCAACAGTCCGGATAACCGGGGCCGCCCACATCCTGAATGCTGGGGGTCGGATAGTCTCCCGACAGTCGGTAAGCTCCGAAATTGATCTGAGCAATCTGAGTGCCGGTACCTATTGGCTGCACCTACCTACCGATGCCGGAATCCTTATCAAACCTATCCAAAAGCAATAGTCGATAATTTTTGTATCTTTTGAAGCAAAAAAATGAAACACCTTAATCGTCGCCAATGGCTGAAGACCGGCGGACTAGCTTCTGCTCTTGCTTTTATCTCTGGACCAAGTCTTTTGGCTCGCAGTGGTGAGCCTTCGTTTTCCCCTCGCCCTATACTAGCGGGGCAACCCGTGCGCCTGAGTGCCAATGAAAATCCATACGGCCCCTCCGACCGGATGCGCAAGGCAATACAGGAAAGCTTTGAGGTAGCCTGCCGCTATCCTTCCGGATATGTCCGCGAATTGCGGGACATGATTGCCGAAAAAGAAGGCGTACCCAAAGACTACGTCGTCATTACCGGGGGCTCTACCGAGGGGTTGAAGATCACCGGTATGCTCTACGGGCAAAGCAAGCGGGAAATCATTGCCGCTGACCCCACCTTTCAGGCATTACTACGCTATGCCGAACAGTTTGGAGCCTACGTACACCGCGTACCGCTGAACGACCGGCTCGAACACGATCTGAATGCCATGTATCAGCGCATCACCAACCGCACCGGCCTCATCTTCCTCTGTAACCCGAATAACCCTACGGGCACCTTGTTGGAAGCCAATGCCGTACGCGATTTTTGCGAAAGCGCCGCCAGGCGGACGGTAGTCTTCTCCGACGAAGCCTACTACGACTACATTGACCGGCCTAACTACCCATCGATGGTTGAGCTTGTCAAAGAAGGGCAGAATGTCATTGTTTCCCGTACCTTTTCCAAAGTATACGGTATGGCCGGCATCCGTATCGGATATCTAATTGCCCGCCCTGACATAGCTAATCGCCTGAAAGAAAAAGTGGTGGCCTTCACCAATACCCCCGCTCTTTTTGCGGCAAAAGCTGCCCTACAGGATGAGGCATTCTATCAATTTAGTGTGGACAAAAATAAGGAAGCCAAAGCCCGTATTTACGGAGCATTGGATGAGTTAGGGTTAGAGTACATCCCTTCACAGACTAATTTCGTCTTTTTCAAAACCGGTCAGCCCATTTCCGACTTTGGCGCGAAGATGCGCGAAGAAGGAGTGCTGGTCGGCCGGCCGTTCCCACCTTATCTCGACTGGTGTCGAATAAGTACCGGAAGCCTGGAGGAGGTTGATCAATTTACGAAAGGTCTAAAAAAAGTTTTGGGCTAAACGCCAAAACAAAATAAGTGTCACTTCGTATCTTCGCCCCGTCCCAAATAATTGGAGAATAGTACATTAAAATCATAGCCCATGAAGCTTAATTATTTTTTCTTTTTATTGGTGTTGTCAGCCGGAATAGTGGCCTGTCAATCAGAAGGAGGCGATACTGCAAACAGTCAGGGAACCGAGCAGGCTGAGCCAGCTCAGCCCGAAATACCAGAGAATTCCGTAACCGGAGTAATTTCTTATCGGGAAAACAAGACTATCCCCCCCGATACAGAGGTTTTTGTTCGTCTGGTCGACCTGAATGCAACCGGTGAAGAGCGTCTGATTTCCGAGGTATCTTTTTTGACCTCGGGCCGGCAAATACCGATCGACTTCATCTTGCCCTATGAGCCGGAAGAGTTGAACGAAAACGGCAACTTTGCCCTGGAAGGTTTAATGACCTATGCCGGCTTTAAAATCTTTGAAGAGATTCAGCCGGTTGAAGTGATCAACAATGATAAACGCCGGGATGTGGTACTCATGATGCGAACCGCACGAGGTAAAGTAGACGAATAAATAAATCGTGCAGCGGCACTGCTCTTCTTTAGCAGTGCTGTTTTCATCATTATGGAGTTATCTGACATTCTGCTTCTGGGTGATCCCAGGCTCTACCAAACCTGTACTGCGGTAGCGCAAAATGAGGTAGATCGTTTACGGCCGGTAATCGACAATATGGCTGATCTCGTGCTACAGTTCCGCCAGAAACACGGTGCCGGTCGGGCAATAGCTGCCCCCCAAATTGGGGTTATGAAGCGCCTTATTGTACTCAATATAGCGGAGCCCATCGCTATTATCAACCCCACACTTAGCAATCTTAGTGAAGAAATGATGGAGCTGTGGGACGACTGTATGAGTTTCCCCAATCTTCTGGTACGCCTGAAGCGTCATCGACGCTGTACACTTACCTTTCGCAATATCAACTGGGAAGAGGAAACCTGGTCTTTAGAGGGTGACCTGTCTGAGTTGCTACAACATGAGTATGACCACCTCGATGGTATCCTGGCCATCAGCCGGGCGCTCGACCAGCAATCTTTCCGCTGGCGCGTGCCCTAAATCAGGTATTCCCAATACCGCAGGCTACTTCTCTTTTTTTAAATGCAGGTAAAATGTATTTTGTATAGGAGACAATGACTTCATGGGAAAATACAACCACGTATGCTAAAACTTTTACCCGCTCTAGTTCAATCGCCTGCTCAACGTAAACGCATAGCCTGGCTTTGCACCGTGTTTTTATTAACACTTAGCTATACACTCCACGCTCAGGATAATGTAAGCCAAGCCATTAAGCATTACCAAAATGGGGAAAAAGCGCTACTCGAAAAAAAGTATAACCGCGCGATCAAGCTCTTTGAAAAGGCCCTGAAGGTCAAGCCCGATTTACGGGCGGCCCAGCGGGGTATTGGCTTAGTACATGCCCTGAACAATCGCTATAAGCTGGCCCTGAGTCAGTATCTGGAAATCATCGAAAATGATCCCCGTTTTTCCCGGGTCTTATATTATCAGATCGCAGAGGCGTACTATCGTATTGGTGAATACACTACCGCCATTTTTTACTTCGATAAATTTGATCAACTTCAGGAAATCCCCCTGTACGAATTTAGCGTTAATGGCGAAAAAGAACGCACCCTGGAGTTGGAGCTTCTGGAAAAACTACCGGCAGCTATTAAGGCTTGCCAGGTGAGTCAGGACAGCAGCACCTTTCAGGCCGATGTACGCGTCTACAACCTGGGCAATAATATCAACTCCCGCTTTGACGAATATTTCCCCTTTCTCTCAAACGATCAACGGCTACTCTTTTTCACCAAACGGCGTGGTTTCCGCTCGGATGAAAATCTGTATGTCAGCACCTTTGAAAACGATCGCTGGCGGGGCAGTCAACAGGTTGGTGAGCCCTTTAACACCGACCTGAATGAGGGCATGAGTACCATGGTGCGCGATGGACGCAAGATGTTTTTCACGGCTTGTAACCGGGAAGAAGTACTGGGCCCCTGCGATATCTGGCAGGCATCGGTACGGGCGACTACTATTTCCGACGTGCGGCCTTTACAGGGAGCATCCAACTCCGATCAATGGGAATCACAGGCCTCAATTTCCTGTGATGGACGTACCCTGTATTTTGCCAGTAATCGCAAAGGCGGCTACGGTGGAACGGATATCTGGTACAGTAGACTTACTGAAGATGGCCTATGGAGTGCCCCCATCAACATGGGGCCCGTAATCAATACCGATAAAGACGAAGAATCGCCCTTTATTACCAATGACGGCAACACCCTCTATTTTTGCTCTATTGGTCACCTGGGCCGCGGTGATCAGGATCTCTTCATGAGCCGACAGTTGACTACTGGAGAATGGACCTCTCCCGTCAATCTGGGGCCGGAGATTAATACCGCTTATCGCGAACTCGGCTTCTTTCTATCCGCTGATGGACGCACGGGGTACTTTGCCTCCGATCGTCCTGGCGGCTATGGCGGTATGGATATCTACGCCGTCAAGCTGTCAAAGGCCCTCACGGCCGACCCCATTACCTTTGTCGAGGGTTATGTAACGGACTCTCTTACCGGGGAGGGATTGGAGACGCGCGTTTACTTTCCGGGGAAAGGCTCTATACTGACAGAGCCTGATGGCCGCTTCTTTTTATGCCTTCCGGCAAATAGTTTATTACTGATTGGCATCGATGAAGAAGAATACCTCCCCTACGATAAATCGTTTGCTATCCCCGAATGGGACAACAAAGAATTTTACCGAATTGATCTTCCATTGGTGCCCATTTACATACCCGAGCCACCACCGGATACAACCCAAGAAGAAGCTATTCCCGAGCGCAAAATCAGTATCACCAAACGGTACTTTCATACGATCTACTTCCAGTTCGATTCAGAGGACGTCAACTATGAGGAGATCCCTAACCTGCAAGATTTTATCGACCGGATTCAGGATAAAGAAATTGTACGGGTGGAAATCAATGGTTATGCCGACGATATTGGCGAAGATCAATACAACCTGCAATTATCCGAGCGACGTGCCAAAAAGATTGCCCTCTTCCTCATGGAACGAGGTATACCGGTAAACCGCATTTCTATGAACGGTTACGGTGAAATTCGCGACGACCGCCCCAAGGGGCAGAATCGTCGGGTGGAACTGAAAGTGTTTACCAAGGAATAATCAATAGTGCATGAGGAGGGTTCCCTGAACAGTCTCCGCTGGTCTCAGGCAGTGGGAGTTGGGAATTGGGAGTTTGGAAGGCGGAATTCGGAGTTTGGAATGGACCGTGATCCTCCGGATCGCGAAATCGGTAGAGACGTGGCACTGCCGCGTCTAACGAAAGGCGGAGTTGGGAATTGGGAGTTCGGAATTCGGAATTGGGAAGGCGGAAGGCGGAATTGGGAAGGCAGAGACGCAACATCTTGCGTCTAAAACCAGGGGCGAGACATATGACGGCAGGGACAGCAAATTGTCGCGAAAAAAAGCCGGGTGTAGCTGATTGCTACATCCGGCTTTACTTTTTCGGCGTAAGCCTGTGGTTATGATCCGAAATCGTCGAATGCGATATTTTCCTCGGGTACTCCAAGGTCGTCGAGCATTCGCTGTACGGCATCCAACATCAGTGGAGGACCGCAAAGGTAGTATTCACACTCTTCCGGCTCGGGGTGACTTTTAAGGTAGTTGTCAAGAACCACCTGGTGGATAAATCCAGTAGGTCCGTCCCAGTTATCATCGGGTAGTGGATCAGAGAGTGCCACGTGGAATGAGAAGTTGGGGAAGTCCTTTTCAATGTCACTGAAATCATCCAGATAGAACAACTCCGCTTTGGAGCGTCCGCCGTACCAGTAAGATACTTTACGGTCTGTCTTCATGGTATGGAAGAGGTGGAAGATATGCGAGCGCAGGGGTGCCATACCGGCACCACCACCGATGTAGATCATCTCTTTGTCGGTCGGTTTGATGAAGAACTCACCATAAGGACCAGAGATAGTCACTTTATCGCCCGGCTTGCGATCAAACACATAGGATGAGCAAACTCCGGGGTTGACGTCCATCCAGGTATTGTTCTTGCGATCCCAGGGTGGCGTAGCGATACGGATGTTTAGCATCACGATATTTCCTTCGGCAGGGTGGTTAGCCATGGAGTAGGCGCGGAATTGTTCCTCGTCGTTCTTCATAGTCAGATCCCACATCTGAAATTTATCCCAGGCCGGCTGAAAATCTTTCTCGCCCATACGTGGGTGAGAAGTGATATCAAAGTCTTTGAAGTCGACGGTAATTTTAGGGACGTCGATCTGAATATATCCACCTGACTCGAAGTCGAGGTTTTCACCCTCCGGTAATTTCACGACAAACTCTTTGATAAAGGTAGCCACGTTGTAGTTGGAAACCACTTCGCACTCCCATTTCTTAATACCAAAGATTTCTTCCGGAATACGGATATGCATGTCTTCACGCACTTTCACCTGGCAGGCCAGGCGTTTATTTTCCGCAGCTTCGCGGCGCGTGAGGTGGTTCATCTCCGTGGGTAGTACTTCGCCACCGCCTTCGTCGACGTGGCACTCACACATAGCGCAGGTACCACCGCCACCACAGGCTGAAGGCAGGAAGACATTGTGATCCGACAGTGCGCCGAGCAGAGTAGCTCCCGGCTTCACGGTAAGCGGATTTTCCTCATCCCCGTTGATAACGATTTTCACATCACCCTGTGGTACCAATTGCTTACGCGCGTAGATCAGCATGAAAGCCAATGCTACGATCACCAGGCTAAAGACCAGAACGGCGAATAATATGGTTGAAAAACTGAAAGCTAAAAACATCATTGTTATCGGGTTGAATATTGTTTCTAATGCACGATTAATTTCCGGAGAATGCAGCCGGATCAATTCCCATGAGAGACATAAAGGCGATGCCCATAAGTCCCGTCAGGATAAACGCCATACCCAGTCCACGCAGTGCCGGTGGTACGTTGGAGTAACGAATTTTCTCGCGGATGGCAGCAATAGCGATAATCGCCAGGAACCAACCAAATCCACCACCCAGGCCAAAAGCTACCGACTGTGTCAGGTTATATTCCCGGGATACCATGAACAGCGATCCACCGAGGATAGCACAATTCACCGTAATCAGTGGCAGGAAGATACCCAGTGCGGTGTACAGCGATGGAGAATATTTTTCCACAACCATTTCTACCAACTGCACCATAGAGGCGATTACAGCGATAAACAGAATAAAGCGTAAAAAGGTCAGATCAATACCAAAAATACCCGTATCACTGAGCAAATAAGTATTGATCAGCCAGTTGATGGGCATAGTAATACCCAGGACAAAGATCACGGCCAGTCCGAGACCAAAAGCCGTCTTAACGGTTTTGGATACGGCCAGGTACGAACACATGCCCAGGAAATAGGCGAGTACCAGGTTTTCTACGAAGGCCGTTTTTATGAAAATATTAATAAATTCTCCCATGATTGTTTTTTGTTAGATTGGTTTAGCAATGCGGCTACTACCGAATTTAGGATACGTCAACCAATTTGGTATTGTAGCTCCGCTGTACCCAAATCATAATACCGATTACGAACATAGCGGCAGCCGGCAGTACCATCAGGTTGTTGTTGGCATACCAACCAAACCACCAGTTATCCGTAGTATTGATCCAGTAGTCAGCCGTAGGGCCAATGATCGGCATTTCGATGGGGCTACCGGCAAAGAGTGTTCCCTTACCAAAGAGCTCCCGTACGATCGCCACTCCAATCAAAATCACACCATAGCCAACCCCGTTTCCAACACCATCCAGGAACGAGCGCCAGGGTTTATTACCCATAGAGAAAGCCTCCAGGCGTCCCATAATGATACAGTTGGTGATAATCAGTCCGATGTATACAGACAGCTGCTTATATACCGGATAGTTGAGGTATTTTAGCGTAAGCTCCACGACCGTTACCAGGGTAGCAATAATAACCAGCTGTACGATCAGGCGCACCTGCTTGGGAATATAATTTCGCAGCAGAGATGTAAACAACGCCGAGAAAGCGGTTACAAAGACTACGGCAACGGACATAACGATAGATGGATACACCAACGATGTTACGGCCAGTGCGGAACAAATACCCAATACCTGTACGGTAATCGGGTTATTGTCATTCAACGGATCGGTAAGCAGCTTGCGTTCCTTCTTGCCAAATAGCGGTTCTTTTTCCTGAACCGCCTGGTCTTGAGCAGTTGCTTCAGCCATGGTATAAATGTTTGTGTTTGTTCGTCAATTGGATTTATTGGGCAGGCTCCATCAGCATGGAACTCTGCTTAATTTTGCTCAGATAAGGCTCATAATATTTGATGCCCCGATAGAGCATTTCGGCGACGCCATCGGCCGTCACGGTAGCCCCGGAAATGCCATCGACACCGTGTTCGTTACCGGGCTTAGCGCCACCTTTTACGACATCTACGGAGACGTAATCACCGCCATCGTAGATTTGCTTTCCTTTAAATTGTTCTGAGAACTTGGGGTTATCCTTAATTTCTGCGCCGAGTCCCGGTGTTTCTCCTTTATGGTCAAAAGCGGCACCGGCAATCGTATTCAGATCACTTTCCAGAGCAATATTACCCCAGATCTCATCCCACAGCCCATTACCGCGTACGGAAAGGATGTAAGTTTCGGAACCGTCTTCTCCCTGATAAATGTACAGAGGCAATAAACGATCCGCTTCGGGTTTCTTGCGCTCCACAGCCATGTCAATTTCATCGGCCTGCTTATCTTCCACGACATTACCATCCATATCAAGCACTCTTTGCTCCATATCTGATTGGAAAATGTTGACGACATCTTCGTCAGTCATTTGCTTGACCGGCTTATCCAGCTTCGTTTCAATAGCCGATAGAATAGCGCGCTTATTAAAGATATCTTCATTGCGAGCGGCACCTTCTTTGGTGGCTTCCCGCAACCCCGTCAACAAGATGGCTACGGTAGCCGTCATGATCAGGATAAATATAAGGACATATGTGTTATTATTCACTTGCCTGTTTTTTTCTGTGATTTACAATACTAACAGCTATAGCTATTATTCGTTTGCTTCTTAAGCGGTTTTTGCAACGGCAGCAGCGCGTTTTTTACGACGGCTGATGTTCGCTTCAATCACGTAGTGATCAATGAGCGGTGCAAAAACATTCATGAATAGAATAGCCAGCATCCAGCCTTCTGGATAAGCGGGGTTCATCACTCGAATGATCATACCCACAAACCCGATCATAAAGCCGTAAATCCATTTACCGGTTGGCGTTCCGCTAGCGGTTACCGGGTCAGTTGCCATAAATGCCATGGCAAAAAAGAAACTACCCATATAGAACTGGTAATACCAGGGAACTTCCATGAAATCCGTTGCTCCCCAGGCATTCAGAATGAGCGTCATCACGACACCGCCAAAAATCATACCGACCATAATGCGCCAGCTGGCGACACCAGTTACGGCCAGGAATAATGCGCCCAGCAGAATGAGCGGCTTGGACGATTCGCCGATTGATCCTGGAATCGTACCCCACCACATTTGAGCCGGCGTGTACTCAGCCGTTACGGCATCCCAGCCTCCTTTAAACGCCAGGCTGAGTGGCGTGGCTCCCGTGTATCCATCGACTACCGTCGAAGAAGAGTCAAAGAGCGTCCACCCCAGAGATTCAAAAATACCGTTGAAGAACACATTATGCCACCAACCGTATTCTACGCCAGAACCCGCAGCGGTTGCGGCCAGTCCTGAAACCCATACTTCATCACCAGAAATGGTAGTTGGGTAAGCAAAGAAGACAAATACCCGTGATAGCAGGGCAATGTTTAGGATGTTCATACCCGTTCCTCCGAATGCCTCCTTACCGATAATGACAGCAAAGACGACGGAAACAGCCAGAATCCACAGCGGCAAATCCGGGGGCATAATTAATGGAATCAAAGCACCCGATACCAGGAAGCCTTCCTCTACGGCGTGTCCTTTCTTGGACGCATAGAAAAATTCAATACCCAGACCTACGGCCATGGTTACCACATAAAGGGGCAACAACTTCAGTACCCCGTGAGCCAATTTGAGGTGCAGCCCTTCGAGTAGCCCGGTATATTCACCAAGCGCAACAAAGTGTTGGTGCCCAATATTATATGTACCAAAGATAAAGCACAACTGCAGCGCCAATACGACGTGCACCATCAGGCGCTTCAAATCCATACCATCACGAATATGAACGCCGTTTTTAGTAGTCGCATCAGGTACGAACGCAAACGTATAAAATGCGTCGTAGGCCGTATGCAGCAATGGCTGTTTTTCTTTGTCAGGCTCAATGCGATCGAAAAAATTAAGCAATGCCTTTTTCATATATCGATTTATCTTTTTTAAATCTTTGTCTAAAGTAACAAGCTATTAGCATCCGTCGTGTAAAGCGGATGTCAGATTTATCCTTCTTCCCGTATAACATCCAGACCTTCACGAAGAATCTGCTGCAGCGGTTGCTTGGATACACATACAAATTCACACAGGGCAATATCTTCTTCCACCAATTCTTTAAGTCCCAGCCCTTCCATGCGCTCAATATCAGACACGAGAATAGATTTCATCAGTTGCTGTGGATAAATATCCATGGGCAGCACGCGCTCGTAGTCTCCTGTTTTCACGAATGCCCGGCGTTCTCCGTGGGTGTTAGTATCCGCTTTGAAGTGCAGACCCGGAAATAGAAAATTGGGGAACGTACCGGAGATGGACGGCCGCGGCGCAATCGGCAGCAACCAACCAAAGAGCTCGTGATAATTTCCTTCCTCAACTACCGTCAGTTGATCGTCGTAGTAATTCATAAAGCTATCCAGGCTTACCTTGGTACCAGACAGTACGTCACCAGAAATAAAGCGCAGCTCTTCTTCTTTCTTTTCCAGCTGCCCATCCAGAAGCTCCTTGAGGCGAGCCCCCTGATAGGTACGTACGTAGTGAGGCTCTTTGATTTCAGCTCCCACTATTGCGATGACGCGTTCGGCATTAAAGCGCTGCTCAGAGAACAGAGCGCCAAGAGAAATAACCGCCTGTATGTCCGGTGTCCAGAGTACGTCGCCATCGGTCAGCGGGCGAGTATTGTGAATTTGTACACCTACGTTACCAATCGGGTGTTTTCCGCTAAAGAAACGCTTCTTTACACCTTCCGCATTCAGAAAAATATCAGAAGGCGCATTTTCTTTATCGCGGGCATCCAGGCCGAGGTAGACCTTGCCATCGGTTAGCTTGTTAAGCACATCCAGCCCTTTCTGAAAAGCTTCTCCCCGGCCTTCGACGATCAGCCCTAAATCTGGAGCGAGAGGGGCAGAATCAAAGGTAGAAATGAAAATATCACGGGGAGCAACCGAGGGGTCAGGCACGATATTATACGGACGCTGCCGCAGCATGGGCCATACCCCGCTTTCCAGCAAAAACTCTACCAACTCCTCCCGACTTGCTTTCTCCAAATCAATCGTCGGTAAATCGCGGTATTTTTGCTCCTTATCTGCCAGAATCACCACTTCGGCAATTGACCGCTTAGCGCCGCGGTTCACTTCTATGACTTCACCGCTTACTGGCGCCGCGTACTTTATTTCGGGGCGTTTTTTATCGAAAAATAGCGTATCGCCGGCCTTGACATTCTGGCCAGCTTCCACCACAACTTTAGGAATTGGGGAAATGCCGATAAAGTTGGGTGGTAAAATACCAAACGTCTTTACCTGCTCACCGGCAGTTACTGTTTTTTTGGCTTCTCCTTCCAAAAGAATGTCGTGCCCACGGCTCGAGCGTACCACACTTTCATCCAAAGCATAATCAGGCTTTTGACGTGGTATCAGCTCCTTTGTAGATGGGAAAATACTCATAGAACTACCATCATCCGTAGCTCCTGAACGCTTGGCTTCGATAGCCAGCATATTGTCAGATACCTGGATCACGATAACAAAAAAGAGGAGCACGGCCACAGCCAGTAGTATATACACAAACCAGTTTGTGCTTTCGCTGCCAGATGATTGAGCCATCAACAGATTCGCAAAAGAACCCATAGCTAATACCAGCGCTATTTTTTTGCTTGCTATTTTCATGCTAGTGTTTACAGTTTATTGCTTGCTCCGGCTTTCCGGATAAATGGGTGATTAATCCTTATTTAAAAATCGGTGCAAATATAGAAAGCTTTTCGCTTATCCTAACACCACAACTTTCTTTATCCCAAGGCATAACACCTATTTAGATTAATTCTAAATAGTAGCCGCAACATCCCTTTTTGCCGAAAGGCAGCTACACAACGAAATATTCTCTATGCGTAGAACGCCCGGGATAGTATAGCGCCAGTATACTGTTGTCGGCAATAAAAAAAAGCGGCTTGTGCCCGTATACATAGTCAAACGAGATGTCATAGAACCATTTAACTCCAAGTGTCCGCATATATTTCCTATGGTTACCCGTAACCCGGCCATTAGTTCACGCCACGGTGTGAATTTTGTAGGCTTGACGTCGCCATGATATGTAGCCCCAAACAGCCAATATGGTATACCCGGCCATCAAAAAACTGTAGAGATACAGGTCACGGCTGGCGTACAGCCATACTGAAACCGCATCAATTACAATCCAGTACAACCAGTTGGACAAAATCTTGCGCGTCACCATCCAGGTAGCGATAAAGCTAAAGACTGTGGTATGAGCATCAATTACCGGCATTTGTGCACTCGTGTAGGTGCGCAAGACCCAGGCCACCCCCCAGGAAAGGGCTATGCCCAATACAATAATTAGTGTGTGGCGCAAATACGTCCATTCTGCTACGTGCAGCTCGTTGGCATCCCCATCTGCCGGGCGGTGGTCGTTGGCCCAGGCATACCAACCATATATACCGGCCAGCACGTAGTACAGATAAAGCACGGATTCGGCCAGTAGTCCCGATACATAAAAAAGATAAATACTGAGCAAGCCATTCAGAATACCGAACGCCCAGCATCCGATGTGCTCGCGGGCAGCCAGGATGACGTAGGCTACGCCGCAAAGTACGGCTGCCCCTTCGGCCCAGTGCATTTGGCGTAAGCCTTCGCTAATTTCTTCTATCATTGACTCCATACGACCCGCAAGGTACGCAGCTTGCTGGAAAATCCATCAGCAGGATATCAGGAATCCAGACAAGCATTATCGGTCGATTTCGTTAGCTTTACGCAAAAATCACATTCATGCCAGGATTCAGCAGTACAGACACTTACGTCGTCACGCCCGAGCTCAAAGTAGCCGTCGAAGCGGCCATTCATTTACAAAAGCCCCTGCTCGTTAAAGGGGAGCCCGGTACCGGAAAAACCTTGCTGGCCCACGAGATCTCCCAGGCACTCAATAAGGAGTTGCTCACCTGGCACATCAAATCCACCACACAGGCACAACAGGGACTCTACGAATACGATGCCGTGTCGCGCCTGCGTGATTCCCAACTCGGCAACGAAGGCGTCAATGAAATCGCTAACTACATCAAGAAAGGGAAGCTCTGGGAAGCCTTCGAATCGGAAGAATCTTCAGTGCTCCTCATTGACGAAATCGACAAGGCCGATATTGAATTTCCTAACGACCTCTTGCTCGAGCTCGATCGCATGGAGTTCTACGTGTACGAAACGCAAAAAACGGTCGTCGCCAAAAACCGGCCCATCATTATTATTACGTCGAATAACGAGAAGGAACTTCCCGATGCCTTCCTGCGCCGGTGCCTGTTCCATTTTATCCGCTTTCCCGATGCCGATACCATGCAGGATATCGTCGATGTACACTTCCCCAATATTGCCAACGACCTGATCGAGCAGGCTCTGCGTATTTTTTATGATATCCGCAACGTCACCGGACTCAAGAAAAAACCATCCACTTCTGAGCTTATCGACTGGATTAAACTGCTCATGCTGGAAAAAATGCAGGCCGAACACCTGGAAAAACTCGACCTCAGCCAGGAGCTTCCACCCCACCTGCACGCCCTGATCAAGAACGAACAAGACCTCGGCAGCATCCGCGAATGGCAACGGTTTCAACGGTAGGGCGGAGTGTGGAAGGCGGAATAGACCGTGATCCTCCGGGTCGCGAAACCAGTAGAGACGTGACACTGTCGCGTCTGACGGAAGATGGAAGGTTAAATGTGGAAGGCAAAGGTACGCGGCCCGACGCCTAACGGCGATCGGCCGCTAAGCGGGAGTCTATCTTAACTTCTTAATGGTAAAAAGAAACCGAACCGTTAGGATATGAAACATTTCTGAAGCATGAACTACCTTACCATGCTGAAGAAATGGCATAAAAAAGCCCCAGTATCGCCAACTGGATACCGGGGCTTTTTGGCGAAAGCCATGAGTCAAAAAATCAACATTCTAACCTCCGCACTCCCTTAGACGCGACAGTGTTACGTCTCTACGGGTGTGCGCGCTCCGGAGAATCACGGTCCATTCCTTGCCAATCTTCCGCATTCCGCCTTCCGCACTCCGAATTCCCAACTCCCTTAGACGCGACAGTGTCACGTCTCTACGGGTGTGCGCGCTCCGGAGAATCACGGTCCATTCCTTGCCAATCTTCCGCATTCCGCCTTCCGCACTCCGAATTCCCAACTCCGAATTCCCAACTCCGAATTCCCAACTCCGCATTCCGACCTCCTACTGCGTCAAATTATACTTATAGCGCAGCTTCTCGATGATTGGCGAACCGTCCGGTGCTGTTTGGTCGAGGATGATATCGACGTCGATGATTTCATTCTCTTCCTTTTCGGTGCTGTCGAAAATGATCTTAATCTCCCCCGATTCACCGGGAGCTACTTCGCCTTCCGGGTATTCGGTCGTCGTACATTCGCACGCCGATACCACCGAAATAGTTAATGGTGCCTCGCCCTGATTGGTAAAGGAAAGCGTCTTGGTGCGTGTATCTCCCCGCTTGACATTACCAAAGTCGAAGGTACGATCTTCGAAGACCATAACGGGCAGGCCTTTCACCTCTTCCGTGGTACTGCCGTAGAGCGAAGATAGCGGATGGATGCGCGGGTCTTTTACCGGCTCATTGGAAACATCGGGCGTGCCGTCGCCGTCGCTGTCTTCTTTTTTCAGGAGGCGGGTGCGCTTAATGGTAATACTGGTCGGCCCTTCGATGATCTTAAATTCGGTACGCCGGTTGATTTGGTGGGCTATTTCCTGCTGCTCTTCTGTTTCTAGCGAGTCGATATACCCTACGGAAAGAATATCTCCAACATCGAGAAAATCATGCTCGCGAGCTACCCGTGCCGTTACTGTTTTCGGTGCCTCTTCCCCGTAGCCTTTGGCCACGATGCGGTCGGCTTCCACGTCGCGTTCGATTAGCCAGTTGCGGGCCGACTCAGCACGACGCTGTGATAGCTCTTCGTTGTAAGGACCTTCACCGCGATTATCCGTATGGGAACCCAGTTCGATGACCATCTCTGGGTATTCGTACATCAACTCCAGCACCACCTGCAAATCAGATTCGGCAGCGGGCAGAATCTTATCGTCGTCGAAATCGTACAGGATATTTTCCAGGACAATAGCCTGCTCAATGGTTACCGTATCGTATTCCGGTTCGTCTGATTCACCCGGTTCGCCTGATCCAGGGTCGGGAGCTTGGGCCAGATAGAAGCGCTGCTCAAAACTGCGCGATTCGGTAAGGCCGACGGTGGCGATCAGGGCCGTGTCCGAGGTATACCCCTCTTTCGAAGCGATAACCTGGTATGTTTTCTCCAGGTCTAACGGAAAATCAAAGCGGTTACCAGTATCATTAATCTGTTGGTCGACAGTGCGGGTAAGACGGGCGTTCTGAATCTTTAGGTCTACCGTGGCGCCTTTAATGACTTTTTGCGCCGCATCAAATACGCCTACGATCAGGTCAGCCTCGATTTTTTCAATCTCAAACCCATAGATGTCGTCACAGCAGGTACGGGAATAAACGGAGCGCCCTCCCGGCCGATTAGACGTCATGAGGCCCTTGTAGCCGGTATTATCCAGGCGCAGGTATTGATCGTCTTGCGGGGAATTAAAACCGGCACCCATATTTTTTGGCTCCGACCAAAAGCTACCGTTCCAAACGGTATAGAAAATATCCAGGGCACCCAAACTCGGGTGTCCGTCAGAACTAAAGTAGAGGGTACCGTCAAAATAGAACGGTGTAACCTCATCGCCCGGTGTATTGATTTTAGGACCGAGGTTTACGGGATCACCGTAAACGCCCTCCGCTTTGTAGGTGGCATAGTAAATATCCAGACCACCTTCGCCCCCGTCCATGTCGGAGACAAAGAACAGTACTTGTTCTCCAAACAGTTCTCCCGGTGCCGGGTGCAGGGCCAGCCAGTCACCGTTAACACCAATGAGCTCATTACCTGCTTTCCACGAATTATCGCCGCCGACACTGTAGTAAATGCGACTATCCCTGGGCGTATTGCCCTGTAGCTCGGCCTGCGTATAAAACATAGTGTTGCCATCGCGGGAGAAGGCTACGCCACTCGTCTGATAGCCCGGGCGATTGATCTCGGGGCCCAGTTCAGCCGGCTCCTCGTACTCCCCATTGTCATCGACACCTGCCCGGTAAATCATGGCATAGCAACCCTCGCAGGCTTCGGTTTCCACAATGACTACCTCTTCGGAGGGGATGGTAGCGTAATACAGGCTTCCACTGCGATCAATGGCCGGCGCGTATTCTGAAAAGGGCTGGTTAATTTTACGGGAAATCCGCTCGGGCTCAGGTATATCATCATTGCGGGTATCCTCGAACGTCATGGCCATTTCCGCACCGGTGATTTGCACCTGCGCCATTTCTTTCATCTGCTCCTCATCCGTTTCCTGCATAAAGAGCTGAAACTGCTCAATGGCTTCCTCAAAGCGCTCATATCCCTTCAGAGCCACTCCGTAATTATAGCGCAAATGGCCGTACTCATTCTCCTTATCTCGCCGGAGTATGTTGGCGTAGGTACGTTGTGCCTTACTGTAATCGCGCAATTTCAGGGATAATTCTGCGATCATGGGCAACAGACTACGGTCATCTTTTTCTTCGTAAGCGCGTTGATAGTAATCGATGGCATTGTAGTAATCCTTAGCCTCCATTCTTTCCTCGGCAATATCGACCATCTTGTTGTACGTAGACTTGGTGATGGGCTGCCCCACAAGTTGGGCTGTCGCCAAAACTCCCACCAATAACAGAAGCGCACTTCTCATATTTCCCATATTATTCTGTACTAAATTCGTCCATTTTAACGTGAGCAGACCGGACGGTAGTGCTCAAAATTACAAACGTGGACACAGGATCGCCGGTTTCACGTCGGGATCCTTAAATATTTTAATAATGTAGCTGGCACCTAATTCGAAACCGCCCCGATATCGGCTGATATCCGTTACCGACGACAGGTTGATATCGTACGATAGCCCGACGCGCAGGTTTTCGTCATACGTCATTCCCAATAGGATCTGTCCCGAATCGCCAAAACGATACCCCGGACCAAAATGGAACTGATACCGCTCATTAAGTTGATAGCCGGCCAGTGCCTGCACGATGACTTCGGTCGCTCCCGTGGTAGACTGAAACATGAATGACGGCTCAACACTCCAGGTATCATTCAACGTTCGATTATAGCGGCCATGAGCAAGAAACGTCATGGGGCGCTTTTCAGCATTGTCGAGATTTTGGTTATTCCCTCTCCGAGTGACGAACGAGTACGCAGGCTGTGTAATGTGGTTAAACGCCAGGCCAACTTCCACTTCATCACCGTCTTCCAGACGAGAACGAAACATCAGCCCCACGTTGAAATCGAGGTAACTGACCTGCTCATTAACGGAACGGTCGCCCCCTTTGCCGGCGCCCAGCCCACCACCACCGACATCTTCGGGCAGCTCGTCAGCAAAAATTAATCCATTTGCGGTAGGATCCAGGCGTCGGCTTGCACTACCGCCCTGTACTCCCAGGGTAAGCATGTTGGCACCATCGTCGTCGAGCGCAAAGTGGTACGCTACCCCAAGAAAGTTTTCCCCGGTTTGCAAATCGGATTCCCCGACGTTATCCGAGGTGATCACCCCGCCGACACCGACCCAGTCGTTATCGCGAAAACCGCGAATCAGGGGCGCATCCACCCCAAAGGAGGGGGTGGTAAATTGATTGTTTAGGACACTACTCCACTGATCGCGGTAGATACCCGAGATGCGGGCTGTACCTTCAAAGGCACCCGTCAGCGCCGGATTTAACGTAAGTGGGGACATGTTGTACATCGTGAAATGCAAATCCTGCGCACGCAGTGACGTCAGCATTCCGAGGCAAAACAGGAACAGGGTAATCTTCCGTATTGTCATATAGGTGATTTTAAACCAGTGCACGCGATAATGTGGCCAATCCTTCAACACCGCTTAAGATAGGCCTTTTCATATAAAAGTCGGAAAATCCGTGGCCCTAAGTAAAGGTAAGTATTTGAAGGGCTCCTCCGAAGCCCGATAACCGCATTTTCTTAGCCACCGTATTTCGACTGGAAAATTAGGCCCAAAGAGTAGCTATCACCAAATGATTTAACACTTTTTTTATTTATTCAGAAAGCCAATCGCTGTTTTTGCTATGCTGTCCAGAGGCTGATCGCGCATACAGCGAAAATGGCCCCGGGGACATTCAGCATGCCCTATTTTAGAGCAGGGCCGGCAGCCCAGCCCCTTGACTTCCATGGTCGTATTTTGATCCTGACCTTCCGGGAAAAGCGGATACATGCCAAATTCGGGAATGGTGTTCCCCCACACACTGACCACGGGCCGCCGCAACGCCGCGCTAATGTGCATCAGCCCCGTATCGTGGGTGATCACCCCCGCCGACTGCTGTATCAGGGACGCCGAGCCGTGCAGGGAAAAATCTCCACAGGTATTTACCACCCCCTCTACGACCTCAGCGATGCGATCCCCGTCTTTTTTATCACCGGGGCCACCTAATAGGAGCAGAGGCCTTGGTAGTTTTTGCGCAAGCGCTACCAACTGCTCAACCGGCAAACGTTTGGTGGCGTGCGCCGCTCCAATTACCAGCCCCAAGTAATCCCCCGCCACCAGCCGTGCGGCCAGTAATGGTTTATGGAGTAGCCGGGCTTGCGCCAAAACGGAGAGATCGACGCCTTCTTCGTTGGGAATGAAATAATCGAGCCCAGCTCCGTCATAAGCAACGCCAAGTGGCCTGACCGTATCGAGATAGCGCTCTACAATATGACGGCGCGGTAGCCGGTCAACCTTAACATTAACCATGAGCCATTTGGCCACATTGAGCTTGTGAAACGTCGAGGTCTTTGCCCGCTGTTGCAGCCCCGCCAGCCCCCACTTTATCTGTAAGGAACGCAGGTTGTGGTGCAGGTCAACCACCAGATCGTATGGTTCTCTTTTCAGCTCTGCCAACACCTCCCCTACCCGATCCTTGATGGCAAAAACCCGATCGACGTGAGGATTAACATCGACAATGGTCCGAAATTGCTGCTTTGTCAAAAAATGCACTTCCGCCCCCAATTGCTGTTTTACCGCACGGATTACCGGAGTAGTCAGCACAATATCGCCGATAGAGGAAAAACGGATAATCAGGATCTTTTTAGTCACGCTAGCTGCTTGATATTTACTCCGCACGAAGTTTTACGTCGGCCGTCTCAATCACTGATACCTGTTGCAAATTACCAGCCTCAAACAGCGAGTCGAACCGGGCGACCTCCAGCGTTTTGGGAACCGGCTTCAGGTTGTAGTAATCCTGAAAAACGACGCCTTCCACATTCCGTACGTTATATGCCTCGCGAAAGCGGGCACCGCCTCCATCCGTTTCGTAGTTATAGGCCAGATAATCCATGGTATGCTCATCGCGATGAATCCAGTAGATGTACTCGTCCTGGAAATCATCGCCCCCACCTTCCTGCTTGAAGGTCACTTTTATTTTATGGTAAGGTTCGCCCTTAATACTCACTTCGCCCAGGTATTCCTTCTGTACAGCCGGATCATTGAGCGAAAGCGGTAACGTGGCGAAATAAATTACAGAATTCACCGAATTACTGTAGGCATTACGTTGCTTTTCGGTCAGCTCAACTTCCTCTCCGTCCACGGTACGCGTAAACGAATCGTTAGTCAACACATCGTGAATCTGTTGCCCCGAGGTATCGGTAAAGGCCCGCTCGTACTGATAAGTACCTCCGTCGCGCTGCATCGTATAATGATAATCGCGAAAATCAAACTCCAGATGAGATTTACGCAACTTATCACTGCCGTGTCGCTGCATAGCCTGATCAACAATTTCCTGGGCACGCCCCTTTTCTGCTGCTGCTTTGTCCAGCTTTTCCGAGCGCGAGCAACTAACTCCTACGAGCACAGTCAATAACACGATAGCAAATATCCATTTCATGATCTGGTTGGTTTTTTCTTACGTTTAATAAATTTTAGAGGCTAGGGGTTTTGAGGTTTGAGGTTTGAGGTT
>Ga0102940_1000173_pt1 | contig 44790 bp, 25 predicted proteins | sample SalPonR2_C_D1_MG_FD_78215 | JGI IMG/M metagenome (GOLD analysis project Ga0102940, IMG submission 78215) | Salt pond soil microbial communities from South San Francisco under conditions of wetland restoration - Salt Pond MetaG R2_C_D1_MG | ecosystem: Environmental > Aquatic > Marine > Intertidal... | reverse complement strand
GTTATTGAAGGTCCGGTTCGGGTAGAAGCAGATGATGTAACCATAGCCGGTTTCCATATTAATGGAACAAATGTGGATCAAACTCCTGCTCTCAGCAAGCGCGGAGTTTTGGTGGCTAGCACGAATGCCCGTGCCGCTGTTACCATTGAAAATAACATCATTGAAGAATGGGTAACCGGTATTTCTTTGGCCGGAGGGCTGACCTTTCCCTGGGTTGATGGAGCCACTATTAGTGGTAACCTTTTGATCAACAACGGAATTGGTAGTACGGAGAATGTCAATAACCTTACCATTACCAATAATGCCTTTGATGGCAGTGGCATTGGATTAGGTGGTGGCGCGGTACTGGCCACGCCTATGACGGGTAATGATTTTGTCAACGGCAATCGATACATCGGCATTGCAGCCGGGGTCACCGCTGACTTAAATGGGCTCCTGGCCAACAATACCTATGATGGCGCCGTATCACTTAATGATGCCTCCGGAACCTGGTACGAAAGAGCGATTTTCTCCAATATTCAGCCCGCTATCGACGTGGCTAATTCCGGGGCTAACCTGAACGTTAAAGCTGATACTTATGCACTATCTTCCACGCTTGTGGTAGATAAGCCTTTGACGATAGAAGGGGAATCAATGGCCGGAGTTATACTAGATGCGTCAGGAATGACACCCATTACCGAGCGCGTTATTGAAACCGATGCGGATAACATCACTCTGCGCAACCTGACTATCCAGCCGATTACAGATCCTGATGTTAATAGTAACAATAATATTGGCTATACCATCAAAGCAGGATCGAATTCCGTGCCTGCCATAAATACTAACTTAACACTGGAGAACATCACGATTGATGGAGCGGCAGAGCGTACACCCTTCGATGTGCACGGAATAGATGGTGTAGTGCTAATGAATTTGGCAGCGAGCAATACCAGTCGCGGAAACGGAATTACCATTACCGGCTGTACAAATGTCGATATTGACGGCTTTACGGGTACCAACAACGCGTGGGGATCTATCGCGATTTATGCCTCTCGTTTTGTGCCTAGCGGTGGTCGCGGATCGAGCAACGTTACCATTAATGGAGCATCTCTGAATATAGATGGAAATGTGTTTTCACAGGATGATCTGATTGGTTTTGGCACTACTACGGGCGACGATCTGTTCAATACGAATATTATGGTAACCGACTGGGATTATCTGGTCTTTAACGATGACTTCAGAACACAAAATGACGGACCGGAATATACGTTCTTTGCCGATGAAGAAGCGGACGCAACGGCTATCGCCGAAGGACTCAATTTGGGAAATGGGGGCAATACCGCCTCGGCTATTCAGGAAGTTAATTCCGAAGTGTGGTTTGTCACGAATGATAACCTAAGTATTCAGGCGGCCATCAACGAGGCAGCAGATAGCGATGTGATTGAGGTGGCTGCGGGGACATACGCTGAGGGCTTGCAGATTGATAAATCAATAACGATCACCGGACCTAATGCTGCGGAAAGCCCCAATACCGGTACCCGTGGAGCCGAAGCCATTCTACAGCCCAATCTAGCGAATGGTATTTTGGCTACTGCCGCGGATTTGACCGTCGTTTTCGAGGGCTTTACCGTTGACATGGCCAATACGAGCGGCGATTATCGCTTTATGCAGCAAACCAATCAGGGGAATTGCACCTGGACCTTTGAGCACAACATATTCCAAAATGCCTTTAGTGCATCTTCTGGACATTGGCTCTTCAATGGAGCTGGTAATGCTGGGTTGGTGTTTAATTTATACGACAATTACTTTACCGATAATTCCGTCTCTAACGGGATTGCTGTCTGGGGGGCTGATCCGTCGACGGTAGACATCCGGGACAACGTCTGGGAAAATAATGGGTATACTGCTATGAACCTCAACAACGCTCACGGTACGATCGCCAATAATAGATTTATAGAGACTCGCGATCTGTCTGGCTTTGATTCTGAGAACGAATGGTTCGTCTATCAGTCCGGTGTCCTTCTGGCCAATCCAAACTTTGCTCTGGATATTACCAATAATTCCTTCGAAAGTGTAACGTATGGTGTGGTGATGTATGCCAATGTAGATGGAACTATCGATATTACGGGCAATACCTTTGACGGCACCCTGATTAGTGCGGTGCGGGCCAGCTCAACTCAAGAGGATCTAAGTACTAATTTAGACGGGGTGTCTATTAATGATAACGCTTTCCTCAATTTTGTGGGGGGCGATCCGGAGGTAAAGCAAATCAGCTCTTCCCGCACCGATGGACAAGTCATCAATGCTACCTGCAACTGGTGGGGAACTGCTGACGCAGTAGCCATCGATGGTTTTACAGCCCCGGAAGTTGACTGGTTGCCCTTCAATACAACGGCCACTGGCCCTTGTGATGGGGAAGCACCAGTTACCAACATCACCCAGGGTACGGGGCACGGAACGATTCAGGGCGCAATCGATGCAGCTGCTGACGGTGATGTGATTGAGGTCGTTGCCGGAACCTATGCGGAGGGCTTGCAGATTGACAAATCCTTAACTATCACCGGGCCTAATGCTATGGAAAGCCCCAATACCGGCACCCGTGGAGCTGAAGCTATTCTCCAACCCAATCTAGCGAATGGTATTACGGTAACTGCCGCAGATTTGACGGTCGTTTTCGCGGGCTTCACCATTGACATGGCCAATACGAGCGGTGATTACCGTTTTATGCAACAAACGAATCAGGGAAATTGCACCTGGACCTTTGAGCACAACATATTCCAAAATGCCTTTAGTGCATCTTCTGGGCATTGGCTCTTCAATGGTGCTGGGAATACTGGATTAGTGTTCAATCTATACGATAATTACTTTACCGATAATGCTGTCTCTAACGGGATTGCCGTTTGGGGAGCTGATCCGTCGACGGTAGACATCCGTGACAACGTCTGGGAGAATAATGGATATACTGCCATGAACATCAACAATGCTCACGGTACCATAACGGACAACACATTTATAGAAACCCGTGATTTATCGGGTTTTGATTATGAGAACGACTGGTTTGTTTACCAGTCGGGTATACTCCTGGCCAATCCAAATTTCGATCTGCAAATCAACCGCAATTCTTTCGAGAACATAACCTATGGTATCACGATGTATGCCAATGTGGATGGATTTATTGATATTACGGCGAATACCTTTGACGGCACACTGATTAGCGCGGTGCGGGCTAGTGCCAGCCAGGAAGATCTGACCACCGATTTGGATGATGTGTTTATCTACGCGAACTCTTTTCTCAACTTTGTCGGTGCAGACCCCGATGTGAATCAAATCAGTTCTTCCCGTACTGACGGGCAAGTCATCAAGGCTACCTGTAACTGGTGGGGAACTGCTGATGTAGCCATTATAGATGGATTTACTCACCCCGATGTGGACTGGTCACCATTTAACCAGTCACCTACTGATCCTTGTTCTGGGGTTGATCCGGACGATCCTGTCTGTTTCCCTTATCCACTAACGCTGGATGGTGACCCCATAGCTTCGGGTATTTATAGCTCGGCGTCTACTATTAGTAGTGCCGGACGGGTAGCTGCTACGGAAGACGTGACATTCATTGCTGGGGAAACGATCACCCTAAGACCAGGCTTCACCGCTGAAGCTGGTTCTTCCTTTACCGCTCGCATTGAGGCTTGCGGTCCGCTCATTCCTGCCGGAATGGAGGAAGAGCTGCCAGCCTCGGAAGATCAGGTGACCGAAAAACCTGAGTATATTCTGGAATCCCGCCCGGAAAGCAGGCAATTGGCAGGAGACGACCGGATTAACGTTTTCCCGAATCCATTCAGGAATCAGGCCACCATTACACTCGACCTGTCAGAGCGCAAACAAGTCGGTATTCGATTGTTTAGCCTGACCGGAAAATTAGTATATACCGCACTTGAGTCCTCTATGTATCCTTCAGGAGAAAGTCGATTCGTGTTGCAGGGCAATAACCTGACCCCGGGTATATACATTATGGCGGTACAAATTGGCGAACAAGTGCACCAAAGGCGACTTGTCGTTATTCGCTAGGAAAGGGTAAATTATTGCTTTGATTACTATGGCAACAGCCACCGTAACTCCGCTGCGAGGTTACGGTGGCTGTTGCCATTTTTATGGGGGCTATTTGTGCCCCTGCGCGGATCGTGGGTTCCACGGGACAAGCCACAAAACGAAACTTAGACCTTAGTGCATACGATCACCGCGCAGTTCTAATTCTTCCATGATTTGAGCTTCGTATTCGAGGTACTCCTGCCAGCGCTGATTGGCCCGGTCGCGGCCAAAATATTTGCGAGCCAGATCGATAAACAGTACGTAGTGTCCCGCTTCGCTCACCATGAATTTGTGGTAGAACTCCTTGAGCTCGTCGTCGGCAATGTGCATGCTAAGCAAGCGGAAACGCTCGCACGAACGGGCTTCGATAAGGGCACAAACGAGGAGGCGCTCCAACAGGCGATCTTCGCGGCTCAGTCCTTTCGGGGCAAACTGTAGGAGCTTGTTGACGTACTGATCTTTCCGCTGACGGCCAAGGTCTAAATTGCGTTTATCCATTTCCCGTAGTACTGCACGGAAGTGGCCCCATTCCTCCGTGACGATGGGGGCTACGGCATCGACCATTTCTTTGTATTCCGGGTAGGCCTGAATCAGGGAAATACAACTAGTAGCTGCTTTCTGCTCACAGTACGCATGGTCAGAAAGAATCTCTTGCAAGTCCTTTTCGGCCAGATTGACCCAGCGCGGATCCGTTGGTAATTTAAGGTTGAGCATACGAACCTGCTCCATCTCGTGTTTTTTCTTATCAGTCGGTGCTGCCATAGCTAAAACAAATTTTTGCAAACATACGGATTAATCATCTGATGGCTGCGATAGAGTAGGGGATGAGTGTTGTGCCCAGGCAAAAGAGACTGGCGTTCCTTTGGGGAATTGCTCCCCAAATTGGGTGGTTACCGCTTCACCAATGAATTCAAAGTTGAGCTGTAAGGGATCATCTCCATCAGCTATTTGGGCGGTAAAGGTCGCCGGAAAAGTACCTGTTTTGGCGCTAAAGCTAGCAAACCCGCTACCATCGGTCAGTTTCCAATTGCCGGTAGGACCTAATAAGATAAAAGTGTAGGTATCCGCACTCGTTTCACGCAGCCAGACAATCGGTCGACGGAAATCGTAAGGACCCCATTTATCCACCAGAATATACTGTCTGCCCTTGAGGTGTTGGGGGGGCAGAAAGGTTTCCATTCCGTCTGCACGGTATTCCGGAGCCAGAGAATCAAGTTTAGACTCCCTGACCAAAGCGGCCCAGGTAATACCAGGCTCTACCGTCATCGGCCTGGGATCCACGTATTCATTTTGGTTGGACCATACGGGATTTGCCGGACCATCGTATACGTTCTCTTGTAAAAGTAATTTTTTATTGGGCTGGTCGGCGCGTAAGAGCTGCTGATATCCGAGGAATTGATTGGCGTGGTCGACCGCAACCTGCTCGCTGCCGGCAATTACGAGAGGCGTCTGCACATCCCGGAATACATTATGGCGAATGGTATAGTTGCGGCTGCGGGTATCCCGCTGGCTAACGTAGCCCCAATCGGCAGGTTGCTCGTTGCGCTGCCACAGTTTGATACCTTCCTCCGTATCCGAAATTAAGTTGAAGGAAATGGTGTTATCCTGACCGTGCTCAATGGCGATACCGTAATCACAGGCGGCAATCCAGTTGGCCGTGAAGGTGCTTTCGAAGCTGTAGCCGCCCCATATACCGTACCGGCAACCATGTAGTTTGTTGTTGACTACAGTGTTGCGGCTAAAGGTGCTTTCAATGCCGTTGGCCGGCGCATAAGAGAAATCGTTACCGTAGATAAGGTTGTCATTGCAGCCGCCCTCACCGGTTTCCATAGTCTCTTGTCCGGCCCAGAGGAAAAACCCGTCGCCGGAATGGGTAGCGGAATTATAGGCAAAGAGATTATGGTCGCTTTGCGCGTAGCATAGGATACCAGCACTATCCTGACCCCGGCTATAGATACCGTGGCTATAGCCGCGAACATTCCAATCGAGTCGGTTGTGCAGCACCTGGTTGTTGCTGCTGCGGTACAGACCAATACCAATGCCCGAATTAAAATGCATCGTATTATTATAAAAAAGTCCGTGATCACAACCGGTCATCATTAGACCATTTTGCCCACCGGTGACATATACGTTACGCACGGTAGCTTCGTCGCAGTTTTTGAGGTAGATAGCTGCTCCGTAACGCAGCCATTCGTCAGCTTCGTTTTGGTGGTAGTACATCCAATCGTCGAGGTCTTCTTCTTCCCGGGTACTGCCTAGCTTTTGCCGGAAGTTGTAGCTTAGGTCGCAGTCTTCAATAGTGAGCCCGGGACTATTTTCGGCCATAATAGCGACTTTGAATCCACGGGCGCGTAAATTGCGTAAGGTGACATTCTTACTGTCCTGAATGCGTATGGCCACTCCAGTAAACCGGTGGGGTAGGCTATCGACCTCACTGCCGCGCAGGAGTAGATTACTGAAGTCGACCGTAAGGTCATTGCCCCGGATGGTCAACACTGGTTGGGATAGAGAATCGCTACTTAGAAGAATGGTATCCGTGGTGAAGGTGGTTGACTGATTAATGACCAGCCCTTTTTCGAGGGTAGGCTGCTGGTCGCCGGAAGTGCACGAGTTCAGGGTCAGGATAAGACCTAAGACAAAGCATAGCGTGGTATTAATATTCATAAACAACATGGTTTAGATGGAATATAAAAATCTTTTTTGGCGAAAACACGCCGATCATGTTGGAAAGCAGTTTTTGAAGGCTCCGGGGGTAGTGAATAAGCGGTGATAAAACCAAGCGGAATGCTTTTTGTGTAATGGCTACCTACTTGTCGGTAAAAAAAGTAACTTAGAGTAGAAAATAAGAACGTTTAGCTCAGATTTGACCTGCTTTGTCTACGTAAGGTTCCTTTAATATCCTAGCGCAAGGCCATGATATACGCCATTGAATCCGCAGGTCAGGCTCTACCTTCATAGACAACCTAATACTCATAGTGGATATGAAAATCTTACCCATATTTTCCTACCTGGTGTTTACTTTGCTTACTAGTAGTATCGCTTTACTTAGCTATGGCGTACGACATGAGACTCCGGATGTAATCGTCTCTAGTATCGAAGACTTTGAAGATGAGATTACAGGAAATAGTAGCTTCATAGAGGGCAGCTCCAGCTTTGATGCCACCGGTGGTTTAACTATTGCCTTTTTCAGCACCTTTACCAACTATATAGAAAACTCAAGTGGCGGAGGCGGATCCATCGGCTCCTTTGATATTACAACGGTCGATGCCGCTTTTAGGGTCAACAGCCTGGATATATGGACGTCCGACAATAATGCATCCAACCATTTAGGAGGCGATGTTACCTTCCGCGGCACCCCTGCCGGAGGTGGCCCCTCTATAGATGTACTTATGTCCCTGAATCCACCCCTAAACGACCCCGGCAACACGTTCAACACCGTTTCCTTTGCCGGTACTGCCCTAGATGGCGTAGACCTCGAATCGCTGGAGTTCATACTTAGCGATGGCCTTGAGTATGCAGCCATTGATAACTTTAACTTTACCGAAGTATCTACTGCCGTAGCTGGCTTTTCCGTCACGGATGTAAGCATGGCGGAAGGAGACATGGGGACAAAAGTTTTTGACTTCACCGTTTCCCGCAACAGCAACACCCAGGCCAACGCTATCACCGTACAAACAGCAGACAACACCGCCAACGCGGGTACGGACTATATAGCTGCCGGCCCTATTGTACTCAACTTCCCGGCCAGCGGCACTAATAGTCAGACCTTCAGCGTGACGGTTTTCGGTGATGTGGATGAGGAGCCAAATGAGATCTTCTTCGTCAACCTCTCCAATCCAACCGGCGGTGCCGTGATTCTTGACGGACAAGGGATTGGCACCATTGAAGACGACGACCTGGTATGCGAAACCTTTGAAGATGAAACGGATAATGCAACCAGCTTTTCAGAAGCAGGCGCATCTTTTTCGGCTACCGGGGAATTGATGATCGGCTTTTTTGCCACGGGCGGTAGCCAAGGCTCAGATTACTACCTGGAAAGCGACCCTGCTAACACCCCACATAACGGCAGCGTAGGCAGCATCAGCCTGGATGGCCCCAGCAACTTTATCGCCAAAGGGCTGGACCTCTACTTTTCCAACGATGGAGATATTAATACCTCCGAAGCCGGTACGGTTGATTTTGTGGGCTCATTGCTGGCAGGTGGGACGGCTACCGCCAGCCTGACGACCAATGCCGGCTTTTTATATACTACTCTTAGTTTCAGCGGTACGTCACTGGACGGGCAGATTCTGACCTCCCTGGAGGTTGTGCTCCCCGGCTCTGGTAATAATTACGTGGCCATTGATAATTTCAAGTTTATTGAATCCTTTGTAGCGCCAGAGATGCTGGTGGAGGACAGTGACGGGACAGAAATTCAGAATGGCGACAACACCCCTTCTACCAGTGAAAGCACAGACTTTGGTGCTGTCAACATCGACGGTGGAATAGCTACTCAAACTTACACGATAGCTAATACCGGAGATGCTAATTTATCCCTGACCGGCAACCCAGCGGTGTCCATATCCGGCTCCTCGGCTTTTTCAGTCAGCATGCAGCCCGGAAGTACCTCAATAACTCCAAGTAACTCCACTTCCTTCCAGGTCACTTATGACCCCGGCAGTACAGATTGCACAGACCCACAAACCGCAGTCATTTCCATAGACAACAACGATAGTGATGAAAACCCGTATACCTTTACCGTGCAGGGTACACCGGTGGATAATGTTGACCCCACCGCCAACTGCCCGAGTACGCAGACCGTGAACAACGATGCCGGACAGTGTGAGGCCAATGTATCTTTCACCATCCCTGATCCGACGGACAACTGCTCGGCTACTTCGACTGCTAGCCCCGCTTCTGGCTCCTTCTTTGATGTAGGCACCACCCAAGTCACCGTTACCGCTACCGACGGTGCTGGCAATTCCGACCAGTGTACGTTTGATGTCGTCGTCGAAGACAACGAAGACCCACAGATTGCCTGCCCGGCGAATATTACTGTGAATAGCGACCCTGGACAGAGCAGCGCGGTGGTTACTATCCCTGACCCCAACATTTTGGATAATTGCACAGGAGCCAGTTTTGAGTATGCACCAGCTTCCGGCTCCACCTTCAATGTCGGCATCACTACCGTCACCGCTACCGTTACCGACGGAGCCAGTAATACCAATCAATGTACCTTTAGTGTAACCGTTGATGCTTGTCCGTTTGCCTCCGCTACCGTTATTTATGTAGATCAAGATGCTACGACTGGCAACAACAACGGTACCTCATGGACCGACGCTTTTATTGATTTGCAAATAGCCATGGATGCGGCGGTATCCTGCGGGTTAGACAGCATCTGGGTGGCCGAAGGCACTTACCTGCCTACCGAATCGCCTGGCGGAGGTACTACTGGACGCAATCGCACCTTTCACCTCGATCAGGACCTGAAAATCTTCGGTGGCTTCGGTGGTACCGAGACGCAATTTAATCAACGCGATGTACAGGCCAACCCCACCGTCCTCAGTGGCGACTTTGATAGCGATGATAATTTTGATGCCCAAAACGGGGGCTATCAGAATAGCTCCGGCGACGATAATGCCTTCCATGTCTTCATTACAGCCAACCTGACCAATAATGCGGAACTGGATGGATTTAGTCTGCGTGGCGGCAATGCGAGTGGATCAGGATCAACCTCTTACGGCGGGCGAAGTTTTTTCCGAAATCGCGGCGGTGGGATGGCCAATGAGTCCAGCTCACCAACCATTACCAATTGCTCCATTTTCGGGAATGCAGCTCTAAGTAGAGGTGGCGGGATGGCCATCCGTAATGGAAGTAACCCCACGATCACCAACTGCTCCTTTACCACAAATACGGCCAAAAGAGGCGGCGGGATGGCCAATGAGTCCAGCTCACCAACCATCACTAACTGCACCTTTTTCGGGAATGTGGCTGAAAGACAAGGACAAGGTGGCGGGATATCCAATGAGTCCAGCTCACCAACCATCACCAACTGCATCTTTTGGGACAACGGCGATGAAATCGATGGAGCCGTCCCTATCACCCATTGCATCGTACAGAGTGGCTACGGGGCTTGCACCAACTGTCCTGGCACTGATGGCAATGCCGACCCCCTCTTCGTCGACGCGACCAACCCCACCGGGCCGGACGGTATTTTCCGCACGGCCGACGACGGGCTGGCCCTGCTGCCCTGCTCCCCGGCCATTGATGCAGGCACGGCTACCGGTGCTCCCGCCCTTGACATCCTGGGTAATGCTCGTGTCAACGGCGACGGGCAAAATGGCGCCGAGCACGACATCGGTGCCTACGAGTACCAGACCGTAGGCGGCTACGGTACCCGTATCTACGTCGACATCGATGCCTCCGGCAACAACAACGGCACCTCATGGACAGACGCCTTTAAAGATTTGCAAACCGCCATGGATATCGCGATAACCTGCAGCATAGATAGCATCTGGGTAGCCGAAGGTACTTATCTGCCGACATCTTCACCGGATGAAGTTAGCACTAATACTCGTGACCGTGCCTTTCACCTCGATCAGGACCTGAAAATCTTTGGTGGCTTCGACGGTACCGAGACGCAATTTAATCAGCGCGATATACAGGCCAACCCTACTGTTCTCAGTGGCGACTTCAATAGTGATGATGACTTTGATGCCCAAAACGGGGGCTATCAGAGTGGTACCGGCAGCGATAACGCCTACCACGTCTTCATTACGGCTAACCTTGGAAGTGGTGCTGAGCTAGATGGGTTTAGAATACGCGGCGGCAATGCGAGTGGATCAGGATCAATCACTTACGGTACGCGAGCTTTTTTACGGAGTAGCGGCGGCGGGATGTACAACAGGGATGGCTCGCCCACGGTGACCAACTGCACCTTTTCCGGGAATACGGCTATCCCCGGCGGCGGGATGTTCAACGAGTCTAGCTCGCCCACGGTGACCAACTGCACCTTTTCCGGGAATACGGCTAGAACCGGCGGGATGTACAACAAACCTAGTGAGCCCACGGTGACCAACTGCACCTTTTCCGGGAATACGGCTATCGACGGCGGCGGGATGTATAACGAGTCTAGTGATCCCACGGTGACCAACTGCACCTTTTCCGGGAATATGGCTACTAGAGACGGCGGCGGGATGTTCAACAATACTAGCTCGCCCACGGTGACCAACTGTATTTTATGGGGTAATGGGAGTGGTGATGAGATTGACGGTGGTTTAGCAACGGTCAGCTACTCCATCGTACAGGGTGGCTACGGGGCTTGCACCAACTGTCCTGGCACTGATGGCAATGCCGACCCCCTCTTCGTCGACGCGACCAACCCCGCCGGGCCGGACGGTATTTTCCGCACGGCTGACGACGGGCTGGCCCTGCTGCCCTGCTCCCCGGCCATTGATGCGGGCACCAATAACAATGCACCTACAACTGATATCCTGGGGAATGCCCGACCGTTAGACGGTAATGGAGATGCTACGGAAACTACGGATATAGGTGCCTACGAATATCGAGGTACGCCTGCCCAAGTGGTCGCCAACTGTCAGGAGCAGACCGTACAATTGGACGTCGCCGGTGATGGCTCCCTGGCAGTCGCTGATCTCAACGACGGCTCTACCGGCTGTGGTATCCTGAGCTTTACCGTGAACGATCTTACCACCCTTGACTTTACATGTGCCAACGTTGGCAATAACCAGGTCATACTTACAGTCAGCGACGAACGCAGTCAGATAGCAACCTGTACGACCAACGTGACCGTCGAGGATAACGTAGACCCGGTCGCCAATTGTCCCACTACGCAAACCGTCAACAACACAACCGGAGAGTGTGGCGCTAATGTGGATTTCACCATCCCCGATCCTACGGATAACTGCTCGGCTACTTCTACGGCTAGCCCGGCTTCCGGGACCTTCTTCAATGTAGGGACGACGCAGGTGACCGTCACCGCTACCGATGGGGCCGGCAACACCAATCAGTGCACTTTCGATGTCGTCGTGAACGATACCGAAGATCCGGTTGCCAATTGTCCAGGCACACAAACCGTCAGTAACACGACCGGAGAGTGTGGCGCTAATGTGGATTTCACCATCCCCGACCCTACGGACAACTGCTCGGCTACTTCTACGGCTAGCCCCGCTTCCGGGACCTTCTTCAATGTAGGGACGACGCAGGTGACCGTCACCGCTACCGATGGGGCTGGCAACACAAACCAGTGTACCTTCAACGTCGTAGTCAATGATACCGAAAACCCAACCGTTTCCTGCCCGGGCAATGTCTCTCAACCGGTAGATATGGGCCAAACCTACGCCACCGTCAACAATATTGCGCCTACCGCTAGTAATGACAACTGTAGCGTAACCGGTACAACCTACGCCATCACAGGCGCTGCTACAGCGACGGGCAACGATGATGCCAGCGGCACCCAATTCAATATAGGCACAAGCACGGTTACCTATACCGTCACTGATGCCGCGGGCAATTCCGGTGCTTGCAGCTTCAATGTCAACATCGATGGCGATGCAGAAATTGATCTACAAGACCCTAACAACAATAGCCTTACAAGTAGTGTGAGCAATTATGACTTTGGCAACGTAAACATCGATGGGGGAAGTGCTTCCGGGACATTTACCATCAACAACCTTGGAGATATCAATTTATCGCTCAGCGGCAACCCCGATGCGGTTGCAATCAGCGGTTCTGCTTCCTTCAGTGTGACGCAGCCGGCTGCAACGACAATCGCGCCTGCGGGCAGTACCACCTTCCAGGTAGCTTACAATCCGGCCAATGGCGATTGCAGCGAGCAAACGGCTACTATCTCGATTGCCAATAATGACCCGGATGAAAATCCGTTTACCTTTACCGTTACCGTTACACCGGTCGATAATGTAAACCCGGTCGCCAATTGTCCCGCTACGCAAACCGTCAACAACACAACCGGAGAGTGCGGCGCTAATGTGAATTTCACTATCCCCGATCCTACGGACAACTGTTCGGCTACTTCTACCGCCAGCCCGGCTTCCGGTTCCTTCTTCAATGTAGGGACGACGCAGGTGACCGTCACCGCTACTGATGGGGCAGGCAATTCCAACCAGTGCATCTTCGACGTCGTCGTGAACGATACCGAAGATCCGGTCGCCAATTGTCCCGCTACGCAAACCGTCAACAACACAACCGGAGAGTGCGGCGCTAATGTGGATTTCACCATCCCCGACCCTACGGACAACTGCTCGGCTACTTCTACGGCTAGCCCCGCTTCCGGGACCCTCTTTGCTGTAGGTACCACCCAGGTCACCGTCACCGCTACCGATGGGGCAGGCAATTCCAATCAGTGTACTTTCGACGTCGTCGTGAACGATACCGAAGATCCAACCGCTGTCTGTCAGGACACTACCCTCGCCCTATCGCTAGACGGTATGGCTACCGTTACTGCCTTCGAGCTGGCTGACCAATCTTCTGATGCCTGTGGTATCAGTATGTACCAATCGGATCTTGGCTCGTTCGACTGTGCCGATCTAGGCGAGCAAACGGTGACCGTCACCATCACCGACAATAATAGCAATATCAACACCTGCCAGAGTACGGTAACGGTCGTAGACCCTACGGTACCGGAGCCTTACTTTTTGGAATACCTTGATGTTGACTATTCCCGCATGGATGTTTGCGGTACCACGTTTCAATTATTTGGGGAAGAACCGATACCCTCAATTCCTATTTACATGGGCATGTGGTCCTTTATCTCCAATCCGGGTAACACTGGTAGCCTGGACGATCCCTCCAATCCTCGCGCAACGCTTACCGGTGTCTGGGGAGGCACCTACGAGCTCGCCTGGACAATCACCGGAGCATGTGAAACGTACCAGATAATGGTGACCATTGGCTTTAGCCCCGACGCCGATCTACCGGGTGGCTTACCGGACGGTACGCAGGACTGCAGCGACCTGTGTCTGGGTGGCGATGATCGCATTAACACGGATGGCGTTGGCATACCAGATGAATGCGATTGTGCTCCCGAGTCTATCGATAACGAATTTGTAGAGGTTTCCTTTATAGCCACGCCGGGCGAGACGGTTATTGCTGATTTCCAGATTAACACCGCCGTGGCCCTGGATGCCGCTACCTATACCGGCCCCGTGCGGCTGCAAGCCGGCAATACGGTGGTTTTAGAACCCGGCTTCCACGCTATGCCGGGGGTGGATTTCCGGGCCTACATCGAATACTGTAACGATCCACTAGTACCTCTACTTGCCAAAGAGCAAGAGCAACCGGCCACCGCGCAACCGGCCGTACCGATACCTGCGCAGCGAGTTAGCACGGAGGAGTTGACCCTCTTGGTGATTCCTACTATCGCGGAATCAGAGGCGATGATCCGCATACAAAACTCGGTGGCCCAACCAGTCACTCTGTTGGTATTCAACCAGAATGGTCAGTTAGTGCGCACCCTGCTCGATCAGGAAGCTATGGCCGCGGGCCGCTACGAGTACCAACTGCAACTGGGGAATTTCCAGGCGGGCATGTACTACGTCAAGCTGATCGGAGCGAACAGTATGCAGACGAAGCGACTAATCGTCGTGCGGAGATAATTTAGTATAGTCCACGCAGTGGTGTCACATTACTCAGCCGCTCACGCGAAATGGTCTGGTATATGCAAGGCTATTTCGTGTGCATGGTAAAGAACAAAGTCACGAAGGGGTGTTAGCTCGGAGATACCGCCGCAGAACGCCGCCTTTAATGTTGTTGATGTCGTACTCCACCACAAAGGCATCGGGGTCAATATCATCTATGATGCGGTGAATTTTGCGTAAATCCAACCGGTTAATGACGGTATGGATGATCTTGATGTCTTTACGCTCCCCACTTAGGCCGTAACCGCCTTCCCCTTTATAGATGGTCAGCCCCACGCCGAGCTGTTCCAGGATAGCCAGGCGGACGTATTCGTATTTGCGAGAGACGATTTGCACCCCAATGAAATCTTCAAATCCCTCGATAACAAAATCAGTTACTTTGGCCGTGATGATGTAAGTGAGAATAGAATATAGAGCAACCTCCACAGACAGTACCAGAGCCGTAATACTGAACAGGACAATATTGAAGGCCAGGATAACCTGGCCGATGCTGAGGCCGTACCGGTCATTGAGAAAGACCCCAAGAATTTCTGAGCCATCCAATACAGCCCCATTGCGTACGGTGATTCCAATGCCCAGCCCTACTAAGAGCCCGCCAAAAATAGAGATCAATAGCTTATCGTCAGTGACGGTGCCAAAGTTTTCGAACTGGATGAAGAGCGCCAATCCGACAATACTTAGTATGGACTTGATGGCGACCCGCCGGGAGATTGACCGGTAGGCTAAAAAGAGAAAAGGTATGCTAAGTCCAACTAACAGCACCGATATGTTGATATCAAATTGGGCATTCAACAAAATGGCAATACCGGTAACGCCTCCATCTAAAAAACCATTTGGTAATAGAAAGGCCTTCAGGCCGATACTGGCCAACACGATGCCCAGGGCAATTTGTAAGTACTCGCCGAGGAGGTTAAACATTTTGCGGGTGATTGCTTTCATGAAGCTCTTTTCAGTAGGTACACCCAAACCCCCGGATAGTTCGGAAACCGCTTGGTTTTTGCCGAAAGGCGTTAGTTATCAGATTAAAGCGGGATAACCTCTCCGTCTTCCGGAATCCAAATCCGGTCGGAAATTCCTTTTCCTTGTAAGGCCTCCCTGAGCTGCTCCCGCGTCAGGTGGCAGTGGTTGATGGTATCCATATGCACCGCAATGATGTGGGTTGTCGGATTGGTCTGAGCGACTTCGTAAAGATCGTTATCAGTCATAGTGATGGGGTCACCTTCGGTAAATTGAGCCCCTCCGGCATTGACTATGGTCCAGTCAGGTTGCCAGAGGTTCAATGCATGCTGCACTTCGGGGCACCAGATGGTGTCGCCTGCGAGGTACACAGTATGGTCACCATACTGAAAAACAAAGCCCGATACGGGTCCCATGGCCTGGCCAATTTCGCCGGTACCATGGCGTCCGTCCGTCCGGTGGATGCGCAATTTGCCCCAGATCAGACGGTGATCAATGGAATGTATGCGGTTAAAGCCTTGTCCTTGCAGGGTATCGTAGTCTTCCGGCTGACAAAATAGTAGGGTGTCTTTAGGCAAAATATCACGGGCTGCTTGATCCCAGTGGTCACGGTGTAGATGAGTGACCAGCACGGCATCTATTTGTTGGATGATGCGCTGTTGGTCGGCGTCGGAAAATGGGAAGTCCGTCATGGGAATGCGTCGATCATTATCACTGTTTTCAATCGGAGGCATAGCCTCTTTTTGCGCCAGCATAGGATCGACTAAAATAGTACGCTCACCCAAGCGGAGAAGTAGGGTGGCGTGGCGGAGTAGCTGTACACTATTTTGCGGAAGCATAATAATAGATATGGTATTGTGGTGGTTTAGTATTTTGGTGCGTCGCAATGGCCCGACAACCAAGATAAAAAAAAGAGCGGTACTGTCGAGTATATTCGACAGTACCGCTCTTATCTTATGTAACCAGCTTCTAGTGGTTGTGCCAGCAGCCAAATTCGTTGTGGCCAGCATCATCGTCGATGCTGTTGAAACTACGGCTACTACCATTGCCGTCCATGGTAAGTTCCATATCTTTAATCATGTCGATACGAGCTAACAGATCTTCGAGGTGGGCTTCGGAGATATCGTCATCGACTTTTTTCATCCCGTCCTCGATATCGTCTTCCAGAGTGTTAAGCGTCATACGTGCCATAGCTTTGATATCGCTTTGATTCCAGGCTGACCCCGATTCCGTAAGGATGTCGCCCATCTTATCGACGTAGGCCCGCTGTAAGTTACGGCGGTACGTGTCAATAGCTCGCTTTTGGTAGATTTCGCGGAAGATTGCCTTGCGCGTATCGTCAAAGAGGCTGGCCATGCTGTAGGCATCGTCGCCATTGAGCGCCTCGTTTTCCATCATGCGGTTCATGCGATTGCCATCAAAAAGTATACGCAGGCCATAATCTTGCAGGCCGCGAATCAGATCGACAATAACGGTAGAGCCAACGCGGGAAATAACTTCTCGGTCAACCATCCAGCCGGGGGTGGTGAAGAGTTGGCGATCCATGAAGTTAACGGCGGCACGTTGCCGGCGTTTGGGAACGTGGGTATATACGGGACCTTCCTGGTCGTAGGTTTTGTCGTACTCGTAGACACCACCTACGTTGTTCCCCACATGACCGACATAGCGGCGGAACTGCCCGGCCACGTTGACGTAGAGCTCGGCCAGGTCGTCGTAGTCTTCTCCTTCGCGCTCTGACCATTCAATCAGGTTGGGGAGGATGCGCTGCAGGTTTTTGATGCCCAGATCACTGGCATAAACTGGATCACTACCGACGTCTTCGGTCTGTGCGCTTGGATCAACAACACCACGTTGCTGTTGGCCGTAGCGGTAGATGGGGTCATCGGCGCGTTCTTTGATCCATTCGTTAAGGGTAGCCCGTTCTGTCTCTGGGCTTTCAGCTTCGGGAATCAACTTGTAACCGTACATGATGGACCACTTGTCGTAAGGTCCAATTTTAGGCATGATGCCGGCGCCTTCATCTTCCGGCTGAGCCACGTAGTTGAAGCGGGCATAGTCCATAATGGACGGAGCGACGCCCATGCGCTGTACAAAACCGGGAGCACGCAGGGAATCTACCGGGTAAGCTACGCTGGAGCCCATATTGTGGGGTAATCCAAGCGTATGTCCCACTTCGTGAGCAGCCACGAAACGAATCAGTTCCCCCATCACTTCGTCGTCAAATTTAATGGCGCGTGCGGCTGGATTGACGGCAGCCGTTTGGATGAGGAACCAATTGCGTAGCAGGTTCATTACGTTATGGTACCAAATGATATCGCTCTCGAGAATTTCACCAGTTCGGGGGTCGTGTACGTGTGGACCCTGTGCATTTTGAATGTCGGTCGATACGTAGCGAATCACGGAGAAGCGCACATCTTCGGGGCTCCACTCCGGGTTTTCTTCTTTGGTTGGAGGATCCATCCCCATGATCGCATTCTTAAAGCCAGCTGCTTCGAAAGCAACCTGCCAATCGTCAACACCCTGTTTGATGTAGGGACGCCATTTTTCCGGGGTAGCCGGATCAATGTAATACACGATGGGTTTCTTAGGTTCTACCAATTCGCCGCGCTTGTAGGCATCCATATCTTTAGGGTCGAGGCGCCAGCGGGTGATGAAGCGCTTGGTAGCTGCTTTTTGCTCATCCATGCTGTAGTCGATCTGGCGGATGCTGAAGTAGCCAACGCGATCGTCATAATATCGGGGTTGCCAGGGATCTTCCGGCAGCTCGATAAACGACTGATTCATCTCAATAGACAGTGTTTGAGTAAGCTGATTATCGGGTAGGTTAGTACCGCGATAGGTCAGTACATGGCGTACTTCCACGTTACTGGGATAAGCATTAGCGTGCTTGATAAAGCTACGGCCGGAATCCAGGCCGCGAATTTTAAAGCGCTGACGCTGAAAATCGCTCAGTGCTCCAATCATAGGTACATCAGACGTAAAGAATTTAGAGACATCAATAACCACGGAGGTAGAATCGTCGTTGTACGTGGCAATTTTGAAGCGCTCAATCACCGGCTCAAAATTATTGTTGCGCACCGCTTCGTAAATCGGATCCTCAAAACTAGCGGTGCTATTATAGGAAACAGAGCGCAGTAAGATGTGGTCGTCTTGCTTTTGCCAGCGAATAATTTGCTGAGGACGAGACTTCATACCGGCACCACCAAAGTTGAGGTTCTTAACGTGACCGGAAATACGGCTAACGACCAGGATTTCTTTTCCCATCAGGTCGACTGGCAGCTCGAACATATACTTTTCGCCTACCTTATGTACCGTAAAAAGTCCTTCGTCGGTGATGGCTTCATCGGTAATGATGTCTTCATAAGACTTTCCTTTTTTCTTTTCGGAAGCTTCGGCCTTTGTGGTATCGGAGGGTGCTTCTGTTTTGTCCTGGGCTATACCCGGAAAGGCAAGCAAAAGCAATAATAAAGTTCCGCAAAGGGTTGATGTAAATTGGTTCATTGATTGATTTTTCTAGTGAGTATTTAATTTTTGCTTTAGCAAAACTTATAACACCAAAAGATACAAACGGTTGTTCGTTTTAGAAAAAGCTGATATGCGCGTTGTTCCTGCTAGCGCAAAAAACGAAGATAAATAATCGTAAAATAAAAACGAGCAACTCCAGGAATTGAAGTTGCTCGTTTTGGCGAAAGCCGCTCAGAAAAGACGGCTCCTAGCGATCACTATTCTTTTTACCTTCGTTCAGGACTTGCTGTTCTTGCTTCATGGCTTCTCCCATTTGTTGGGAAGCAACGAAGGAAGATGTCATTTGGGCCAGCATATTACTGGCTGATTCCGGAGAATTCGGTAGTAAGATCAGGTTGCTATTGGTTTGTTCCCCCATAGATTGCAAGGTATCGTAGTGCTGAGTGACTACGATCAGGGCGGATGCTTCCTGGGAGTTAATGCCTACGCGGTTCAGTACTTCTACCGATTCTTCCAGGCCGCGGGCAATTTCCCGGCGCTGATCGGCGATACCCTGCCCTTGCAGGCGCTTGCTTTCCGCTTCGGCGCGTGCTTTGGCAACAATGCGGATGCGATCGGCTTCAGCTTCAAATTCGGCGGCAAGTTTTTCACGTTCCGAAGCATTAATGCGGTTCATAGCATGCTTCACTTGCGGGTCGGGGTCAATATCAGTAACCAGCGCCTTGACAATACCGTAGCCATATTCCAGCATGGCCTCTTCGAGTTCCCGGCGAATGGCCAGAGCGATATCATCTTTGCGTTCAAAGACATCGTCGAGCTTCATTTTAGGTACTTCGGCGCGCACGGTATCAAATACGTAAGAGGTTATCTGATCGTGGGGGCTGGTCAGCTTATAAAAGGCTTCGTACATTTTTTCGGGGTTGACGTAATACTGCACGGATACTTTCAGTTTGACGAATACATTATCGTGGGTTTTGGTTTCCACTAAAACGTCTAACTGCTGAATACGTAGAGTCAGTCGCCCGGAAACCCGATCGAGGAATGGAATCTTAAACTGCAAGCCGGAGCGCTTAATGCTATGGAAGCGACCAAATCGCTCTACCACAGCTGAAGTTTGCTGCTTTACAGTAAAGATACCACTCAATAAGACGAGTAGACCGAAAATAAAGACGGAAATAAGAATGGGATCAAATGGCATGGCTTTATATTTACAGTGTTAAAATCGAATCAACTACTGTAAGTTAGCTAGAATTCCCTGAATATGCACGAATTTCGGACGAGGTTAAATAAATCATCGTCGAAAATAAGTGGGCTACATATTTTTTACTTCCTGTACCAATTTACCGATACTGTCTTTAGCATCGCCAAACAGCATACTACTGCGTTCGTGGAAGAACAGCGGGTTTTGAATACCGGCGTAGCCGGTACGCATGCTTCGCTTCATGATAATAACATTTTTGGCTTTCCATACTTCCAGAACCGGCATGCCATAAATGGGGCTGGACGGATCATCCTGAGCGGCCGGGTTAACCACATCGTTAGCACCAACGACTACGACCACGTCGGTGGAAGGCAGGGCTGCATTAGCCTCTTCCAGGTCGAGGAGTTTAGGGTAGGGGACATCGGCTTCCGCCAAAAGGACGTTCATATGCCCCGGCATACGTCCGGCGACCGGGTGAATGGCGTAGCGTACTTCGACGCCATTCGCACTCAGCAGGTCGTCGAGTTCTTTGGCGACTTTTTGCGCCTGGGCTACGGCTAAACCATATCCGGGTACGACCATCACTGATCCGGAATAAAAAAGTTGAATGGCCGCATCGGTAATACCTACTTCTTTAACGACCTGATCACCACTACCTTTAGCCCCTCCAGCGGCAGCACTGGTACCAAAGCCTCCAATCAGGACGTTGGTCAGTGAGCGGTTCATCGCTTCACACATTAATACAGTCAAAATGGTACCGGAAGCGCCGACCAAAATACCACCGACCAGCATGATTTTATTGTTGTACACCAGGCCTGCTGCTGCCGCCGAAAGTCCAGTAAAAGAATTGAGCAGAGAGATGACAACCGGCATGTCAGCTCCACCAATAGGCGCAACAAACGAAAATCCATAAACTAGGGTAAGCGCAGTAAAGACTAGTGCAATGATTAGACCGGGGGTAGTACCTCCCATGACTAACCAGCCGCCCATAATTATCGTAGCGGCCAGCAGTACCAGGTTGAAAATATTGTGCCCCCGGAAGGTTACTTTGCTATCGTTAACCAAACCTTGTAGTTTTCCGAAGGCCAGCATACTACCGGTGAACGCTACACCACCAATAAGCAGTGCCAATAATACGATCAATCGCTCGCCACTATTGAGGGCGGTGGCTCCGGAATAATAGGGGAGGAGCTCTCCAATCGCCAATACCACGGCGGTGGCTCCACCCAGGCCATTGAAGATGGAAACCATCTGTGGCATGGCCGTCATTTGCACGCGGCGGGCGGAAACCAGCCCAATTACTCCGCCGAGTGCCATACTGCCGAATATCCAGGCATAATTGTTGGGAGCGCTGCTCAGGGGCATAAGCATGGTAGCAATGATAGCGACACTCATGCCAAGGGCAGCTAGAATATTACCGCGACGGGCGGTATCCGGAGAGCTTAACTGGCGTAATCCCCAGACAAAAGCAATGGCGCCAATGAGATAGGCCAGATTTATGTAAAATGTAAATGCCATGTTGGTATTCGTTTAGGACTTTTGCTTTTTCTTCTTTTTGAACATTTCCAGCATACGGTCAGTAACCGCAAAACCTCCCACTACATTGACCATGCCGAGGGTTACCCCCAAAGCACCGAGGCTCAGGGTCAGGTAGTCGTCAGGTTGTGCCTGCCGAATGAGCAGGATAGCTCCCATAATGACTACGCCGCTAATAGCATTAGCGCCCGACATAAGGGGGGTATGGAGTACAGTGGGTACCTTGGAAATGACTTCAAAACCAAGGATTATAGTAAATAACAGCAGGTAAATAAGCAGTAGATTGCTTTCCTGGCTAAAGTATTGATATAGCCCTTCCATATAGATTAGTCCTTTTGATCTGTTTGGGTAATATAAGCGCCACCGATGATCTCATCGTCCAGGTCGAGGTTGACTTTTCCGTCTTGCAACAGGTATTTCACAAAATTATAGGCATTGGTACTATAAAGCTGACTGGCATCTTGCGGCATGTCATCGGCCAGGTTAGAATTACCAATAATCGAAACTCCCTGGTGTTGAATGATTTTTTCGTCCCGGGTCAGTTCACAGTTGCCTCCGGTCGAAGCGGCCAGGTCAACGATGACAGAGCCGGGCTTCATCTGTTCGACGGTAGAGGTAGGTACTAAAACCGGTGCCTTACGTCCCCTGACCTGAGCGGTGGTAACGATGACGTCGGCCTTCATGGCTCTGGCCTGTACTTCAGCTCTTTGGCGCTGCAGAAACTCTTCAGATTGCTCCACCGCGTAGCCACCGGCATCTGTATCATCTTTTGCACCCTCTACTTCGACAAATTTGGCGCCCAGGCTTTCTACTTCCTCTTTGGCGGCTTGCCGGGTATCGAACGCTTCGACCATCGCTCCCAGGCGACGCGCCGTAGCGATCGCTTGCAGGCCGGCAACTCCTGCTCCCAGTACAAGCACCCGGGCCGGGCGGATACTACCGGCGGCGGTAATCAACATGGGGAAATACCTTGGTAAGTGGTGGGCAGCCGACAAAATGGCTTGGTAGCCGGCAATAGAAGCCATAGAGGATAAAATATCCATAGCCTGAGCCAGCGTGGTGCGAGGAATCATATCCAGACTAAAGGCTTTAAACCCTTTTTGTGTCAGCTTGTCCACGATTTCGCGATCATTGTATGGCTCAAATTGGCTAATAAACCAGGTATCTGTGCCGGCTGCCTGCATATCATCCTCAAAGAGTGGATCAATACTGATAATAATATCGGCCTGCGTAAGTAGAGCACTGCGGTCTATGACCTGAGCACCGGCTTCAGTGTATTGTGCGTCGAAAAATAGCGCCTGTTCCCCGGCACCAGTTTCGATGAGTAGATCGAGCCCAGTTTCTTTCAACTTGGGAACAGTATCGGGGATAATGGCTACACGCCGAAACCGGCTCTCTTTTACGACTCCTAATTTCATTGGTTAAAAGCGTTTTTTGCGCCAGGCAATATACAGATACAAACGATGCATCATTGTGCAAAAAATCCGTAACGTGAAGTACGTATTTGCCAGCCGAAAATAATAATACGACTGCTAAAAGGTAGTAAAACTTTTTTGTTGCCAGGGGGAAGCCTCCCATTTTTTTCTACAATGGGGTAGCATTCTTAAATGCTGGTGTACAATTGTCAGGAATTAACCTGGATACGGTTAGCGTATTTTTTGCGCACTTTGTTCACTTTGGGTGAGATGACAAACGTGCAATAGGGATTGCGGTTACCGACTCGTTCGTAGTAATCCTGGTGCTCCGCTTCGGCCGGATAAAACGCCTCCAAAGGAGCGATCTCGGTAACGACCGGCTGATCGTACATTTTACTTGCCGTCTCTTTGATTACTTTTTCCGCTGCTGCCTTTTGGGCTTCATTTTCATAAAAGATGACTGAGCGATATTGCGGACCTACATCATTCCCCTGTCGGTTGAGGGTGGTAGGATCGTGTGCCGTGAAGAAAATTTCCAGCACCTCCGCGGTGGTGATGACAGAGGGATCATAGTGAATCTGTACCACCTCGGCGTGATTGGTAGTACCGCTGCAGACGCTGCGGTAGTTGGCAGTTTCTGCCCGTCCGCCGGCATATCCGGAGATTGCTTTTTGGATGCCTTCAATTTGCCCAAGGGCGGCTTCGATGCACCAGAAACAGCCTCCTCCGAGGGTAATGGATGCTTTATTTTCGTTTTGGCTCATGCTTTGCATAGATTTTTCTATCATTAATTTATTGCCTAACAGCAAAGACCGCTGTGAGTTTAGTCGCCAGGACTAACCGTTGCCAAGCTATCGAGCAAGCTGGGCTGTAGTGTAGGTTGCAGGTATTGCAAAAAGCGAGTTAGTGCCATGCGTTTCGAGTAGTCGAGCCGATAGCTAATGTGCCGCGTATAGTATTCTTCCAGATCAAAAGAAGGATCTGGCGAGGGCAGGATATACATAAGTTCGGGTACCCTCTTTACGCCAGACTCTAAAGCCTCGTTAAAGGCCCGCAAGAATTTGGCTGGTAAATCCTGATTACTGACCCAGGCGGCAAATACAAAAGGCAGGCCGGTGAAATCCATCCAGGCTTGCCCCAAATCATAGACAAAAGGATGCTTTTTTTCCAGACCAATAGTGCGGTCGCCAATGACTACTGCTCCGGTAGTGCCACCGATGTGGTCTTTAAAACCTTCCCTTGCCGGGATTAATTCGGGGTGCAGGTTCCAATGCTCTTCTAACAGGATGCGAGCGAGCTCTACGGAGGTGCGAGAATGGAAGTCCAGGTAGATCCGTTCTAATTTAGCCAGTGGCTGATCGGCAAAAATAGCAACCGTCTTAACGGCACCTACCGTGCCTATGCAGTAATCGGAAATAATGCGTGGCTGGTTCAGCTGCGGGATAATGGCCACGGGAACCAGGCCGACATCGGCTTCGCCCGATTCTAATTTGGCGGCACACCTTGACGGTATGTCGAGTTGGAGATCTATTTGCTCAGCAACGGGACTTCCCAACAGTCCATAAAGTAATGGTTTTGTATTGAGATAGCTCACGGCCGTTACCCGTATTTTGCGGTTTGGTTTATTCATAAAGTAATAGCCACTGGGCATCATTTAAGGGAGGGTAGTTGCTCCAGATGGCGGGTGTCATTTTTCAGATTCATGGTAAATACCGTTGGCGTGTAATCGTACAAATACAATCCGGTGTTTGCATGTTCATATTCTTCCATGGCTGCCAACGGTTGTTGGTCGAGCAGGGCCATCAGGCACCGCATAGCTCTTCCGTGACTACAAACCAGAATGCGTTCTTCTGGCCTTTCTTGCAGATGCTGAATAAAGCTACCAATGCGGTCGGCCAGTTCCTGCGCGCTTTCCCCTTCCGGGATACAGGCGTCATAGTTACCTTGTTTCCAGGCATCCAACATGCGCCGGTAGTCTTCCTTCATCTCGGGGGTGGAAGATTTTCCTTCGTACTTTCCCCAGTTCATTTCGTTGATCTCAGAGAAAGACTCCCAGGGTAACCCCTGATCGATAAAAGGAGCCATCGTCTCTTGTGTACGCCGCAGACGAGAGGTGAGTACCACGTCGAAGGAATGCTCCGCATAATACTGATGAAAGGCGCGAGCTTGCCGATGCCCCATTTCGTTGAGCGGGGCGTCAATGCCGCTACCCTGAATAATTCGTTTGCGATTGTATTCGGTCTGTCCGTGACGGACGATATATATCGTTTTTTGCATAAGCTTATTTATTGACCACGGGAAGAGATAAATACCCCTTAAATTGCTTGTCGTCTTCGAAAACGTGGTCTGTATAATCGGTAATTACATTATATAAGGTATCGCGCTCAATCGCCTTGCGTCCTACACGGCGAATGAGTGTTACCAAATCCTGAGTGCTCATAGCAGGATTCTGTTCTTCAGCTCCGGCCATAGAGTAAATCTTTGTGGTATCGTCAATGGTGCCGTCAATGTCATTGACGCCAAAAGCCAGCGATAGCTGTGCGGTAGTGCGTCCGATCATGGGCCAGTAAGCTTTGATGTGCTCAAAATTGTCGAGGTAAATCCGGCTAATCGCGTAGTTGCGCAGGTCTTCCAGAGTGGTAGATTCCGGCACATCAGACATTTGGTTGTTCTCATTGCGGAACTTCAACGGAATAAAGGTCTGGAAGCCCCCTGTTTTGTCCTGCAGTTGCCGTAACCGCTCCATATGGTCGATGCGGTGATGATATTCTTCAATATGTCCGTAAAGCATCGTGGCATTGGAGCGTCGACCCAATTCATGCCAGATTTCATGGATACGCAGCCATTGCTCACTATTGCATTTACCATGGGCGATTTTATCGCGGAGTTCTTCATCAAATATTTCTGCACCTCCTCCGGGCATAGAATCGAGTCCTGCTGCTTTCATGCGCTGCATTCCCTCTTCGTAAGAGATTTTTTCCTTCTTGAAGATGTAGTGGTATTCTACGGGGGTCAGTCCTTTGATGTGTAGCTCCGGACGATGAGCTTTGATGGCCCGGAACAGGTCTTCGTAAAAAGTGACGTCATACTGCGGTAATACACCGCCGACAATATGGACTTCAGTAACGGGTTTATGGTCGTACTTACGCACAATATCCATGATATCGTCCAGGGTATATTCCCAGCCTTCCTCCCGCTTCTTAATCAGCCTGGAATAAGAGCAGAAGGTGCAGGTATAAATGCATACATTCGTGGGTTCTACATGAAAATTGCGATTAAAGTAGGTACGATCACCGTGTTTTCTTTCCCGGATATGGTTGGCTAATCCGCCCAAATATCCCAGAGTTCCTTCCTGGTAGAGGAGGAGCCCTTCTTCGGGAGTGATTCGTTTTTCTGCTTTTACCTTTTCGGCAATACGACGCAATTCAGGGGAAAGGTCAGTATCATTCAGGATGGTCTCCAAAGAGGTTGTTGTATGCATAGATCGCTTTTTTACGTTAGGATAATACCCGCAAGGGAGTATTCATTTATGGTAATAACGTCAGTTCTAAACTTTCAGTTTTTATTGAAACAGACTAATGGGCTGTTTTGCTCAATAAATACTAACAAAAGTATTAAATCTGCTTAAGAGTATGTTGGAGCTGGATAAGAAATGACTCTTCGAAAGGTAAGTGTCGCTTAGGGGGCTGCATTATTTACCGGTAGGCAGTATGCTCTGCTTACTGTGGAAAATTGTATTTTCCCGGGAACGAACGAATACGGCTATGCTTTCCATTCTTATTCCGGTTTACCAGTATGATGTGTGTCCATTGGTACGAGACCTGCACCGGCAGGCCGAGGCTTTGACCATTCCCTGGGAGATCATATGTCTCGACGATGGGTCGGATGAATTTTGGCGTCGCCGCAATCAAGAGATTCGACATCTGACGGGGGTGCGCTATGAGGAAGCCGTACAAAATATGGGCCGCTCCCGGGTGCGCAACCAATTGGCGGAATTAGCTGCTTATCCTTTCCTACAATTTATGGATTGTGATTCCGGGGTTGTTCGTTCCGATTTCATCTCGAAATATGTCGGATGTCTTACGGAGGATACCGTACTGTGTGGAGGGCGCATATACGCAGCCAATCGTCCTCGGGATGATGACTTTTCATTGCATTGGCTATACGGTACCGAGCGGGAGGCACACTCAGCTGAGCAGCGGGCCAAAGAGCCTCACCACTCCTTTATGAGTAATAATTTTGTGGTACCGGCTTCGACCATGCGGGCTATCCCATTTGACGAACGGCTCACGGACTATGGCCACGAAGATACGCTGTTTGGGCAGCAATTGGCCCGGGCAGGTATTGCCGTGCGGCACCTTGACAATCCACTGGAACACGTAGGCCTGGAAACGGCGGCGGCGTTTTTAGCGAAAGCGGAAAACGCAGTGTACAATCTGGCTTTTTTGCGTAAGCAGGACACTCTGCTACAAACCCGGCTGACGGAAACCTATGATCATTTGCACCGTCGCGGCTTCTTGCCACTCGCCACTATCGGGCTATCCTGGCTGGAAGGGTGCTTTCGCAAAAATCTTTTGTCGCGCCATCCTGATTTGCGCATCTTTGATGCCTGGCGGTTGGGGCTTTTTATGCAGGCCATGCGCGCCTGAAAACACGTTCCAGGTTTGTGAGGTCAGCGTGATAAATTGTACTTTTCCCAAAAATCAAGATATGCGTAATGAGTTTATAGCTTTCGCGGTCTTATCTATCTTAGGCATACTTGCCCTCGGATATTTTGTAGATCCTTCCTGGTATTGGCTTTACCTGGTCTTTGGGCCTTTGGTGCTGGTGGGGGTTTATGATGTGGTTCAGCGGAAACATACTATTATGCGCAATTTCCCGATTCTGGGCCGTCTTCGGTACTGGATGGAGGAGTGGAGGCCTAAGCTATATCAGTACTTTATTGAGTCCGACACCAATGGAACACCCATCAACCGGGTTAACCGCTCGGTAGTTTATCAGCGGGCCAAAGATGTTTTGGATACATCGCCTTTTGGTACACAGATGGATGTATACGGGGAAGGCTACGAGTGGATGAACCATTCTATCGGTGCACTGGATGCGCATCAACTTAATCAGGATCCCCGGGTGAAGGTAGGCGGTCCTGATTGTGCGCAACCCTATGATTGCAGTATTTTGAATATATCGGCCATGAGCTACGGGTCGCTGAGCAAAACAGCGATTGAGGCGCTAAATGGTGGAGCAGCAATTGGCCGGTTTGCCCATAATACCGGAGAGGGAGGAATCAGCCCCTACCACGTGCGTCCGGGAGGGGATCTGATCTATCAACTCGGCACGGGCTATTTTGGTAGCCGCGATGAATACGGGAATTTCTCTCCCGAAGCCTTCGCAAAACAAGCTGGCCGGCCGGGGGTCAAAATGATTGAGCTTAAACTTTCTCAGGGAGCCAAGCCTGGTCATGGCGGCATATTACCGGGTAAGAAAAATACGGCGGAAATTGCTCGCATAAGGGGTGTCGTGCCGGGGACAGATGTTTTATCCCCACCTTACCACACCGCATTTAGCACGCCCAATGAATTATTGCGTTTTATAGATAAAATGCGGGAGTTATCAGGTGGCAAACCTATTGGGTTTAAGCTGTGCATTGGTCATCGCAGTGAATTTCTGGCGATCTGCAAGGCTATGGTGCAAACGCAGATTTATCCTGATTTCATCGCCGTGGACGGAGGGGAAGGCGGCACCGGCGCCGCACCCATCGAATTTTCCAACAATGTTGGAATGCCTTTTCGTGAGGGTATTGCTTTTGTGCACGATGCCTTGACGGGCTTCGGCTTACGCCAAAAAATCAGCGTTATTACCTCGGGTAAGATTATTACCGGTTTCCATATGTTCCGGGCTATGGCGCTTGGTGCTGATATTTGCTATAGTGCCCGGGCTATGATGTTGGCGCTGGGCTGTATTCAGGCTTTGCAATGTAATAAAAATACCTGTCCGACAGGGGTAGCGACGCAAGACCCGGAACTGTTTTCGGGACTGGTGGTGGCCGATAAGAAGAAGCGCGTGGCCAATTTTCATTTGGAAACGGTGCACGGCTTTATCGAGCTTTTGGCGGCAGCCGGCCTAAAGTCACCGGCCGAAATTACCCGCCACCACGTTTTGCGTCGCATCAGCATGAATGAAGTTCGAAAATACAGCGATATCTTCCCTTATCTGCCGCAGGGATGCCTGCTGGAAGAGAGTAAAGTGCCGGCCGATTGGTTGTCGGACTGGCGCGCTGCTGATGCCAGCAGCTTTCACCCACTGATTGAACAAATGTAGAAGCCATCTCAAAAATGTTTTAATGGCTAAAAAGCAAGATTTTGGCCTTGTTCAGGGTTAAAAGATGCTTTGGCAGCCCAAAGGATAATTTTGACATGACTTCTAATAGGGAATATAATCCTCCAAATCTAAGCAGCAGGTAGAATAAGAAAAATAGACTGTATATTAACGCCTACGTATCGACTGTAGCCACAGGAGGTGCTTTCTTTGTTGAATGACATGGATAAATTGGATCGCTAATGCTGAAAAGGTCTTTTCCGGGGCGAGTTTTTCTGTTTTTTATGCTTTGTAGTCACTTCACGATTAGCCAGGAACTGCCCCCCATACAGGTCTATGCGCCGGATGACTATCAGGCGGGTAACCAAAGTTGGGCCCTTACACAAGGAGAACGCGGATTCCTTTACGCCGCAAATAATAAAGGATTACTTGAATTCAATGGGGGACAGTGGACCTTATATCCTTCACCCAATGAGACGATTATCCGCTGCGTACAGGCACATGATGGAAAAATCTATAGCGGGTGCTACATGGATTTCGGCGTTTGGGATCGCGATGACCTGGGGGTATTAAGGTATAAGTCTCTATCGGATTCCGTACGGGATGAGATGGTGGCTGATGAGCATTTCTGGAATATTCTCGTTCACCGACAAAAGTTGATTTTCCAGTCCCTGGATCAGGTATTTATCTACCATCCGGATAACGGACAGATAGAACATTTTGGTCCCGAAAATGGTATTGATAAGCTCTTCGCTTCCGGGCAGCGACTCTTCTTCTCGGATGAGACGAAGCATCTTTATGAGTTGGAGGCAGGTGCTGTAAAGTACTTAACCTCCAGGCCGCTTCCCTCCCGTATCATTCATGCCGAATTACTTGGGCAGGAAATACGAATACTAACTGATTCCGATGGATTTTTCTTATTAAAAAAGGATGGTACGCTTATCAATCTTTCGGAAACAGAGGCCATTGCAGATACACGGATATATAGTGCGTTGAGTTTGCAGGATGGTCGTCTTGTCGTGGGAACCATCACCAAGGGCATCTTCATTCTGGACAGTTCCTTGCAATTAATCCATCGCATTGCACAGGTGAATGGCTTGTCTAATAATACGGTCTTGTCCTTATTTGCAGATAGTGCCAATAACATCTGGGCAGGTACGGATAACGGAATAAGTTGCATTAACCTCGGATCCGCTTTTCGAAAGTTTACGGATCGAACTGGTCGCCTGGGAACTATTTATGCGGCCATAAAGTACGAGAACAGGCTCTACCTCGGAACCAATCAGGGGCTTTTTGTACGGGAGCTTGCACAGCCCATGCAATACAGGTTGGTTACCGGTACTAAAGGACAGGTCTGGTCGCTCTTTACGTACGAGGGCTCTCTCTTTTGTGGCCATGATCAGGGAACTTTTATAATACGAGATGGACGTGCAGAATCTATTTTTAACAAAAGCGGCACCTGGCAATTCACTCCTGTGCCTGATCGGCCTGACTTGATTCTCCAGGGGAATTATGATGGTATTTCCATACTGGTGAAAAAGGGCAAAGACTGGTCGCTGCGCAATAAGATCGAAGGGTTTGATTTATCAGCGCGTTTCCTGGGGTTGTTACCGGGGCAGGAACTATATATAGGCCATGAGTATAAAGGAGTATTTGGGCTGCAGCTTGATACCAATTATCAGGAAGTGGTAGAAAACAAGCACTATGCTACCCCGGAAAAGGGTAAGAATGCCGGTTTAGCCCGGTTTAAGAATAGGGTGCTGTATTTTTCACGGGAAGGTGTGTTCTTTTTGCAGAATTTCAAGGAAGGCTTTAAGAAAGATGAACGGCTGAGTAGCTTATTAGCCGGTACACATTACGAATCGGGCCGGATGTCCGTTGAGCAAGATAATCGCCTGTGGTGCTTTACCAGCAAGCAGATTGTATACCTGAGTGAAGGCAGTCTTTCTGATGATCTTACGGTAAATGAAATTGCCGTACCGGCGGGATTGCTGAATATGATGTCGGGGTATGAAAATATCGAGCTACTCGACAATAAACATTACCTAATCGGTACGGCTCAGGGATATTTAATGATGAATCTGGAAACCTTACCCGAGCTCAAGCACGATATATTTCTAACTAAAGCAGAACAGGCTAATGTGAATCGAGAGAGAAAAGCACTTCCGCTTGACACCGGGCCTTTGATCCCTTACCAGGAGAATAGTCTCTTTTTCCAATTTACGGTGCCAACCTACAGCCGGTTTTTTGAGCCGGAGTTTCAATACCGGTTGCTGGGGCTGGTCGATACATGGAGTGATTGGTCGGGGAAAAGTACTTTGTCGTTCCGCAATCTACCCTCCGGACGTTATCGCTTAGAAATTCAATCCAGATTAGGGCAGCAATTGGCTAACGATATGCTTACCTATTCTTTTGTGATACGCCGGCCTTGGTATGCCAGCTATTTGGCCATAGCGTTGTATGTCCTGCTGGGTATGTCGCTCATTTACGTTGTTCACCGGGCTTACACCAGGTATTATCAGCGGGCGGAAGAAGAGTGGCGGGCAGAGAATCAACGCCGTATTCAGGAACAACAGCGGGAAGCTGAGTTGGAGGTTGTTCGTCTGCGCAATGAGCAGTTGCAACAGGACGTAGAAAATAAAAACCGGGAGTTGGCCATTTCTACCATGAGTCTGGTAAAGAAAAATGAATTACTCCACCGGATTAAAAGCGCCTTGCAGGAAGAAGGTTCACCTCAGGAGAATATTCGCAAGGTAATTCGTACGATTGATAAAAATACCGATGAGGAAGAAACCTGGAACTTTTTCAAAGAAGCCTTTGAAAATGCTGACCGGAATTTTTTCAAAAAGGTGCAAAATCAATACCCTTCGCTCACCAATAATGACTTGAAGCTTTGCGCTTATTTGCGCTTAAATTTATCGTCGAAAGAGATCGCTCCTTTATTGAATATCTCGGTGCGGAGTGTTGAGGTAAAACGCTATCGCTTGCGCAAAAAAATGGATCTGGAACCCGACGAAAGATTGGTTGAGCACATTCTTGCTATATAATCGATGATTTGAAGGCGGAGAGGCAGGTTTTTACCACAACATTACCTATACAAAGTTCAGTAGCCGGGAAAATCTACCTCAACAGGCTGTTGTGTTGAAAAGAAATCAATGGTACTGACTATTAGTGTTTGCCAACTTTTTTATATTAAAAGGCCTTCACAGGAAACAAAAGTTTTGTATTGTATAACTATTGTAGTGGTAATCTTTTTGGGGTTTTCCTATACAAGGTGTTAATTTCGTCTTAATAGCTGATGCAAGTCGGATCTGAGGTAGCTCCGACATTAAAACAAGTGTTATGAAAGAACCATTATTAGCAACATTCCTCTTGCTTTTCTCCCTTTTTGCCTTTGGGCAGGAAGTTAAAGTTTCCGGTGTCGTAAAGGATGCTGAATCGGGAGAGCTCTTAATTGGAGTGAATGTCATTTTAATTGATGAAGGGGAAATGCCAACCGGTACCATAACGGATATCGATGGCTACTATGAATTACCCAACATTCCCGTGGGAAGTGAATTGCAATTCTCTTATATCGGGTACCAAACAACAACGCGCACGGTAGAAGCCGAAGGCGAAATGAACGTGGAACTATTAACCGATGCCCAGGCCCTGGAAGAGGTTGTAGTCATTGGTTACGGTACGCAAAAGAAACGCGATGTTACCGGTGCGGTATCCATCGTGGATTCCAAGACTATTGATGACCTAAAACCTGTTAAGGTAGAACAGGCACTGCAGGGTACTACGCCCGGGGTGAATGTTACCACACAATCCGGTTCGCCGGGTGCCGGTTTGGATATTCGTATTCGGGGGGTAGCAACTAACGGACAAAATGCTCCTCTGGTGATTATCGATGGTTATCAGGGTGACCTGAACACCCTTAACCCTAACGATATTGCTTCGATCACGGTCCTGAAAGATGCTCAGGCGGCCGTATATGGAACGATTGGTGCCAACGGAGTAATCCTGATCACGACCAAAACGGGGCGGAAAAACACTAAACCCTCCCTGAGCTACAACACCTATTTTGGTACTCAGGAAACTACCCGTACATTGCCTTTGCTGAATTCTACGGAATACGCACTGTTACTTAACGAAAGCTATGCAGCCGGCGGGCAGGATTTGCCGTACCCTGATGCTAGTGGCCTGGGGGTAGGTACGGATTGGCAGAATGAAGTTTTTGAGACTGCACCGATTATGAGCCATGACCTGACTATTTCCGGTGGATCTGATCGCGTAACGTATTCCATTAGTGGTTCTCACCTCGATCAGGAAGGTATTATCGGCCGCGAAAAGTCTGGTTTCGTCAGGAGTACAGCTCGCCTATCGCTGGGTATTGACCTGACCGATAATGTAAAGTTTACGGCGAATACCATTTACACCAATATTGATCGGAATGCCCTAAACGAAAGTGGACTGGGATCGGTACTATTCAACTCGCTGAACGTACCACCGACACAACGCGTGCTGACCAATGATGGTGAATTCACTCTGGTCCCCAATACACCAGGTCTGGGTATTGAGGTGATCAACCCGCTGGCGCAAATTGCCAATACCTTTAATGACTATAATCTGAGTAAGCTGAATGGTCAGGCTACGCTCGATTGGAGCGTACTGCCCGATCTGACCCTTACCGGTCGCTTTGGTTTTAATACCAGCAACAGCGAGGGTCGTACCTTTAATAAGCTTATTAGCTATGGTGGTAAGGTGTTTGACGTGCAACGCAGCAGCGTAAATCAAAACGCTATCAACGATAATAATTATTCATTTGACCTCTACGCAACGTATGATCGAACGTTTAGCAGTGATCATAACCTGACGCTTACTGCGGGGTCAACTATATTTAGGGAAATTGGTAATGGATTATTCGCTACCGGATTTGACGTACCGAACAATGATTTTGAGTTCGCCGATATCTCTCTGGCTCTGGGGACTTCTCCGGACGGAGGGCGCGATGTAGGTTCCTATGCTTATGATGAGCGCCGTCTTTCTTTCTTTGGTCGTGCGCAATACGACTATCAGGGTAAGTATTTGCTTTCGGCTATGTTGCGCCGGGATGCTTCCACCAAGTTTGGACCGGAAAACCGGGTGGGTATTTTCCCATCGTTCACCGCCGGCTGGGTAGTATCCGATGAGCCTTTCCTTTCCACCGATGGTATGCTTGATCTGTTCAAGTTCCGCGTGAGCTACGGTGTACTAGGTAACGACCAAATCGTGAACAACGGCTATATCGGTACGCTGAGTGGTGAAGCAACATATATCTTCGATGGAGCTCTGGTCAATGGTACGGCCATTGGAGCACTCCCTAACCCGGCCCTGCAGTGGGAGGAAGCGGAGAAATTCAATGCTGGTGTCGACTTTGCTCTGCTCGACTATAAAATGAATATTACGGCCGACTACTTTATCAATACACGTGATAACCTCTTGATTACTAATATTCCGGTATCTGGTATTACGGGTACTGCAGCTCCTGGTGCAGCGGCTCCTACAGTTAATGCTGGTGCAGTACGCAACACCGGACTTGAATTCTCCATTGGTTATCAGCAAGCATTCGACAATGATCTGCGCATCAACCTCAACTATAACCTGACCACACTGAACAACGAAGTATTGGAAGTGGATAATGGTACCGGGTTTATTGAAGGGGGTGCCTTCGGTGTGGGACAATTGGCTCCCGTACGGATGGAGGTCGGTCAACCGATTGGTTATTTCTTTGGTTACCAGACAGATGGTGTTTTCCAAAATCAGAGCGAAGTGGAGGCACACCCTTCTCAGGTAGCATTGGGTGCTGAAGCCCAACCGGGGGATATTCGCTACGTCGACATTAACGGCGACGGCGTAATTGATCCCGATGACCGTACCTATCTGGGTGATCCCATCGCTAATTTAACCATGGGTTTCAATGTGAACGCAAACTACAAAGGCTTTGATTTCAGAGCGTACGCCTTTGCGTCTATTGGTAATGATATCGTTCGTAACTACGAACGTGCCCTGACGGATGTTAACCGACTAGATTATTACCTGGATCGCTGGACGGGCGAAGGAACGAGCAATGAAGTTCCCCGGGTAACAACGGCAGCTACCTCCAATCAGGTCTTTTCTGACTTTTACGTAGAGGATGGATCGTTCTTGCGGTTGCAAAACTTGCAGTTGGGGTATACTTTCCCACTGAGCTTCACGAATAACGAGCAGGCAACGTTGCGGGTTTATGCCAGTGTCAACAACCTGTTCACACTGACGCGCTACCGCGGATTTGATCCGGGTGCTTCCTCTGGAGCTCCTCTGGGCAGTGGTATTGATTTCGGGTTTTATCCCCTTCCCCGCATGATTATGTTTGGGGCAAACCTTAATCTGTAAAAAAAACTTAGGATATGAAATTTTCCTTTCTTCATATGCGCATAGCCTTGCTGCTGCTGTTAGTAGCCTCGGCTTGCGAAAAAGATTTTATCGACCGAACACCGGTCTATTCTATCGACTCCGAAAACTATTTTAATTCGGAGTCTGATTACTACAATGCCCTGATTGCGGCATACGATTTATTACAAGCAAGTTATGTCAACGTAATGCTGGGCGAAATTGCTTCCGACAACACCTTGTGTGGGGGAGAAAGTGCTACCGACGTGGTCGGTTTTCAGCAAATCGATGATATGATTCACACGCCGGTCAACAGTAACCTGCGCGACATCTGGAACTGGATGTTCGCCGGAGTTAACCGGGCAAGTTACATTCTGGAGTTTCAGGATAAGACAGACTTTGCGGGCAAGACCCAAATTTTGGCGGAAGCCCGCTTCTTGCGTGCTTACTATCATTTTGAGCTAGTCAAATGGTTTGGTCCTATTCCTATCAAAGGTGACGCGCGATTTGAGATTGGCGATGAAACGAGTATTCCACGCTCGCCAGTCAGTGAGGTATATGCGGCTATCGAAGCTGATCTGCAGTTTGCAGTAGACAACCTGGCAACGGTGGCTCCGCAGGTAGGGCGCGTCTCCAAAGGTGCCGCTCAGGCGCTGTTGGGTAAAGCATATCTCTATCAGGACAAGTTTGCCGAAGCCGCTGCGGTACTGCAGGATGTCATCAACTCCGGACAGTATCAGTTGGAAGACAACTACCGGCTCATCTTTGAGTTTGCCGGTGAGAATGGCGTAGGCTCGGTTTTCGAAGTACAGTACTCCGATGCGGAAGGTGCTGGTTTTGGCTGCCTGCAGTGTAGTGAGGGTAACGTTGCCGTCGGCTTCAATGGTCCGCGTAACTATAGTGGTCCACGATTCGAAAGTGGATTTAGCTTTAATGTGCCGGTAGAAGACGTCTACAATGCTTTTGAGGTGGGCGATGTCCGCCGCGATGTAGCTATCTTGGACATCGATGCCTGGGCAGAATCTACGGGAGCTTCTTTTGGTATTGGTTTCGAGCATACGGGGTATTTCAATCAGAAGTACATTCCACGTCAGGGCGACTCCAATATTGGAGACCAAAACCTGACCAACCCTAATAATTACCGTTCGATTCGCTATGCTGATGTGTTGCTAATGGCAGCCGAAGCACTGAACCGCGGAGGTATCGATGATGAGCAGGCACGCACCTACCTCAATCAGGTACGTCGTCGTGCGTTTGGCGATATGGACCACGACATTAGCGCCAGTGGAGCAGCTCTGACAGATTTTATTCTGCAAGAGCGTCGCCTGGAGCTGGTGGGCGAGGGACACCGCTTCTTTGACCTGGTGCGTACCGGGCGGGCGGCAGACGCCATTGAAGGTTTTACCACTGGTAAACACGAGTTGTTTCCAGTACCCTTCGAAGAAATTCAATTTGCAAATGGGAACTGGGAGCAAAACCCAGGCTATTAAAACCATTGATCATGAAATTTTTGCGATATAGTTTTATAATCCTTCTGGCCTGGAGTGCTTTTAGTTGCTCTCAGGAGGATGACATGGTGCCTAACCTGGGAGATGTAGCGGCACCCTCTAATATTTCTGCTCTTTTTACGATTGCCTCCGATAACTCCGGCCTGGTAACGATCCGCCCTAACGGGCAGGGGGTTACCATGTATACCGTTAGCTTTGGCGACGGCAGTGGTGATTCCGAAGACCTTCGCCCAGGTGAGGAAGTGAGTCACGTTTATGATGAGGGCACCTACGATGTAATCATTGATGCGATGAGCGTCAACGGTGAGGTAACTACCACTACCCAGGAGTTGATGGTATCATTCAAGGCACCAGAAAACCTGATGGTTGACATCGTACCGGTACCTGGCGATCCATTTTCGATTGATGTGAGTGCATCGGCTGATTTGGAGACGTTTTTCGAAGTTGATTTTGGTGATAGTACCGAAGTGCAAGCCTTCATGGAAGGCGAAGTAGTGCGGAATACGTATCCGGAAATCGGTGATTATGTTGTTACCGTCACCGCACGCAGTGGCGGCGCGGCAACGACGGCATTTACCGATACGGTAACTATTTCTAATCCGCTGCTACTGCCCCTCGACTTCGAGGATACCAATCGCTCTTATGAGTTTGCTAACTTTGGGGGAGCTGCTACGGAGGTGATCGAAAACCCGGATATGTCCGATGGTAACCCAAGTAGCAGGGTAGCTAAGCTGAACAAGATCGCTGGATCTGAGGTGTGGGCCGGTTCGTCGATAGAACTGGGCGAGCCGATTGATTTCACAGAACTGCAAGCCATGCGGGTTCGTACCTGGGCTCCAGAAGCTGGTATTAACGTCCTGTTGAAATTGGAGAATGCCGCTGATCCTAATGTATTTGTAGAGTTACAGGTACAGAATACCGTAGCTAATGAATGGGAGGAATTGGTTTTCGATTTTAGCAATGCTGATCTATCCCAGGAATACCAGCGGGTCGTGCTGTTCTTTGATTTTGGTAATGCCGGAACGGATGCTGATTACTACTTTGATGATGTTGCTCTTACCAGTGCAGGGCCTATTCTTGAGTTGCCACTTGATTTTGAATCCAACGAATTGGAGTATGCTTTCGCCGGTTTTGGCCGAACGGATGCGGGTGTAATTCCCAACCCCGACCCAAGCGGTATCAATACAAGTGCTAATGTGGTTGAGATTGTTAAATCTGAAGGCTCCGAAACGTGGGGTGGTGCTTCCATCCTCCTGGACGAACCCATCGACTTTACAGGCATGGAACGAGTCCGTATGGATGTGTGGTCACCAAAGGTAGGAGCCAATGTGCTCTTAAAATTCGAGAAGGCAGGTGATCCTGATACCTTTGTAGAGCTGGCTGTGCCGACTACTGTGGCCAATCAGTGGGAAACACTGGAGTTCGACTTTTCCGGGGTGAATTCTGCTAATGATTATCAGATCATGGTGATATTCCCCGATTTTGGTACTGCAGGGAATGGAGAGCCCTATTACTTTGACAATGCACGTCTGTCGGATGGATCAGCAATCATTACGTTGCCTCTGACTTTTGAGGACACCGAGATCAATTACAACTTTGCTGGTTTCGGCGGTGGTTCGGCACAAATCATTGATAATCCCGATCCTACGGCACCAAATACCAGTGGCCGGGTCATTGAGTTTATCAAAGAGGAAGGCTCCCAGGACTGGGGCGGAGTGTCAACTGCACTCACCTCACCGATTGACTTTAGTAGTAGCGAAAAAATCAGCCTTAAAGTATGGGCACCAAAGGCAGGAGCTGATATCCTGCTAAAACTGGAAAACCTGGCGGATCCAAACGTTTTTGTGGAAATCCCGGTGGCTACCACCGTGGCCAATCAGTGGGAAGAACTCGAATTCGAATTCCCAGGGGTTGATAATGCCAATGCTTATCAGCGCGTAGTACTTTTCTGCGACTTTGGCAATGCCGGTACCGGTGAAGCTTATTATATCGACGATATTCAGCTTGCTGAATAAAAAATAAAAAACCATGAGACGCATACTCTTTTTCTTTATATCCTTCAGCTTACTCTCCTTATGGGGGTGCGAGCAAGAGGAATATTCTTTTGGGGAAATTGTCCCCCCTTCCAATCTGGTGGTGGAGGTTGATATTCAAGGAGCAGATGCCGGCCCGGAAGGCGATGGGAGCGGTATTGTTTCCTTTTCAGCTGAGGCCGATGATGCCATCACGTACAAATATGTCTTCAGTGATGGTACTGAGCAGGTCGTACCTAGCGGATCAGTGGAAAAACGCTTCACACAAGTTGGAGTTAATACCTATAGCGTCACTGTTGTAGCTTCTGGACGGGCTGGAGTCTCCACTTCGTCTACACTAGAGGTAACGGTACGCAGTGACTTCGACGACAACGAAGCCATTCAATTACTGACTGGTGGCAGCTCTAAAACCTGGTACTGGGCCGCTGACGAACCCGGCCACCTCGGGGTAGGGCAAAACGATGGCAATCCTGAAGCAAATTACTTTGCTAATTTCTACCAGGCTGTGCCCTTTGAAAAGGATGGTTCTGACGAGAGCCTCTGTTTGTATCAGGATGAAATGACCTTCTCCCTCAATGGTAATCAGTTGTTGTATCTGCTTGACAATAAGGGGCAGACTTATTTCAATGGTTCATATGAAGGTGTCGTAGGTGGTTCAGCTGGCTTCGATTTCTGCTATGACTTTGAAGTATTAGATGAGCCACAGGTAGTTACCCTGGCGCCATCCGAATCGTTTGTTGCAGCTAACAACATTCCTGAGCAAACCCGGGGAACCGTAATGAACTTTTCGCAGGGTGGCTTCATGAGCTACTACATTGATGCTTCCAGCTACGAAATTCTGTCTATTACAGAAAACCGTCTGGTTGTGCGGGCCATTCAGGGGAATAACGATTTCCTGGCCTGGTACCACATTTTTACTTCTACTAAACCAGAATAATAGCTCACGTAATCAATGATAAAATTGATCACGTACGGCTTTATCTGTAAACTCCTATAGCCTAGGGGATAAAGTTACTCCGGGAACCGCCCCGGAGTAACTTTTCTTTTTTTTAGCTTACGCAAAACGAATTATGGTGACTTATTCCACAAAAAAAGGCTTACTCCTCCTCGCAGTGTTGTATGGAGTTTTTCCCTTATCTGCTCAGAATACTATTGATGAAAAAGTTGACGCCTTACTCCAGAAAATGACACTGGAGGAGAAGGTCGGCCAAATGAATCAGTACACTGGTTTTTGGGATGCTACCGGGCCTGCTCCAAAGCAGGGGGATGCTGCTCAGAAATACCAACATCTGCGCGACGGTCGGGTAGGGTCAATGCTCAATGTGCATGGCGTAGAAAATGTACGTGCCGTTCAGAAGATTGCGGTGGAAGAAAGCCGCCTGGGGATACCCCTAATTATTGGTTTCGATGTCATTCACGGATATAAAACCATCAGTCCAATTCCGCTTGCCGAGGTGGCTAGCTGGGATATGGCCGCTATTCAGCGCTCGGCAGCGCTGGCCGCCGAAGAGGCTGCGGCCGCGGGTATCAACTGGACCTTTGCGCCCATGGTAGACATCAGTCGGGATGCCCGCTGGGGGCGGGGTATGGAAGGTGCCGGAGAAGATCCTTTTTTGGGGAGTAAAGTTGCTAAGGCCCGTGTCATGGGCTTTCAGGGTGAAGATCTGTCGGCTGCTAATACCCTTGCGGCCTGTGCCAAGCACTTTGCCGGGTATGGTTTTGCGGAAGCAGGAAGAGATTACAATACGGTTGACGTTGGCACCTCAACGCTGTATAATGTCATCTTTCCTCCGTTCATGGCAGCTAAAGAAGCCGGGGTACGCACCTTTATGAATGCGTTTAATGTACTCGATGGCATCCCGGCAACCGGCGACGCTTTCTTGCAACGAGAGGTGCTTAAAGGAGACTGGGGATTTAAGGGTTTTGTCGTGTCCGATTGGGGTACGATCAACGAAATGCAGGATCACGGCTTTGCCCGGGATCAAAAGCAAGCTGCCGAATTTGCCGCCAAGGCTGGTTCAGACATGGATATGGAATCGTATGCCTATTTTAACGAATTAGTAGAATTGGTACGAGAAGGCGTTGTCGAAGAAGCCCTGGTGGACGATGCAGCACGCCGTATTCTGCGCGTTAAATTTGAGTTGGGACTTTTTGATGATCCTTATCGCTACTGTAATCCGCAGCGTGAAGCGGAAGTTATTGGACGGAAAGACATTAAGGAAGCAGCCCTCGAGATGGCGCGTAAGTCCATTGTGCTCCTAAAAAATGAGGAAAATATACTACCGCTTAGTCAGCAGGGACAAAAAATTGCGCTTATCGGCGCGCTTGCTGCCGATAAAAATAGTCCGCTGGGAAACTGGCGTTTGGCCGCTGAAGACAGCACCGCTATTTCGGTGTTGGAAGGTATGAGGGCCTACTCAGATAATGAATTAATTCACCGCTCAGGTCCCCCTCTGGTTATCGGCGGAACGAGTTTTGCTTTCGAAACCAATGTCAACACCACCGATACCACCGGAATGGCGGCAGCCGTTGCCGCTGCCGCTGAGGCTGATGTAGCTGTCCTGGTATTGGGCGAACACGGATTCCATTCCGGAGAAGCACGTAGCCGTGCCCAGATCGGTCTACCCGGACTGCAGCAGGAATTGCTGGAAGCAGTACACGCCGTAAATCCCAATATCGTTTTAGTATTACAAAATGGCCGCCCCCTGGCGCTGCCCTGGGCCGCCGAACATATTCCAGCTATCGTGGAAGCCTGGCAACTGGGCACTATGAGTGGACAAGCCATCGCGGAGGTGCTATACGGTGATCATAATCCGGCCGGCAAGCTCCCCGTAACCTTTCCGCGTAATGTCGGGCAGGTACCCTTGTATTACAACTATATGTCTACCGGCCGCCCCTCTGCCAAGAATCCGGGTGAAGTTTTTTATTCTCACTACATTGATGAGTCCAATGCGCCCTTATTTGCCTTTGGTCATGGCCTTAGTTATACCACTTTTGCTTACAGTAATCTGCGCTTAAGCGCGGAAGCCATGGATGCAACGTCGCCCCTTACAGTGTCTGTAGATTTGGAAAATACGGGGTCACGCCCCGGTATAGAAGTGGTACAGCTCTACCTGCATGATCGCTACGCTTCGGTAGTCCGCCCCGTCAAAGAATTGAAGGGATTCAAACGCGTTAGTCTGAACCCTGGCGAAAAAACTACGGTGGAGTTCGTTATTGATGAGGCTTTACTGGAGTTTTATACAGCCCGTGGGGAATGGTCTGCCGAACCCGGCTGGTTCGATCTCATGGTTGGCGGCAGCTCTGCTGATGGCTTAAAGGGAGCTTTTGAATTAAAAAAAAAGTAACGTACCAACTGGTATGGGCGGATGAATTTGCGCAATCATCGCTTGACACCTCAGTCTGGAACTTTGCCCTGGGTGACGGCTGCCCGAATTTGTGTGGCTGGGGTAATGGCGAACGGCAAATTTATACAGCCACTAACCATCAGCTGAAAGATGGAAAGTTGATCATTACGGCCAGAAAAGAAGGAGATCGCTATACCTCAACCCGCATTAATACTAAAGAAAAGAAGGCCTTTCGGTATGGCCGCTTTGAGATGAGGGCAAAACTGCCGGTCGGTACCGGTGTCTGGCCCGCTTTTTGGATGCTGGGTAGCAATATTGATGAGGTAAAATGGCCGCTTTGTGGGGAGATTGATGTACTGGAATATGCGGGTAAAGAGCCTGGTGTTATTCATACTTCCCTGCATACGGAGGACAGTCACGGTCGAACGATTAACACCCGCGAAGTAGAATTTTACAATATTGAAGAGGGCTTCCATACCTATGCTGCCGAATGGACATCGGAAAGTATACAGTTCTTGATCGATGATCAGCTCGTCTATACTTTTGCGCCGGAAGAGAAGACCGAAGAGGTCTGGCCGTACGATCAGCCTTTTTATATTCTGCTGAATTTGGCTATCGGCGGCGGATTTGGTGGCCCTATTGTAGATGATAGAATTTTTCCGCAGGAATACATTATTGATTATGTGCGCGTCTATCAACGGTAAGCAAAACTGAACAAAGGAAACAAGCAAGACGTTTCCCTAACTTTCCTTTCCGTTCTCAAAAAACATGAAATGGTCGATGCCTTCATTGAAAATCCTATTTTACTGCTGTTTGTCGTGGCAGCCATCGGCTACTGGGTAGGTAGCATTAAGGTGCGTGGCAGTAGCCTCGGGGTAGCTTCGGTATTGTTCGTTGGATTGATCTTTGGTAGCCTCAGCCCTGACCTACGGATTCCTGATATCCTCACTTTTCTTGGCCTCACCATGTTTGTGTACACGGTCGGGTTGAGTAGTGGACCGAGCTTCTTTTCGCTATTCCGTCAGCGGGGCTCTCGTGATCTGGTTTTTGTCTTCATTATGCTTACATTTTCGGCAGCCATCACTATTGGGCTACATTTTTTGTTTGCCCTGGAGGCCAGCACCACGGCTGGATTATTTGCCGGAAGTACGACCAACACTCCGGCCCTGGCTGGTCTACTCGATCAGATTGGGAATACGAATTTATCGGCTGCCGCCAAAAAGGAGATGAGTGAACTGGGGGTAATTGGCTATTCCCTTTCTTATCCGATGGGGGTACTGGCGCCCATGCTGGCGATTGCGCTCTTACAACGCTTCTGGCGCATTGATTATGGCGCTGAAGAAAAGGCCCTGCGCAAGGATTATCCGGTACGACAGGATATTGCCAGCTACTCGGTCGAGATACAGAAGCCCGAAATTACCGGTGTGGCGTTGCGTGATTTGAAAGCCGAGCACGATTGGTCGGTTCTTTTTGGCCGCATCGAACGCAACGGAACGGTGGAGTTAGCGAACTGGGACACCCGCTTTCAAATTGGTGACCGCATTGCCATGGTTGGCGACCGAACCGAAGTAGAGGAAGTGGCCCACCAATTGGGGGAGATCTTACCGTCCCGCTTATCGGATAAACAGTCGGATTATATGGCGCGCCGCTTTTTTGTTTCCAACTCCAGTGTGGCCGGACAAAAGCTTACCGCGCTCAACCTGAGCGAGCGCTTTTCGGCCATCATTACCCGCGTTACCCGTGGCGATATTGAATTACTGGCGCATTCTGACACTGTGCTGGAGCTGGGCGACCGGGTGCGGGTGGTTTCCCGCCGTAAAGATGTGACCGGTATTGCCCGTTTGTTGGGTGACTCCTACGATCAACTGAGCAAGATTGACCTGCTGTCTTTTGGCCTTGG
>Ga0102940_1000171_pt1 | contig 44840 bp, 32 predicted proteins | sample SalPonR2_C_D1_MG_FD_78215 | JGI IMG/M metagenome (GOLD analysis project Ga0102940, IMG submission 78215) | Salt pond soil microbial communities from South San Francisco under conditions of wetland restoration - Salt Pond MetaG R2_C_D1_MG | ecosystem: Environmental > Aquatic > Marine > Intertidal... | reverse complement strand
TCTAGATTCGCCTACGCTTCCTAATTCTTACCCATTCTAGCAAAACCACAAAAGCCCACCTAGATCACTCCAAGTAGGCTTTCGTTTCTTTACTCCGTATTTTTTAATTCAGTTATTGCAGTAATGTGTCGGCGTCCATACGGATAAATTAGGCGTAGCCGTACGCCTAACATCTCGTTTTTGATTTTGGCTGACAAACTACGCTCAGCTGGGGCCGTACACCTAAGCTGTTGTTCTATTCTCTGTTAATTGGAATATTGAAAAATGAACTTCTTCTATGTTTTCTGTAAAGCATTAAATTTTCATAGTTTGGGTCACTACTATCAATTTTAAATACTTCAGTTCTCTCTCCGTTATTCCCAAACTTACTACTTTGAACTTTGATGCCGAATTCATAAAGAGATTCTTCGGTCAACTCTCCATATTCATTCCATTCCCAAAATACACCATGTACATAATTATTCTCCATATGCTTTTCAGATCGAAGTATTCCTGATGGGTACCATTCTCTTGAAATCCCTGTTTCTAGGCCATTGATCATCATTACTTCATCCCATCCTCCATTAATTTTTTTTTCAAATACGATTCCTGAAAAAGGGGTGCCATTAAACAAGTTTAGCCCATTTTTATATTCTAATTCATCAAACAATATCATAGCTTAATTTTTAATTAACAACATTAACTCCCCTTGTTAACTCGGCACAATCAGCACATCTTGGAGGCACACCTGTTACTTTAGAAGTACCTCTTAATGACCTATTATGCAAGAAAAATTGATTCAATTGACTTTCTAGAACGTTACCTCTTTTCTGTAAAGCTTGATTTAAAGCGCTAATCGCCGAATGGCTTCCCGGAATTTCATTTAAGTACTCAGGTCTATTACCTAAACCTCCTGTTCTTTTCACCAATGAATTTAATCTCTTTTGCAAAATTGGGTGTAAACTAGAAATTGCTTCATTTGAATTTAGACCAAAAAATATTTCTCCAGTCTTCGAATCCAAAACTCCTGATAAAACTGGCCCCCTTTCCTTGTTGGATAAAGTTTCAACTAGGCTTTTAGCCTTTTTAGTAGTTTCCCTTGCTAATGATTTTCCAGCCGTTTTAATGCCAGCTTTTCCTAATTTAATGCCAGGGATAAATATAGCAGCCCCTTCAATAATAAAGTCTCCACTAGAAGAGTTGGGATTTATCAAAGATCCACCAGGAATGAATGCAGTCTGAACATCTAATACATTACTGGCGCCTTCACCGATACCATTCAACGCCAGCAAGCTAGATTTCTAATTAAGACCGAATTCAACTTCCAGCACAAAAGTTATTAAAAAAGCCGCTTTTTATGCAGACAATACAATCATGCACAACTTCCTCATCTTTTTTGTGCAGGTAACTGGCATACACACAAAAATGAATGTATTTTTGTATGCATAAATACTCTCCATGCCAAAAAAACACTACCAAGTATCACCACTACCCGGACAGACCGACTTTTACAATAAAAAAGTTTTCAATCAACTGGTAAAGGCCTCCAGGGCTTTAGCAGAACTAAAGGGGGAAGCTAAAACCATTCCCAATGAGCACATATTACTTAGCACACTGGGTCTGCAAGAAGCAAAAGACAGCTCCGCCGTAGAAAATATCATAACAACCAATGATGAATTATTCAGAGCAGAAATGGATACCACCTATTCAAATCCGGCTACTAAAGAAGTACAGAATTATGTAGAGGCCCTACTTACCGGATATGAGGAAGTAAAAAAACATGGGCTTTTGACCAATCGAACGATTCTCACCATACAAAAGGCCTTAGAAAAAAATAATGCCGGATTCAGGAAATTACCTGGTACCAACTTGAAAGATCAGACCGGACAGATTATTTACGAACCGCCACAAGATCCTCAGCGCATCATTGAGCTGATGTCTAATCTTGAAGCCTACATTAACGGCTCACTGGAGGAAGACGTAGACCCGCTCATCAAAATGGCTATCATCCACTTCCAATTTGAAAGCATTCATCCTTTCTACGATGGTAATGGCCGGACGGGACGTATCATCAATATTCTTTACCTCGTAAAAGAAGGGCTCTTAGATATCCCTGTTTTGTACTTAAGCCAGTACATCATACAAACCAAAAGTGAATATTATCGACTCTTACAGGCAGTACGGGAGGAAGATCTCTGGGAAGAATGGATCTTATATATCCTTAAAGGTGTTGAACTGACTGCTTACCGAACCGTAAGCCTCATCAAAGAAATCCGGCAATTGATGCAGTATTATAAAAAAGAAATCCGGACGAACACCAATTTTTACCGAAAAGAGTTACTAGAAAATCTCTTCCAACATCCTTATACCAAAATTGCCTTTATCGAAAAAGTCCTGGATGTACATCGAAACACGGCAGCCAGTTATCTCAACCAGTTAGTTGAGTTAGAACTTTTGGATAAGATTAGACTTGGAAAGAGTAACTACTATGTCAACCGTGCCTTGTTTAATTTGCTTAAGCAAGGCTTCGACGCTTCTTAAATAAATACATACACATTTTTTTCGTGCAAAAATTCGTGCAACTTTTAAATTAAAACCATAAACTACTGTAAACCAAAACAATAAAAAATGTAATTCAAGTCCTAGTGGGACCACGAACTAGTGAAGGCAGTGATTTTCATGATCACTGCCTTTCAGTTTTTACAGCCTATTTTATTTATTCATGCCCTGAATATCTCTTCATACTGCTCTTCAATCTGAGCAATTTCTTCTGAGGTCAAAGCACTAAATTCTTTCCTTTGGGCACGTTTGGACAATTTTCCTTTTCCTTGCTCCAGGAATCTGGCCAGTAATGCGACCATTTGGTCGGGCATTTCAAATTCTTCATTAATGTATTGCGTAAACTCGTCGTAGTTTCTTAAGTAGTTGACCTCCTCCGGAATAATATTGACCAATGTATCTTCTACACAATAGTATAAAAACTCAGCCTGCTCGGTAGCATCAAAATATCGATAATAATCGATCGTATTATTCAATACCTTCACATTGTTGTTGGCTGTTGCCCGCCAATCGATATAATCCAACAAAGGATGAGAATAGGCTTCTAAAACCTTTCTGTATTCGTGTATTTTATCCAAAATCGAAGCGGAAATAGGAAAAGTGATGCCCTGAGGCGTAAAGCCTTTACTGGCTAAAATATGATGAATCAGGTAGCGATGAATACGACCATTACCATCCTCGAGGGGATGAATAAATACAAAGCCAAAAGCAATTTTTGCGGCAGCAATTACAGGATCTATTTCGTCCTTTTGGAGCAATTGATTAGTTGCTAATAAGCCTTCCATTAATTGCTCAAGGTCTTGCCACCTGGCCGATATATGATCAGAAAAAGGAGCCCCGGTATTCCTGTCGTGTTCTCCAACGAAACCGCCCTGCTTCCGGAATCCCATTTGTACAAATCGGGTATTTTCAATGACGATCTGTTGTAAACGGAGTAGCTCGCGAATGGTCAATTCGTTTAGGCCTGCCTGTCCAATGGCCTGCCCCCATCGGGCAGCACGCTTGCTTTTAGGATTTTCTCCCTGAATCGTCAATGCCGAGGATTTGGGCTTTCTTATTAGATATCTTTTGTATTCAACTTTGCTTCTGTTACAAAGCCCAAAGGAAATAACTCCTCTCCGATATACTATTGATGTTTAGTACACCGTAACCTAAGTAAGTTGATATTTCTACTTTTGACGAAAGTCATCCCACTCTAATGACAAAGGTTATCCCCCTCCGGCGTGGCAGTATCTATCTTTGATGTATAATCAAAACACAATAGAAAAATGCAGTATTTCAATATTTCACTAGTCACCGTGATGCTTCGCTTTTACCTTATGATGGGATTCGTTATTGTAGGCGTATTCACGGGTATGCATTTGCTGACCATTTTGGCTTTGCCGACATTCTTGTCCATCATGTTAGGCATTACTTTCAAAAAAGAAAAGAAAAAAGCGACAACGGCATCCATCCCGCGACAAAACAAACAAAAAAACGCAGCATAATCATCATAGCAAAGTCTATGATGCCAACCAAATAAGTTACAGGATAGGTACTTACCCTTTCTCAACAAGTTTAGAGTATGTTTGAAAATCTTGCGAACTGATTTTCTGCATTTTATACCTATCCCCTTCTCCTTTTTAGTGCAATTCTTGTACACTTTGAAAACATATTAGTGTAAGGCATTCTTATCGTGCTTTTCAATAAAAGCCCTTTTTTGTGCATGTGATTAGTACGTGCACAAAAATAGGCGTATTTTTGTTTGAACAAATCCTGCTACTAAAGAAGTACAAAATTATGTAGAGGCACTTCTTACAGGATACCAGGAAGTTAAACAACATAACCTTTTGACTAATCGTACGATCCTGGTCATCCAAAAAGCATTAGAAAAAAATAATGCGGGATTTAGAAGGTTACCAGGTACCAGCCTTAAAAATCAGACTGGAGAGATCGTTTACGAACCACCTCAAGATCCTCAGCAAATCATTGACCTGATGTCCAATCTATAAATCTATATTAATGATTCGCTAGAGGAAGATTTAGACCCGCTAATCAAGATGGCTATCATCCACTTTCAATTTGAAAGTATTCATCCTCTTTACGATGCAATGGAAGAACGGGGTACTTATCAAAGAAATTCGATAATTAATGCAATACTATAAAGATGTAATTAGGACACAAACCAATTTTTACCGAAAGGAACTACTACGTAAATCGAGCTTTAATCAACTTACTGAAACAATACTTCGATGCCCAGTAGAGATGCCTAATTCCCCGTATCCTCTCTTTGATTTTCTGTGCAAACTATGAGACCGAATAATTTGTTGCAAGGATAAAGCATAAAAGTCTAAAACATGGCACATACTATCAAAATACTCAAGATCGAAAAGTTAACGCACGATGTAAAGCGATTCACTACCGAAAAACCGGAAGGATATTCTTTTACTCCCGGACAGGCGACTGAAGTGGCTATCAATAAAGAAGACTACCGGGATAAAAAGCGACCCTTTACCTTTACCTCACTTCCGGAGGATGATCATTTGGAGTTTACCATTAAATCCTACCACGATCACGATGGGGTGACCAAGAAGATCGATTCTCTGGAGGAAGGAAAGGAGTTCATTATCGACGACGCCTGGGGAGCCATTGAATATAAAGGAAAAGGAACCTTCATTGCCGGAGGTGCCGGAGTCACGCCCTTTATTGCCATTCTTCGCGATCTGAGGGCCAAAGATGAGTTGGACGGCAACCGACTGTTATTTTCCAACAAAGAGATAAAAGATGTGATCATGCAGGCGGAATTCGAACAGATGCTGGGTGAGGACTTTATTTCAACCTTGACCAGAGATCGTAGCAAAGGCCATAAACACGGACGGATCAACCAGGGCTTTCTAAAGGATTACGTCAGGAGCTTTTCTGAACACTTTTACGTATGCGGACCGGATCAAATGGTGAAGGATATCAATGAACAACTCCAGGACCTGGGTGCCGATAGCGACTCTTTGGTGTTTGAAAAATGAGAAAGCTAACATTGGTGACCAATATCTGACTGAGATCTAAGTTTGTGGGCGTGCTGGTTTGGATATGATTGAACTTATCAACAGTACTAAAATAATGAAGTTGTTTAAAGTTTCCTCGCTGGGCTATCAAAAACGCCTTTTAAGGCTACTTTTTTTCTCGTAGCCATCCGCCTCAGGCGGACGAAGGGAAAAAGAGCTGCCGTATTGGCTTTCAATGTGTAGCCAAGGGATCAGTGAGGAGTTTTTAAACAACTTCTCTCTTAGGAAAGAGTAGATTTGTAATACGCGACACGAATTAAGTACCGAATATTCGTTATTTTGGCTCGAGGGAAGATGCCTTACTAAAAGCGAATATCTCAGGAATGCCCGAAGCAGTATGGTCTAATTACAGTTCATAGAAAATAAAGACTTTCGTGCTCTTCGAAAGAAAAAGCAGCAGCAAAATATGAAATTAATTTACGTGAAACCCATAACCTCTATTTTGCTAGGTTTATTCTTATCTGCCAATTATGGCCTTACTCAATCTCTGGAGGAACTGCCCTTAGACTCTCTCTTACAGTGGGTAAGCGATAATGCCTACGGTGTTTATACGAATAACAATGCTCCGGAAGTCCATCATTATGCGTGTCTCTCTTTAAGGAGAGCAAAGAAAAACAATACCATTCCGGAAATTGTAGAAGCCTGCCAAAATCTCGCACTTGTGCATTATGTCATAGAAGATGAAGAGTTGCCTGATTCTACTCTTTTTTACGATCAAATGGCACTAGACTATCTACTAAAAACGGACGACCAAAAGGCCATTGCTAGTGCCTACACTTATGTTGGTAATGATTACGCTAGTTTAGGAGATTATGAAAGCGCACAATCTAACCTATTAAAAGGATTAGAAATTTATGATCGTATAGCGGATTTAAAAGGCGTAGCAAGAGCTTACAAAAATCTATCTTTTCTTTACAGAGAAAGTAAAGATTACAACCGGGCAATAGAATATGGAGAAAAAGGTATTGAAATAGCAAAAACTTTAGGCATTCCCGACTCCGTGGACCTGGGAATCAGTTGGTTTTATTTAGTTGATGCTTATGTAGCCTTAGAACAATCAGACAAAGCTTTAAAAGCAGCGAATAATTCTATCCAATTAATTGAGCCTTACGCAGCTACAAACCCCTTTGCATTAGTCAGAGCTTATAGCTATCGTTCAACCGTTTATAAAGATAAGAACAAATATGACTTAGCATTAAAAGATGCTTTTTATGCCTGGGAATTTGCGAAATCAAACGTATCAGATGAAAGTACGGTAGGCGGCTTTCAACAAGAGATTGCCACAATCCTACGACTCCAGGAAAAATGTGAAGAAGCTATACCTTATTTTGAAGGTTTTTTTGAAACAATGATTGAAAGAGATGCTTCCAATAGTTTGAGTCTTTCCTCAATCCATTTGGGTTTAGCAGATTGTTACGAACAAACCGGTGACTATCCAAAAGCACTGAAACATCAAAAAATTGCGGCCCAACTACGGGATACCTTAAACGAAGAACGCTATAAAAGTTTAGAATCTGAATTGATTCAAAAATATGAAAGTGAGCAAAAAGATGAACAAATTTCCTTGCAAACAGCTACCATTCAGCAGCAAAAACAGATTCAATACCTGAGCTTTGGCATTGGAGGTTTACTGACCATATTATTAGCTGGCCTTTTTCTAACATACCGCAATAATCGCCAAAAGAGCCGCCAACTCGACGAACGAAACGCTCAGAATGAACTCCTCCTCAAAGAAATCCATCACCGAGTAAAAAACAACCTGCAAACGATATCGAGTCTACTCAGCCTGCAATCGGAAAGCATCAGCAACAAGAGTGCTTTTGATGCCATACAAGAAAGCAAGAACCGCGTTAGCTCCATGGCATTACTGCACCAAAAATTGTACCAGGGAGAAAACCTCGCAGCAATTGAAATGCGCGATTATTTTGAAACGATTGGGGAAACGATCGTCGACAGTTTCGGAGAAAAAGCGGAAAATGTTTCTCTGAAAATAGATATGTCAGAGCTGGAGTTGGATGTAGACACCGCCGTTCCCATTGGTCTCATTACCAATGAACTGATCACCAACTCTTTAAAATATGCCTTTCCCAATAAACAAAAAGGCCAAATATCAATTACCTTAACAAGCGAAGAAAATGGCTTGCTAAAATTGAATATTGCAGACAATGGTCAAGCCACTCAGGAGGAATCTTCCAGCAAAAAAGACAAAGGGTTTGGCACCTTATTGATTCAATTGTTAACTACTCAATTGGGAGGCAAATTGGAGACCTCAACTGCAGCAGGCACCTCAACGATCATTCAGTTCCCATTGCAGCAGAAATCGGTCGCCTAGAAATGAAAAAAATATGGCAAAAGATATACTACCAAAGATTTTAATGGTGGAGGATGATATGATCATCGCAGCAGACATTTCTATGCAGCTGACCAAACTCGGATATGAAGTCATTGGGATCAATACCCGCGGCGAAGATGCCCTACAGACCATTGAAAACAATCGTCCGGACATCATCCTGATGGATATTGTCCTAACTGGGGAAATGAATGGGATAGAGGCTGCTAAAGTCATCCTGGAGAAGTTTCAAGTCCCCGTCATTTTTCTGACCTCCAACGCTGATGATGTCTCTTTCCAGCAGGCGCTTGCCGCAAAACCCTACGCATTCATTGCCAAACCCTTCCAAAAATCTCACTTGGAACGCACCATCAAGTTAGCGCTGCAGCGTATCGCAGTGGAACAGGAATCTGCTCCTGTACTTGAAGCTAGCGATCATGTATCCGCTATGGAGGATCGGCTTTTCATCCGATCTAAAGAGCAAATGGTCAAAGTTTTACTAAAAGAAATCTTATACGTGGAAGCAGATCGAAATTACTGCAAGGTGTTTACGGAGACCGAGAGCTACCTGTTGTCTGTACCGCTTCGAAATATTGAAGCTCAGCTGCCGGCTGATCAATTTATCCGGGTTCACAGGTCCTTTGTCGTCAACCTCCAAAAGATTGATGCGATCAGCGAATACCACGAATACCTGACCGTCCATTCCAGGCAAATCCCTATTGCCCGGCGGGCCAAGAAGGAAGTGGTAAAGCGGTTGAGATTGGTGTAGTCTAGCTCAAAAAAAGATATTTTGAAGCCTATTAGCTTTCAACTCGATTAGGACCATGCGGAGGGTAAGCATCGGTTTATTTTGCGTTTAAGTATTACGGGCGATTGGGGCACCATGTAAAAATGGGGTGCCGCTCCTTGGCGACACCCCATTTCTCAAATGAGCACTTCCCGCTTAATTAGTCTTTGAAATAACGTAGATCCGGAATGGGGAGGTATTATTCTGATCACTGTACATCACCTCTTTATTATTGGTATCGAGGTTGATCTTTACGCCCTGCCGATCTTTGTCAGATAAATAGATAACGCCCTGGTCACTTCTGATTTCACTGAACCGGAATTTTGTATTTCCATTTGTATCTGTTTCTACCCAGCCATTGCCGTTTTTCTTGAAGTAGCCTACTACGTTGCCTCCGTTGTCACAAACTTCTACCTGTGAGGTGCTTGTCTTTTCGACTACGGGCTGGGGTGCAGGAGAAGGATTTGGAACAGGATTGTCATTGGTAACTACCTTTTTTACTTCATCACAGGTATAACAAATCGGTTTGCCTTTGTCCTTGATTATAAACTCTGGAATTTGATCAAGTTCATCCTTTGAAAAAGTAAGGAACTGATGATCAACCTCAATATGCGAGTCCTTTGAAAAGGGTAAGTTATTCTTCAATATATCTGCGCTTCCTGCTACGGTTACCTTAGTTCTTTTTACTATTAAATATCCAACGTATCCTGGGTAAACCTCCATTAGTGGGAACTCTTCATTTCTTTCTCTGATTTGCTCTATTTCCTGATTCACACGTCTAGTAGTTTCATTGTAAACTTCTAGTCCATAAGCCACATCCATGGATACGGATGCCCCGACCGGTGACTCATATGATGTGCTAATATCGATATTAAGCGAGTTCTTGATACTATTGGTTTCTGTATCTTCCTCCGCAGAAGTCTCTCTTTCTATTGTTGTTAAAGTGGTCTTACTCGTCTTGGGTTCACTGCCAGGTGCAGCTTGTAAATTTGCTATATATTCAATTTTGTCTGGCAAGGGTGTTCTTACTACCTGACAGCAAGTTACATTTTTCGATGCATCAAATAAGCCATCGGCTCTAAACAAACTTGTCCACTCTCCTTTTATTAATCCCTTTCCACGAAAAGCTGTAAACGTAGAGATATTTCCAGTGGTTTTATCTGTAACGGTAACTTTTGTTACTTGCCAGTGATCACTAGCACTGGCTTTTAATGCTATATCCGTAATACTCCCTAAAGGTTTATCACTTCGATAAGTAAATTTGTTGGTTGCCCGGTGCCTAAAATCATCGCCAGGCCCATTTAATTCAAAGGGTTCTCCGGCAACTCCTTGTGTCCCTACCAATAAGATATAGACTGATTTATCTGTTCCATTGGTACCAGTGGTGGTTGCTACTTCGTATACAAATTGTGCAGAAGCCAGGTTGGGTAGAATAAGGCATAGCAACAAAAAGACAAAAAAAGAAGGTGTCTTCCAATGAGAGGGCTGGCTAAACGCCGTTGTGAAAACTTTCATAGTACTTGTATTATTTTTTTTAAATATTTTATGAACAATACAAATCTACAGGCTACCAGAATCAGATTCAGCGGTACTGTCTGAGTGGTGATCATCAGTTTCCGAACGGTCAGGTTTCGAAGTTGAGCGGAAAAGTGAGTAAAAACAAGCCCTATACCTTTCGGACAATGAAACTTACCGCCCGAACAGTTGCGTTTACACTCCTTGCGATTCTGCCTACCTTCCTTTCTTTAAGGGATAAAGCGCACAAATAGCCATGACCATATATCTACCTCCAAAAATACTGATTCTTGAAAGTCGGATGATCGTAGCCGCGGATGTATCCCTGCAGCTTTCCAAATTGGGATATGAGGTGATAGGTATTCATATCAAGGCAGAAGGAGCTCTCAAAACCATTCAGCTCAATCGGCCGGATATCATTTTGATGAACATCGATACCAGAAGTTCGACAGGAAGGCTGAATACAGCACGGGGCATTACAGAGACCTTAAGTATCCCCATAGTATTTCTAAGCGCCCACACGGATAGAGTGTTCCTGCAACAGCTTATTCATTTGAATCCTTACGCTCTGATCACTAAACCCTTTGATGTAAAGGACCTGCAAAGAGGCCTGAAAATGACACTCGGGCGAATGGTGGCGGAAGGGCTATGGCCTGTATCTCTGTAGCTGTATCAGGTCTAGGATAGGGCATTGCACCGCTTAGCTTTCTTGGAAAACCACTCGGACAGTCATCAGAGCCATTCGGACGGTAGTGCCAGACACCGCTGTATGATGCGCTAAATTTGAATCAAGCTTTACGGCTTATAACTAATTATTAGGAACACGTCTAATTATTCAGCAATAACCATGAGAACCCTATTCTTAACCACCGGCTTCTTCCTGCTTTTTGCGTTTTCCCTAAATGCTCAGCTCACCGACTCTGTAAGAAATTCAGTGGATACCTTCCTAAATAAGCTGGAGCAGTCTGTATCAGCGTACGAGCAAAACGTGGACATTGCCGCTTCCACCAGTACAATCACCGCCAAAGATATTCAAAACCGAGGTTACGATAACCTGGACGAGTTGATCAACTCCGTACAGGGCATGTACCTTACCCACGACTGGACAAACACGCAGTATGGCGTAAGAGGGGCCAATCCGGGAGAGTCGAACAGCCGGCGCGTGTTGATTCTGATCGACAACATTCCACTGAACGACCCCATAACGGGCCGTGCCCCCTCTGGTTATGAGTTGCGGGGCATGCCTATGGAGAATATTGAAAGCGTGACGGTCATCCGGTCCCCGGTGGGTGTCTTATACGGCAACAATTCGATGCTTGGTGTTATCAAAATTAAGACCAAAACAGCCAGAAAGGGACTTGGTCTATTCGCCGACGTAGGTAGCTTTGGAAAATACGATGCGGGCTTATCCCTGGGGCAAAAGTGGCGCAATACCTCTTTTGCGCTTTCCACCCGGGTGGGCTCCGTTGCGGGGCAGGACATTTATATTCCCGGATATGGTGATACGATTCCCGCGGGCGACCAAATGGACTATGCAGCCCTGCAGTTTAAACTGAATCACCGGAATTTTTCGATCAAGGCTGGCTACCACCAAAGAACAGGAGCTATTGCCTACGCAGAAGATCCTGTGGATGCCCCTGATTTGATTTCGGTTGCCTCTTTTGAAGAAGGAGCTTTCACAGAGCAAACCCTGTATGCCGACATTAGCTACGAAGGAGACATCAAGGAAAACCAGTCCGTCTATGCGCGACTGTTTTTGAACTACGACCGTGATGAGCAGCAGCTCGATTACGTTTGGAACGTAGATGAGATTACAGAAAGAAACAAGGTACTGGAAAGTACATGGGCAGGCGCAGAATACCAACACCTATTCAAGTTTCAGCCGGATCACCAACTCTTACTGGGGACAGAATTTTGGTATATTCCTACTGCGAATTATAGGGCTACCGTTTTGAATGAACCGGATGCCAATCTCGATTTCAGTTACTGGACACTCGGTTTTTTTGCCCACGACAGCTATCAAATCAGCGAGAAGCTAGCCATAAACGGCGGCCTTCGGGCCGATATCAACTCCCGCACAGACCCGGTTTTCTCTCCGCAACTGGCCATGCTTTATGCTCCAACGGACAAGAGCACCGTACGGGCCGGATATAGCCGGGGCTACCGGCTTCCCAGCCTTTTGGAGGCTGATGTGGCACAAGAACTTCAACCCCTGCCCAACCCAGACTTAATCCCGGAGGCTTCCAACAGCCTGGAACTGGCTTGGAAACAACAAGTAGGTAGAGATTTAAATATAGACGTTGCGTTTTACTACCAGCGCCTCGACGATCTGATCCCCAGTGATCCCTTTGTACCGCAGTTTATAAATGCCGGCACGCTAGAGGCGATGGGGCTGGAAGCCGGGGTGTCGGTCGACTTACCGGAAGGTATTCAAACCTATTTGTATTACAATTTTCAATTTGATAATACGATGAGGGCGAATGCCCCTTCTCCGCTCTGCAAATTTGGCCTTACCGTTCCCTTCCTAAAGCACTTTACCCTTTTTGCAGAAGGGCAATACGAGGGTAGCCGGTTCACGCTCGACGGTAATTATACCTTGCCGTTTTTCCTTATGAATTCAAATTTGACGTTCAACCCAAGGACAGATCCCGCGAACAAAAAAAATAAATGGTTAGCCCCCTTAAGGCTTTCGTTCAGGGTGTATAATTTATTTGACCAATTCTATCTGCATCCTCCGAGGCGAGGATTCCTGCCCCGGTTCGTGGGGCAAAATGGCCGTATTTGGCAGGCGAAGTTCGCGCTGCAGTTTTAGAAGGTCTAACAAACATTGTGTGAGTAGTTTTTACCCAAGGTCAGTATAACTTACTTTTATGAAACAGCTTGTCATTTGTCTATTGTGTTGTTTTATCATTTCTGGCATTTTTGCCCAAAATGATCCGCCGGTAAAAGGATGGTCCGTAGGTACACAAAAGGGGTACGCTCAAATTGCAGGCGAAGTAAGCCCGGGCAGCGGGTTCGGTTTTGGTATATACGGAGATCGGGCATTCAACAATCTTCTGTCCGCGCGTTTGGTACTAGGGATGGGGGAGGCGCGTGGTCTGGATAGGACCGCCAGCACCAATTGGCTAAATCACCCCGTTTGGAATGGCACTGTGGATCCTGCAATTAACTACAACAATGCCAATTCAAACGCTATATACGCCAACTACAAAACAGGGTATATAGAAACCAACCTACAGGCCGTTTTTAGGTATACCCAACTCCCCTTTTTCAAGAACAACAGCCCCTTTGACGGATTCCTTATAGCTGGGATAGGAGCTATGCGTTACAGGACCAGTATTGATGCGGTTAGAAAGGATGGCCTGATTTACGATTTTACTTTTGTAGACATCACACCGGTTTCCACCAAAGCTGAAATCCTTGCCAATGTGAGTACCTTTGGAGATGGCAATTATGAAACCCAAAACCAGCGGAATGCTCAAATCACTCCATTGTATCAATTCGGGGCGGGCTTTAAATGGCGCGTAAGAAAGAACATCACCCTTTCCCTGACGCACCGGGTTTCCTTAGCAGGTACAGATGACCTGGACTCTTATCGGTGGAATCCAGACAACAGCGTAAACGGCGTAAATGACATCCACCACTTTTCAACGATTGGCGTGAATTATACTTTTTATAAAAAGAGAAAACAAAAAACGTCGGAGAGTCCACCCGTATTACCGAAACCGGAACTGGAACTAAACCCAGTACCAGAGCCTGTTTTGGAGCCCATACCAGAGCCAGAGTCCATTTTAGAACCAGAACCAGAACCTTCCGTGGACATTGTAGCGTTGACAACTGAGGAAGAGGAAGTGGTAAAAAGAGCATTCGAGAATACGGAATTTGAGACAGATAAGTCGGTTATCAGAGCCGTTTCGTTTAGTCCTCTAAATGAACTAGCAGCTCTTTTGTTGGAACACCCCAGCTGGAAACTCAGAATTACTGGGCACACGGACAATACCGGCACTGCTGAATGGAATATGGATTTGTCTAAAAGAAGGGCGGAGTCCGTTAGGGACTACCTGTCAAGTCGCGAAATTGATGCAGAACGGTTTATTGTCGCCTGGTACGGAGAAGAACAACCTATTGCCAACAACTCAACTGCTGAAGGACGACAGCGGAATCGGCGAGTAGCTTATGAGATCGTAGAAGAAAAATAACGGCTACAGCACTAGCCTGGTGAGATGATTGGTAACGGCTTGGGAGTCAAGACAAAGCTACTTTTTTGTCTCGTAGCCATCCGTCTCAGGCGGACGAAGGGAAAAAAGAGCTGCCGTATTAGCTTTCAATGTGTTGCCAAGGGCTCAGTGAGGAGTTTTTAAACAACTTCAATACCAAAAAACGATAAGGGCAATAAATAACACCTATTGAGGTAGCTGTATTCCTCATAGTGTTTCATAGCTGCTTCTACATAGCCCATTTTTGTAATGTTCCTTTCGAAAGCGTCCATCCGTAAATCTAAAGCGGGAAGGTCTATTTCATTGTGAACGGGTTCCCTGGTGAAGTTGAAGTGTTTGTACATCGCAAACTGCCCAGGAGATTCCAACATCCCTGACATTTTACCGCTATTTAGCGAAATTCGTACAGTGGACTTTCTGGTTCTGAAGGAGTCAAATAGGCTTAAGACCAATTGATCTTCATTTATTGATTCAGGTTTGATAAAATCTTATTTAAAGTACGCTCTAGTTGAATCAACTCTTCTTCGCTTATTCCTGCAAATGCTCTTTTTCGGTTACTCATGATGACCGGCGGTAATTTTTTCAACACTTCTTTTCCTTTTACAGAAATTTCAATCTTAAAACTCCTACGATCTTCCTCATTCACCCTTCTTTTAAGGTAATCTTTGTCGACCATATTGTTGATGATACGGGTCATAGATGCTTTGTCCTTAAATACTAAGTACTCTATTTGTTTTTGATTTAAGTCAGGATTACTGTCGAGGTATTGAAGCACTAATTTCTGGTCAATGGTAATATCGCTAACTACGCTACTGATATTTTTTTGAGAGAATTTCCTGTAGGTTTTTATAGTTTTCTCAATGGTAAAAAAAACGGTTTTTGCAGGAATATTCATTACTAATGTGGATTGTTTAAGGGCGTCAACTATATCAAAATTATTGCCGTGATTAATCCTAAGGAGATCATCAAATACTTCACTTCACCGTAATCCCCCCATCTATCGTCACAACCGCTCCAGTCATCCAGGCCGACTCAGGAGTAGAGAGAAACAGGCATAGGTTGGCGATATCTTCCGGTTTTCCTAATCGTTTTAATAAAGTGTTGGCCGCGGCATCCGCTACTGCCTGATCCGGATCCGGGAAAGCGGCGGCAGAGGACCAGATCAGGGGCGTATCGACCGGCCCCGGACAAATGACATTGACCCGGACCTTAGGGCTGTAGTCCAGGGCTAGCTGCCGACCAAAAGCGACCAGTCCAGCCTTGGAGCTACAGTAGGCGGGGTGATTTGGAAAGGATTTGGTCGCCGCGATCGAGGCATTCAGCACGATTGCCCCCCCGTTCTGCATGACCGGTAAAGCGTGGTGGGCCAGGTAGAATACCGCGTCCAGGTTGGTGCTTAGCGTTTGCCGCCAGGTCTGCGGGCTTATCTCCGTAACGGAGCCCAGTCCCAACATTCCTGCATGGCACAGAAAGCCATCCAGTCGGCCAAAGGATTCTAAAGCCATCTCCACTAATCGTTGATTAGTAGCCTCCTCGGCGATGTCCCCGTAATGTATGGTGACATTGGGGTTCGATGACTTCAAGGCTGCCAGCAATTTTTCTCCCCGCTCCCTGGAGCGTCCACTGAGTACCAATTGGGCGGACTGAGCCGAAAAAAGGCGAGCGGTCGCCTCCCCCATACCGCTGGTAGCTCCCGTGATGATGAACGTTTTGCCTTTTAATTTATTCGTTTTTTCCATTTTGAACTGTGTTTTTCCTTCCTGCATAATGAAGTTATTTAATCCTGCTCACCTGGCTACAAAATAGCATAAAAAGAGCCGAACGGAATACTTCCCGCTCGGCTCTATTATTTCACTTGTTTTTTAGGTATACCTAAAATATTAAGGATTCTGATCCGCTGGTCCTATGTTAGGGTTTGCATCAAGCTCCACCTGTGGAATCTTGAATACCCATCTTGTTTCAACCGAAGGTCTATCTACGATGTAGGCGTTCTGGTACAATACCTGAGAGGCACCTGACCCGCCATCCGCAGAGTGGTCGATACCCTCATCCCAACGGATTTTATCCTGGAATAAGAAACCTTCTCCCCACAGCTCTACACCACGCTGGAACTTGATATGCTCCATCATGCTTTCTTGCGTATCATAAATGGTTACATCGTATTCGCTGTCGCGCTCTTCACCCAGTGGTCTCAGCGCATCCTGTGCACCATCGATATCGTCCAACATCGTTCTGGCTTCGGCTTCAATCAGGTGCATCTCTGAAGCACGCATGTAGATGATATCATCTGGCTCGATACTTCCGGGTACTTGCTGACGTAACTTCACGTGCATATAAGGGTGCGCATTGTGAGCGGACGTCCATCCCCACCGTGCTTCCAGTTCCGCTCTTGCGGCATTGAACTCTGCTTCCGTGGTGTACAGTGGATTGGTATTATTATCCCAGCCACCTTCACCGTTGGCAGCAGACAAGTTAGTGTTCGGTGCATCAATCAGGAACATACTCTTACGATAATCTGTATCCGGAATCGCGTCGATCAATCTTCTATCCCCAATTTTTGGATTGTTCCGGTTCTGACTACCATTAAAGGTATTAGAAGCCAGGTAGAAGTAAGAACGGAAGAAAGTCGTCTCCGTGGTAATCACATTAGATCCCCACATTACTTCAGGTATTAAAGTTGAATTAAAACCTGCTTTCCAGTCTTCTTCACCCATAATGGAGTAATCCTGGCGCGCTCTGACCGCAGATTCTGCCGCTAATTGCCACTGGCCGGTGGCCAGGGCCATTCTGGCTCTCAGACCGTAAGCGACGTCAATATTCAAGTTAGCTTTATCGGCAGCAGTACCCGTTGGACGGGCAGCGCCCTGCTCAAAATTGCTAATCGCCGCTTCCAAATCTGAAGCGATTTGGTCATAAACTTCTTGCACTGTTGATCTGGGCGCACTGGTAAATGGTGATTCAGAGGCAAATAGTAAAGGTACCCCCGGATCCGTAGACGGATTACCAATCAGATACCCCTTAGCGTAGTGCTGTACCAATGACATGTAAGCGTAGGCCCGGTAGGCGTAAGCCTGTCCAATAATCGAACGTAATTCTGCACTCAAAGGCAGGTCACCTTCTTCCACTCGGTTGATAATGGAGTTGGCATTCGCAATGATGTTGTAACGGTGGTACCACAGGATTCTTACCGTCAGAGACGTCTGATCCGTATGATTATTCCACTGCGCCTCGTCGCGCCAGCCCAGGTTGTTGGCATTAGCAGAGTGAATTAGGCCACCCGCCAAACAATCGCCCATGGGAACCCACCAGTGTTCGTTCGCTCTGGCGGTGTTACCACCAGGTAATACAGTTTGTGATTGAGAATACATCGCCCGGTGCATCCCGTCGATGATCAGTGACATGTTGGCTTCGGTAGCCAGGGCATCGGCCGACGAAATCGCGTCGGTCGGACTCGTCTCCAGGAAATCCTCCGCACAGGCGGATACCATGAAGGCGATAAAAATCAATGATAAATATTTTATATTTCGTAACATAGTTGGTTATTTTAGAAGTTAGCATTTACACCGAATGATACAATACGAGCTGGGTTAAAGTCATTACCTCCGGGCGTACCCGCCACGTTGTACTGTGGGTCCAGTCCTGTTCTTCTACTGAGCAGTAAAAGGTTCTCACCGGTAACATTAACTCTTAAATTACTTACTCCTAGCTTATCAGTGATATTGTTATTAAAAGTGTATCCCAGGTTCACGTTCCGGAAAGACACAAAAGAAGCATCCGTCAGGAAACGAGTAGACTGCCCACGTACCAGGTTAACGTTACCATTTTCCATTCTGGGTACATCCGTGATATCACCGGGTTGACGCCAGGCATTTAAGATATCCGGGTGTAGAGAACGCCCGTAAACCCCACTGTGCATCTGTGAAGAGTAACCACCATCCAGGACATCGCCACCGATACCGAAGGTAACCAGTACATCTAGTGAGAAACCCTTATAGTAGAAGCTATTGTTTACCGATCCTAACAAGTCCGGAATTGAACTTGCTCCGGTGTAAGCTCTTTCGGTTTCTTGCCAGTCGTTAGTGGTTTCGTGAACCCCATTTTCGTCCAATACGGGAACGGTCTGTGTACCTTCTTCATTAAACTCATACATGTAGAACAATTGATCGCCATTCTCCGGATCAACACCGGCGGTATGTAGAATCCAGAAATCAAATCTGGAACGACCCTCGTCCCAACGCTTAGAACCATTGATGAATGGATCGGGTAAGCTAGTGATTACATTATTAAAGGTAGAGGCCGTAAGCCGTACATTCCATCTGAAATCTACATTGGTAATCAGGTTAGCAGTTAAACCCAACTCAAACCCTTCGTTGTACATGTCGCCGATGTTAGTCGGGAAAGAGTTCAAACCATTACTCGGTGCAATCGGCAGATCGTATAGCAGGTCAGAAGAGTTTCTGCGGTAGTATTCGAACGAACCGTCCAGGAAGTTATTAAACAAGGAGAATTCTACGGCCACGTCGAAGTTTTCGATGGTCTCCCACTGCAGGCCGGCATTACCAATTTCTGACCAGATAATCGCTGGACTACCAGCGTTAGAAGTCAAGCTATAACGGGGCTGAGACAGGAAGAAGTCTCCCAGGTTGTCGTTACCTACTTCACCGTAAGAAGCACGTAGTTTCAAGCGATCAATAAAGTCAATATTCTGGATAAAGGGTTCCTGATCTAATCTCCAGGAAGTACCTACGGAGTAGAAAGTACCCCAGCGCGATTGCTGGCTAAATACAGAAGAACCATCTCTACGAGCTGAAAGGCTTAAGTAATACTTTTGAGCAAAATTATAATTTACTCTGGCAAAATAGCCTTCAATTCTCTTCACGGTAGTTGCACCACCCAGGCTTACCGGCGTAGCGAAGTTATCAAATTCGAAAATTCCTTCCGCCGTTTGTTCGATGGCCAAAGCGCTATTACTGGTGAAGGTACGATCAAAGCTTTCATGCCCCAGTGTTACCTCCATGCTATGTGCACTAAAGTTTTTGGAATAAGTCAACAGCTGATTGAAGTTTTCTACCTGTCTTCTAAAACGCTGCTCAAAGTAGCGTCCGGTAGGTTGTGCATCACCAATGATGTTGTTCTCATATTCCTTAGTCAAACCTTCTTGTAGGTCACGACCATAGTTCAGGCGTAGATTCAGTCCTTCCAGAATCTGAAAATCAGCAAAGAAACGGAAACCGTACAGGTTATTTCTTTGGCGCTCATCATTCAGGAACAATTCCTGTAAGGCATGACGCCCCTGGTTAACCGGTCTGGAGCCAATACCAAACTCAGGGAAGCCTTCCCCTGAATCAAAAACAGGATTACCGCCCGCATCTCGTACCAGATTACCCTGACGGTCGTTTACGTATACCGGATAAATGGATCCAATACCTTGTGCAAATCCAAAGGGGTTCACAATACTCCCCGTACCCGCTGAGCTAGGGCCCTGCTGATTGGAGATCGTCACGTTGCTACTACCACCCATGGTGATCCAATCGTTAACAGTGAAGTCTGCATTCAGACGAGTCGTCAAACGATCAAATTCGGAAGTTTTCACATAGCCACCCTCATCCAGGTAAGAAGTAGAAAAGAACACCCGGTGATTGTCGCCACCACTGGCTACGTTGACGTTGTAGTTCGTACGCGTATTGGTTTGCTCCATTTCGTCAAACCAGTCCAGGCTTTGGTAAATCACTTCTGCGTTTGGGTTCAAACGTCCATCCGTACCTACGATTTGATCATTGGCCACATTGAATGGATTATATCCCAGGTTATTGAAAATATTTGCGGAAGCAAAGGCAGGATCTCCATTAGCAGCACTCGAATTTTTCAAGGCCTCCCACATGGTTTCGTAATACTGACCTGGCGTTAATTTATCATAAAAAGGAACACCTCGTGATACGATACCGTGCTGGACAGAAGCAGAAACCTGTGTTTCCCCTTTTGTTCCTTTCTTAGTAGTAATCAGTACCACACCGTTCGCTGCACGAGATCCATACAGAGAAGTAGAAGAAGCATCCTTCAATACAGTGATTGATTCGATATCTTCCTGGTTGATACTGGTCAGTGCACCTTCGAATTGGATACCATCTACGATGAATAAAGGCTGAGTAGAACCGTTCAGCGTACCCACCCCGCGGATAATGATCCCCGGAGAAGAACCCGGCTGTCCGGAAGGTGACGTAAACTGTACCCCGGTCGCGTTACCTTCAATAGCCGCAATCGGTGAAGTAACTTGTCGAAGCTCTAACTCTTTGGATCCAACCACATCGGCTGATCCAGAGAAAGCTTCTTTTTTAGTTACCCCGTAAGCCGTAACGATTAATTCCTCCAGTACCAAACTGGATAATTCAACGTTTAATACACTTTGATTCTCCAAGGTGACTTCCTTGGTATTCATTCCTGTGTAGGAAAAAATCAAGACGTCTCCGGTATTCGCCTGTACGGAATAATTCCCATCCAGATCAGTAACAGTACCCGTCGAGGTACCCTTAATGAGGATACTAGCTCCAATGAGGGTTTCCCCCTCCTCATCGGTCACCACCCCAGTAACGGTTCTTTGTGCCATAGTTAGACCTACGACAAAAAACATTAACCCTAAAACTAGTGAGAGTTTTTTCATGTTTTGAATTTAATTAAAAATTAATTATAATATAAAGTGTAAAATGTGATAAAATCGATAACAATCACCCCTTAATAAAAGGGCTTATCCAAAACAACTATCCAGCTTTCTAGATTTATTAAAGAAAATCCAGCGCAAAGGATAACATACTAGACAACAGAGACAATACTCTGCTATTCAGAAAGCCTTTTGAGGTTTGATGAATTATTCCGAAGTGTGTTGGTGTGTATTTGTATTAGTCTTTGTGTTATTGCTGGGTTGGTGTAAAATAGTACTTTGATGAGTCTTTAGGCCATTATTAAAATAAGCTGGCATCGTTTTACCATTGTACGACTCAATTCTTTTATTGACTCGCTGGCAGGTAATTGTCGGGAAATGCAAATGAACATCGCTTTCAACCCTACGTTTGATACATCAACAAAGATATGAAATTTCACTAAAACAACAAATTATCAAATCTAAATTTCACAGAGGTCTGTTTAAATAATATTTAAGCCAAAAAAAAATTCAAATTAAATCATTTATCACCATAAAGATTATTTTATTGGCAATAAACAAAATTTGGGATTCGTCTTGTCTTAGATTCATTTCATCGACAAATAAACTCATTTTGCAACTAATTACTTGTCCACCCCAAAAAGTACGGACTTTTAATTTATAGTTTTTATCCTTTAATTATTTTTAAAGTTTATTTTTTAGGTAGCGACTTTAATCGTTCGTAAAGGCACCAACAAGCAAAAACCGGCCTTATTCAATTGGGTATTTTATTACCGGGCAGATGTATCCGTTTAATCGAGGAGTAGAGAAAGCACTAAATCACCCTTTCAAACGATCCTTTATCCCTCCAATGCGTATTAACTAGGCAAGTGGGTTTCCTACCCGCAAAAACTTAAAAAATCATGGATTATTTACCTATAGAAAACTATGGCCTCATTGGCAATATGCGGACCGTAGCCCTAGTCGGCACCAACGGTTCGATCGATTGGTTCTGTTATCCCTACCTAGACTCTCCCAGTGTCTTTGGGGCATTGCTAGATCACCAGAAAGGAGGCTTTTTTCGGATCCATCCGATCGATACCGACTACAAACACAAACAATTCTATTGGCCCGACACCAACGTTTTGGTCACCCGATTCCTAACCGACGAAGGGGTCTGTGAACTAATCGATTATATGCCGGTAGGTCCCTCCGAGATCGGTGCGGGCGAAAACCGCCTGGTGCGCAGCATCCACGTCGTTCGGGGGAAAATGAAACTTCGCATGGAGTGTGCACCAGCCTTCGATTACGCACGCCAATCTCACCAAACCACCATTAATGAATACGGAGCAGGCTTTCACAGCTCCGACCTAAGTTTAGGACTGGCCACCGGTGTGCCGCTAGAAAAACGAGACGGCGGGGTCATTGCCGATATGGAGCTGGAAGCAGGCGAGACGAATAATTTTGTTGTCAAGAAAATACCCTCCGGTGAAGAATGCGATGGCTGCTTTTCCAATGAGGCGGCCGACACGGGCTTTAAAGCAACCGTTCAGTTTTGGCGGGACTGGCTCAAACAATCCACCTATACCGGTCGCTGGCGGGAAGTTGTACATCGGTCGGCGCTTACGCTAAAACTCCTCACCTTTGAACCCACCGGAGCCATTGTAGCGGCACCAACCTGTTCTTTGCCGGAAAGCATCAAGGGCGAACGTAACTGGGATTACCGCTACACCTGGATTCGCGACGCTTCTTTCACTATTTATGGCTTTATGCGCATTGGCTTCAATCAGGAGGCAGAGAACTTTATGCAATGGATCGAGGCCCGCTGTCAGGAACTCCGTCCCGACGGGTCTCTACAAGTCATGTATGGTATCGACGGGCGACACGACTTAAAAGAAGAGCACCTCGACCACCTGGAAGGATACCGAAGCTCCAGCCCCGTGCGTATCGGAAACGGCGCTTACGACCAATTGCAGCTCGATATCTACGGAGAGTTGATGGACTCCGTTTATCTCTACAATAAATATGGAGATCCGATTTCTTACGACTTCTGGAATAACCTTCGCAAACTCGTCAACTGGATTGCCGACAACTGGGATCAAGCCGACGAAGGCATTTGGGAGGTAAGAGGTGGCCGACGTCATTTCGTATACTCCAAATTAATGAGCTGGGTCGCGCTTGATCGAGCACTGCGCCTGGCAGATAAACGATCCTTTCCCGCCGATCGCTCTAAATGGCTCAAAGTCCGCGATGAAATCTACGAGGACATTATGGAGAAAGGGTGGAATGACGAGATAGAGGCTTTTGTACAAAGCTACGATAATCCCACCCTGGATGCCGCTAATCTCCTGATGCCCCTGGTCTTCTTCCTATCTCCTAAAGATCAGCGTATGCTCAAGACCCTGAATGCCATTAACCGCCCCCCCCAGAAAGGGGGGCTGGTCTCAGACGGACTGGTATTCCGCTATAACGTCGGCCAGACGGAAGATGGCCTGCCCGGTAAAGAAGGAACCTTCAATATCTGTACCTTCTGGATGGTCGAAGCTATGACCCGTGCTGGTCAGGTCGAGGAAGCCCGTTTACTCTTTGAGCAGATGCTGGGTTATGCCAATCACCTGGGGCTTTATGCCGAAGAAACCAGCGCCAAAGGAGAAGCGCTCGGTAATTTTCCACAAGCCTTCACCCATTTGGCACTCATTAGTGCCGCTTACAACCTCGACAAAGCGCTAAAGGAGTGAAAATAGTTTTTTAAAGCACCCGAGAAACGGTATCTTAATCCTGGTTATTAATTGCAAGCCTTAACACCCTCCTTTCATGAAAGCACTTATCTGTACCCGACCCGGACAATTTGATTATGTCGATAAAGCGGAGCCCACGCTGAATAGCGGCCAAAGCCTAATCAAAATCCGGCGCGTAGGCGTCTGTGGTACGGATTTACATGCCTTTGAAGGGACTCAACCTTACTTTAGTTATCCGCGCATTCTTGGCCACGAAATTGCCGCTGAGTTTGTAACAAGCAGAGACCCATCGGACTTTACCGAAGGCGAAGCTTTAACCTTTATTCCGTATTTCCACTGTGGCCAATGTATTGCCTGTCGCACAGATCGACCGAATTGCTGTGTAAACATGCAGGTCTGTGGAGTACACATCGATGGTGGCATGGCAGAATATCTATCCGTTCCTTCCTCTTCCCTTTTGAAAGGACAAGGTCTGGCTCTCGATACCCTGGCACTTGTCGAGCCACTAGCCATCGGTGCCCATGGCGTACGCCGAGCGGCTATCCAGAACGGAGAATTTGTTTTGGTCGTCGGTGCTGGTCCCATTGGATTAGGAACGATGGCGTTCGCTCGCCTCTCGGGCGGAAACGTAATTGCTCTTGACCTAAACGAGCAGCGACTTCAGTTTTGTCGCAATAAATTGAATATTCAACATACTTTGAATGCTATGGATACCAAGGTCTTAGAAAAAATCAGAACCATCACTAAGGGAGATATGCCTACGGTAGTTATTGACGCCACCGGTAGTCAGAAAGCTATTAATCATTCCTTTCAATACATGGCTCACGGCGCTCGCTACGTTCTAATTGGTCTGCAAAAGGGAGATATTACTTTTAGTCATCCTGAATTTCACAAACGGGAAGGTAGCCTGATGAGTAGTCGTAACGCCACCCGGCAAGATTTCGAGCGGGTCATCAGTGTCCTGAAAAACAACACCATTAATCCCGGTACTTTCATTACTCACCGGACTACCTTTAATCGAGTAGGTCAGGAATTCAGCAATTGGTTAAACCCTGAAAATGGAGTGGTTAAGGCCATGATCGAATTTCATTAGAATAAAGTCTATTAAGCATTCAGCCATTCTTTGGCATCTAAATCCTAATGGTTACTTTTAAAAGTAAAACAATGACAATGTCTTTACCGCGCGCCCTTTTTTGTTTCTTAGTTATACTTTCCGTTTGGTCTTGTCGATCCAGCCAACCTGCTGCCACTAATCAACTGACCCCCCGGGAAGTGGAAGCGGCCCAGCGACTCTTCGGTCTTGGACTTAGTCCCAGTGAAATTGATACCCTGCTACCCAGCCTACAAAGTAATTTAGCAACCTACCACGCCCAACGACAGCAACCTCTCAGTAATTCCGTTTTCCCGGCCTTATATTTTGATCCACACCCCCGTGGTTTTCAAATACCTACCTCGCAGCAAGTTCAGGACTGGGGACTCCCCTCCTCCGTAGTGCTACCCAAAAACCGGGAAGAACTGGCTTTTTATCCCATTGCTGAGCTTGCCGTCCTGATCCGTCAGCAACGGATCAGCTCCCTGGAACTGACGCAGCTCTATCTCGACCGACTGAAACGCTTCGATGATCAGTTGCAATGCGTCGTTACGCTTACCGAAGAACTGGCACTTGAACAGGCCCGGCGGGCAGATGCCGAACTGGTAGCCGGACGCTACCGGGGGCCATTGCATGGTATTCCTTACGGGCTAAAGGATCTGGTTTCCGTACCCGGCTATCCTACGACCTGGGGGGCGGGGCCCTACCGGGATCAGCAAATTGACACCCTGGCTACGGTAGCTCAAAAATTAGAAGCAGCCGGAGCGGTGCTCATCGCTAAACTGACTTCCGGCGAGTTGGCCTACGGAGATGTCTGGTTCGGCGGGCGTACGGTTAATCCCTGGGATGTAAGCCAGGGCGCGCGTGGCTCCTCCGCCGGATCAGCCGCCGCAACTGCCGCCGGCCTGGTAGGCTTTTCTCTGGGTACGGAGACCTGGGGCTCCATTGTCTCGCCCGCTACGCGCTGCGGGGCCACCGGTTTGAGACCTACCTACGGACGCGTCAGTCGTCACGGTGTGATGGCGCTCTCCTGGTCGCTCGACAAGGTAGGGCCGATTGGGCGCACCGCTCAAGATTGCGCCCTGATATTCGAAGCCATCCGCGGCACAGATGGGCAAGACCGTACCGTCGTAGAGGCGGCTTTTAATTTTCGCGCTCAGCGGCCACCGAATCAATGGCGCGTGGGATATCTCGAAGAAGCTTTTGCCCGGGATAGCAGCACCCGGGGCGAAGCTAATCGTTCGGCACTGGCCACCTTTCGGGAAATGGGTCTGGAGCCACAACCGATCGAACTACCCGACCAGCTGCCCTGGAACGGTGTAATCTCAACCATTATCCGGGGAGAATCTGCTGCCGCTTTTGACCAACTGGTATTGCAAAATCAAGATGATGAACTGGCTCGACAAACCCGAAGTTCCCGAGCCAACTCACTACGGCAATCGCGCTTTATTCCCGCTGCCGAATACCTGCAAGCCAATCGACACCGCAGTCTACTCATCGAGGATATGGCTAAGCTCTTTAAGAATTACGACGTACTTATTCTGCCCACCTATGGAAGTGACCAGTCGGCCATTAGTAATATGACCGGTCATCCCGTCATTAGCCTGCCCATTGGTTTTGATGAGCAGGGACGCCCCCTGAGTATCATCCTCATGGGACAACTTTACGCAGAAGCCTCTATCCTTGAGGTGGCTCATCAGTTTCAGTTGCGCACGGATCACGAAGGCAATCCACCACCCCTTTTTAAACCTTAAGATCGGAGTGATAAATCAGTGAAGCGCTTTACAAAATCACTTCGCACTCGACACCAGTACCTTTCATTCTTGTAGGGGAAATCTTTTTCATTTTCTAGCTTTTTTAGGTTATCGTTACGAAATAAATATAGATTATCCCACTATGTATTCCGTAGACAGAAGCCCCTTTATTTTTACCTGAAAAAAAAATGAAAAAAGAGAGTAATACAAATCAAACTCCTAATTATCAGACACTTATAATTATTTTAATTTACCCCGTGGTATTTATTTTTAAATTACTTATCCCCCGATTCCCCATTGATCCGACCTGCGCTTTTCCCCCTTTGCCATTTGGTCAGGTCGTCGGGTAATAAGATAATTACCGGTTATTGCCTCTTTTTCTTTTGGCAACAGTCCGATTGCGGCTACCTGCTTTGTTTTTTCCCCTCCGTCCCAATTTATTCCTTTGCTTCAGGTTTTGTCGATTTCCCCTACGCTCTTTACGTAGCTTTTGATCATCCGCTTTATGATCCACTACCCTGGGAGTACCTTTTCGCAACTTCTGATCATCCGACTTATGGTCCACTACCTTTTTATTACCTTTTAATAGACGATTCGAAGATTTAGCTTGTAATTCTTCGTCGGAGCCCTTGAAGGGTAAGGAAGCTCTTTTCGCATTAGGCTTTACTTTTTTCTGTTCTACCTTCGGCTTTTTATTTACTCGTTTTTTGGTCTGGGCTTCGAGTGAAAAAGAGAAAAATACAAGAAGGGCAAGTACTAAAAAATACGTTTTCATAAATTGAGATTTTGTTTACTGATTCTTTGAAAGTGAAGTTGTTTAAGAATTCCTGGTGAGATGATTGGTAACGGCTTGAAAGCCAAGGGCTCAGTGAGGCGTTTTTAAACAACTTCAATTTTATACTCCCTTGCAATCAGGGAGGATAAGATAGGAAAAAAAAATAAGTCGTATTACTGAATTTCAAACCATAGCAGGGATTCGGATTGGGGCTGCAACATGGTCGATCCACCACTCATTACCACCTGCTGACTAGCTCCCAGTTTTTTAGATAAAGCTTCGGATAAGGACAAGCCATTGGGCATGGTAATGCGGGTAAGCGGTTTATCCGTGGCATCTAATTGAATAGCTGTTTTCCCTCCATCGAGCTTCATCTGACCGGTGAATATCCCCTTTCCTTTGCCCTGCTTCTTGCCCATACGTATACCCATTACTTCCACTTCAATGCCCTGCGCAGTCCGCTTGACTACTTTAAGCTTAAGTGAGATGTGTACAAAAATATTTTGGGGTGCCGGGGTAGTATCGACTGCTTCCACAAAAACCGGAACGTTCCGGTCATTCGCGGATAAAGTAGATCCAGCAAAAATAAAGAGACCCAGGCAGAAGATAATAAGTAAGTTTTTCATGATACTTGATTTTTTGTTTCGGTGAATAATTGGCCACTTTGCCATTTACGTCCAATAGACCCCTAAGCAGATGCTTTTTCCCGGCGGACTTCCCATTTTTTCTCGGAAAAAGCATCTACTCGAACAAAAACACGCTCTTATCTTTCTAAAAATGAGACATTTATATACTCCATGTTAATAAAAACCATCCTATGAAAATCCAATTATTGAGTCTTTGCTTATGCTTAAGTCTTTTTGTATTGAGTTGCGAAAAGGAGGATTCTCAGCCTACACCCCCTGATTTCGATTATGATTTCACAATGGACACAGAAGGCTGGACCGCTGATTTCGCAGATTACCCCACCGATGAGGGCACTCGCTTTGAGCTGACCTATCAGTACGATTCGCTCCCCATGCCTTTGGACGCCAACGATGGGGCCCTGATGCTCAGTGGAGCTAATCTCAGCGATGACTTGTTCATGTACATCAAAAGAAAAGTGGAAGGATTAAGCCCCAATACCCGCTATGAACTACAGTTTGAAGTAGAGATAGCCACCGATGCCCCTGACGGATCCGTTGGTATTGGTGGGAGTCCGGCCAACAGTGTATACATCAAAGCCGGAGCCACCTCCATTGAACCCGTACCCATCATTGACAATGATGACTATTATCGCATGAATATAGACAAGGGGAACCAATCACAAGATGGCAAGGATATGCTTGTGATCGATGATTTTGGTCACGAGGGAGAAGATTTCGTCTACCAACTAAAGACAATTAGCAATCAAAAAACCATTTCCGTACAGACGGATGCCGAGGGGGCCTGCTGGATCATCCTGGGTACCGACTCTGGTTTCGAGGGTAGGACAACGATTTATTTCAACTCGATTCGCGTGACTTTTGAATAAAAAGAAAGCGTCGCTCCCCCCAGGGGAAACGACGCTTTCTTTATTTTATCCTAAGTCTAGAGCTAGGCCGTTGCGTTCTCCGCAATGAATTCCTTCACCCAGGCAGAGGTCATTGACTTCGGACGCTCTAATGGGAAGCCCAAAGCGCGAGACCAACACTGAGCCGCCAGTACGCCCAGCGCACGGGACACACCAAATAGCACGGTATAGAATTGATATTCTTTCAGACCGTAATGTACCAGAATCGCCCCGGAGTGCGCATCGACGTTGGGCCAGGGGTTTTTCACCTTACCGAGCCCCTTCAGGATATCCGGCACCACATCGAACAGGTCCCAGACGATATTCACAATATCATCATCCTGAATATTTTCTTCTGCAAATACTTTTTGTGCGACAAATCGTGGATCCGGCTTACGCAAAACAGCGTGGCCATAACCCGGAATCACCTGACCCGCATTCAAAGTACTATGGACATAATCTGCAATTTGTTTCTTGGTCGGCTTGGTCGTCCCCAGCGCATCGACCATTTTGAAGATCCACTTGATCACTTCCTGATTCGCCAATCCGTGCAGAGGGCCTGCCAGTGCCCCCATACCGCCCGCGAATGAATAGTAAGGATCACTTAAGGTAGAACCAATCAGGTGTGTCGTATGTGCCGAAGCATTACCCCCTTCGTGGTCGGCGTGAATAGTCAGATAAAGGCGCATTAAGGACTTAAAATCGTCTCCTTTAATACCCAACATATGAGCAAAGTTGCCTGCCCAGTCCTGATCGGTATCTGGTGCAATATGATCACCATTATGGTAGGTGCGACGGTAGATATACGCGGCTATACGTGGCAGACGGGCGATTAGGTTCATGACATCCTCGTAGGTCGCATCCCAGTATTCGTCTTTGCTCATCCCTTCCGCATAACGACGAGAAAAGCAACTCTCCGTCTGCATAGAAGCGATAGCGGTTACAAATTGGGTCATCGGATGCGTATCTTCGGGCAGGCCATCCAGGATAGTAAAAGTATGCTCTGGCACATTGCTTCTTCTGATCCATTCTCCGGTCAGCCAGTCTACTTCTTCTTTGGTAGGCACCTCTCCGACCAGCATCAGCCAAAACAGACCTTCGGGGCGTGGTTCTTTGCCATTGATCCCCTTAGGTAAAAGATCTTTCAGCTCGGGAATGGAATACCCTCTAAAACGAATGCCTTCGATTGGATCCAGCTGCGAAGGCTCCCAAATCATCATTTTGATACCACGCGCACCACCATAAAGTTGCTTCAGTACAACTTCATCGACTTTCATGCCGCCATGCTCTTTCAATAATGCTTTTACTTCGGTACGTAGTTCAGAGGCTTTGTCAATAAACTTCTTTTTGAGTGGATCCATCTATGCAGATTTGTGTTTATGGTTTATTTAAAATGGTTAGGTAAGTTCGGTAGACACCGATGCGTTATCCGCAAATTTACCAATTTTTCTCTTATTTAACCCCGTCATACCTGAGAATTGTTCAAGCCAGAGGCTCCTTTTTAGGGAATATTTCGGCAATTTTTCTAGCTTTCATTTAGCTTTACGGATCAGCCAGGCCTGAACTTCGTTTATTAATCAAACTAAATTCGAACTATGCTGATCGTAAAAGGCAAGCTCATCGGTGACGAAATATTACAAGAACACTTCTTATGCAACCTCGAAGCTTGCAAGGGTGCCTGCTGCTGGGAAGGCGACTGGGGTGCTCCTCTGGAAAGCACAGAAAGGCAAACGCTGGAAAGGATTTACGATGACCTTAAACCTTACCTGAGCCCCGAAGGCCGTCGGGTCCTGGAAGAAGAAGGATTATTTACTTACTATAAAGACGCTAAAGATTATGGCACTCCACTCATTAAAAATGGAGCTTGTGCCTATATGACTTATACAGAAGAGGGCATAGCGACCTGTGGCATAGAACAGGCTTATCACGAAGGAAAGACCGATTTTCGAAAGCCGATTTCCTGCCATCTCTACCCCATCCGTATAAATCGGGAAGACAAAACCGGTTTTGAAGCCTTGAATTACGACCGCTGGGATATTTGTTCGGCTGCCTGCCAAAAGGGAAAAGAACAGCAAATGCCTATCTATCAGTTTGCGAAAGCGGCCTTAATCCGAAAATACGGAGCGGAATTTTACGCCGAACTGGAAGCCGCTGCCCAACACCTTAATTCGTAAAATGTGCAAATTTTATGGATAAAACTTGCATTTCACTGAGAAAAAGGTCATTTTTGAGAAGTGTTTACTTGAGTAGATTTCTATAATGTTTCTAACTCAAATGACTTCTCATGAACATTAAAGGTATACCGCAACGCGGTTAAGTGTCCTTCTATCCCGTGGGGCATTCAACAAAGAAGTTAATTTTTAGGTTAGTTTGCTTTAATTATAAAGAAACATAAGATTACGCTACTCAATTTTATGAAGTTGGTTTCCTTCGGCCTGGCTATGTTCCAGGCCGCTTTTTTTACACCCCGTAAGCTCCCGCTTTCTTTCTTCCTCTAATCAAATAATTTTATCCTCTTCTTGCTGCCGCCGGCTTCGTTCTTTGCGTTTACCCCATATCTTTTTATCCACCAACCGGACTACCATGTCTTCCTTCACACTAATTTGACAACTCAACCGCGGATAACCAAAGCGCTTAGCAGCCTTATCATGCCAATGCCTTGGTCTGGGAGCACCACTCTCTATCCAGACGCCGCAGGTCGCACAAAGCCCCCGTCCACCACAGTTTAGGCGTTCGGTGTATTTCGTATAAGGACTAATCCCTTTTTCCAGCATTACTTTCCGTAAATTAGATCCTCGCTCCACCCGCAGGCGATGCTCTACACCATGTAGATCGTAGATGCGTATTTTGACTTTTTCTTCCATTAATTTCTTTTATATGGCCTGATATTGAGACACCACACGCCTTGACTTTACACCTCTGATATCCGTCTTCTGGTTCTTGCAGGAAAGCCCCTCACCAGAACGGGGCGCCTCCATCGGGAATAGATTAAGCAAGCCAGCGGTCTACATTGCGCAGAGTGACCGGTGTACTGGCCACTACAGCCCAATTACTGCTAATAGGGCATCCGCAAAAGGGATGGATAATCCCTCTAGCGTCATTTCTTCGTAAGTAATCTTACGAAACAGCTAATTTTTCAATTTTTGCCCACCAAAGATAAAACTTTTACAAACCTATTTTGATTTTTTTGGTTGGACCAATGGAAAAGGAAACACATCCGAAATGACCGCAAAGTATCGTCGTACCATTATTGTACTCTTCTTATTCCTGGCTGCCGCAAGCGGCTATTATGTCTTTCAATTAAAGTTTTCCTTTGATTTTGAGCAATTTTTCCCTGACGGCGATGAAGACCTCGCCTTTTTTCAGGAATTCACCAAAGAATTTGAGACGGATGACAATTTCCTTCTGGTAGGCGTACGCCGCTCAGAGGGGGTTTTTGATTCCGCTTTTTTGGCAAAGTTCCACGATTTTAGTCTGAAGTCCCGGAATTTACCCCATGTGCAAAAGAGCCAGTCCCTGACTATGGTGGAATATCCAGTCAAGACGCCCTTTGCCATTACAACGACGCCCGTTATTCACCTAAGCCAGCCGGATCGTTACGCTCAGGATAAAAAACGAATCCTGCAGGATGAGCGCTTCGTACACAATCTTATCTCCGAAGATGCCACCACCCTGGTGCTGTTTATGAAAATCATCAATAGTATTCAGCTGGAAAACGCCCAGGAACTCATGGGGGAGTTGGAAACGCTCCTGACAGAATACGACTTCGAAGAAACCCACTTCCTCGGTCGCCCTTACTTTCAGAAAGAGATGGTCGCTATGCAAAAACGAGAAATTGCCGTCTCTACGATTATCTCTGGCATTCTGGTTACCCTGATCATGTTCCTGATTTTTCGGCGCTTTTGGGGTATCAGTGTAGCGCTACTATCCATTAGCCTGGGTATGCTGCTCTTCCTGGGCTTTCTAGGCGGTGCCGGCCGCGAACTTAACGCCATGGCGGCACTGTACCCCGTACTAATGATTATTGTGGGTACCTCTGATGTCATACACATCATGTCGAAATACGTGGACGAATTGCGTAAAGGTTTTGATCGCCGCAACGCTATCCGGACGACCATACGGGAGATCGGCCTGGCGACTTTGCTGACCTCCATGACCACTTCCATTGGCTTTGCTTCACTGCTCTCCAGCCGGATCGGCCCCATTCGGAACTTTGGTATTAACGCGGCGGTTGGGGTGATGATCGCCTACCTGACCGTGGTGATTTTCACCACGGCCGTACTGAGCTGGTTTCATTCTAATCAGATTGTTAAACTAGGAAAGGGGGTTTCCTTTTGGGAAGAAAGCATGCGTAAAGCATACCGCTATACCCTACGGGCTCCCAAGACCATTATTGCGGGAACCGTAGTCGTTGTGCTGCTAAGTCTCTTTGGTATTTCCATCATATCCACCAACTATAATATCACCAGTAATCTGCCTCGGGGGGCAAAAATCACCAATGACTTTTTGTTTTTCGACGATCAGCTAGCCGGCTTTCGGCCAATGGAATTTGCCATCTTCACGCAGGGAGACTACGAAGTGCGTGACTTCGAGGTGGTACAGGAGATTAACAAACTGGAAAACCACCTGCGAATATTCCCTTTTATCCGGGCCATCAACTCAATCACAACGGTTTACAAAAGTATTAACCAGATGAATAACGGTAATAACCCAAGTGCCTATACGCTACCCGAAAGCGAGGCCCGCTTTACCCGTTATCAGCAAACGATTGATCAGGTGCCACAAATGAACATGAATATCCTGGTCAGCAAAGACGGAGAAAAAGCACGCATTTCCTCCCGTATCGATGATATTGGTGCCGACCGCATCAAAGTATTCGAAGCCGAACTCAAGGACTGGATGGATGCCAACATTGATTCCGACATCATAGAGGTGGTAAGTACAGGTACCGGCGTCATTGTCGATAAAAATTCTGAATATATCCGAGATAGCCTGCTACAAGGGCTGGGTCTGGCCATAGTGATTGTCAGTATACTGATGATGCTACTCTTTCGGAATGTCAAAATGCTACTGATCTCTTTGATCCCGAATATATTGCCTTTACTTTTCGCAGGGGGCTTACTGGGTTTCCTGGGTATTGAATTAGAGGCGGGTGTTTCCATCACTTTTGCTATCATATTTGGGATTGCGGTAGATGATACCATTCACTTCCTGAGTAAATATAAATTAGCCCGGGACAAAGGACTGGATATGGAAGCTGCTCTGGAAATCACCTTCACCGAGACGGGTAAAGCGATCGTACTGACCAGCATTATTCTGTTTTTCGGTTTTCTGGTGATGCTGTTCTCCATCCATCCACCTTCTGTGACCGTGGGATTACTAATCAGCGTAACGCTATTCACTGCTCTAATTGCCGATTTATTACTCATTCCAATCTTGATCCGGAAATTTTTGTAAATCGAGAGCAGGCAGTATGGAAAAGAAGGCCAACTGCTCCAATACGACGAATAAATTTCATAGCTCTATGAAAAAGCGCTGTTCATAGATTTGAGCTGTTAGTGTTTCGTTAAATCTTAGGTTTTGCCCGCTTTCGACCAAACTTATTTGCTGTAAAATGGTATTTTTAGTTAAATTTATCGTCTTTCGCTTTTTATCGACTTTAAATTTCGCCTGGAAGTTCCCGTTAGCTTCAATTAAAATATAACAACAAGTGAAACATATGAAATTACGAGGTCCGGTTTTATTCTCAGTGGTTGCCTTGACGTTTTTATTTGCTGCTTTTTATCCAAAAGCGATAAATACGGAGCAAAAAGAATCTATGATTGTACGGACACTGCTCACCTTCATGAAGCAGTTGCATTACAATCCCAAGGACGTAAACGACAAATTCTCTACCACCTTATACGATTACTATTTAGACCGCGTGGATGGTGCCCGCCGCTTTCTGACGCAAGAACAGATTGACCAATTGACTACTTACCGTACCCAGTTGGATGATGAAGCGAAGGAAGGAACCTTTGAGTTCTTCGATCAGTCGCTTAGTTTGTTAGATGCTGGGATCGACAAGGCTAAGATCTATTATCAGGAAATATTAGAAGAACCCTTTGAGTTTTCCACCGAAGAATATTACGAGCTGGATAGTGATAAGCGGCCTTACGCGGAAAATGATGCCGAGCTGAAGGAATACTGGCGTAAGTCTCTGAAGTACGATGTACTAAGCCGCGTAGCTCGTCGCCTGGAAGATGAACAAACCCGAGGGGAAGAAGAAGAGCCTAAATCAGTTGAAATACTGGAAGAAGAGGCGCGAGCTGAAGTCAAAGAAAATTACGACAAATATTTTAAGCGGATTGAAAAGCTAAAGCGTTCCGATCGTATGTCAGGTTATCTCAATGCCATGACACAAATTTTTGATCCCCACTCTGGCTATTACAAACCCATCGACAAAGAAAATTTCGATATCCGTATGTCGGGAGAATACGAGGGGATTGGTGCCCGCCTGATGCTGGATGGCGACTACACCAAAGTATCTGAAGTAATGGCAGGTGGGCCCGCCTGGCGCAGTAAAGAAATCCAGAACAATGATGTCTTTCTGAAAATTGCCCAGGGTGATGATGGCGAATGGCAAGATATTGTCGGTTGGGTACTAGACGACGTGGTTCAACTCATCCGTGGTGAAAAAGGCACTAGGGTCCGCCTGATGCTTCGCACCACCGAAGGAACGACCAAAGAAGTGGTACTCGTCCGTGACAAAATCAAGACGGAAGAGACCTTTGCCAAATCCCTGATCCTGGATGGTCCGGAAGAGGGAGAGCGCATTGGATACATCTATCTGCCGAGCTTCTACGCTAATTTTCAGGACCGCGATGGTCGCTCCTGCGCCAAAGACGTAGCCAAAGAAATTGAAAAACTGAAAGCAGAAAACGTAGATGGTATTGTCATGGACTTACGCAACAATGGCGGTGGTTCCCTTTCGGATGTCATTCGCATGACGGGTTTCTTTATTGAGAAAGGACCAATTGTGCAGGTGAAATCACGCGTGCGTCCTGCGGAAGTATACCGCGACGTGGATGCCAATGTACAATACGATGGCCCACTAGCCGTAATGACCAATAACTTCAGTGCTTCTGCTTCCGAAATTTTGGCAGCAGCCCTGCAAGACTACGATCGCGCCGTAATCGTCGGTAGTGAATCGACCTTTGGTAAAGGTACCGTGCAGCGTTTTTACGATATGGATCGGGTTGTCAGAGGAAACGATGATATCAAGCCCCTTGGAAATGTGAAATTAACGACTCAGAAGTTCTACCGTATCGATGGTGGCTCAACGCAACTACGGGGGGTTACTCCGGATATTATTCTGCCCGATAGTTACCAAAAAATTGAAACGGGCGAAGAGCAGGAGGACTATCCGCTTTCTTGGACGGAGATTGAGGCGGTTGATTATTCCCAAACAACTTACGTCATCAATGATAAGCACATTAATAAGCTGAAGAAAGCAAGTGAAAAACGCGTGGCGCAGAATTCAGCTTTCCAGTTGATTAATGAAAATGCAGCACGCATTTCCAAAAATCGCTCAGAGACTTTATTCCCCTTACAATTAGAGGCTTATCAGGCGCTTACCGCAAAACGCGAAGCGGAAGCTAAGAAATTTGAAGATCTATCCGCCGACGAGGCGATGATCTCCGCTTCTAACCTCAAGGCCGATTACGATTACGTCAATCAGAATGAGAAAAACAAAGCGCTGAATGAAGACTTCGTGAAGAACGTCTCCAGAGATCACTACATCGAAGAAACACTACATATTCTTCATGATCTAATTGATCTGAAGCAAAATTAAACCGCTTTTTAGCGACGGCAACAGCCTTCTCTGGAAATTTTCCGGGGAAGGCTGTTTTTTTAGGGGATTCCGTTTCAGCACTGTATCTTAGCAAACCGAATGGTTATTCTGCTGTACCATCACTTTTGAGCCAAATCAAAAAACGACACTTCGTGAATTATCTCAGCCTGGAAAATGTGAGTAAAGCCTATGGCGAAAAGGTCCTTTTCGACAATATCTCTTTGCAGATCAGTCAGGGCCAGAAAGTCGCATTGGTTGCGAAAAATGGCTCAGGTAAGTCCACTCTGATGCGCGTCATCATGGGAAAAGAAGCACCAGAAGGAGAAACCGCCAGGGTTGAAATCCATAATAGCGTGCGGGTGGGATTCCTGGAGCAGGATCCAGACTTCTACCCCCATCATACCGTCCTAGAGGCTGCTCTCGATTCGGATAACCCTAAAATACAAGCACTTAAGGATTACGAAGAGGCCCTACTTAAGCCCGAAGACACTCAGGAAATGCAAAAGGCTGTACAGCGAATGGACGACCTCAAAGCCTGGGACTTTGAAGCCCAGGTAAAAGAAGTGCTTTTCAAGCTGAACATCAGCGACATGAAGCAGGTCGTTCAGTATCTATCCGGTGGACAGAAAAAAAGACTGGCCCTCGCTCGCCTGATCATTAACGCGCCGGAATTCCTCATTCTGGATGAGCCCACCAACCACCTCGATCTCGACATGATCGAATGGCTGGAGGAATATCTACAACAAACCAACCTCACCCTGCTGATGGTTACTCACGATCGTTATTTCCTCGAAAGAATATGCGACAACATTGTAGAACTGGACAGAGGGACACTTTACCGTTACTCGGGTAGCTACGGTGATTTCCTACACAAAAAAGCCACTCGTCACGACAATGAAGAGATTGAGTTGGAGAAAGCACAAAAGCTATTTAAGAAGGAATTAGAATGGGTCAACCGCATGCCCAAAGCACGTGGCACCAAAGCCAAATCCAGGGTATCCTCCTTTAAGGAACTCAAAGATAAATTATCCGGCGTCCGGCTCGAGGGTGAGATGCAAATTGATATCAAGGGACAGCGCCTGGGCAAGAAAATCCTGGAGCTACAATACATCAGTAAAAGCTTCGGAGATTTTAAAATTCTGAAAGATTTCGACTATAAATTCAAAAAAGGAGAGCGCGTTGGTATCGTTGGGCCAAACGGCGTTGGCAAGACTACTTTCCTAAAGATATTAACGACTGAGATCCGGCCAGATTCGGGTAAAGTTGTCGTGGGTGGTAATACGGCCTTCGGGTATTACACCCAATCGGGTATGAATCTGAAGGAAGATAAGCGCGTCATTGATACCGTCACGGACATTGCCGAATTCATCCCGATGGCAAAGGGGCAAAAGCTCACCGCACCACAATTACTAGAACGCTTCCTATTCAGTCGCAAACAGCAGCAGGTCTACGTCTCACAGCTTAGTGGTGGTGAACGCCGACGGCTTTATTTATTGACGGTGCTCATGACCAATCCGAACTTCTTAATCCTGGATGAGCCCACCAACGATCTGGATATTATGACCTTAAATGTCCTGGAGGATTTTCTGATCGAATTCCCGGGCTGCGTGGTGATTGTTACCCACGACCGCTATTTTATGGATAAAATCGTGGATCACCTCTTTGTCTTTGAAGGCGAGGGAAAAGTCCGGGACTTCAACGGAGATTATTCGGAGTACCGGGTACTCCAGAAGGAACTAGACCTGGAAAAGAGAAGAAAGGAACGCGCCGAACAGGAAGAAAGAAAAACAGAAAAAGAAGCTGAAAGGCCGGGCCTTAGTTATGAGCAGCGCAAGGAACTAAACCGGCTCGAAAAATCCATTAGCAAGCTGGAAACCAAAAAAGAAAAGCTCCACGCACAATTTAATGATACGGCAAGCCTTACACCCGACCGGATCAAGGAACTCTCCATCGAATTGGAAAACATCAAGGAACAAATAGAGGAAAAGGAGATGCAGTGGATGGAGCTAGCGGATCAGCTGTAATCAGACCCCATGCTTCTGTTTTTGCACAAATAGATTCTGACACACCTTCTTGGAAAGAGAAAATTGCTTACCCCGATTGTTAATCTTTACTTTAAGCGATTCGTCGTATTCGTAGCGTTCAATGACGTTGACGGTCACGCCCAGTACCAATTTCATCTTATCCAAATACTGTAAGAACTGAGAGGAATGATCCTGCACCCCAACGATGACCCCGTCTTCACCAGGCTGTAAGTCACTCAACAAAACTTGTTTGCGGAAGGTGAAATTTCCTTCTTCATCGGGAATGGGGTCTCCGTGCGGATCAAATTTGGGATTTCCTAAAAAGTTATCCAGGCGACCGACCAGATCGCTGGACTTAATGTGTTCCAACTGCTCGGCGATCTCGTGTACTTCATCCCAGGAAAAACTTAGCTTATCTACCAAAAAGACCTCCCACAGGCGATGCTTCCGGATGAGTAAGGTAGCGATCTCATTTCCTTTTTCCGTAAGGGTTACCCCTTTGTATTTTTCATAGTTGATGAGCGACTTCTCCGACAGACGTTTGACCATATCCGTAACGGAAGCAGCGCTCGTATCTAAGGCCTGGGCAATACCATTGGTACTGGCATTTCGACCCGTTTTTTCCGAAATTTTAAAAATTGCCTTCAGGTAATTCTCTTCTGTATGTGAAATCTTCTGCATTATTCCAAAGATACGATTTAGCTATAAAATATTAAGGCGACTCATCAAAATGGACTTATTAGCCTTACTAATACTAAGATTTACCCGCCTGCATATCCGCATAAGCCTCTGCAATCTGAGGCTTTATCTTGACTTCCAAGCCGTTTTCTCACCAGGAATACTTAAACAACTCCATGAGATTGGTTCCTATTAAGGAATAATACAATCTAAGTTAACGCTCTCCCGGTTCCCAATCAAAATTAGCAAAAGGATCTTCCTCCAGTCCTATATCTTTCCAGTCACGCCCGCCGCGAACTTCCGTGATGGGTATTTCGACCCGATCCAAGAGCATTCGCTTACCCGCAATCAGGGCACCGGACTCCAAAGTCTGCCAATCAGACCAGGAGGCTTTTAAGCCCCCTATCGGAATAATGGATACCCACATCTCAAAACTTTCCGGCCGATAGTCCTTATCCAATTGCCAAAGGTAAGCGTCTCCGGGGGTCACTCCACCAGATTCGTAAGTCACTAACAGCTGGGGCCTACCAGATTCATCCTCCACAATGGCACGTTTAGTCCCCGGATCAAAAACTTTGTAAGGCGCACAGAGCCAGTAAGCATCATTACAAAAATTGGCCCAGGCCGTCTCAAAGTACTGGTAGTGTTTGTCTTCCTCATCTCTCGGCTTAAGCACTTGGTACTCCAGGGACTTGGTGTGGATGACCACTCGGGTATCGCCATTGCTTACTTCGACCAGATTGGCTTCGCGGTCCCAAACATACTCATTGATACCACGAAAGGTCCAGGTGACGTAGCGCGTAGAATCCCAGGCCGTCTCATTAAGCGCATCCAGCATTTTTTCGGCCAATGCATCTGCTGCTGAGTCAGGCTCGGCTTTAGGCCGGGGCTCATGAATAATTAAGCCTGCGATAAATAATCCTGTTATAAGAATCAGTACGCTTATTCCTATCCACAAAAGTATCCTCTTCATACTGCACTAGCTTTTTTCGTTTATACAAAACGCTATCAGTTCATGCCTGATGCGTCGGTTTTTAGTGTAAACGAAAGTAAGCGACAGATGGGTCGGTTAGCATCCGGATTATCTGCAGAAAATCGCAAATAAAGCCGATGTGCTCCGCTCGTTTCGGGCAAAGGAAGCTGAAAGGTAGTCAGCGCAGCCGCGTGATTCGAAACGGGCTGTACATCTATTTTGGCGAAAGCCGGGGCCTCCGGATCATCCAAATACAGGGCCACTTGTCCTGCCTGACTCTCTTCCGCCCGCAGATCCAACTTTAACTCCAGACTACGGACACCGGTAAGATCCATCGGACCAAAGCTTACCTGCCCGCCGTTATCCATTGCCAGGGCTTCCTGGTTATACGCTAACTGGGGCAAGGCCGCACTCGTAACGGTCTGCTGTTCGCCCCCTCTTAGCTCCGCGTATTCCGAAGCACGAATACGAGGCGACCGCAAAGAAACAATAGCCTGCCCCTTAATGGGGTCCATCCCTTCGGCGCCTTTATCCACGTAATTAGCAATAAACACGAATACCCCGTTTGGATTCTTTCCGGCGGGAGGGCTCAATTTGAGTTGCCCCGAGATGGGCAGGTCACTATCATCTCCTACTGCCGCCAGGCTAAGTATATAGCCTGCGATGGCCTCCGCTTTGGGAATGCTGATATCGGGATGCGCGGCCATTGCCGTTTCTCCCCAAACACCACTCCCGCCGTTGATAATTTTATTAGCCAGATACGATTGAGCTTTGGGATCTTCCTGGTATTTTTCGGCTACCCGCAAATAACTGGGACCGATAGATGTCCCCGCCTCCTTATGACAAGAGCCGCAGTCGGCAGACTGTATCAGGTTTAGCCCCGCCTGATTATTGATCCGCGCTTCGACAATCTGATGTCCCTGGGCAATCTCTGCCAGATCGTATCCTTGCTCGAGGTAATCTACGGAGCGCCGAACCGAGCCGGGGGCAATACCTGCTTCCAGACGACCATCCTCCCGATCTTCCACCGAGAGGGTATAACTTACCGCTTGTCCCGCCCAGTAGAAATCCTGATTCCCCTGAATATCCCAGGCTAATGCGGGGGCTTCATTGCCCGCCATGATTTTCATCTGGGCTTCTCCTGCTTCGCCCTCCCCATCTTTTACCGTTAAGCTTACGAGGTAGGGTGCCGCTTCGGTGAAGGTGTGTGTCACCGTCTGACCTTCTGCGGTCTGGCTTCCGCCAAAATCCCAGGAATAACTTAGGGCATCGCCATCGGGATCCTCTGATCCTGTGGCGTCAAAGGTAACGGTCAAAGGCAGGCCACCAACCGACTTATCCACCTTAATTTTTGCCCGGGGTTTACGATTACCCGGACTATATTTTAAGTGTACCAGCCGGGCATCTTCATTGGCCGTATTCCAACCGCGACCGTACTCCAACATATACATATCTCCTTCGGGAGACACGATAATATCGACCAGATTGTTCCAGGAGATATGGGGCAAAAAACGTTCTTGCAGCAGCAGATTCCCTTCCTCGTCCAGGGTATTCGCTAAGATAATCCCCCGTATCCAGTCGTAAGAGAAGAACTTTTGATCGTAGTAAGCTGGATAACGCCGTGGATTGTCGGGATAATCGTTGCGGTAGAAAACGGGCCCCGCCATGGCATTACGCCCTCCGGATCGCATGAGCGGGAATGCGGGGCTGCTGCGATAGGGATAATAAATCATGGCCGGTTGAGCAGCTGGCAGGTCCTGTATGCCCGTATTATTCGGACTATCATTCACCGGCTGATTGGGATCAAAAGGAGGGCCTGAGACTCCCTGGGCAAAGTCATGATCGTGGTAAGCCTTATTGTTGCCAACAAAATAGGGCCAGCCATAAAACCCAGCAGTTCGGGCCTGATTGACTTCGTCGTGGCCCATCGGGCCACGTTGAGGGTCGTTTTCATTTGCATCCGGTCCGACGTCTCCCCAATACAGATACCCTGTACGCTGATCGATGGAGGTCCTAAAAGGATTACGACATCCCATGACATAAATTTCTGGCCGGCCCCGGGAGCCATCCTCCGGGAATAAATTTCCTTCGGGAATACTGTAGCTTCCGTCCGGCTCCGGCTTAATGCGCAATATTTTACCGCGCAAATCATTCGTATTGGCCGAAGAGCGCTGAGCATCCCAGGCCGCACGACCGGGGCGCTCATCAATCGGACCATAGCCATTAGAGGCAAAGGGATTAGTATCGTCTCCTGTAGAGATAAACAAGTTACCTTCCGGGCCAAACTCCAGAGAACCGGCCGCGTGGCAGCATTCCTCCCGCTGCACGGGAATACGCAAAAGCAGCTTGGGATTACTGAGTGGTTCTGGGTCATCTGGATTCAGGTCATAGCGCATGATGTGCTGTTCCCAATCTTCCGGGTGCGACTGAAACAGGTAAATCCAGTTGTTATCCTGATAATTGGGGTCCAGGGCCATACCCAATAAACCGTCTTCCTGTCTGGAATACACCTCTACTTCCGTAAGGACACTGGTTTGACCACGCTCTGGGTCATATACATTGAGGCGACCGTGTCGCTCATTAAAAAGGAGTCTCCCATCAGGTAACATCTCCAGTTCCATGGGCTCGTCGAGGTAATAATCCAGTACTACTTTTTCAAAGCGGGAGGGCTCTGGCATTACGGTTTCCTTCTCATAGTCCAAAGGGGCATCGGCCATTGCGTACTGGATTCCTCCTAGCAGATGATCCAGGAATTTAGATTCTGAATAGCTTTCTTTGGTATGGCCCAGGGCGGTATAGAAAGAGCGTCCGCCATCATACTCGTGGTACCAGGCAATGGCGTGATTTCCCGGATGTTTCCCCCCCTGATAAGAAGATTCGTCGAGTGAGAGTAAGGTCTGGGTAGCCGGGTAGCGGTTCTTAAAATTGTACCATTCATCGGTACGGACCCATTCGGCATCCAGGTGTTGGGTAGCCGGATGGGATTCGTCTTCCACGATGATCCGGGCTTCCTGTATAGCTGGGTGATCATCAAACTGGGCACCGATAAGTTGATTAAACCAGGGCCAACTGTATTCGGTAGTGGAAGCCCCATGAATACCTACAAACCCTCCTCCTGCCTGAATATAGCGGCGAAAGGCAATCCGCTGCATCGGATCGAGTAGTTCTCCGGAAGTATTCAAAAAGACCACCGCTGCGAAGTTGGATAAGGCGGAGTCAGTAAAGTAGCTGGTCTCCTCGGTCGCCAGAACAGTAAAGTTATTTTCTTCTCCCAGTTTTTGGAGCGCCGAGATCCCTTCCGGAATAGATTGGTGCCGGTAACCGTTCGTTTTAGAGAATACCAGAATCTGTTTTTTGCCGGAAGGCGTACAGGTAGATAATAAAAAAAGCAGGAACATAAGACCTGCGAGTACAGGATACTTTTTGATCATGATAAGGAATGATTATTTAGGGAATCAATACGCCGTAAAAGGTACTAAATAAGTGAGGTTATTCCACGAGCTTCCCCTTTCTACTTTAAACTTTCTCTGTCAGAGTAAATCCTTCATTTGGGATTGGAGGCGCTGGGTCAGCAAATCAAATATACGGCGACGGGCCTCTCCTTCCATAGCAATAAAAGTAGAAAGTTCACGATTCGTGAATTGCCCCATGATCATTCCCAGTAGAATCCCTCTCAGACGGTTATCCCTGCTTACGCTTTTCGAGATCCAGTTTTTGCGCTGTTCGATTGACATGCCATCGAACTTCACTTTCCGTTTCATTAAAAAGTGGCGATACAGATCAAGGATTAAATCATTCTGCATTTTGAGAATAGGTCGCAGCGTCTCGTTTTGAAACTGTTCGGCTGGAGATTGCGCAGGAGATAGATTAGGAATAACCGGCCGCAAGTCGACGCGCGACGATTCGGAGTTTGGATGGGCATTCATAATGATCGGGATTTTGATAGAATATACAGGCTTTTTCAATAAGAGTAAAGCTAGAATGTCTACAATAATTTTTTTACCAAACTACTTGCGCATTATAATGATTAATCCTTATATTTGCGCTCGCGTTTAAGACATTTGGTCCGATGGTCATCTACTTACGTGGTCAGGCAAATTCAAATACGACCACACGATACATAACCAAATGACACATGAAAATGGCGTGGTAGCTCAGCTGGTTAGAGCGCCCTACGGGAGGTCCTAGGGAACTTAAATTAGCTTTGACAATATTTGGCGTGGTAGCTCAGCTGGTTAGAGCGCAGCATTCATAATGCTGAGGTCGAGTGTTCAAGTCACTCTCACGCTACTCTCCATTGGCTCGGTTTCCTTCGGGAGGCTGGGCCTTTTTTTTATTTCTCAATACCGCTGCTATGTTTTACTTCTACGTCCTATACAGTC
>Ga0102940_1000170_pt1 | contig 44925 bp, 28 predicted proteins | sample SalPonR2_C_D1_MG_FD_78215 | JGI IMG/M metagenome (GOLD analysis project Ga0102940, IMG submission 78215) | Salt pond soil microbial communities from South San Francisco under conditions of wetland restoration - Salt Pond MetaG R2_C_D1_MG | ecosystem: Environmental > Aquatic > Marine > Intertidal... | reverse complement strand
CGGGGTCGAGCTCCAGCGCCCGCAGACTGGCCTCGTCGGCCTTCTGCAGGCTCTCCGAGCGCCGATCGGCGTAGAGGAACAGGTACGACCAGCAGTTCGTCATGCCCGTGTAGGCCAGGGCGAAGTCGGGATCGTGTTCGACGGCCAGGCCGAACATCTTCAGCGCCAGCTCCATGCCGCGACGGTGGTACAGGTAGAAGAACTGACGTCCGCGCAGATAGTAGTCGTAGGCCTCGGGATCGCGGGCGCGACGGTAGGCGCGGGGCATCGACTCGCCAGGCTGCAGGGTGACCTCGAGCGCGCGCACGATGTTGCGGGCGATCTCGTCCTGCACGGCGAGGACGTCACGCAGCTGACGGTCGTAGCTCTCCGACCACAGCGGGTTGCCGCTGGCCACGTCGATCAGTTGCGCGGTGATCCGCAGACGCTCGCCGGCCTTGCGCACGCTGCCCTCGAGCACGGCGTCGGCGCCGAGGTCGTGGCCGATGCGCCGGATGTCCATGGGACTGTTCTTGTAACGGAACACCGAGGTCCGCGCGATCACGTCGAGCTTCGCCACGTGCGACAGCCCCAGGATCAATTCCTCGGTGATACCGTCGCAGAAGTACGCCTGGTCACCTTCGGCGCTCATGTCGACGAAGGGAAGCACGGCCAGCCGCTGCGTTCCGTGCAACGACCGGCGCAGGTGCCGGTGCGCGAGGGCTTCGAGCTCGTCGGCGACGAAACCCGCCGACGAGGGCCGGTGCGTGGGTTCCTTCTCGAGGCAGTCCTCGATCAGGCGCTCGAGTTCGCGGGGCAGATCCGGATGGAACTGGCCCGGGCGCGGCGCCCGGTCACAGAGGATCTTCGCCACCAGTTCGGGCCGATTCGCGGCGGTGAAGGGAAGACTGCCGCAGCACATGCGGTAGAGCATCACGCCCAGGGCGTAGACGTCCATCGAGGGATCGGGCGGAGCGCCCGACAACTGCTCGGGCGCCATGTACGAGAGGGTTCCCGAGATCCCGTCGGCGATCTCGAGCGTCTTCTCCTGGCCCGCCGCCCAGGCCCTCGACGCGATGTCGCCTCTGACGGTACCGGCCGGCGTGGCCTCGGGACCACATGCGCGGTCCTTGTTCGCGACCGGCACCCGGGCCAGCCCGAAGTCGAGGATCTTGACGTCGCCGCGCGGTGAGAGCATGACGTTGGCCGGCTTCACGTCGCGGTGGACGATCCCGTGCGCGTGGGCCTCGGCCAATCCGCGTGCCACACCGATGCCGACACGCAGGATCTCGTCGAGGCCCATGGAACCGTGGGCGAGGCGAAGGTCGAGCGACTCGCCCTCGAGGAACTCGAGCACGAGGAAGATCGTCTCCGGCGTCCGCACGATCTCGTAGAGCGTGGCGATGTTCGGATGCGCCATCCGAGCGATCGCCCGCGCCTCACGGTGCAGGCGCTCGACCGCGGCGTCCTCGTGCAGGAGCTCGTCGTTGAGGAACTTCAGGGCGACGGGCCGATCGAGTTGCAGATCGACCGCGCGATAGACGTCGCCCATCCCCCCGCTTCCGATCTTCTCGCGCACGCGGTAGTGCGAGATCGTGCGACCGAGCATGGTCGCCTCCCGGTCCGGACCGGGGCGGGGGCGTCGGGGAGGCGCTCCCGTCCGGAGTCACCCGATGCGAGGCCTACGTGGCGGCTGTGATGCGGGTTGCAGCTCGTGTTCGTCGACGCGTTCCGGCCGCACCACTATACTACCCCGTCCTGTCCCGACTCGACCCGATCGCTCCTCGGTTCCGGCCCGGAAGGATCCATGAAGACCACCGCCATCGTCCTCGTCCTGCTCGTCGCCCTGTTCACCGCGCACCCGGCCGTCGCGGCCACCGGGCCCGAACCCGGCACCCTGATCGTGCTGAACAAGGACGAGGCCTCGGCCTCGATCCTCGACCTGGCCACCGGCGAGGAGATCGCGAAGCTCCCCACCGGCGTCGGGCCGCACGAGGTGGCCGTGGCCGGCGACATGCGCACGGCCGTGGTCGCCGACTACGGCCAGGAGGAGCCGGGCCACACGCTCACGGTGATCGACCTGGCCACGCTCGAGGTGGTGCGCACCATCGAACTCGGTGAGCACACCCGACCGCACGGCATCGTCTTCCTGCGCGACGACCGCCACGTGATCGTCACCACGGAGGGTTCGGAACACCTGCTCGAGGTCGACGTCCTCGCCGGCGAGATCACGCGCGCCATGCCGACCGGTGGACAGCTCGGTCACATGGTGGCGATCACGCCCGACGAGCGCTGGGCCTACGTGCCGCACATGCGCTCCGACGACGTCGCGGTCATCGACCTGCACGCCGGCGAGCGCTTCGCCCTGCTCGAGCTGCAGTCCCAGCCCGAGGGCATCGACACCCATCCGTCGGGCGAGGAGGTGTGGATCACCAACCGCGGCAGCGACACGATCAGTATCGTCGACACCGACGACCACGAGGTGATCGAGACCATCCCCTGCGGCTCGTTCCCCATCCGCCTGAAGTTCACGCACGACGGTCGCCATGCGATGGTCAGCAACGCGCGCACGGGCGACGTGGCCGTATTCGACGCCGAGACCCGCGAGGAACTGCACCGCGTGCCCATGCTGGCCGAGACGGTGGCCGGCATCGACGAGCGCCTGTTCGGCGACCAGTTCGACGACAGCCCCGTTCCGGTGGGTATCCTCGTGCATCCGCACGGCGACCGGGCCTTCGTCGCGAACACCAACGCCGACGTGGTGAGCGTGATCGACCTGGAGAGCTTCGAGGTCGTCGATCGACTGGTCGGCGGCAAGGAGCCCGACGGCCTGGCCCACTCGCCGCTCGCGCCGACCCGCACGGGCGGCCTGGAGCACGAGGGACTCATGGCCACGCTCTGGGCGCAGGAGGCCGCCGAGTACGACGCCCTGACCCTGGGCGTGTACCGGTCCGCCACACGCGCGCTCGACGCCCTGCTCGCCGATCGTTCCATGAGCGCGTCGCTCGAACAGCTCGAGACGGGCGACTACCAGGACCTGCCCCCGGCGGTGATCCTCGACGTCGACGAGACCGTCCTCGACAACGTGGCCTACCAGGCGCGGCTGATCCTCGACGAGGACGAGTACGGCTCGGAGACCTGGACGGCGTGGTGCGAGGAACGGGCCGCGGTGCCCGTGCCCGGCGCCCTGGAGTTCTGCCGCGCCGCCGATGCGCGCGGCGTGGCCGTCTTCTACGTCACCAATCGGCGCGCGAACGTCGACGAGGCCACCACCGACAACCTGCGCCTGCAGGGCTTCCCGTTGTCCGACGAGGAGGACCGCGTGCTCACCCGCGGCGAGCGCGAGGGCTGGACCGGCGACAAGACCTCGCGCCGGGCCTTCGTGGCCGAGCGCTACCGCGTGGTCGCCATGTTCGGCGACAACCTCGGCGACTTCGTCGACATCGAGGATCTCGGATCCGAAGAGCGCGACGCGCGCGTGGCCGCCCACGCCGACTGGTGGGGCCAGCGCTGGTTCGTGCTGCCCAACCCCATGTACGGCTCGTGGGACGGCACCCTGATCGACGGCGACTGGGGCGCCTCGCGCGCCGAGAAGCTGCAGCGCAAGCGCGCGTGGCTGGAGCCGCTGCGCGACTGATCGCGCGGTGCGGTCGAACGCACGGTGCGGCGTCGTTCAGAGATGGCGCCGCACCCAGCCCGACAACTGGAACAGGGCCATCAGCGACGGCCAGGTCTTCTGCAGCGCCGCCGGCCGGTCGAGCTGCCGGTCGATCACCCCGCGCACCGCACCACTCCACAGCGGACACTGCGTGATCTCGTGTTCCACCCAGCGGCGATGCTGCGTGAGGAAGCGCGGGCCGTCGAACTGGAAGGTGCGCTTGCCGATCCGCGCGTCGTCGTAGCCCACGCGTTCTCGCAGCAGCTGCCGGAGCAGGACCTTGTTCACCAGTCGCTCGCGGTCGAAGCGGCTGGCTTCGGGCAAGTGGAACCAGAAATCGATCAGATCGCGGTCGACGAAGGGGAACAGGGCGCGCGTGCCGGTGATCTCGGCCGCCACGTAGGCCTTCACCACCATCGCGTTCTGATCGGCGTGCCGGCCACGGACCTCCGACCGGAAGTCGAAATCGTCGAGGTCGCGCCGCGCGCGGCTCTCGCGCGCCCACTCGGCGTGGGTGTCGATCGAGCCGTCGAAGAAGCGCTTGGTGTCGGTGTGGCGCAGCCAGCGCCCGCCGAAGAAGTGCCACTCCGCCCGCGTGCGCAGCGCCGCGCTCAGGGGATGCTCGGGCGGGAACATCCCGCGGAAGGGCCGCAGCCACGCCAGCCACCGGTCGGCGATCCGCGAGTTGCGGTGCTCGGCCGCCGACGGCACGTAGCCGATCCACGAGTCGTTGTTCAGACCGTCGATCAGTCCCTCGCCCGGCTGCATGCCCGCGCGCGCCACCCCGAGCAGGTAGGGAACGAGCGTCGGATCCCCGCAGGGCTCGGTGGCGTGCTCGAAACAGCGCGTGACGATCGGTTCGATCTCCGTGCGGTCGTCGGGCAGGACCACCGTCTCGTGCGGCACGCCCAGTTGCTTCGCGAAGGCCGCCGCGTCGACTGCCTCGTCCTCGTCGGGCTCCGAGGCGAAGGTGATCGCCCGCACGTCGTCGCGCCCCGCCTCGCGACAGGCCAGGGCCAGGGCCACCGAGTCCTTCCCCGAGCTGAGCATGAGCACCGACGAGCGATCACCGAGCCAGCGCTGGACGGCCCCGACGAGCAGTTCGAGCAGGCGGTCGGTCGAGGGGACCCGGTCCTCGCGGCTGCGCGCGTTGCGGAAGATCGGCTCGTACGTGAAGGACGCTTCGAAGGTCTCGCCGCGGCGCGTCACGCGGAGCCGGTCGCCGAAGCCGAGCCGGGCGACGTCGACGTGGACGGTGCCCGGCGCCGGGACGAAACCGTGGTGCAGGAAGTGCGAGAGGGCGCGGTCGGAGAGCGCGGGATCGAGCCCGGCGAGCAGCGCCCTCGGGTCACGGCTCATCCGGCAGCGGCCGGGCCGCAGGTCGGCGAAGAGACGGCCGAGACCGGGATCGACGGTCAGGGTGTCGGTCTCGGCGCCGGTGACGGCGTCGCGCAGGTCGTCGGGCAGGGCCGCGCCCGCGCTCCAGTCGAAGACCTGGTCCTTGTCGGACTGCACACCCGGCCTCCTGTTCCGCGGCATCGGCGACCCGTTCGCCGGATCCGGCGGCGGAGTATCGCAGGGTGCCCGGCGGGCGACCAGGGCGGATCCGTGGGCGGCGGTCGGCGGTCGGACCCGGGGCATTCCCCCTTGCCTTCGTGTCCTTCTCACACTATTCGTGTGAGGCGCCGATTAAGTGTCGGCTGCACACGAATCCTGGTCCCCCTCGGAACACGCCCGTGCCCCACACCGTCCGCCAGCCGAGCCGCCGCAGCCGGCCCCTGCCGGATCTGCCCGTGACCGTGGACACGGTGATCTTCACCGTGCTCGACGCCACGTTGCAGGTGCTGCTCGTGCGCCGGGGCGAGGACGCGTTCGAGGGCCTGTGGTCGCTGCCGGGCGGCTTCGTCGAGCCGAGCGAACCGCTCGAGGCAGCGGCGCTGCGCGAGCTGCGCGACGCCACCGGCGTGACCGACGTGTACCTCGAGCAGCTCTACACCTTCGGCGATCCCGGCCGCGACACCCGCGGCCGCGTGATCAGCGTGGCCTACGTCGCCCTTCTCGACGCCGACCGCTGCCCGCTGGTCCCCAACGAACTCGAGGCCGAGGCCCGTTGGTGGCCGGTGTACGAGCTGCCGCCGCTGGCCTTCGACCACCCGCGCATGATCGAGGTCGCGCTGGCCCGTGTGCGCACCAAGCTCGAGTACACCACCATCGGTTTCCAGCTCATGCCCCACGACTTCACGCTGGGCGAGCTGCAGCGCGTGTACGAGGTCGTGCTCGACCGTCCGATCGACAAACGCAACTTCCGCCGGCGGCTCAAGCTGCTCGAGCTGGTCGAGGAGACCGGCGAGATGCGCAGCGAAGGACCCGGCCGTCCGGCCGCACTCCATCGCTTCCATCACGTGGACTTCGTCCATCTGCGCGATCGCGGCTTCCACTCGCCGTTCTGAACCCGCCCCTCCGAACCGAGGCCCGTCATGAGCACCCGCACCTGGACCCCGCTGCCCGAAGAGATCACGTCGCTGTCCCCCGACGCGATGCAGGAACGCATCGCCGCGGCGAAACGCGAACTCGGCAACGACGTGGTCCTCCTCGGCCACCACTACCAGGCCGACGACGTGATCCGTCACGCCGACGCCACCGGCGACAGCTTCAAGCTGGCCCAGCACGCCCAGGCCCAGACCCAGGCGAAGTACGTAGTCTTCTGCGGCGTGCACTTCATGGCCGAGAGCGCCGACATCCTCACCGGCGACGACGTGACCGTGGTCCTGCCCGACATGGGCGCCGGGTGTTCGATGGCCGACATGGCCGACGTGGTCGACGTCGAGGAGGCGTGGGACATCCTCGCCGAGATGGGCGTGCGCGACATCGTGCCGATCACCTACATGAACTCGACGGCGGCCATCAAGGACTTCTGCGGGCGCAACGGCGGTATCGTGTGCACCAGCAGCAATGCCGAGAAGGTCCTGCGCTGGGCCTTCGAGCGCGGCGAGCGGGTGATGTTCTTCCCCGACCAGCACCTCGGCCGCAACACCGGCTACTCCATGGGCATCGACCTCGAGCAGATGCCCCTGTGGAATCCCCACGCCGTCGACGGCGGCGCGACGCCCGAGCATTACCTGGACTCGAAGATCATCCTGTGGAAGGGCCACTGCTCCGTGCACCAGAAGTTCGACGTGACCAACGTCTGGACCCTGCGCGAGGCCGATCCCGACATCCAGATCCTGGTGCATCCCGAGTGCAACTTCGAGGTCGTGCAGAACGCCGACCTCGTCGGCAGCACCGAGTTCATCATCGAGCAGGTGGAGAACGCGTCCGCGGGTTCGAAGTGGGCGATCGGTACCGAGTTCCACCTCGTGAACCGCCTGGCCGAACAACACCCCGAGCAGCAGATCACCTCGTTGAGCGGCATCCAGTGCGCCTGCGCGACCATGTACCGCATCGACCCGCCCCACCTGCTGTGGGCCCTCGAGAGCCTGGTTCGTGGCGAGGTCGTCAACCCGATCCGCGTGCCGCGCGACGTCACCGAAGGCGCGACGGTGGCGCTGGAGCGGATGCTGGCCCTGAAGGGCGACGGCGCGGTCGGACAGCGGCGGGCTCGAGCCCATGTGGGATGACCGGCCACGGAGTCATTCCCACGCCGTGCCCGGGTGGAGTTGCCTGTCCGCGTCACTGTTCTCTGCTATCCTCGTCCGATGATCACGCTGAACGACATCTCGAAACAGTACGGCCGGCAGATCCTCTTCGTGGAGACGTCGGTCCAGATCAACTCCGGAGAGAAGGTCGGACTCGTCGGACCGAACGGCGCGGGGAAGTCCACCGTCTTCCGGATGATCGTCGGCGACGAGTCCCCCGACGAAGGCACGGTGTCCGTGCCCAGGCGCACGACGATCGCCTACTTCCGGCAGGATGCGAGCGAGGCCTCCGGGCGCAGCGTCCTCGACGAGGCCATCGCCGGTGCCGGACGGGTCGGTGAACTGCACCACGAACTCGCGGCACTCCAGGAGACCATGGCCGACCCCGCGCGCGCCGACGAGATGGACGGGTCGCTCGCGCGCTACGGGGAGATCCTCGACGAGTACCAGCACGGCGGAGGCTACGAACTCGAGTCCATGGCGCGCGAGGTCCTCCAGGGTCTGGGCTTCGACGACGACCAGATCGACGGCCCGGTCGACACGCTCTCCGGCGGTTGGAAGATGCGCGTGGCGATCGCCCGCGTCCTGTTGGCCCGGCCCGAGGTCCTCCTGCTCGACGAGCCGACGAACCATCTCGACATCGAGTCGATCCTCTGGCTCGAGAAGTTCATCCGGGATTACCCGGGGACCGTGGTCATGACCTGCCACGACAAGGACTTCATGAACCGCGTGGTGACGAGGATCGTCGACATCGACGGGGGCGAGTTCGTCTCGTACGCCGGCAACTACGACACGTACGTGGAGCAACGAGCCCTGGCCGACGCCAATCGCGAGGCCGCGCACGCCCGCCAGCAGGCGATGCTGGCGAAGGAACGCCGGTTCATCGATCGATTCTCGACCCACGCGGCCAAGGCGTCGCAGGTCCAGAGCCGGGTGAAGAAGCTCGAGAAGATCGAGACCGTCGAGCCACCACGCACGCGACGCGTGGTCCGCTTCGAGTTCCGCGAGCCGCCCCGCTCCGGCGAGGATGTCGCCGTGCTCGAGGGTGTGGGCAAGGCCTACGGTGCCCGGGTGATCTACGAGGACTTCGACCTGGTGGTCCGGCGCCGCGAACGATGGTGCGTGATGGGACGAAACGGGGCCGGCAAGACCACTTTGCTGAAGCTCGTCGCCGGCGCAGCGGATCCCGACGGCGGCAGCGTGCGCCTGGGCCCGTCGGTGAAGATGGGCTACTTCGCACAGCAATCGGTCGACCTGCTCGATCCGACGCTGACCGTCTTCGAAGCCGCGCAGCAGGCCTTCCCGGCCGAGGGGCAGGGGGCACTGCGTACGCTGTTGGGTGCGTTCCACTTCATCGGCGAGGACGTCGACAAGCCCACGCGGATCCTCTCGGGGGGTGAGAAGACGCGCCTGATCCTGGCCCTGATGCTGTTCGACCCGCCCAACTTCCTCGTACTCGACGAGCCCACGAACCACCTGGATCTCGAGACCAAGGAAATGCTCGTCGAGGCGCTGTCGGACTTCGAGGGAACGATGCTCTTCGTGAGCCACGACCGCACCTTCCTGCGCGGTCTGAGCAACCGCGTGCTCGAACTCCGTCCCGGCGACGGCAACGGCACGCCGGCGGAGCCGCCGCGCGTCTTCGACGGGTCGTACGGCGAATTCGTGGTCGCGACGGGAGACGAAGCGCCGGGCGTGCACGGTTGACGGGCGTCGGAGCGGGTACACGAGGGCTTCCGGCAGTTCGCCCGTAGCGGTGACACGGCCCTGGGATCCCCCGCAGACGGCAACGTCTGTGGCCTTCGCGACTCTGCGCGAGGTCCTCGCGCCTCATCTTCCCGTTTTCCCCCTGTCCCCCCCGAAGCACCTGTGGCAGCCTCGTCGGGTTCCACGACCCCGAACCGAACCACGCCATGCCACGCGACCAGAAGTCCGGACTCGGCACCTTCGCCGGTGTGTTCACGCCGAGCATCCTCACCATCCTCGGCATCATCCTGTTCCTCCGCGTGGGCTACGTGGTCGGCAACGCGGGTCTGGGCAACACGCTGCTGATCATCGCGATCGCGAACGTGATCACGATCCTCACCAGCTTCTCGTTGGCCACCATCGCCACGAACCTGCGGGTGAAGAGCGGCGGGGACTACTACCTGATCTCGCGCACGCTCGGTGTGGAGTTCGGCGGCGCGCTCGGCATCGTGCTCTTCGCGGCCCAGGCGATCTCGATCGCCTTCTACACGATCGGTTTCTCCGAGGCGGTCACGACCGTCGTGGGGCTGGAGTCCGCCTGGGCGGCGCAGCTCGTGGCCGCGGGTGCTGTTCTCGCGTTGTTCGTCCTGGCGTGGGTGGGCGCCGACGCGGCCACCACCTTCCAGTACGGCGTGATGACCGTGCTCGGGCTGGCCCTCGTCACGTTCTTCGTCGGCGGCCTGGGCGACTTCGACCCGCGGTTGGCGCGCGACAACTGGGTGGTGAGCAGCGATCAGCCCTTCTGGCTGTTGTTCGCGATCTTCTTTCCCGCCGTCACGGGATTCACGCAGGGCGTGAGCATGTCGGGCGACCTGGCCGACTCGTCGCGCAGCCTGCCGCGGGGGACCTTCGCCGCGGTGGGTCTGTCGATCGTCGTCTACCTGGCGACGGCGGTCGTCTTCGCGGGGGCGATGCCGGCGAGCGAACTGGCCTCGGACACCGGCGCCATGCGGCGGGTGTCGATCCTTCCCTGGCTGGTCGACGCCGGAGTGATCGCCGCGACGCTGTCGTCGGCGCTGGCGTCGTTCCTGGGCGCCCCGCGCATCCTGCAGTCGCTCGCCCGCGACCGCGTGTTCCCGGTGCTGAATCCCTTCGCCGCCGGTCACGGTCCGAGCGAGAACCCGCGGCGCGGCGTGCTCCTGGCCCTGGTCATCGCGCTGGTCACCGTGGCGCTGGGCAACCTGAACGTGATCGCGCCGCTGGTATCGATGTTCTTCCTCGTGTCCTACGGACTGCTGAACTTCGCGACCTACTACGAGGCCAGCGCGGGCAGCCCGTCGTTCCGGCCGACCTTCCGGTTCAGCCATCCGCGCATCGGCCTGGCCGGGGCGATCGCCTGCGGCGCCGTCATGCTGGCGATCGACCCCGTGGCGGCGGCGGTGGCGGGAGCGATCCTCTTCGGGATCCTGCAGTACGTCCGGCGATCGACCACGGTGACGCGCTGGGCCGACAGCAGCCGGTCGGCGCGGCTGCGTTCGATCCGCGAGAACCTCCACGGTCTGAGCGCCCAGCCCGAGCACCCGCGGGACTGGCGGCCGGTGATCCTGGCCTTCTCCGAACAGTCGGAACGTCGCGTGGCCCTGCTGCGCTTCGCGGGGTGGATCGACGGTCGGAGCGGCTTCACCACCGCCGTCCAGATCCTGGACGACGAAACCGGCCCGGCGACGCGTGGACGCATCCACGAGGTCGAGGAGCAGCTCCGCAGCGACATCGCCACTGCCGACGTGCCCGCCTTCGCGCGCTGCGTCGACACCGACCCGAGCGCCAGCGCGCTTCCGACACTGTTGCGTGCACACGGCCTGGGGACGATCCGCGCCAACACCGTCCTGGTGAATCGCCTCGACGACGGGGCCGACGACCCCGACCGCGCGCGGGCGTTCGCGCGCCGGTTGCGGACCGCGCTGCGATCCGAGTGCCACCTGGTGGTCCTCGACGCCACGCGTGAGGAGATCGACGCGCTCGACGAGGCCCCGATCGACCAGCGCCGCATCGACGTCTGGACCGAACGCGACGCGACCGGCCGTCTGTGCCTGCTGCTCGCCTACTTGACCACGCGCACGCCCGACTGGAAGGACGCCACCATCCGCCTGATCGCGACCCGGCACGGTTCGCGGCGCGCGCGCGAGCGGCTCGAGGAGCAGTTGCGCACCATGCTCGAGGAGGTCCGCATCGACGCCGAGGTCGTGATCGTCGACGACGAACCGATCGACGCCGTTTCGGGCAATGCCTCGCTCGTGTTCCTGCCCATGCGGCTGCACGGCGACCGCGCCGTGGGCCCGACGGGTCGTTCCTTCGCCGAGGCTGGCCGAGGTCTGGCGGTGGTGGCCTTCTGCATGGCCGCCCAGGACCTCGAGCTCGACGCCGAACCCGAGGAGGGCGAGGCCGCCGAGATCGCCGCGGCGGTCGATCGCGCCGAGGAGGCCGAGCGCGAGGCGGAACAGGCCCGCGAACGCGCCGACGCGGCCGAGGAGGAACTCGCATCCCACGGCGGCGACGAGCCGGGCGACGACCAGCTCCGACGAAAGGCGAAGAAGGCGCGCTCCGAGGCCGAGCGGGCAACCGAACACGCACGCCACGCTCGGGCGCAGGCCGACGAGATGGCGCCGGAACATCGAGCCGCGGACGAGGACGAGGACCGGAGCGAGCGGAGCGACTCCACGCACCCTTGATCCCGCCACGACCCCGACCCCGATCAGAACCGTGCCTTCACCGCTCCCCACGTGACCGATGTGCCCGGCACGGATTGATCGATCTGCATCAGCACGATCACGCGCGTGACGACGCCGTCGGCGTCGGTGACCTGGACGACGAAGTTCGGCACTCCCTGGAGGAACTGCCTCACGTCGGAACAGGTCTCCGTGCCGTCGTACGACGTCTCCGGGATCGACCAGCCCGGATCGTCCTCGTCGGCGAAGTCCACGACGTGCCAGCCGTAGCGCATGGTCGCGAGCGGAGCGGCGGTCTCGGCGGCGGTCCAGCAGTATTCGACCGGAGTGCCCGCGAGAACGACGATCCGCAGGAGGACGTCCGAGCCCACGCTCGTGGTCTCGGGAATGCCGGTGCCGCTCACGGTCAGGGCCGGACCGACATCGGCGACCGCGGGAGCGGCGCAGAACAGGATGAGAGCGGCGGCAAGAGCGAACGAGCAGAGGGCGTGGCGCATGGCGGACTCCCTGAGCAAGGGGGAACCGGGAGTGCGCAGGAAAGGTCCGGAATCGCGTCGGGCGAGGCAAGGGACGGCGATCACGACGCACCGACCTTCCCGCGCCGCTCAGCCTCGCCGTGCCTCCGTCAGGTCACCACCCCGCACCGTCGCGCCCACCACCAGCGCCGCCGCGATCAGCACCAGGTTCTTCACGATGTACTGCCCTTCGAGCGTGAGCCCGTAGGGAAACACCGTGAACACCTGTTCCGGCAGGAGGACGATCGGCGACAGCGTGCCCGGCATCTGGAGCATGAGCAGCAGGATCGCCACGCGCAGACCGCGCCCCGTGAGGAAGAGGATCCCGATCGCCACTTCCCAGACACCGAGGAAGGGGACGAACACGTTGGCCGGGATGATGGGGACGGTGGCCCGGACCAGGTCCTCGGCCGGGCTCAGGCCCGGCACCAGCTTGAGCCCGCCGAACCAGACGTACACGATGCCGACGGCGATCCGGAGGAACCGGACGCCGGCGACGGCCATCCAATGCGTGATGGCCCGGTCCAGCCGGCCGAACCAGCCTCCTCCACGTCTCAACGTCTCACTCCCGATCGGGTCGTCGTTCCGGTCTCGGGGAGATGATAATCCACCACGGCCCGCGCGCTCGCCGGAACCAGCGTGAACGACGGCCACGGCCCGAACTGCGCGTGGAGGGGGGCAACCGTGTGCGGTGTTGCGGGATCGGGTCGAGCGACATGTCGGGGAAGTGCCGATTCACGTTCGTCAGCCCGGACAGGCTGACATCGGCCCGGTGTCAGTCCCAGTCGGCTGACACCGGGCCGATGTCAGCCAACCGTGACTGACATGCGCAAAACCGCCCCAACCAGGATATGTATCCCCCCGGCATGCAAGGCCGCCGATTCGCTGCGATCGTCCTGCCCCCTCCCGGCGCGGGTCCCGATGCCGGCGAGCCTCCTCTGGACTCTGGACTCTGGAATCCAGAATCGACGAGTCGCGAGAGCGCGTCCACGCGACGATGATCGCCTTTGCCCTGGTCGCCCGCGCTGGACATGGCCCGTGCCGGATGGGCCGGGCGCAAGCTCCAGGATCGCGCCACCGCGACCGAGTCGCTCGCCGACCGAGCACGGGCACGAAGCCTTGGGACACCTGCTGGCGCAGAACCTCGAGCACCAGTCGCACCGCCCCCGCCGCGGTCGATGACGTGTGCGGTCGACCTTGCTAGAATGCGTCCTCGCAACTCTTGACTCGAACCTCCGCGGCTCCGGGTCGTCGTCGTCGCCTGCCGTGCCCAGGAGGCCGGCGCCTTCGTCGACGAGCGGTGCCGAGGGGTGGATTCAGCACCATCACCGCAGCCAGGAGTAACGAGGGGTCTCTGCCGTGACTCATGCGCCTGCGCCGAAAAGTCCTCGATCGCCAATCGCATTGCGCTGGATATTCCCGGGTCTGCTGGCCCTGTTCGCGGCCTCGGCCATGGCCGCAGGCCCGGAGCCTGCCGACGGTGAACTGACCCTGTCGCTGGATCGGGCGCTGGAGATCGCGCGCCAGGAAAACCCTCGCATCGCCATCGGCCGGGCACGCCGGGCCGGCGCCGAGGGCGCGCGGGTCCGCTCACGCCAGGTATTCTCACCGAGGCTGACCCTGGACGCCTATCACCTCCGCCTCGACACATCGGTGCTCGACAACATTCCGACCTTCGAGCCGGACTTCCCGCCGGTCTTCGTCGGGCTCGATTTCGGGCCGCTGGAGGGCAACGTGGCCAGCGTCGAGCTGGTGCAGCCGCTGATCAACGTCGGCGCCTGGAGTGCGCGGCGACAGGCCGGCCGGGCACTCGAAGCCGCCGACCTCGAATTGCAGCGGGCACGACGTGAAGTGGATGTCGCCGTTCTCGAGGCGTATTTCGGCGCCTGCACCGCACAGCGCCAGGTGGAAGCGGAACAGAAGGGACTGGCCACCGCCCGACGGGTGTTGCGCCGAGCCGAGGCCGGGTTCGAGCAGGAACTCATCGCACCGGTCGACGTGCTCAGCGCGCGTACGCGGGTTTCCGCAATGCAGGCAAGGGTCGCGGCTGCCGAGGCCCGCGTGGTCGCCGCGCATGCCATCCTGCGTCAGGTGCTGGGTATCGACGAAGATCCGGAATTGATCCTGACCGACCGTGTTCCGCAGCCGAGCCCACCGGTGGACGAAGCACCGCAGCGCCGCGAGATGCTTTCCGGCAGACGTGATCTGCAAGCGTTGCAGAAGGGCCTGGAAGCGGCCGAACACGGAGTCGAGCGTGCGCGTGCGACATGGCTTCCCGATCTCAACCTCTACGCACGCTTCGACCACGTCGATGTCAACGATCCTTTGTCCTTCGACGAAACCGGCTGGCTCGTCGCAGTCAACCTGCACTGGACACCGTTCCTCGGGTTCGACCAGGTCGGCGCGCTCGGCGAGGCCCGGGCCACGGAAGCCGAAACGCGGGCCCGATTGCGTGCCCTGCGCCAGCGCGCCTGGGCCGAAGCGCAGACCGAACACGCCAACTGGCAGGCCGAAGTCCAGCGCTGGCGAGCGGCTTCGAAAGGTGTGCTGGAAGCCGAGGAGGCACTGGAGTTGACCGAGGCGCGCTACGCCGAGGGGCTGGACGACATCACCGCGCTCTTGCGCGCCCAGGCCGAGGAACTGGCGGCACGCACGCGTGAGATCAGCGCACGGTTCGAGGCGGTGGTCGCCGCCGAGCGATACCGGCTTGCCGTGTCCCACGACGTCGGGAAGGTGCAACCATGATCGTCCTGCCGATCAACCGTGTTCGCCCGATCCCCGGTCGAAGTGTCCTCTTGATCGTGCTGGGCGCAGCCATGGTGATCGTGCTGTCGGCCTGCGAAGGGAATCCGGGCTCGGGCGGTGAAACTGCGGATGGCCTCGCCGACAGCGAGCCCCTGGAAGTCCGTACCTTCGTGGTCGAACAGCGCGCGGAAACGTCTTCGTTCGTCGCCGCCGGTGCGGTGGCGCCGGTTCGACGAGCCCGCATGGGAACCCGCCAGGCCGGCAATGTCGAGCAGATCATGGTCGAAGCCGGCGACACGGTCGAAGCCGGCCAGGCCTTGCTGCGAGTCGATGCCCGCGACCTGGAAGCCGCGCTGCGGGCGGCGCGTCTGCAGCACCAGGCTGCTCGAACGGCCTGGGAGACGGCTCGCCGCAATCGCGAACGGTTCCAACGCCTCTACGACCAGCGCCTGATCGCAAAGGCCGAGCTCGAAGAGGCGACACTGGCCGCCGAAGACGCGCGCGGTCGGCTGGAGCAGGTCGCCGCCGAGATTGCAGCCGTCGAAGTCAACCTCGACTACGCAACACTGCGTGCGCCATTTGCCGGCGTGGTCAGCGAGGTGCTCACCGACGTCGGCACTTTCGTCGCACCGGGCCCGCCGCTGATCGTGTTCGAGGACCGCAAGCGGTTGGAAATCAACGTCGGAATCGCCCAGGCGAGGACTGCCGACCTGGCCGTGGGCGACACGCTTCAGGTCGGCGTCGAAGGCCTGGGAGACGGGATCGAGGGCCATGTCCAGGCCATCGTTCCGGCGCTCGAGTCTCCCGGGGTCGGACAGGTGCTGCGGCTCGTCGTCGAAGACCCACCACCGTCGCTGGAGCCGGGCATGATCGCCGAAGTGCAATTGCCGGCGGCGCGATCGGCGCAGTCGTTCGTCGTCGTTCCGGCCTCCGCGATTCTGCAACGAGGACAGCTCGATGGCGTCTTCCTGGTCGGCGAAGACGCGCAAGGCAATGCGCGGGCAACGTTGCGTTGGGTTGCAGTGGCCCCGACGCCGACGCACGGCGATGACGGTGAAGTCCGGGTCCTGCGCGGTCTCGTGAGCGGAGACCGGGTCGTCGTCGGCGAGGCCGTGGATGCGCTGGTCGATGGCCAGCCGGTCGTGCTGGCCGAACCATGAGCGGGCTTGGCTTTGCCGGTCGAATTGCAGACCGTCTGATCGATTCGAAGCTGGTCCCGCTGATCGTTGTCGGGACCCTGATCGCGGGTGCCTGGGGGCTGACGGTAACTCCGCGCGAAGACCGTCCGGAGATCGAGGTGCCGACCGCGCGTGTCGTCGTTCCCTTCGCCGGCGCCGGTGTCGAGCGCGTCGACGAACTGGTTGCGCGCCCGGTCAGTGCCTGGGCGCGACAGCTCGAGCAGGTCGTCGAGGTCAGTGCGGTCTCTTCCAGCGACGCCGCGTTGATCGAGGTCGAGTTCGTCACGGGCCTGAACGATTCGCGTGCCTACGGCCTGCTCTCGGAAGTCGTCGCCAGCAACGCGCACCGGCTGCCACGATCGGCCGGACCTGTCGAAATCCGGACCTTGGGTGACGAGATCCTGACCGGTCTGATGATCACGCTGTCGAGTGCCGAGCTGGGCGGCGAGGTCCTGCATCGCATTGGCGATGAACTGGCGGTCGAACTCGAGCAGATCCGGGGCGTCCGCAGCGTCGACGTGATCGGCGGCAAGCCGCGACAGATCCGGGTGTTGCCGGATCCGGCCCGCCTGGCGGCCTACGAAATCGGCCTGGTCGAACTCACCGAAGCCATCGAGGCGGCCAGTCTGCGTTTGCCCACCGAACCAGTGCGCGGCCAGTCCACGAAGAACCTCCGGGCGGGATCGCTGCCTGCCGATGTGGCCGACGTCGAACGGATCCAGGTGGGAGCAGGACCGACCGGCGCCGTCTACGTCGGCGACGTCGCCGCTGTCATCGACGGCCCGGCACCGCCGGAGTCTGCCAGCCTGCACTGGGAGCGCGGCGGGATCGGCACGGTGCCGGCCGTCAGCCTGGCGCTGACCAGCGTGCCCAACGCCAACATCAGCGCAGTGACCGAGAGCGCGCTCGCCCGGCTGGACCGGCTGGCCGGTGAACTGCTCCCGTCGAACGTGGACGTCACGATCGCCTACGACGCCGGCGCAATGGCGACCGAGACCGTGATCAGCGTGCTCGAGAACTTCGGGATCGCCGCGGCCACTGTCATCGCGATCATCCTGCTCGGGCTGGGTTGGCGCGCCGCCGTCGGCGTCTCGCTGCAGCTCCCCTCCAGCCTGGCGATCGTTCCGGTCGCCTACATGTGGCTCGGCTTCACGCTCAATCCGGTTTCCATTGCGGCCATGATCCTGGCCATCGGTCTGCTGGCCGACGACAACGTCATCATCATGGAGAACATCCGGCGACACTTCGCCGCTGCCGGACGAAGCAGCCGCGACGTCGCCGTTCGGGCCGTGGACGAGGTCGGCAACCCGACCGTGCTCGCGGTGTTCCTGATCATCGCCACGTTCCTGCCCACCGCGTTCATCACCGGAGAGATGGGCCAGTACACCCGCGCCATTCCGGTCGGGACGTCGCTGGCCATCGGCTTCTCTCTGGTCATCGCGCTGACCGTGACACCTTACGTGGCCTATCGAATCCTGCGGCCGCCCTCGAGCGCGCAGACGGCCCGCCGTGATGCCCGAAACGATGACGACGACGGCGACGCAGATGACGCCGACGACGGCAACCAGGACGATGCCGCGACGGCCGGGAACGAAGAGGGCCGCCGCGGCCGCGAATCGGCCGACGAGAACGAAGTTCCTTCCGGACGCCTGGCGGGAATCTACCGCGGTGTGTTGGATCCGTTCTTCGATCGGCCCATGCTGCGCTGGGCGCTCTACCTGGTGCTGCTCCTGCTGTTCGTCGCCAGCATTGCCATGGTGGGCCTGCGCGCGGTGCAGCTCACGCTGGTGCCGACACTGGACCGGGAGACATTCGTGCTCGAGCTGGAACTGCCGCCGGACAGCGCGCTGGAGGAGACGCTGGAGGCGGCTTCGACGGTCGGCCGGGCACTGCGCGAATACCCGGAGATCGAGGGCTATACCCTGTTCGCGGGCACGGATGGGCCGCTGCTGTTGCCTCCGCCCGGACCACCCGACCTGCCACGCGCTTCCGACCACCGGGCCAGCCTCTACGTACAGCTGCTTCCCGAACAGCATCGCGAGCGTCTGAGCTTCGAGATCAGTCGTGAATTTGCGTTCTCGCGGTTGCCGGGGTTGCTGGAGCGCTTCGATGCGAGCGCCTGGATTCGCAGCATTCCGTCGGGCCCGTCGAGCGACAACGATCTGCAGGCCGAGATCATCGGCGAGGACATGCAGCAGAGAGACCGGCTGGCCGATACCGTCGCCCGGCTCTTCGAGGAACACGAAGCAGTGGGCGCCGTGGAGCGCTTCCCCAAGCCGGCCGGGCCCGAGCTTCGGCTGGAGGTCGATCTGGCTCGGGCTTCGGCGCACGGGGTGCCACCGGCTCGCGTGGCCGCCGCGGTCCGGATCGCGCTGACCGGTCGCGAGGCTGCGCACCTGGACGTCCCGTCCGAACGTCGGCCGCTACCGGTGGTCGTGCGGCTCGAACCCGCGCTGCGCGACCGCGCCACGGACCTGGCGGGGTTGTACGTCAAGAACCAGGCGGGCGCGTCGGTGCCACTTCCCGACCTGGTGAATGTTTCCGAGCGTTCCTGGAATCCCAACCGGCATCGCCACGAGCAACTGCCAACCGTGTTCGTTGCCGGGCGGGTGAACCGCGCACTCAGCCAGCCCGTTTCGGTGCAGCGCGACATCGTCGGGCAGCTCGAACGCGCACAGGTGCCGATGCCGGAAATCGAGTGGACCGGCCTGCCGTCCGGCGACCGCGAAACGACACTGTACTGGGGTGGCGAGTGGGCGATGACGCAGCAGGTCTATCGGGATCTGTCCGTCGCCGGGCTGGTGGTCGTACTGCTGATCTACGTCGTACTGGCCGGTTGGTTCGGTTCCTACCGCGTGCCGTTGCTGATCATGATTCCGATTCCGCTGGTGTTCATCGGCGTGATTCCGGGCCACTGGCTGGCCGGCTTGGACATTGCGGGCCTGGGGGTGCTGGGCGTCATCGCATTGGCCGGCATCGTGGTGCGCAATGCGCTGCTACTGGTCGACTTCACCCGGCTTCGCCGCGAACAGGGCATGGCATTGCGCGATGCGCTGATCACCGCCGGGGTCGTTCGCACGCGCCCGATCCTGCTCACCGCCGGCACCGTCGTGCTGGGCAGCGGTGCCCTGGTATTCGAGCCGGCGCTGAAACCGCTCGGCGTAACCCTCGTCGGCGGCGTTCTGGTCTCGACGCTGCTGACGCTGATCCTGACCCCGGCGCTGTACTTCCACATGTACAGCGAAGGCGATGGTGCGGGCGAAGACCAGAACGGGATTCCGTTCAGCTCCGGAAGTCCCCGCTCCGGTCGCGCGCCGGATGGGATCAGCGCATCGCGTCGCCCACGATCCGATCCCAACCGATGACGAGCCGAATCGGCCGGTCGTCCTCCATGCTCTCTCCGGACGTGATCAGGATGCGCTCGCCATCGGGAGCGATCCGGAAGCCGTGCAGGCCACTGATCGGCGTCTGCAGATCACGCACCTGCACGCGCGTCGCGCCGACCGCGGGCGAGGTCCCGGAGAGATCGACCGCCGTGACGCTGAGGTCGCCGCTGCCCCATTGGTGGAAGAGGCGATCGCCCTGCGGGTGCCAGTCGAACCAGAAGGCATCGGTGTCGCTGACCTGCCACTTGCGCGAGCCGGGAGGGTTCGCCTTGAGGTTGAGGCGCCAGCCTCCGCCGTCGCGCGCGGCGTAGGCGATCCAGAGGCCATCGGGCGAGAACCTGGGGACGCCCGACGACACCGACGTCGGATCGATGCGGATCGGTGGGGCCTCCCCGTCCAGATCCATGACGTAAGCCTGCTCCTCCCCGGTCCCCTCGCTCTCGTCGGCGCCGAACGCGATCCGGGTGCCGTCGGGTGAGACGTCGTCGAGCCTGGTGAGGTTGGAGTCCGCGTAGATGACGACGGGATCGCCCCGGCCGTCGGGCTCGAGTCCGCGGATCTCCGCGACGCCGCCCTCGGTGCTCAGGTAGTACACGGTCCGGCCGTCGGGCGACCAGACCGGGAACTCCTCGCCCGCCGCGTCGAAGGTCAGACGCGTCCGGACGTCCGTTTCGACATCGTGGACGTAGAGATCTCCGGTACCGAGCTGGTTGTCGAACGCGGCGTACGCGACCCGACGTCCGTCCGGCGAGATGTCGAACGCACCATAGCCCGCCGGAGCGCCCATCGGTCCGAGGGCTTCGCCCTCGAGGTCGAACCACAGGAGATCGCCCAGGAGCGAGACCCGCTCGCCGGGGTGGTAGGCGAGCGCTCCCGTGGGCGCCACGCTCACCAGGGACAGCCCGGCACCGGGGATCAGGCCGACACCGTCGGCGACCAGCGTCGCGACCCCGGTGAACTCGCCGCGCGCGGCGTCGAAGGGTCGCGCGTAGAGCTTGCTCTCGAGGGCGTAGAAGAGATGGCCGGCCGCGAACTCGGCCTGCCCGTCGGCCCGGAGGAGTTCGCGGACCTCCCCGGTCTCGAGGTCGCCGAAGAGGATGGCGACGGACGGACCGGTCACGCGTTCGGTGGTTCGTCCGGCGAAGAGGAAGTACCGGTCGCTTCCCAGGCTGCGTGGATGCCGATGCGAATTCGCCGCGGGTTCGTCGGACAGACGCGTCACGGCGGAGACCTCACCGGTGGCGAGATCGAGCCGCGAGAGGGCGGTCGCCGCACTCGCCGCGAAGAGGATCGTGTCGTCGGGAAACCAGCAGCCCCCCTTTCCCCCGCCCGCGGCGGCCACCGCGCGGTCGGTCCGCGAGTCGAGGTCGTGGACCCGCAGATCGGCGTCGCTGAAGTAGGCGATCGAGCGCCCGTCGGGCGACCAGAAAGGGTATTGCCCGTCGTCGGTGCCCTCGAGTCGTCGTGCGTCGCGGTGCGAGAGTTCCTGCAACCACAGACCGCGTCCGCCGTTCTCGGTGCGCGCGGTGTAGACGAGGCGCGTGCCGTCGGGGGAGATCGTCGCCGGTCCCGGGTTGGCTCCCGACAGGTGCAGACCGACGCCGTCGGGCGGTTCGATCGCCGCACGGATCACGCCCGCACCCTCGGCGCCGTCCTCGGGTGTCGTCGCGAGCGGGTCGAGAGCGAACCAGGCCGCGGCCAGCACGGCCAGAACGAACAGCGTCCACGGCACGACGGGGGCCCGACCGCCCATCGCCACCGGTTCCTTCGCGGCCGGCGCGCCGCCCGAGAGCACCGTCGTCGTCGCCGACGGATCGAGATGGATGCGCGCCTCGCCGATGTCGCGCAGGCGCCGCCGCGGATCGCGTTCGAGACAGCGCGCGAGCAGCGATCGGATCCCGACGGGCACCTCGGCGGGCAGCGTGTCGAGGTCGATCGGATCCTTCAGCACGGCCGCCATCGTCTCGCTGACCGTCTCGCCCTCGAAGAGCCGCTGGCCGGTGATCATCTCGTAGAGGATCACGCCGAAGGCCCAGATGTCGGTGCGCCGGTCGACCTCGCGGCCCTTCGCCTGCTCGGGACTCATGTAGGCGGCGCTGCCGAGGACGGTGCCGGCGGAGGTCATCGCGGCGGTGATCGTGGGCGAAAGGGCGGGATCGCCTTCCTCGTGATCGCTGCCCGAGTAGGCGCGGGCCAGACCGAAGTCGAGGATCTTCACCTTGCCGTTGGTGGAGACCATCACGTTCGCCGGCTTGAGGTCGCGATGGACCACGCCGCATTCGTGCGCTTCCTCCAGACCCTCGGCGATGTCGCGGGCGATGGCGGTCGCGTCCTCGAGCGGCAGGGCTCCGTCGCGCAGGCGGACCTGGAGGTCCTCGCCCTCGGCGAGTTCCATGACGAGGAAGCGCACGTCGTCGTCCTCCTCGACGCCGTGGATCGCCGCAATGTTCGGATGGTTCAGCGACGCGAGGAGTTGGGCCTCGCGCTGGAAGCGGGCGAGGCGTTCGGCGTCGTCGGCCACTGCGGCCGGAAGGATCTTCAGGGCGACGTCGCGGCCGAGCTTGGTGTCACGGGCGCGAACGACTTCGCCCATGCCGCCGGCACCGAGGTGCGCCGTCACCTCGTAGTGGGCGAGGGTCTTGCCGATCACGCGGACTCCGGGACCAGGGGTATCGATCGATGTTAGAGCAGGCTCGGCAGGGGTGTCGACGAAAACCCGTCGCGGACGGTGTCAGGAGAAGGGAGCGCTTTTCGCGTAGAGCAGAAAGCCGGTCCACCGCGCCCGCGACACCCGCCTCGACCGGGACGTCGCGATCAAGATCCTACCGCGCGAGATGAGCGGTGATCCCGAACGTACGAAGGCCGGGCCGGCACCCCGGTCTGGAGTCCGGACGGCGAGCGGGTCGCCTACGCCCGCATCGGTTCGGAGGGAGTGGAGACGGTCGTGCGGACGGTCGGCAGCGCCTCCGACGCCGAGGTCCTCCTGCCCGTGGGCGCGGGAGGTTCACCCTACGTCTGGCACGAGACCGCCGGACTCTTCGTGACCGGGTGGGGGGCGAGCTGGAACATCGGACGCATCCTGCCCGACGAGGACGAACGCGAGTTCGAGATCCTGGTCTCGACGTCCGCCTCCAACTGGGGTCCCGACGTCTCGCCCGACGGCCGCTGGATGGCCTACACCTCCGACGAGTCCGGCCGCTACGAGATCTACGTCCGCAGCCTCGGCCCGGACGCCCGCACCTGGCCCGTTTCGGTCGACGGCGGCGAGGAGCCCCTCTGGTCGTCGGACGGAGCGGCGCTGTTCTGGCGCAACGGCAATCGTTTCATGCGCGCCGCCGTGCTCGAGGGCGGCGACCGTTTCCGCACCGGGGCACCGGAGGTCCACGTCGAAGGCGCCTACTCGAACGTGCCGGGCATCTCGTTCAACGTCGCGGGCGACGACGAGCGCCTGCTGCTCCTTCGCATCGAAGGCGGCACCGAGCGTGCGCGCCACCTGAACGTGGTGCTGAACTGGGACGTCGAGCTGGAGCACCGCATGAGCGAGGGTACCGCGGACGTGCGATGAACGACGGCGTCGCGGTCGTCAATCCACCCAGGTGACGGGCAACTCGACATAGCTGTCGTTGGCCCACTCGATCCGCAGTGGCGCGCCGGCGTCGGCGATCGATTCCTCGCTGACGTCGGCGCCCGTGCCGTAGTTGAGCTGGTGCCAGGGGTTCTTGTTCACGTCCACCACGACCAGGAGCCGATGGCCAGCCTCGATCCGGCGACTGACGAGGTAGGAACGGTCGAACGCGACGTCGGTCGGCTCACCGGGCGTCAGCAGACGGCGCTCCGTCGGATCGTCGGCATGACTCGCCCTGCCGAGCCAGTAGGAGAGATGGAACAGCGATCCATCGGCCTGCACCTCGTAGAACCGGACGCCCAGATCGACGTCCCGCTTGTTGATCGTGATCGAGAGTTGGCCGCTCGGGAATCCGCTCAGCTCGCTCGCCCGGGGCAGGGGATCGCTGATGAAGACGAGTCCGGTCTCGAAATCCGGCGAGCCGCCGTCGATCACCTCGGGATAGTAGTCGTTGTGGATGACGTCCCGGTCGGCGAGGTCGACGGTCTGGACGAGTGCATCCGGGCGTTCCGGCGGCGATTCCGAGAGCCGGTGAAAGGCCTCGTCGCGGGCGGGGGTGAGGTGGAGTCGCCAGCGCTCCTCCGCCATTTCGTCCAGCGAGGCAGCATGGCCCCAGCGGTCGGCGCCCATCACCTGATGATTGATCCGGTCCTGGAGCAGCACCGGGCGATCGGCACCACGGAGCACGTGGTCGAACCAGGCGAAGGTCAGGGCCTCGGTGTCGAACCGCGCCGTCGGGTCGATGCCGTACCCGCGCAGCTCGCGCGCCTTCCGCGACGCAGCGACCCCGAAGTGATCGTAGGGACCGATCACCAGGAAGTGCTCGGCGTCCGGACGGAACCGGTCGTGCTCGCGCAGATAGTGGACCGCGGAGATCTGGCCGTCGTCGTAGTAGCCGGTGATCGACAGGACCGGGATGTCGATCCGGGCGAACTCGGCGCCGTAGGGTGCCATGGATTGCCAGTAGGAATCGAAGGCGGGATGATCCAACCAGCGCTGGAAGAAGGGGTTGGGCACCCCGTCGATCGCGTCGAGGTCACGATAGGGACGACCGCTGGCGAACCACTCCTGATGGAGCGCCTCCCAGCGCTCGAGGTCGTTGTAGGTCTCGAAGTCCAGCGTGCGATTGTTCGCGACGAAGAACGGCCAACCGTAGTTCGCGCTGAGGAAGACGTTGTTCATCATCGGCAGGCCCTGCCCCGGCAGGGCAGCGGCATGGGCTGCGATGGCGCGCAACGCGTCGGGCATGCTCTTCGCGGCCGCCCAGGCCGCGAAGCCTTCGTAGCTGGCGCCGTACATTCCGACTTCGCCGTTCGACCAGGATTGGTCGGCGATCCACTCCACGACCGCGGGCGCATCCTCGGCCTCGTGCTCGTAGGGCACGATCTCGGCATCGCTGGAGCCTTTGCCGCGGGAGAGGGCCACCATGCCGACGTAGCCGTAGGACGCCGCCGCCAGTGCGCGCTGCCGACTCGCAGCAGCATCGGCGTAGATCGTGAAGACCAGCGCCGTCGGCAGTCGGGCTTCGGTGCGCGGCCGCACCAGCGTCGCCGAGAGCGTCACCCCGGCCGGCGTTGGAATCCGGACGTTCTCGTCGATCACGTACCGGCGCGTCCGGTCCCGTGCGAGAAGGTCTGCGAGACGGGGCGCCGCGGCGGCGTCGACCCGGGTGCTGATCCACGCCCGCACGAGTCTCGTTGCTCCCGCCCGGTCCAGAGTCGGCGCGCCACCCGTGCGCGCCAGAGCGGCCTGCAGCCGTCGCTCGAAGACGAAGCCCGGCGTTTCGAGGTACCAGGCGAGTTCGTGCGCGCCGCGATCGTCGACCTCGGCGAACACCCTGTCGAAGGCATCAGTGTAGGCGGCGGCGAAGTCCGCGCCGTCGTCCTCCACCGCGCGCGCTGCTTCGGCATGGATGCGATACACAAAGGCGGCCGGCGTCTCCACCGGCACGGCGGCATCGCCCATCCGGGCGAAGGCGGCGAGCGCCGCATCGGGACGTCCCGCGGCGAGTGCGAGCTCCATGCGCCGGATCAGCGCGTGGGGAGTGTCGTCGCCGGGAGCATCGGCCAACAGCTTCTCCGCGAGTACGGGCATGGCCGCGGTGAGCGTCTCGGGCCGATCGTCCTGCGGGGCGGGATATCGAAGAGTCGCCTGTCCTGCGGCCCGGTCGTCGCTCGCGACGGAAGCCGCCGCGCCAACGAGCACGACGGCTGCGAACGCCGCTTCGAGACATCTGCGCATGATCGTCCCCGCCGGTGAGGGTCGGATTTCGTGGAGTCGGGAAGCTGGACGGAGCCGGATGTCATGTCGGCCCATCGTGGATTCCACGATTGCACGCTCCCCCACCTCGAGTGCGGCCCCGACCGAAGAACCGTCGCACCAGGGGAATGTGAAGGAGCAGACCGTAGGGAACGTAGAGAGGGACGTGCATGCAGACCTCGCGTGTCGCCTCGATGCCGGTGTGGACCCGGCCGGAAGCGGTGTGGACCACGGCGATCTCGCCCCCGTCGAGGGGACCACAGGGAGGAAGATCCGTCGACAATTCGATGCGACCGAGCCAGTCGAGTCGCCGGGTACGCCGCGCCATCCGGTCGCAGTCCCCGCAGGAACCATTGTAGAACAGCTTGATGACGCTCATCCGGATCGCTCCGGTCTGCCGAATCCGTCGACCTGTGACGGGCACGGACCCCTTACCGCCGGATTCACAGAGTCGACACAGATCCGGCTACGAACGACCTACGGTTCCGTCGCGGACGAGTGACACGCGGCGTCCCCGTCACGTGCCACGATTGCATCCCGGTCGACGGCTTCGCTTCGCGCCGCCGACGACATGCGCGCCACGACCGCCCCCATGTCCGTCGTGAGCTTCCGTGCCATCATGGCAAGCACGAAGGGATGCGCCAGGCCGTACTTCGGCGTGACCGTGAACCAGACGATGACCGTCGACCCCGACCCGCACGGCTCGATCTCCCAACCACCGGACATCGTCTCGAACGGGAACGGGAACCCCGGCTCGTCGGCGAGGAATTCGAACTCCAGGAGCAGTTCGTCGGGGTCGAAGCGCCGGCACCGTTCTGCCCACGTCCTACCCCCGGTATCCGTGCACTCGCGAACCGCATCGACACCGGGCTCGGTGTCCTCGCGCAGGACGACTCGGGCCAACTTCGGCGCATAGCGACCGATACCGCGCAGGTCGGCGACCCTCGGCCAGAGACGTTCCGGCGCCACCGGACTTTCGACCTCGAGGCACAGGACGTGTGCCCTCGATCCGTTCGCGTCACGGTACAGCTCTCCGATGCCTTGCAGTTGGCGTAGGCCGAAGAAGAGCACGGCCGCGGCGATCGCCAGCAGCGCGAGAATCGCGTGCGCCTCCAACGTTCCGAGGGTCATCAAGATCAACACGACGGTCCCGATCACCCACGAGAAATCCGCCAGGCTGATGAGGGCGGCCCGGAACGTGTCGACCGCACGTCGCGTCCCGGTCCAAGCCACGAAACCGGCGAACACGAGCAGGGCGCCGCCGAGAATCCGATGGACGAACGGCGTCCCGACACCGATCCATCCGGCGATCGGCTCGCCGAAGACGAGCAGCGCCGCCCCCGTCAGCGCCGAGAACACCGCATTGGCCACGAGAGCCGTCCTCAGGGTCTTCGTGCGCACGCTCCGACCTCCGCCGTCGTGGGACCTTCTCAACACCTCACGGTCAGGGTACTCGCGAAAAGTAACGAGAACGATTACCTCATGGGTAATCGTCAGGATTCCAGGAGAGAGACAATGTCCCGGTTCGGAGACCTCTTGAGACACTGGCGGGGCGTCCGCCGCTTCAGTCAGATGGAGCTCGCTCTGGCGGCTGGCGTGTCCACACGTCACCTGAGCTTCGTCGAGACCGGACGCTCCCGGCCGGGACGAGAGCTGGTCCTTCGTCTGGCCGAGGCCCTGGACCTGCCGCTGCGTCACGTCAACTCACTGCTGGTCGCCGCGGACTACGCTCCGCGCTACACGGCCTGGTCGCTCGACGACGACCCGACCGGTATGGTCCGCGCCGCACTCGATCGCATGCTGGCGCGACACGAGCCCGACCCGGCCCTCGTCACGACACGCGACTACGACGTGATCATGACCAACGAGGGCGCACGTCGACTGCTGTCATGGCTGACCGACGGCGACGACCTGTTGACGCGCCACGACAACACCTACCGGATGCTCTTCGACGCCGATGGTCTCCGCCCGTACCTGGTGGACTTCGAGAGACTCCAGCCCGCGCTCCTGAAGCGACTGCACGAGGAGAGCATGCGCTACCAGAGCGACACCCTCCTCGGCTTGTACGAGGAGTGCGCCGCCCACGTCTCGTCGGGTACGCCGGCGGAGACAGACCCCGCGGACGACTCGATCCCAGTGATCACCCTGGGGCTGCGCAAGGGCCATGTCGAACTGTGGTTCCTCTCCACGGTGACGACCTTCGGAACCGCGATCGACGTGACGACGGAGGAACTGCGGGTCGAGTGCCTCTTCCCGGCCGACGAGGCAACGCGAGAGTTCGTGGAGTCGGAGATCGCCGGGTGACGCCGAGCCAGGCACCAACCGAAACTCACACCAGATACACCGTCGCGCTGCACGCACCGTGCGCACCGATCACGAGCGCCTGCTCGATGTCCGCGGTCTTCGACGGCCCGGCAATGAACACGCCCATGCGAGCCTGCGGCAATTCGATCGCCTGCATCGCCGCGTGCATGTCGGCCACGATCCGATCGGCGGGCAGCACCAGTCCGAGGTGTTCGGTGATGAAGGGTGTGATCCGGTGTCCGAGGCTCTCGTCGCGGACCCAGACGGCGCCGTTCTCCGCGACTCCCCAGTCGGCCGAGAACACCGCGTAGTCGACGTCACCGAGATCGCGCGGGTCGTCGTCGATCTCTCGATTGCCCCGCAGGCCGTCGACCCTGCACACGACCTGCTCGTCACGTGCGATGCGCTCGTCGAGATCGTCCTGGATCTCGGAGAGCTGCCCGACGCGGACCAACCGTCCGGCGACTGACTCGAGACCGGCCTCGAACGCCGCCACGAGATCGGCGGGAACCGCGGAGGGAACGACCTCCGGCTTCGGCACGTCGGGAACGTCGACCTGGCGGAGTGCGCCGAGGATCTCTTCGCGCGCGTTCATCGGCCACCTCGATTCCTGCGGTACCAGCTCTCGAAGGACTCCGGAGGTGCTTCGGGAAGCTCGCGCGTGTCCGTCCAGAACCCGGCGAAGGGCCGAAGCATCGCCCCCGGCAGACGGCGCACGGCGAAGCGAGCGAGCCCCATCGAACGGTTCATCGCGGTCTCGCTCCCGAGCACCTTGCCGATGCGCGGCATCAGCCGGGTCTTCCCGTAGGGCAGGTCGCCGGAGCGCGCGAGATCGCGGCGCCAGGCACTGATCATCTCGTGCAGAGGGACCTGCACGGGGCACACGGCGGTGCAACTCCCACACAAGGTGCACGCGAACGGAAGCGTGTGCGTGGCGTCGCCGCCGGTCTCGGTCGCGATGCCGATCGGGCCCGGGATCAACGAATTGTAGCTGTAGCCACCGGAGCGTCGATAGACGGGGCACGTGTTCAGGCATCCACCGCAGCTGATGCACTTCATCGACTCGAACTTCTCGGCATCACCCAGACGAGCCGAGCGTCCGTTGTCCACCAGTACCAGATGCATCTCGCCGTCCGGCCGGGGTCCCGCGTAGAAGCTGGAGTACACGGTCACCGGCTGGCCGGTGGCACTGCGGGCGAGCAGGCGCAGGATCACGCCCGCGCTGTCGAGATCGGGAACCACCTTGTGCAGACCCATGCTGTGGATCTGCACGCGGGGCACGTTCGCGCCCATGTCGGCGTTGCCCTCGTTCGTGCACACGACCACCGCGCCCTCCGACGCGATCCCCATGTTCACGCCCGTGAGACCGGCTTCGGCGCCGAGGAACTTCTGGCGCAGGTGCCGCCGGGCCGCCTTGGTGAGGTAGGTGGGATCGCTGTTGCCTGGCTCGGTGCCGAGCTTCTCCTCGAACAGCTCGCCGACCTGCTCCTTCTTCAGGTGGATGGCCGGGACCACGCTGTGCGACGGCGGCTCGTGGCGGAACTGGATGATGCGTTCGCCGAGGTCGGTGTCGACGACCTCGATCCCCCGCTCCTCGAGATAGGGGTTGAGGTGGCACTCCTCGGTGAGCATCGACTTCGATTTGACCAGTCGCTCCAGACCGTTCCGTTCAAGGATGCCGTGCACGATCGCGTTGTGCTCCTCGGCCGTCCGCGCCCAGTGCACGACGATCCCGTTGCGCGTGCAGTTGCGCTCGAACTCCTCGAGGTAATCGGCGAGGTGCGCCAGCGTGTGACGCTTGATCGCGCTCGCGGTCTCGCGCAGCGATTCCCAGCCCTCGACCTTCGCGCTCGCTGCGTCGCGCTTGGCGCGCAGCGCCCAGAGGGCGCCGTTGTGCCAGTCGACGTGGGCTTCGTCCCGGCAGAACTCCTCGGCCGCGGCGGCGTGGGTGCGGATGGCTTCGGTCGGCACGTGCGGTCTCCCTTCCCGGTCAGAGGGCTTCGGCGAGGATCTGGGCCACGTGTCGGGTGCGCACGGGCAGTTCTTCACGCCGGATCACACCGTCGAGGTGCAGCAGACACGACGGGTCGAAGCCGACGACCGTGTCGGCGCCGGTGGCCACGTGGGCGCGGGCGCGGTCGCGGCCCATCTTGCCCGAGACCGCGGCCTCGTCCTTGACGTAGCTGCCGCCGAAGCCGCAGCACTCGTCGATCGGTTCGGGGTAGAGGATCTCGAGGCCGTCGACGCGGCCGAGCAGGTTCGCGAGTTTGTCGTCGCGTGTGCCGCGGATCTCGCTCGGCGTCGCCAGGCCCAGCATCCGCACCCCATGACACGAGAGTTGGAGACTGACCCTGCGCTCGACCCGGCGCGGGAAGCCGTCCACCGGGGCCACGTCGTGCAGGAACTCCGTGAACTCGTGGATCCGCCCGGTCAGTTCGCGCGTGCGCGATCCGGGTTCGAAGTGCTCGAAGTTCTCCTTCGCCGCGACCGTGCAACTCGCCGACGGACAGACGATCGCGTCGCAGTCCGTCTCCTGCAGCAGGTGGAGCATGTGCCACGCGGCGTCCTCGGCCTCGTCGTAGCAGCCGGAGTTCGTCATCGGCTGCCCGCAGCAGGTCTGCCCGAGCGGCACCACCACCTCGTGTCCCAGTTTCTCGAGCACCTCGAGGGTGGCGATGCCCACGGCCGGGCTCCAGTGGTTGACCAGGCAGGGGACGAACAGGGTAACGCGCATGGAAACCTCGCATCGATCGGCGCCGGCCCCAGCGTAGTCCGAAATGGATCCGAGATGTGGAGACCCGGGGTGTGGAGTTGTGAGACCGAGGCTCCGACGGGGAGCGTCGATCCGCGCCCTCTTCCCTTGACGCCGCAACGCGCCCCCGGAACCGTGCGTAGACACCAGGATGCGACTACGGTGACACTTCGTTCGCCCCGATCCCTCCGGAGACCCGCAGAGACGCCATGTCCCAGACCATGCTGTCGACGGCCTCGCGCTGGACGATCCCGCTCTTCACCGTCGTGTTGCTCGCCGGCGCCCACGCCGGACCCTCGAGGGGCCAGGACCCCGACGGCGTGCCGGACGTGCCCCCACTCGCGCGGGCGGTCCTCGATTCCGCCGTGAGTGCCGAGCTGGCCAATCTGCCCGGCGCTCCCCTGACCCTGGACGAAGCCCGGGCGCTGGCCCGGACCGGGGCGACCCGGGTGCGCCTGGCCCGGGCCGCGGTCGACGCCGCCCGTGGCTCCGTGCGGCGCGAGCGCGGGGCCTACGACCCCGAGCTGTACGGCGAGGGCTCGCACCGCGACCGCGAGGAACCCGCCGCGTCGTTCTTCTCGGGTGCCGACGTGGTGCAGACCACCGAGACGCGTGGCGAGGCCGGTCTGCGCTGGCGTGCACCCCTGGGCAGCCGATTCTCGGCATCGCTGGGCGCGGTGCGGCTGGAGACCAACAACGCCTTCTCCCTGCTGCAGCCCCAGTACGACACCTTCGGCGAGCTCCGCCTGACCCAGCCGCTGCTCGACGGCTTCGGTGCCGGCGAGCGCGGTGACCTGACCGCCGCCGAACGCCGTCTGGAAGCGGCCGAGGCGCGGCTCGCCGATGCACGGCTGGGCACGGAGTCCGCGGTGGAAGTGGCGTACTGGGCCCTCTACGCGGCCGGACGCGACTTCTCGGTGCAGCGCCTGATCACCCAACGCGCCGAGGCACTCCTCGAGCAGGCCCGGACGCGCCAGCGGGCGGGCCTGGTGGGTCCGGCCGATGCGGCCAGCGCACGGGTCTTCCTCGCCGAGCAACGCCAGGCCCTGCTCGACCGTGAGGAGGACCTGGGCCGGGCCAGCGACGCCCTCGCCGACCTCATCGGCCAGCGTCCCGTCCCCGAGGACCTGTACCGCCCGGTCGACGAACCGCCGGCCGACTTCCCGGCCCCACCGGCCACCGAGTTGATCGCGGCGGCCACGGCCGAGAACCTGCAGCTGAAGGCCCTCGCCGACGAGGTGGCCGCCGTCGAGGCCCGCGCCGACCGCGCCTCGCGGAACGCACTGCCCAGCCTCGACGTCTTCGGTGTCCTGGGGGGCACCGGTCTTTCGGGCACGCCCCAGGACGTCCAGTTCGGCGACGAGACCTTCACCACCGAGTTCTCCGGCAACGTGGGCGACGGTCTCTCCCAGGTGTTGGGCTACGACTACCCCACCTGGGAGGTGGGCTTCACCTTCGCCGCGCCCATCGGCGGCCGTGCCGACGGGGGCGAGGCCGATCGGCTGGTCGCCGAGGTGGTCCGCGCCGAGCAGCAGCTCGAGGCAGCGCGACGCCAACTGGAGTCGGACGTTCGTGACACTCGTCGGGCCCTGGCCAACGGGCGCGAGCGGCTGGCCGCGGCCCGCTTCGGCGTGGAAGCGGCCTCGGAGCAGGTACGCATCGGCGTGCTCCAGTACGAGAGCGGACAGACCTCGGCCTTCGAGCTGGTGCGGCTGTCCGGCGACCTGGCCGCGGCCCAGCAACGCTATTCCCGTGCCCTGGTGCGCACCGCCCGCGCCGCAGCGGTGCTGCGGCAGCTGACCGGTGGCGCCTATCCCGAAGAGGAGACCGGCCCTTGAGACGAGCGAGCCTGTTCGCAGCGAACATCCTGCTGATCACCACCCTCGTCGCGTGCGATGGCGGCGACGAGCAGGCCGGTGGCCCTTCCGGCGGCGGGGGCCCGGGGGGTGGCGGCGAGGCCCCGCCCATGCCCGTGGAGACGGCCACGGTGGAGGCGGCCGGCATGGCCGACGAGTTCACCGTGGTGGGCAACCTCGACGCGGAATTCGAGATCGCCGTGGTGACCGAGATCGCCGCCCGCGTGGTCGCCCTGCCCTTCGCCGAGGGGGAGGCCGTCGAGCGCGGCGATCTGCTCGCGCGGCTGGACGACGCCCAGATCCGGGCCGAGGTCCAGCGCGCCGAGGCGCTGGTGCAGCAGCGACGCACCAACTACGAGCGCGTGCGCACGGTGGTGTCGGAACAGGCCGGCGCCCCGCAGGACCTGGACGACGCGGCCGCGGCGCTCGCCGTCGCGGAGGCCGATCTGGCCCTGGTCCGCGCGCGGCTCGACAAGACGCGCATCACCGCACCCTTCGACGGCGTCGTCGGCGCGCGCCAGGTCAGCCCCGGTGCGTACCTGCGCCCCGGCGACACCATCACGCAGCTCGCCCAGATCGACAGCCTGCGGGTCACCTTCAGCGCGCCCGAGCTGTACCTCGGCCGGCTCGGTCCGGGATCGCCCGTGCGGGTGCGCACCTCGCCCTTCCCCGATCTCGTGGTCACGGGATCCGTCGACGTGATCGCGCCCGTGCTCGAACGCACGTCGCGCAGCGCCGAGCTGGTGGCGCGCGTCGGCAACCCCGAGCAGAAGCTGCGTCCCGGCATGTCGGCCGAGGTCACGGTGATCCTCGAGCAGCGCCCGGGCGCGCTGACGATCCCGGCCGAATCGGTGTTCTTCCAGGGCCAGCAGGCCTTCGTCTACACCATCGGTGACGACGACACCGTGTCCATGACGCCCATCGAACTGGGAACCCGCAGCGCGGCGCGCGTGGAGGTCGTGTCCGGCCTCGATGCCGGGCAGGCAGTGGTGCGCGCCGGCCACCAGAAACTGTTCCCCGGTGCGCGCGTGATGCCGGTCGGCGGCGGGGACGAGGAGGCCGGAGCGTGAAGCTGAGCGAGATCGCCATCGGACGTCCCGTTCTCGCGGCCGTGATGAGCCTGGCCATCGTCCTGCTCGGGGCGATCTCGTTCGGCCGGATCGGCGTGCGCGAGTACCCCGACGTCGACCCGCCGGTGGTGTCGGTGACCACGTTCTACCGTGGCGCGAGCCCCAGCGTGGTCGAGACCGAGATCACCGACGTCCTCGAGGAGCAGTTCGCGACGCTCGAGGACGTGAAGACCATGACCAGCAGCAGCCGCGAGCAGGGCTCGAGCATCACCATCGAGTTCGAGCTCGGCCGCGACGTCGACCAGGCCGCCAACGACGTCCGCGATCGCGTCTCGCGCATCCGGGGCAGCCTTCCACGCGAGGCCGAGGATCCGGTGATCGCCAAGGTCGACGTCGACGCCCAGCCGATCATGTGGATCGCGCTCAACAGCGAGACGCACACCACGCTCGAGTTGAGCGACGTGGCCGAACGCGTGGTCAAGGATCGTCTGCAACGCCTTCCCGGAGTGGGCAGCATCTTCATCGGCGGCGAGCGCCGCTACGCCATGCGCGTCTGGCTCGATCCGCAGCGCATGGCCGCGCGCGGACTCACCGCCCAGGACGTCGAACGCGCGGTCGGCCGGGCCAACGCCGAGATCCCTGGGGGTCGGGTCGAGGGCGAGGAACGCGAGTTCTCCGTGCGCACCATGGGCGAGCTCGAGACGCCCGAGGAGTTCGCGCGCATCATCGTGCGCCGACAGGGCGAGAACGTGGTGCGTCTGGGCGACGTGGCCACCGTGGAGATCGGCGCCGAGGACGAACGTACCGCCACGCGGTACAACGGCCGACCAACGGTGGGTCTGGGCGTGGTCAAACAGAAGAACGCCAGCACCGTGGCGGTGGCCCAGGAGGTCCGCGCAGCGATCCCGCGCCTGCAGGAGGAACTGCCCGCGGGCATGCGGCTCGAGCAGGCCTTCGACTCGGCGGTGTTCATCGAGGAATCCATCGCCGAGGTGCGCAACACCTTCCTCATCGCGCTCGGACTGGTGATCCTGACGGTGCTCGTGTTCCTGAAGAGCGTGCGCGCCACGCTGATCCCCGTCGTGGCCATTCCGGTGGCCATCGTGGGCACGTTCACCGCGGTCTACGCCCTCGACTTCTCCATCAACATCATCACCATGCTGGCGCTGGTGCTCGCCATCGGACTGGTGGTCGACGACGCCATCGTGGTGCTCGAGAACATCTTCCGGCACCGCGAGATGGGACGCACGCGGCGGCAGGCCGCCTTCGCCGGCATGCAGGAGATCGGCTTCGCGGTGATCGCCACCACCATCTCGCTGGTCTCGGTGTTCCTGCCGGTGGCCTTCCTCACGGGCACCGTGGGCCGCCTGTTCCGCGAGTTCGGCATCTCGCTGGCCCTGGCCGTGATCATCTCGAGTTTCGTGGCCCTGACCCTCACGCCGGTGCTCTGTTCGCTGCTGCTCGGCGAGGTGCGCAAGCGCACGGCTCGCAACTGGCGCGAACGTTCCTTCGAGGCCTTCTTCGACGGCCTGAACCGTTCCTACGCCGCGACCCTGCGCTGGGTCATGGCACGGCCCCTGGTGCTGCTGGCGGCGATCGTGGTGGTGGTCGGTACCTCGGGTTGGTTCTACCAGCAGCTCCCGCGCGAGCTGGTCCCCACGGAAGATCGTGGCGCGGCCTTCGGTATCGTCATCGCTCCGGAAGGTGCCACGCTCGACTACACCGACCGGTACATGCGACAGGTCGAGCAGGTCCTGCTCGACGTTCCCGAGCGGCAGTCATTGTTCACGGCCACCGGACTGGGTTTCGGCGGGCCCGGGCGGGTGACCAACGGCTTCCTGTTCCTGCGCCTGAAGCCCCGGGACGAGCGCGATCGCAGCCAGCAGGAGATCGTCCAGTCGGTCTTCCCACGCCTGATGGGCATTCCCGGCGTGCTCGCCTTCGTGATCAATCCACCCAGCCTGGGTGGCCGCGGCAACACGTCGCCCGTGGAGTACGTGTTGCAGGGCGACGACTACCAGACCCTCGGCCAGGCCGTCCAGGCGTTCATGGAACGCGCCAACGAGCTTGGCTACCTGGTGAATCTGGACACCGACCTGCGCCTGAACAAACCGCAGCTCGAGATCCGCATCGATCGCGAGCGGGCGGCGCAGCTGGGCGTGTCGGTGACCGACATCGGCACCACCCTGGAGACCTTCCTGGGCGGCCGCGTCGCCAGCGAGTTCACGCGGGGCAACAAGAAGTACGACGTGATCACCCAGGTGCGGCCGAGCGATCGCGCCCGTCCCGACGTGATCCGCAACCTGTACCTGCGCGGCGAGGCCGGACTCGTGCAGTTGGCCAACGTGGTGAAGGTGACCGAGACCGTGGCCCCGAAGGAGCTCAACCACTACAACCGCGTGCGCTCGGCCACCATCACCGCGAACCTCGCCCCGGGCGCCGACCTGGGACAGGCGCTCGACGATCTCGACGCCATCGCCGCCGACGTGTTGCCCGGGGGTGTCCGTACCGACCTCGCCGGGCAGTCACTCGAGTTCCGCGAGAGCACCGGCAGTCTGACCTTCATGTTCGGACTGGCCGTGGTGTTCATCTTCCTGGTGCTGGCGGCACAGTTCGAGAGCTTCGTGCATCCGGTGACCATCCTGCTGTCGGTGCCGCTGGCGGTGGTGGGTGCGATCGTCTCGCTGTTCTTCCTGGGCCAGAGCCTGAACATCTTCTCGCAGATCGGCCTGGTCATGCTGGTGGGGCTGGTGGCGAAGAACGCCATCCTCATCGTGGAGTTCGCCAACCAGTTGCGCGCGCGGGGACTCGAGGTCGGAGACGCGGTGGTCGAAGCCGCATCGATCCGCCTGCGGCCCATCCTCATGACCAGTCTGTCGACCGTGTTCGGCATCCTGCCCATCGCCATCGGCTTCGGCGCCGGTGCGGAGTCGCGACGCCCCCTGGGCATCGCCGTGGTCGGCGGCGTGCTGTTCTCGACCTTCCTGACGCTGGTGGTGGTGCCGGTGGTCTACCGCCTGCTCGCCCGCTTCACCGAGGCGCGCCGGGGAACCGAGATCGAGGAGGACCGGATCGCGGCGAAGGAACCGCCGCCACGGCCGGCGGGAAGTTCTGTGGCGGCGGCCGTGGGAACCGGCCCCGACTCCGCTCCGGCGCGTTCCGCCGCATCGCAGAAATGAGGGGTCGGTTCCCGCGCGCGACGGGGAGGCCGCATGCCGCCTCCTCGTCGCAGGCGGGAACTCCGGTCTCAGGCCACCCGTGTGGCCCGCCCCGTCGCCGCCCACGCGCCGTACACCGCGAGCAGGACGATCACGACGACGGCCATCACGGCGCCCTCGCTCGTCCAGTGCGTGTAGTCGACCGCGCGCGCGTGGTAGGCGAGGACGCGCGCCATGTTCGCCACCACCAGGGCGAGGATGCCGAAGCGCAGCAGCACGAACATGAACAGGGCGTTGCGAACGAACTCGACGCCGAACCACAGGGGCGATCCGGTTCCCTCGATCAGGGTCCAGACCACGACCGCCAGGACGACGGCCAGCCAGCGTCGCTTCACGACGCGCTCGATCACCACCAGCGCGCCAACTTCGACGAAGGTCATGCCGATCAGCATGGTCACGTTGAGCACCTGGGACAGCGCGACGCTTCCGCCGTGGACGAGATCGAGATTGATTCCCATGGGCCAGGGTGGCTCGTCCCCCATGAAGCCCCGCAGCCAGTGCACGCCGGGGGCGAGCAGTGCGAACATCACTCCGGCCGAGATCAGCCCGGCCAGCGCCGAGCGGCCGAGCAGGGGGTCACGCAGGGTCGGTTTCTCGCGGCTGAGCAGCCGGCTCATCGACACACACATGCTGGGCCAGACGCGTCGCGCGAGCGGCTCCACGGCGACGTACAGGGCGAAGGTGATCACCGCCACGAAGGTGGCACCCGCGATCAGGTTCCAGAGTTCGGCGGCGATGCCCCATCCGTAGAGTTCGTGCGAGCGCAGGCCCGCCGACACGAGGAACATCGCGAAGATGGCCACCGTCGCCCGCCACGCGCCGCGGCTGTCGACGCTCCGGCCCTCCACGTTCCGCGACCCGAACGTCGCGACGAGGATCACCACCACGAGGATCATCAGGCCGGGCAGGACCTCGACGAGCAGGGCACCGATGCCTCGTGACGTGCGCTCGGGCGGGGCCGCGAGGTCCTCGAGCGACGTCGCCTCGGCCACGTTGAACAGGATCGGCCGGCCCTCGGACGCACCCGCCTCGACGCGGTACTCGATGTCCGGCGTGGCGGCCGGCGACCCGATCCACGCGCGCCGCAGGTCCGGGGCCTGGAAGCGCGAATAGCGCGGTTCGACCGGCCGGAAGCGCGCGGTGTCGAACTCGGCAGCCTCGAACAACGGCGTCCAGTCGGGCTCGGACGGCGGTTCGACGGTGAAGCGCCGCGGCATGACCTCGAAGCGCCGCAGCGTGCCGTCGAGATCGAACAGCACCGCGACCTCGCCCGGGGTCGACGGCAGCGGGTCGGTCAGATCCACGCGCCCACGGGTGGGGACCGGAACTCCGTCTGGGGCCGGCCGCAACAATGTCGGCGATTGCCGGTACCAGAATCCGCCCACGTCCGGCCGCTCGCGCGCGGCCTCCCAGCGACCGGCCGTCGAGTCGTCCGCGGCGACCTGACGCATCACGTCGTTCCAGAGGAGCCAGCCCCACGCCGTGTCGACCGGTTCGGCGTAGGCCTCGTCGGTGTAACCGAGCTCGCCGAGGATCTCGACTGCGCGGTCCTGCAGGACCTCCGGACGCTTCTCGAAGGGCAGGTAGGCGATCCAGCTCATCGTGGCCGCCCAGTACGAACCGGCCACCAGCACGAACAACCCCAGCACGGCCAGGCCGAAGGCGGAGGCCGGCGACAATGATTCGCGCGCCCCGGCCTCGGCCACGAGTTCGGGGGACGGCGTCTCGCCGGCGGCTACCGCAGCGGCGAGGGGGTCGCCCCCGGGCAGCGCCGCCGCGACGGCGTGGGCCGACGGCGGCCGCTCCCGCGGATCCTTCTCCAGACAACGCAACACCGCCCGCTCGATCGTCGGATCGAGCGAGCCGACATGCGTGGTCGGTCGCGAGGGAGCGACCGAGGCGTGCATGGAGCTGAGTTCGGCCACGGTGTCGGCCTGGAACACAGGGCGGCCGGTGAACAGCTCGTAGAGGACGAGGCCCAGGGCGTAGACGTCGCTGCGCGCGCTGACGTCGCGTCCGGCGATCTGTTCGGGCGCCATGTACGCCGGTGTGCCCGCACGCACCTCGGTGCCGGCCGCATCGGCGGCCAGGCTGGCCAGGCCGAAGTCGGTGAGCTTGACCTGCCCGCGTCCGTCGAGCATGACGTTCGCCGGTTTGAGGTCGCGGTGCAGCACGCCCGCCTCGTGCGCGGCGGCGAGCCCCGCGCAGATCTGCCGCGCGACCTCGACCGCGCGCTCCTCGGGCAACCGTCCGATCCGCCGCAGCAACGACGAAAGGTCCTCGCCGTCGACGTACTCCATGCTCAGGAAGTGCTGGCCCTCGAACTCGTCGACGTCGTGCACACGGCACACGTTCGGGTGGCTGACCTGACGCGCGGTGCGGACCTCGGCCAGGAAGCGCTGCAGCCGATCGGCGTCGGTCTCGAGTCCGCGCGGCAGGAACTTCAGCGCGACCGACTGGCCCAGCTTGAGATCGTCGGCGCGGTAGACCTCGCCCATGCCACCGCGCCCGAGCAGCGCGACCACGCGGTACCGGCCGGCGATCACCGTGCCCGGAGCGAAACGATCGTCGGGCGCCGGCGACGATCCCGCGGAGCCGGCCCCCGTGGCGTCGGATCCGACCACGCGGGTGGCATCGGTGGCCCCCGGCACGACGACGGTCCGGTCGAGCGCGGCGCCACACCGCGGGCAGGCGGTGGCGTCGGGTGGAAGGGGAGCCGAGCAGTCGGGGCAGGCGCTCATGGTGCGATCCTACCCGGGCGGGACGGTCGGGGGAAGACCGGAGGTCACTCGACGAGTGACCAATCGCTCCGTCCCGACTTCCGCTGCGGAAGCGCCGACTTCCCCCGCGGAACATCCCCAATCGGTCCCCATCTCAGTCGGGCGAATCACCGTCGGCGATCCGGAGCTCGTACCGGGTCACGGTCGGAACGTCGTCCTGGTCGCGGTTGAAGATCAGGACCCGATTCTTCCGGTCGACGCCCACCACGCTGTGCAGACCCTCGAGCACGGTCTTCGCCACGAGCTCGAGTTCGGCGTCGTACAGGGTGAGCAGGGTCTCGCGGGTCGTGTCGCCGATGCTGCGGGTCGCGGTGTTCAGGACGTGATCGCCCACCCGGCGGATGTCGATCGACGACCCGGGGAGTCGAACGCTGAAGGTCTCCCGATCGGTCTGCGGCTCCGGGGGCGCGGGCAGCCAACCGGCCCCGCCTTCGTCGTTCTCGTCGAGCAGGTCACCGTGCGGGGAGAAGCGCTGGACGAGGTACGGGTACTGCTGCGTGTAGAGGATCGATCCGTCCGGCTCCACGTCGACGGAACCACCCCCGAAGAACGGCCGCACGCGAGGGTCGTCTCCGTGGACGGGATCGCGGGTCGCGGGGATCGAGATCAGGTGTTCGCCGTCCGGGCGGTACACGTCGGCGACCGTGTTCCCGAACGGATCGTAGGCCGCGAGGACGACATCGCCCGCCGGCGTCACGGCGATCGACTTGACCGTGCCGTCCGGGTTCCGGCGCCGGAACTCGTCGAGGTGGTTGCCGTCGGTGTCCCAGATCGCCACGCGGCCGCCGGCACCGGCCACGACCAGACGATCGTTCGCGTCGATGGCGAGGACGAAGGGGATCATCAGCATGCCGGGGCCCTCACCCGGCCCCGAGATCTGGCGCAGGAACGTTCGGGCGGCGGAGAACACGTGAATGGTGGTGAATCCGGAATCGGCGAGGTAGAGCCGTCCCCGCGAGTCCTCGACCGCTTCGAGGACGATGCCGATCGGCCGGTCGTGGCCGAGGACGAGATCGGCCACGAGGTGCAGATCGGCCTCGGCAGCGCACGGCTCGGCGGTGCCCAGGATGGCGACCAACGCGATGCACAGAAGGCGCATGGATTCCTCCGTCATCCCCCGTGAGAGCCGAGAGCCCTCCGCCCGACTTCCGCCGCGGAAGCGCACCCACTTTCGCTGCGGAAGCGCGAACCCCGTCGCACGTGCGCCCACTTCCGCACCGGAACATCCCCAACCGTCTCCGGATCGACCCACCCCTGGCGACTCACCCACCGCCTGACACCGCATCCAGATCCACGACGACCTGTGTCGTGCCCTGCACGTCGACGAAGCGGGTGACCATGTCACCGGTGTCGGTGTCGACCACGGTCAGGCGGTACAGGCCGAGTGGCACCGTGAAGTACACCGGTTCCGGATCGAAGGGATACTCGTACGCGGTGCCGACGTCGGGACCGTAGAGGGTGACGTCGACCCGCTCCTGCAGCGTACCGCTGCGGACCACGTCGACCCGCAGGGTCGCCTCGCCCAGATCGAGGACGAGGGGAACGTCTGCGTCGACATCCGGCCCGAGCGGGCCGAGGCCCGGCCGAACCACGTTGACCGCGTCGGCCCCGACGTGGATTCCGTCGGGATCCGCGACGACCCACACACTGTCGGGAGGGCTCGCGAGGTCGAACACCGCCTCGGCCAGGATCCCGTCCTCGCCCGGAGTCACCGTGGCCCGTCGGGTGGACAGCCCGAGGTCGGCGGCGTCGGGAAGTCCGCCCGGGGCCTCGAGATCGAAGGGCCGCTGCACGCAGGGAACGTCGAGCGTGATCGCGGTCGAGGCCACGACGGGCGGCCAGCTCGCCGCCACTCTCGTCGAGCGATCGGCGGTCTCGGCCAGCAGACGTAGGCCGTAGACCGCACGCGGTAGCACGGCGCGGAAGGCGCCTCGCACGTCGGGTTCGACCTCGGCGATCCGCCAGAACCCGGGCTCGTCGATCCGGAAGAACTCGAGTTCGGCGTTCGACCGCAGTTCGACGTCCATCGCCGCCGGCCACTCCACACGGCCTTCGAAGACCGCCGCGTCGTAGGCCAGTTCCATGGTCCGTCCCGCGAGCGGCACACCGACGAGGACGACGTCTTCGAGTTCGCTGACGTCGACCCAGTCGATCTCGACGTCGGCGAGGCCTCCGGTCCCGCGCGGAACGCTCGTGGTGAAGTGTCCGCGTTCGTCGGTCAGGATCGTCCAGCCGAGTACGCTGTCGGCGTCGGACACGTACCGTTGGTTCTGGAAGCTCAACTGGGCGACTCCGAACCGGAAGCCCTCGACGCCCGTGATGCGCCCCTCGATGGTACGCATGAATTCCAGATCTTCGACCGCCCCCGGTCCGACGAGGTCGCGGCAGCCCACGGAGGCGACCAGCAGCAGAAGCCCGACCACGGCCACGCGCCTCACGGCTGCAACTCCACGCGCAGGGTGTCGTCGCGCGCCACGTAGGCCGTCGCGCGGGTCGGGGTCTCCTCGCCGGACAGACTCACGACCACGTCGTAGAAGTCCTGCCCCACCGCGTAGGTGACGCGGCCCTCGGCGCCGGTGACGTTGCGGGCCGGAGTGGCGAAGGACGCGGCGGGGGCGACGCCGACCTCCGCCCCGCCCACGGCGCGACCGGCGGAGTCGACGACTTCGACCACCAGGTCGAACTCGCCGAGCTCGTGGACCACCACGCCCGGACGCGTGAAGTCCCCGGCGTAGGCCCGCTGCGACACGAACCACTGTCCCGCCTGCAGACAGACCACATCGACGATTCCTCTGTCCGCGAGGCCGATCATCTGGGCCGGCCCTCCGCCGACGACCCGGCCCTCGCGGACGAACCACGCGGTCCGCTCCTCGTCGTCGCTCCACCGGCTGAAGAACCGCACACGGGTGTCGGCGATCGGCCCGCCGGCCCGCACCAACTGCAGGCGCAGGGCCCGCTGGCGCGGGTCGAGAGCAACGTTTCCGGCGTTCGACACGATCTGGCCCCGGTACCATTCGGCGGAACCGTCTCCGGCATCGTTCGACCAGCTCCACTCCAGGCGCGCGTCGAGGAGGGAATCGGCCGTGGCCGGCAGGATCAGCGGCGCCGGGCCATCACCGGTCGTTTCGACGACGAGCACGACCCGGAACGCGCGGATCCAGTCGAGCTCGTCGCTGTACCGTGACCGGATCCGGGCCTGCACGGTCACCGCGGGCGCACCCCATCGCTCCGGCACGTCCGCGTCGACCGCGATCCGCAGCGTCGGCTCGCGGTAGTCCACGACCAGCGTCTCGCCGGGCGCGGGCGTCAGGTCGAGGTCGAAGTGGAAGTCCGGACCTCGATCGCCCGAGAGCCGCAACACGAAGGGCGGATGCACCGCGTCGTCGTCGGTGGCCACGTCGCCCGACGACAGCGTGACCCGCTTGGCGAGCTCGCGACCGCGTGGCGCGTTCTCGAAGTAGATGCGGTTGTCGACGTCGATCTCGTAGTCGGTGCGCTCGGTGCCGTCGGGCTCGATCACCCGCACCACGGGGATCCACGCCGCGTGGCCACCGAGGGGGTTCACCGGCCCGAAGGTGACGTCGCCGTCGACGGGGACGTAGAGATCGGTCTCGCAGGCGGCCAACGCGATCGCGGCCGCCAACAGAACCGAACCGAGCAACGGGCGGCTCAAGGCGCGTCCTCCGTCGAGACTTCCGACAGATCGACCCGCACCACGCGGTCGTCCTGTAGGAGGAGTTCCTGCCGCCGGAAACGCCCCTCGTGCTCGACGTCGATGCGCACCGGGCCCCGGTCGAGCGTGTACCAGGCTCCCGACGGCGGGGAGTCGTCGCGGACGAACGACATGGACTCGTGCCAGACTTCGATCGAGGCGTCCTCGACGGGCACGCCGTCGTCGACGACCTCCACCCGGAGGATGACCTCTCCCAGGACCCAGCCAAGGGTGTCGGCCTCTGCGATCGACGACGTCCAGGCGTTACCGAACGCGTCCGGATCGAGAACGATCACCTCGTCGCCCGATGGCAGGATCACGTCGATGGACCAACGGTGCAGATGCTCCGGGACCCACCGCTCCACCGTCCGTCCGTCGGCGTCGAACCGGTGCGTGGTCTCGGGGCTGACCGTCGGGGTCGGTCCACGCAGGAACACCTCTGCCTGCGTCCCCACCGGCAGGGCATCCGGAACGGAGCAGCGCAGGGGTCGCAGCACGAGATCGGGATCGAGCGCGACCGACGGATCGAGGTCGACGTCCCCCCACACGACGTTCAGGTCCGCGATCAGATCCGTGCTCTTGTTCACGATCTGCACCGTCCACTCGTCGCTGGGCAGCACGCCGGCGAAGCTGCCGTCGGCCTGGAGGGGAACATCGGTGATGTTGACCACTTCGTGACGTATCAGGGACCGATCCGGCCGCGAGTGGCGACGCAGGATCACATTGGTTCCCTCGAAGAGCGCACCGTCGAGGCCCTCGGGCCAGTCGATCCGTCCCTCGATGCGGCGCGCATCGTAGTCGAGTTCCATCACTGCGCCCCGCAGGGGCACCTGCGGGAACAATTCGCGCACGAGTTCGGTGTCCTCGAGCCACGTGACCATGACGTCGGCGAAGGTGTCGGTCCCGTTGGGCAGCTCGAAGTCGAACGACGTGCCACCGTCGGTCTCGAACGACCACAGCTCGCCGTCCTCGTAGGGATCGGTGTACGGTCGCGTGTCGAAGGTGATGCGGGCGGTGACGACGTCGAAGCCTTCCAGACCGGCGAGCCGACCTTCGACCGGACGCCGCGGCCCCAGCTGTTCGATGGCCTCGGGCCCCACGAGGTCGCGGCATCCCACCACACCGGCGGCGACGCCCACGATCAGCAGGAACACCGTCGACGCCGGCCACCTCATCGCGGCAACTCCATCTGCACGAGCACGTCGTCCTCGACGGTGATCGTCGTGTCGGTCACGACCCGGCCACCGGACCACCCGACCTGCAGCTCACGGATTCCCGGTTCGCTGACGAAGCGTACACGACCGTCCAGACCCGTGGTGGAGTTCGCCTCACGGAAGACGAAGACGGACGCCATGCGGGCCCAGGCTCCGGCAGCCGGCGACCCGTCGGTCTCGACGACCTCGACGGTGACATCGTACCGCCCCAGTTCGGCGGTCACCGTGTCACCGGGGACCGCCGTCAGGTCGGTGACCCAGGGCAGGAACCACTCTCCGTCTTGCTCGCACTCCAGTTCGATCTCCACCTGGTCGTCCGGCGCCACCAGTGCCCAGGGGTCGTCCCCGACGATCCCGTCGAATCGTGCCATGCGTCGGAATCCGAAGTCGGGATCGGACGAGTGGATCTCGATCCTCACCGGCGTCGGGGCGATCGGTGCGCCGCCCTGCAGCAACCGGAGGTGGAAGACGGGGGGACGGAACTCGATCCCCGTCGAGGCCACCGCGTCGGGGGGGGCCGCGGGAATGACCGCCCATCGCAGGGCACCCTCGAGATCCGGTCCGAGGTCGGCGAAGCGGAAGTCGATCAATTCGATCTCGGTGATCCGCTCCGACAGCCACAGACGG
>Ga0102940_1000169_pt1 | contig 44975 bp, 30 predicted proteins | sample SalPonR2_C_D1_MG_FD_78215 | JGI IMG/M metagenome (GOLD analysis project Ga0102940, IMG submission 78215) | Salt pond soil microbial communities from South San Francisco under conditions of wetland restoration - Salt Pond MetaG R2_C_D1_MG | ecosystem: Environmental > Aquatic > Marine > Intertidal... | reverse complement strand
TTTTAAAACTGCTCCGAAATCATCTTTAGTTCATTGGTTTTTATCACCTTAATTTTACGGCCTTTGAGTTCGATAAGCCCCTGTGATTTGAATTGTGATAGCATGCGAATGACCGATTCTGTAGCTGTACCCACGAGGTTAGCCAGTTCTTCGCGTGTAAGTGGTATGTTGAGATAATCGTCTTCGTTGCGGCCAAATTGTTCCAGTAAGTTCAGCAATACTTCTGCCAGGCGTTCTTTTACAGTTTTTTGAGCAATGTCTGTAATGTATTTATTGGCATCGCCTAGCTCTTTACAGGCCTGCTGAATTAGTTTCAGGCTAAAGTCGGTATTGGTTTCGACCAGTTTGAATAATCTTGTTGCGGGTATAAAACATACGAAGGCGTCTGTAATTACTTTGGCTGTGGTGCAAAAGGTTTCTTTGCTGAGCACCGAACGGTAACCAATAATATCGCCCTGCCTGGCAAAAGTAATGATTTGCTCCCGGCCCTCGGGACCGGTTTTATAAAGTTTTATAATACCTTCATTTACGCAATAAAAACCTGTAGCATGATTACCCTCATGAAAAATAAAGTCGCCACGTTTATAAGCCTGGCAATTTTTATCGTAATTTAAAAGGGCGTATTCTTCCTCGCTCAACTGCTCGAATAGCGTTGATGTATTCAGTGTACAGTCTTTACACTCTATATGCTTTTTATGCTTCAAGCGGCAAAAATCTTAAGGTCAGGACCTGTGTTTTATTGGCAGACCAATTTATTATTTTTTACTCATAAAAAAAAGAAAAGCATTAAGTGTATTTTTATTGTTTATGATTACCCGGTGTTTTTATATGCTAAAGTGCTATGTGGATTATCTAACATATTGAAAAGCTTTTATCTGAAGGGAAAAATCATAAATTTGCATATACAAAATTTACCTTATGAAGCATATTGTAAGAGCAGCATTAATCACGACCGGATTGGGCTTGCTCATGACTTTTGCCTACGACCTTAAGCAACCGGCAGGTTTTTTTAGCAATGATGCGCGAACAATCTATTTTGCAGCAACTATGTTGTTGGTTTTTGGTGCACTAAGCATGAAAAATGTATTGAGCTATAAAACTAAAACTAACATAAAGTACACACCAAAGCATGAAGAACTGAAAAACTCAGGTTTAAGTCTGGCCGTATTGTTTCTCTTTGTTTTGGCACCAATGTTTGACCAATCAGCAAGGTTTTCTATTTGCGATTGTCAATGGATAAGATGGATTGGATGTTTATTCATGATTGATGCTATAACTTTTTTTAGTTGGAGTTCCTGGATTCTTGGCAAACAGTATTACAGAAATGACGGTAAAGCTTCAGACTTAAAAATTATTAAAACAGGACCATATGCCATTATCAGGCATCCCCGTTTATTGGGTCTAATGTCGTGGGGCCTTTCTACAGCTTTGGTTTTTAATAATATTGTGGCACTTTTGGTTACCATACTGCTGGTTTGGGTTGTTGGACTGAAAGCAGAAGATGAAGAGGTTTTAAAAGAACTTGAATTTGGCGAAGAGTGGATTGATTATAAAAAACAAACATACCGTTTTATACCAATGATTTATTGAATATGACGTTACACTATAAAAAAGAAGACATTATAGCGGCATACGAGCGCGTGAGGCAGCGAATACATAAAACGCCTGTTTTGACTTCAGCTTTAATAAATGAGATGGCTGAAACAAAATTGTACTTTAAATGTGAGAATTTACAAAAAGCAGGTTCTTTTAAAATTCGTGGAGCTACAAATGCCATTTTGCAATTATCTGAAGATGAGAAGAAAAAGGGTGTTGTGACACATTCTTCCGGCAATTTTGCACAGGCTTTGGCATTGGCAGCCCGGGATTTATTTGTTCCGGCCTACATTGTAATGCCCGATAATGCCCCCCGGGTAAAAGTTGATGCTGTTAAAGCCTATGGTGCAGAAATAAGGTATTGTAAAAATACCCAGGCTGAGCGGGTAAGAGCAATGGAGGAGTGGCAACAGGAGACGGGAGCGACGTTTTTGCATCCCTATGACAATCCCCATGTAATTCTCGGGCAGTCGAGCTGCGCATACGAGTTGCTGAATCAGGTATCTGAACTGGACAACATTGTTTCGCCTGTGGGGGGTGGAGGCCTGATTTCCGGTACTGCTCTTACGACCTCATTTTTTTCTCCTAACACCAATGTTTTTGCAGCTGAACCAAAAGGAGCCGACGATGCATGGCATTCCTTTAATTATGGAAAAATATTTCCCTCAGAAAATCCTCAAACCATAGCCGATGGGCTGCTGACTTCGCTGGGCGAATATACTTTTCCAGTAATTAGAAAATTGGTGCGCGATATTTATACCGTTACAGATGAGGAAATAATTGAAGCCATGAAAATTGTATGGACACGCATGAAAATAATTATTGAACCCTCTTCTGCAACAACCTTAGCAGTAATTTTGAAACATAAAGCACAGTTTCGCGATCAGAAAACAGCACTTATCATTAGCGGAGGTAATGTGGATTTAAATCGCTTACCTTTTTAAAGTTTGAAATTATGGAGAATATTGAGCTACAAAATATTATACTGGCCTTTGGGCTCACGCTTTTCGCAGGAATGTCGACCGGCATTGGCAGTGCAATTGCCTTTTTTGCAAAAGAAACCAACCATAAGCTTTTGGCTGTATCGCTTGGGTTTTCTGCAGGCGTAATGATTTATGTTTCCCTTGTCGAAATTTTTCAAAAAGCAAAGGCAGATCTTTCATCTGTATTTGGAGAAGTGACCGGAGCCTGGTATACTGTAGCAGCATTTTTTGGCGGTATTCTTTTTATTGCAATTATTGATAAGTTGATTCCAAGCTACGAAAACCCCCACGAGATACGCAATATTGAAGATTTGGGTAAGGAGCAAAAAAATAAGAAGCTTATGCGTATGGGCGTTTTTTCAGCTCTGGCAATTGCCATTCACAACTTCCCCGAAGGTATGGCGACTTTTATGTCGGGGTTGGCCGATCCATATATTGCTTTGCCCATTGCTGTGGCGATTGCCATTCACAATATTCCCGAAGGAATTGCTGTGAGTGTGCCGGTGTTTTATGCCACAGGAAATCGACGTAAGGCTTTTTTGCTATCGTTTTTTAGCGGACTGGCAGAGCCGGTTGGCGCATTAATTGGTTTTTTGGTAATTTATTTCTTCTTTGATAGTTTTAGTCCTGCTATATCGGGAATTATGTTTGGTGCTGTTGCCGGTATCATGGTTTTTATATCGCTCGATGAGCTTTTACCAACAGCCGAAGAACACGGAGAACACCATTTATCTATTTATGGCCTGGTTGCAGGTATGGCAGTTATGGCGCTTAGTCTTTTATTGTTTCTTTAATATTTATCATTATGAGAATACATTTGATTGAACCCCTGAATGTTGATCAGCACTTTTTGTCAAAGTTTATTGAAGAGGCAGAAAATGCAGGTTTTGAATTTCATCAATGGCGCGATAGAAAAGAGGATACGCAGACATTGATTGAACGGTGTAAAGATGCCGATGTGGTTATCTTTAGTAATATTTCTTTTACTGCTGAAGTTATTGATGCGTGCCCGAAACTTAAGATGCTGTCTGTGGCCTTTACCGGGGTTGATCATGTAGATATGAAAGCCTGTCGTGAGCGTGATATTTTGGTTTCGAATGCTGCCGGTTACTCGACGCAGTCGGTTGCTGAACTAACCATAGGATTAATGATTGGTGCATTTCGCAATATGGTTTCTAACGAAGCAAAAACGCGTAATTTAAAAGGCAGGGATGGATATGTGGGGAATGAACTGAGTGGAAAAACTGTAGGTATTATAGGCATGGGAGCTATAGGCAGTGCAGTCGGAAAAATTTGCAGTGTTGCATTTGGTTGCCGTGTTTTATATTACAATCGTTCGCCAAAAAAACTTGATTTTGGTAATCAGGTGCCTTTAAATGATTTGCTTAAAGCATCAGATATTGTGAGCTTGCATGTGCCTTTGAATGATGAAAGCAGGGGCATGATTGGGGAAGAGGAATTAGCACAAATGAAATCTACGGCAGTGATAATAAATACAGCCAGAGGCCCAGTTGTTGAAACTCAGGCGCTTGTTCAGGCTTTACGCAGACAAAGTATTGCAGCCGCAGCTATTGATATGTACGAGCAGGAACCACCCTTGCCCGCTGATCATCCATTTCTGTCCTGTCCCAATATAATGCTCATGCCTCATATTGCTTATGCTACTCAGGAAGCATTTCGTTTAAGAGCAGAGATTGTATTTAAAAATATATTGCAATGGAAGGCAGGTAAACCACAAAATGTGCAATAAAAAAAGCCTGAGAAAAAAATCTCAGGCTCATTTGTAAACCACGAGTTGGTCTTTATTATTCTACTTCGTTTTTATAATCATCTGCAGAAAGCAGATCGTTTAGTTCGTCTTTATTATCAACTTTTATTTTAATCATCCACCCTTCGCCGTAGGGATCTTCGTTGACGGTTTCTGGTGCATCTTCGAGTTTTGGGTTAATTTCAGCAACTTCTCCGCTAATTGGCATATACATATCTGATACTGTTTTAACAGCTTCAATCGTACCAAATACATCCCCTTTTTGGAGCGATTCACCTTCGGTTTCTACCTCAACGAATACTACATCGCCAAGTTGTTCCTGTGCAAAGTCGGTTACTCCTACAGTAGCAGTATCACCATCTATTTTCACCCATTCGTGATCTTTTGTGTACTTAAGATTTTCGGGAATATTCATGATCGTAAAATTTTATTAGGTTTTAGGCAAAATTAATATTTTTTTTATCGAACCTCATCATTATTAAGTGTTTTTAGACATCTTAATTGTTTTTTAATTCACTTACTTTATTCATGAGTTGTGTGATTTCTTTGTCGAGCTTTACTTTATGGGTAATGTCGGTGGCAATATTCAGCACACGGTCAATTTCTTCATCTTCGAAAATTGGAATATAGGTTTCATTAAGATATATGGTTTGATCTCTTTTGGTAACTTCATGAATCCTTTTTTTAGTAACCCCACTGATAACTTCCTGCCAAAATTTAAGAAACCCTCTTCTTGATGCATCATCTTGCGTTACAAATGCATCCTGGAACTTTCCAATCATGTGTTCAGCTGCATGACCGTAGGTATTTGCCATTAACTCATTAATTCTGATAATGCGTCCGTCCAGGTCATATTCGGCCATCATGGTGGTATTTTGTAAAGTATTTCGAATGTCCGAAAGCTCTGACTCCCGCTTTTTGGCCTCTTCCTGTGTAGCCTGCATCTCTTCAAGGTTTTGGCGCATCTCTTCTTCTTGCTGTGATAGCTCATCTTTGAGCTGTTCTGATTGCTTTAGCAGCTGAGCAGTACGAATATTGGTTTTTACACTAGATACTGTAGCAGCAATATTTTCTGCTAGTTTCTCGGCAAATTCAATTTGATGGTATTCAAATGGCTCATAGCCCATAAGCTCGAGTAAACCAAAAGGTTCATCGTTCATTAGCATCGGTACAATGAGCAAATTATTGGGTGCCGGATCATCAGTTTTGCCTGAAGTTAAAGTAGCGAAGCTATCTGGTGTATTGGTAAGGTGTATGGTATTTTTTTCGCTGATTGCTCTGCCCACAAGCTCTTCACCTTCTTTTACTTTTTTGTCTATAAGTTTTTGACTGCCGAATGCATGCACGGCCTTGAGGTCAAAATATGACTCATTTTCGTCTTCTTCAATGATAAAAATTGCGCACTGCGGTATCTCCATATATTCGCAAATATGTTTGGCGATATTTAAAGAGAACTTTTGCATATCATCGTTATCTTCTCGCAAAATTTCACCAAATTGTGCAAGACCCTGTGTAACCCAGGCCTGTTTGCGGTCTTTTTCGCGTTTTTCTTCTTCAAATTTTCGGGCTTCTTTCAGGCTCTCACGCATGTCTACCAGCGATTGCCCAAGGAAATCGTTTTTACTAAGTAGTTGGTGTTCACGATCGAGGTTTCCTTCTCCTATTTGTTTGGCAAAACTTGCGGTTTCATTAAGTCCGTCAATTAGCTTGTTGACGCTTTGTGCCATGTCATTAATTTCATCGTTATATTTGCCTTTCACTTTAAGGCTTGTTTCGATGTTACCCTTGGCAATTTCTTCCAGCACTCTGGTGATGTTGGTAACAGGTCTGGTAATTGACCTTGCTATTATATAAATAAAGATGCTTAGTACGGACAAGGCTACCAATCCTGCAATGATGCTTAATATAAAACTATTTTTGGCCACACTGTTTAGTTCGCTGGTAGGTACTGCAATACCAAAAACCCATCTTTCACTGGCTTTGCCAATGGTGAGCGGGCTCATAGTAAAATAGGTTTCCTGCCCGGTAATCGGATCTGTATCTGTAAAATTATAATTATTATTCCACTGGGCGTTTTGAAGGATTTCTTCAGAGGTTACCTTGCTGTATTTTAGGGTATCTAGTTTTTGCCCCACCCATTTTGATGATCTGTGCGCAACAATACTTCCATCGTGAGCAATTAGAAAAGCGTAACTTTCATCGAAAGGTTTAATTTGTTCAGCATATTTTTGGAGGCTGTCTAATGAGGCATCGGCACCGATAACACCCAGGAAGCGACCATTGTAAATTAATGGTACAATCATGTTTGTTTGCAAAACAGCATACTCTTCACCTTTTCCATAACTGTAATAGTATGGTGCAAGCAAGGTTTGCTCACGGTTTGCTTTAGGTATAGTATAATAATCGCCCTGAAATAAAGGTCCTGAGCTTAAGCCTTCGAGTTTAATAGAGTCTCCGTCTTTGTAATAGGTAGGGGAAAAGTTTCCGATATAGGTGTTTCCTTTTACATTAATGTATAAACTGTCGAAATTATCTATGGTATTGGGTTCCCAGATGGTCCATAAACTTAAAATGTCGGTTTTTTTCTTGAGGTTGTATTTAAGGATATTCATGAGGTTTCCTCTGCGGGCGGCAGAGTCAAGTGACTCAAAGGAGAGTAAAAAATTGTTTAGACCCTGAGCAGTGCTCATATATTTTTGCATTTCTCCTTTAATTTGCCGGGCATTAACTTCTGCAGTAAGATCGGCGTACTCCACGCTTTTATTGTAGGCGTTTTTCTTTATTTGTAAACCAATAACCAGAATAGATGCGCCAAATATAACAAACGAGGTCGTTAGTATTAGCAGCAGCATCTTTACGTATAGTTTCATTCTTACCTTCATCCGTTTATGATTTTGATTTTAATGGTCGGTGGCTTACTTCGTTGAAATTGTGCGGCAATTCAACATAAACTGAGCTCGTGACCACAAGCTAAATTACGTCTAGGTTATTTAACTATAATTTTTTGTAATTCTGTTTGTGCATTTTTCCAAATGCTGGCAATTTCCTGGAGCAGGTCCTCTATGTTTTCAGTATCTACACCAGTTGCAGAAATTGTTTCAATTTCTTTAGCCATTTCAACCACACGGCTTAATCCAAGGTACGACATCTTGGTTCTGAAATTTCCAATTTTTGATCGCAGCAGCGTGAGGTCGGATTTGGCTATATTTTGTAATTCATCTAATTGCTTGGGAATAGTGTCAACATATATACTAACAATATTCTGAATTTTGCGTAAGTCATTTTTGTACACTTTTCTCAAATGCGTCAGGTCAATGTATTCGAATCGACCTTCTTGTTCCATTATTTCATTAATATTGATGGATTTTTTCGCGGCTTCTTTTTTACCTCCAAGTTTTTTTACAAGTTTCTCGTATTCAGCTTTTAGTTTTTGCAATTGTTTCTCTTTGCGTTTTTCTTCTGAAATATCAATGGCAATGTTGAGCACTTTGTAGGTTTTACCCTCTTTATTAATTAGTGGGTAATAGTATTCTTTTAAGTAGAAATCCCGACCCAAATGCTTTGAGTAGAAATTATTTGTTGCTATTTGTCCTTTTTCAATTTTTTTCCAAATTTCCTCATAGTTGTGTTTAATCTGGGCACTGCTGAATTCGTATGATCCGATTTGTTTATTTATTACCTGTTCTTGTTTCAGTTGAAACAGGTGCAGCATATTTTCATTTATATCGGTAATTTTCCCATCCGGGTCGTATTCAATATATAATAGTGTGCTTTTGGCTGCATTGATGAAGTTTTGAATTTTACTTTCTCTTTTTGTTGCCTCTTCTTGCATGGCTTGCAGTTCTTCCATGTTTTGACGCATTTCTTCTTCCTGCTGAGCAAGTTCGTCGGCCTGTTCTTTAGATTTTTTCAATAATTCTGCTGTACGGGCATTTATTTTGGCCGATGAAATGGTCGATGCAATTGAAACTCCGATTTTTTCAACGAACTGTATTTGGTATTCCTGCATCCTGTTCAGAGATCCTATCTCAATTATACCGATTACATCTTCATTAATAATCATAGGTACAACCAGCGTACTGCCGGGCCTGGTATTTCCTAAACCGGAGATAATCGGCGCATGGGCTTCGGGTATATCATCCATATAAATCCGGTCTTTTTCAAGCAGGCATTTGCCAACCACACCCTCGTTGGGCTGTATAGTTTTATGCAGCATTTTTTCTTTATCGAAGCCAATTGAGGCAACGAGTTCGAGATATTGTTGATTTTTTTTACCTTCGGTAAGGTAGAGGCCTCCCTGATGGGCGCCAAGGTAATCGACGAGCGTTGAAATAATTTTGTTGGTAAGCTTGGCAAGATTATCATTATCCTGCCTTAAGATGGTACCAAAGAGGTTGATGCCTTCTGAGGCCCATTTGCTTTGTTCTTCTTCTTTTTGGCGATGGACTTCTTCTGCTTTGGCCTCTTTGAGCGAGTTACGCATTTCCAGCACAGCATTACCCAATACATCTTTGTCGCTCAACGGTGTAAATTCGTGGTCAAAATTGCCGTTTTTAATTTGATTGGCAAATTCAACAGTATCTTTAAATCCTTTAATAACCGTATTGACCGAATGACTCATTTGCTCAATTTCATCACCCGTTTTAATAATGATGTTATCTATTTTTCTTATTTCGCCCAGCGATAGTTGCTGCAATACTTTCGTTGTTTTATTGATTGGTTTTATAATTTGGTATGCAACAAGCAGTGTAACTATTATGAGCACGATCAGCCCGTAGATTCCTACTTTTCTTGAATCTTCAATGTGGCTTTCGGCTTCGGTAATAATATTTTGAAGCGGCACATTAATGGCTATACCCCAGTGGGAATTGCTATTGCCAAATGTAACGGGAATAATGGTAGTAAAGAACTCTTCGTTTGTGGTCTGGTCAGTTTTAACAAATTTATTGTATGCCCCTTTTTTAATTTGAGGAATGATATTGTGCTGTATATTTAAAATACTATCAGTTTCGGCAAAGTTTTGACCAAGGTAGGCTTCATTCGGGTGTGCTACAATAGAACCTTTATTTGAAAGAATATAGGCATATCCTTCAAAGTTTTGATTCAAGGAATCAACCAAAACCTTGAGTTGCCTGAGACTAATGTCTGCACCCACCATACCCACAAAACTATTATCCTGCATTACGGGTACTATTATGGAGGTCATTAGTATTTCTTCACCTGATCCACCTGAATAAACGTCTGTATATGGTTCTGTAATACCTTCCCTTGGGTTTGCTTTATAGTCGTAATATAGGCTTGCAGTATCATCTCCATAGGTGTCGAGGGTGTCGATTGCGGTGGAGATAAGGCCTCCTTCTCTGAAATAGATATAGGATAACCTGCCATAGGGTAGGTTCCAGTCCGGTTCAATGTATTGTCTTTCCCAATTATCCCAAACGGAAATATATCGGGGATTTTGTTTTAGCAGGCGCTCCAGGGCGCTGTTAAAAAAAGTACGGTATGATTCAGGATCTAATTCATCGAATTTTTCGAATGTGTTGGCATAAGTTCTGAATTTTTCAAAGTCGGCTTCAAATAAGTTTTTAACTCTGGCCGTAACATTCTCGGCTTGTTGGCCTGCTGTTTTTTTGGCCATTTCAATGGAAACCTCCTTGTAGTCGTAGTTTATATAACGGATGGTTATAAGATAAATAATACCGGCAACCAGTACTACGCCAATTAGCAGTCTGATGCTTAAGCTAAATCTTATATTTTTTATTTGATTCATCAATCTTCGGATTTGTTATTTTTTCTTGATTGTGTCGGTTATATCAATGGCCAGGTTTATGACTTTATAAATACTTCCTTTTTGATCTCGTACAGGTATGTACACTTCTGAGAAATAGAGGTTTTTTCCATTTGCCAGAATGTGTTGAACAATTTTTCTGGTTTTGCCGGCAGATAAATCTTTCCATAATTTATCAAATTCTTTTTTCTTTTCAGGGTCAGTTTCAAAGGCACCTTGCTTTACGCCAAGCATATCAGATTTTTTTGCTCCAAGCAAATTAAGGAAGTTATTGTTAATATCAATAATTTTTCTGTTCATATCATACTCAACGTATAACGAAACGTCTTTTACTCCGTCTACAAGTAACCGCATTTCTTCCTTACTGGCCTCTGATTTTTCGTTGAGCTCTTTAAGTTGTTCCATTTTTTGCTCAACATCCTCCTGAGCTTTTTTCATTTCAGTTAAATCCCGCAAGGCTCCTACAAATTTTGTCTCATTACCCAACTTGCCTTCCTCAAGCCTTAATTCAACCGGGAATTTTTTACCTGATTTATGCATACCCATTACTTCCCTTGATTTTCCAAGGACATGTCTTTGTCCGGTTTTCATGTATCTTTTGATGTAATTATCATGCTCTCTGGCATTTTCTCCATACATGATTAATTTGATATTTTGGCCAATGGCTTCTTTTGAGCTGTATCCAAATAATTTTTCTGCAGCGGGGTTCCAGAGTTCTATTATGCCGTTGCTATCAATAGTAATTATGGCATCCACGATATTATCAAAAATCATTTGAGTTTTAGCCTGGCTCTCTTTCAATGATTCTTGTGTGGCCTGTATTTCTTCCATGTTTTGCCGCATCTCTTCTTCTTGTTGGGCCAATTCATCAGCTTGTTGCTGTGACTGTTGCAGCAATACTTCTGTGCGCTGATTGATTTTTGTGGTAGAGATATCACTGGCTACGGTTTCACCTGCTTTTTCTAGAAACTCGACTTGATATTGTTCGAATTTATTAAAAGACACAAGTTCAATTACACCCAACACCTGCTCGTTTATTTTAAGCGGTATGAGAATGAGACTTCTTGGTTTGCTCTCTCCCAGTCCTGAATTTACGGATACATAGTTTTCAGGTATTTCTCTAAGATGAATTGTCAGCTTTTCGTGGGCACATCTGCCAACAAGACCTTCTTCTGGTTTAACTTTGTCGCGCATGAGTTTTTCACGTTCATAGGCTACAGCTGTAATCATTTCATAATAAACATCGTTTTTGTCGCTGTCGTTTAAAACATAAATAGCACCCATGGCCGCATCTACATACTTTATTATGCTGGACAGTATGGAGTAGGATAACTCCTGAAGGTCTTTAGATTGCCGCAATAAATCGTTAATCATACTGTATCCATCAGCAGCCCATCGTCTGATCTTTTCTTCTTTTTTACGCCTGGCTTCGTCCTCTTTTGCCTGTTTTAGGTTATCGCGCATTTCGAGTAGTGCTGAACCAAGCATATCTTCATCGCTGAGCTTGTGAAAATCGACCGATAAATCTCCGTTTCCAACGTATGAGGCAAATTCGGCTGTTCTGTAAAGCCCTTCTGTTAATTGGTTTACGGAATTGGCCATTTCACCCACTTCATCTCTAGTATTTATTTTTAGCAGGTTGCTTTTGTCTATTTTGCCGTCTGAAAGCTCTTTTAATATTTTGGTGGTTTTTATAATTGGTCGACTAATACTCCGGGCTATTAACGAAATGATGAAACCCATCACAACCAAACCCAAGGAACCTATAAAAATTCCTGTTTGTAAAAATGTTGCTGTTCTGTCCTCGATTATGGTGGATGGGAACGCTACGGCCAGGGCCCAGTTAATATTGGCTTTTTTTATTTTGATGGGCGAAAAAGTATATTGATATTCAGCTTGCATTAGCGTGTCGTGGTGCGTGAAGGTAAAAGTTTTCCCCAAGTCAATACGTTTGTTTATATTACCATCTGCAGTGAAAATTGAATCTACATCGCTAAGTTTTTCTCCAACCCACTCTTTTTTCGGATGCGCCACTATGGTGCCATCTGTCGAAAGTATAAAGGCATAACTGCCATTGTATGGCTGTATGGAGTCTGTAATCGATTGAAAATAATCCATATTGACATCAGCTCCGGCGAGGCCAACAAATTCGTTATTTTTAAGAATGGGTACAGAAATATTTGTATTTAATACAGCATCTTGTTCGTTTCCTGTATAGGAAAAGAGTTCCGGATTACTTATAAAATGGTTTTTATTGGATTTAATGGAATAGTAATTACTTGCATAATCATCTCCATCAAGGTTTCTTTTAGCATCGAAAAGTTTAATTACATCTCCTTCTCTGTAGTATCCCCGCATAAGCCTTCCATAATCATTATTGTAGGATGAATCGATGTATTTAAGTTCGAAACTCGTTGCTACTGATATATATTGCGGATTATTTTCAAGAATGGCTTTTTGCTGGTCCAAATATATTTTTTCCCAGGCTTCGAATGTTTCCATTTTGAAGGTGGAGCCCGCATCTGCAAGCACATCAATGGCTTTAAGGTCTGAATCAATTACAGATTTTACAAGGTTGGCTTTTTCTGCTGCTGTTTTTTCGACAATTCTATAAGTATCTTTTTTGGTACTATTAACCGTTTGTATTATTACAGCACCCAATGAGATTAAATAAATTAACGTGGCTCCACTGAGCAGATAGACCAACATGCGGGTGTTAATATTAAATCGTATTTTTTTCATTGCACTGGTGCTTTTAGTCCTCTTTTTTGTCTTTGAGGTGTGTAATGTCTATAGCTATATTCACTACTCGCTGTGGTTCTCCTTCATTATCCTTAATCGGGGTATAGACTTCTGACAACCACCTTGTCTTGTTATTTATTTCAATTTTTTGTTCCTGTTTATGGGGTATTCCTTTTCGCATCTTTGCCCATAATGTTTCAAAATTTTTGATGCGCTCTTCATCTTCTCCAAGTTCGAAAAAGCCTTGTTTTTTGCCAATAATTTGCTGTCTGGGCAACTCAAGCAGTTGTGCATAAGCATCATTAATGTTTGTGATGTAGCCTTCCATGCTAAACTCGGCTACATAGGCAAGAGAATTTATGGCTGTAATCATTCCGGTCATTTCTGCTTCGCGTTTTGCGGCTTCCTCCTGTGTAGATTGCATTTCTTCCATCTGTTGTCTGAGCTCTTCCTCTTTTTCGGTAAGTTCTCCGGCCTGGCTTTTGGTTTGTTCAAGCAGTTTGCTTGTGCGCTGACTGATTTTTAGTGATGCTATTGTAGATGCAATGCTTTCGCCCGCTTGCTCAACAAATTCTATTTGATATTTTTCCATTTCATTGAATGAAATAATCTCAATAATGCCCATAACTTCTTCATTGAGCATGAGTGGTACAATTAACAGAGCCCTGGGATTGGCTTTTCCGAGGCCTGAGGTTATATTGACATAGTTGTCGGGAATATCAGTCATGTAGAGGGTTGCCTGTTCATATGCCGCCCTTCCTATGAGGGTTTCTCCCATTTTTATGGTTCTGTGCAGTGGTTTTTTTCTTCCCCAGGCTAAGGCAGAAGTAGCCTCAAATGTAATGTCCTCTTCCGTTTCTACTTTTTCTTTTTCAGATACTACATAAAGTGCGCCCTGGTTGGCTTTAAGGTAATCAGCAATGTACTTAACTACCTGATAGGAGAGTTCTTCCAGGTTGCCATGCTGACGCATCAACTCATTTATTTTAGCAATACCTTCGGTAATCCATTTTTGTATTTGGTCGGCTTCTTTTCGTTTTTTCTCGTCTTCTTCAGCTTTTTGAAGGCTTTGACGCATATTTAGCAATGCCTTGCCAATAACATCTTCTTCGCTAAGCTTTTCAAATTCTACATCCAGGTTGCCTTTGCCAATTTCTTCTGCAAACTCTGCTGTGCGTGCCAGGCTCTTTTTCAGCCCGTTTACATCAAGCGAAATGCTTCCAATTTCGTCTTTTGTTTTAATTTGCAGCTCTTGCTGTGTATTGATTTTTCCAGCTGCCAGTTCTTTTAGCAAGCTGGATATGTTAATAAGCGGACGTGTAATGTTTCGGGCAATAATCCAAAGTACAAAACCTAAAATGATGATACTTGCTAAACCAATCAGTAACGATTTTTGCATGTTTTGGTTGGCTTGTATCAACATTTGTTTATAGGGTACAACAATGCTTAAATACCAGGGTGTTTCAGTGTTACCAATAAATACAGGAGCAAAGGTTGTGAAATATTTTTTATCGTTTTTTATCCTGTCAAATGAAAAGGTTTTGCCTGCTTTCATTTGTCTTTCGAAATTGTATTTTTCAGCGTCTTTAGGGTTATCTTCAATGAGGTTGCTTCCAATGTTTTCAGAATCAATGTGGTATATTAACGTGCCTTCATAGCTGACAAAAAACGCATAGCTGTTTTTGTAGGGTTTAATAGATTTGACTAAATCGGAGAAGCGTTCCAGTTTTAAATCTATTCCCATTAATCCCAGGAAACGGGTACTTTGTAATACGGGTACACATATGCTGGTTTCCAGTATTTTATCAGATTCATTTTCAGTGTAAGAGTACCAATAGGGTTCTGTTATTACATTATTTTTGTGTGCTTTAATTTGATAGTAAAGACTCTGTTTATCATATCCTGCGGTATCTAAAGTCTTTATATTTAATTTTATTTCATTATCAACCCTAAAAAAGTTTGTGCGAATTCTGCCGTTTGTCTTTGAGTAATTTTCATCAATGGCTGATAACTCCCAGTTCATCCAAATGGCCTGTATGTGTGTGTTATGTTCAAAGACACGTTTGAGCATGGAGGGAATAATTTCATCCCGGATAGAATCTTCATAAAGCACAAAATCCTGAAAAGCTTTGCCCAGTGTATGTGTTAACATAAAGTCTTTATTAAGCTCGCTTTCAATGTCAGAAGCTTTCTTTTGTGCTATTTCAATGGTCAGCCGTTTTGCTTCATCCAGGGCCATTTGCCGGGTCTCTATGCTAACGTATAAAATGGTTAGAAGAAAGACTACTGTAGCACTACTTAATATAAAAAGCTGCAGTTTAGCCTGAATACTTTCTTTTATTTTATTGATTAACCCTCTCATGGTAATGCTTTAATCTGATGTTGATTTTTATGCTTTTATCTCTCTTTTGTATGTGTAATATCGATTCCAATATTTACAACTTTGTATGGTTCTCCTTCGGCGTTTATTACGGGTTTGTATGTTTCGAGTAACCAAACATACTTGTTACCTGATTTAATTTTTTGTTCCTTCGTTATTGGTTCACCTGCACGCAGCTGCTCCCAGGTTTCTTCAAAAACATCCTGGTCGACGGTTCCGGCAAAACTGCCCTGTTGCATTCCAATAACCTGGTCTTTGGGTTTGGCCAGCAACACTTCGAGGTTTTTATTCATATCAATAAGGTGCCCGTCCATATCAAATTCAGCCACATATGCGATGTCGTTTACCGCTTCGTGTAGCGCTGTCATTTCGTGTTGTCGCTGTTGGGCTTCCTCCTGGGTTGCTTTCATTTCTTCTACATTTTGCCTCATTTCCTGCTCTTGCTGGGCAAGTTCATCGGTTTGCTTTTGTGACCGATGGAGCAGTTTCTCTGTTTTTTGGTTGATTCGTACGTTGGCAATGGTTGCTGCAAGATTACCTCCGATTTGTTCAACCATTTTTACCTGATAATCGGCAAATTCGTTAAATGAAATTAACTCTATTACTCCAAGTACCTCTTCGTTGTTTTTTATGGGAACCAGCAATATTGTGCGGGGGTTGGCATCTCCGAGGCCTGTTTTAATGTTCACGTATTCTTCTGGTATTTCAGTCATGTATACCGTTAGCCCCTCATATGCACATCGTCCTACTAAACCCTCTTCGTTTTTTATCTTTTTTTCAATGAGTTTATCTCTTCCATATGCAATGGCTGAAATGAGTTCATAAAAAATTTCATCTTCCTCATCATTTTTAACATATATGCCTCCCTGTGAAACCTCCAGGTAGTTCAGCAGGTATTGTAGTGTACTGAATGTAAGGTTTTTGATGTTTTGATTGTGTTTTCTGAAAATATCGCTGGTTTCAGTTATGGCCTGGTTTATCCAGTTATTTATTTCATCTTCTTTTTGTCTTTCCTGTTGCTCTTTTCTGGCTTTTTGCAGGTTTTCGCGCATTTCTATAAGCGATTGCCCGAGTTCATCCTCTTTATCTTCTATAGTGAGCTTCTGATCTAAATCTCCACGCCCCAGATGTTTTGCGAACTGGTTTTTTTGGTTTAGTTTCTCGATGGTTTGGTTTAAGGCTTCTGCCATTTCCTCAATTTCATCACCTGTTTCAAGCTTGAGCTTATTGCTTGTCTTTATTTCTCCCCTGGACAGTTTGTTTAACTGTTTTGTCACCGACTGAACAGGTCTGGAAATATTAATGCTTACAAAATAGATGACGATACCCAGCAGAATTAAGCCAATTATTCCGACTATAAAGGAGACGTATAGGTTTTCATTGACTTGTTGAATTATTGATTCCCTTGGGACGGTAATTCCCAGGTACCAATAGGTATCGGTTCGGCTTATTTTTATTGGAAAATAGCTTACAAATCGTTCTTCCTGGCCACGGTCATTGACAATAGAAAAGGGTTTCCCTAGTTTAATTTTTTGATAAATATTAAAATCTGGATTGCTTGTAGGGTTTTTGGGAATAAAGGTGTTTAGTTTATCGTTGTCGGGGTGCCCTGCATATTTTCCGTTATGTGAGATGAGGAACGCATAGCTCCCTTCCAGGTCTTCTAACTGAATTCCGCTTACAATTTCCTGAAAGCGGTCCAGGGTAACATCAACGCCGATTAAACCTACAAACTTTTTTTGATCCATGATCGGAGCCTCGTAGGTTGTCATAATTTTCTTATCAGCTTTTTGTTCGCTGAAAGCATCGGCATATATTTCAGAAATAAGTTCCCTGGCCAGGGCTTTATCTTTGGCGTAATATTTATTGTCACCATCCAGACTTCGTATATCTACAAGTCGTTTCATTTCGCCTTTTTCACGCAACCTTGTGTTTGTAATGCGACCTGTAGGGCGATTCCATGTGCTGTCGACGACATTCAATTCCCAGCTGTCCCAGAGTTGATAAAATTCGGGATTCCCCTGAAATACATGATCGTAAATTTGATTGACCAGTTTTTGGTACTGGTCAGTTTCGAGGAACTTATATGTTTTAAATGCCAATGCAAGGGTTCTTACAACTGCAAAATCCTCATTAATTAATACTTTGAGTTGGTTGGCGTGTTTTTCTGTTTGTGCCTCTATAAGTCGTGTTTGATTTTCGTATGAAGATTGCCGGTCTTTAAATGCAATGTAGCCAATGGCTCCTGTAAATACCAGTACAGAGAGTGATATAATAATAAACTGAATTTTATGGCGTAAGCGAAGTTTGATTTTCATTCCTATAAAAATAATTAAGCATCTAATTTACTTGATAAATGTAAGTTGCTGAAAAAAACAACGCAGTAATTTTCATTTTAATTTTTGAATTACTGCGCAGTTATTTTTTCTATATGTTATTTTTTATCAGTTGCATTTATTTCTCATTATTTGCATGACAAAAGGCATTTAAACTTAATAAAATCAATCAAAAGCTCAAAATTTTTTAAATCCAATAATTTCGCGCACTTCTCTAATGGTTTTTTGTGCACTTTCTCTGGCTTTTTCTGCACCCAATTTAGCTACTTTTTGCAAATAAGCTTCATCGGCAGATATTTCCTGAATTCTGTTGTAAATAGGCTCGATGTATTTGATAATATCATCGGCCAGTTGTTTTTTCAGGTCGCCATAGCGAATGCTGCAATCGGCATAAGTTTCTTTGAAATGGGTTAATGTGTCTGGTTCTGAAACGACCTGCATTATGGTAAACAGATTTTGTATGGGTTCAGTAACCGGGGAGTTAGGCTCAGTTGGGCCGGCATCTGTTACTGCTTTCATTACTTTTTTACGGATTTTTTTTGGTGTGTCTGATAAATAAACGCCATTTCCTTCTGATTTTCCCATTTTCCCGCTACCATCTAATCCCGGTATTTTTATGAGGTCGTCGCCAAAGTTCCATGGTTCAGGAGCTTTGAAATACTCTGTTTTATACATTCCATTAAATCTTCGCGCATATTTGCGACACATCTCAAGGTGTTGCTCCTGGTCTTTTCCTACAGGAACTTTTGTAGCGCGATGAATAAGTATGTCGGCTGCCATAAGCACCGGGTAGGTTAATAATCCGGCATTTACATTATTGGGATTTTTGCGCACTTTTTCTTTAAAGCTTGCAGTACGTTCAAGTTCACCTACATAAGCGTTCATGCTTAGTAAAAGATTGAGTTCCGCTACTTCTGGCACATCACTCTGGATAAAAAGTGTGGCTTTTTCAGGATCCAGTCCTGCTGCCAGATATTCTACAAGTACTTGTTTTACATTGCTATGCAGGTCTTTCGGGTTTGGATGTGTAGTCAGAGAATGATAATCGGCTATAAAAAAATAGCAATTATGATTCTCCTGCATTTTGATGAAATTCCGTATTGCACCAAAATAATTTCCTAAATGAAGATTTCCTGTAGACCTTATGCCACTTACAACTCTTTCCATATCAAATAATCTCGCTTAATTAATCTCACAAATGTACGAAATTATTCGTTTTCCACGATTTGTATCATGTCAATTTCCCCTAAATTGTTCAGGGTTTTACTGTTAAGCTTGTGATGTTTTTTTCGGCCAGTTATTACTGTTTTTGTGGATCAAATTCAGTTAAAATACTTCCGGTCATGCGCATAATTTCTGTATAAGAGTCCATCAGATCATAAATGGTCTGTAGTTTAGACAGAGAGGCATTTAAAAAACTAAGCTGTACTTCTCTGAAGTTGATGCTGTTTATTGTGCCCAGCCTGTAGCGGTCTTTTGCAAGGTCATAATTTAGCCGCGTCACCTTTTCATTTTCCAGGGCCACATTATAAAGTTGTTTTCTTACATTATACAGGTCGTATAGCATTACGAGCTGCATTTTTAATTCGTTTTCCATCTCCTGTGTTTCCAGTTTGCTTTGCTCTAAGGAGATTTTGGCATTTTGAATTGACCTTTTTACCTGCCCACCGTTGAAGAGGTTGAAATTAAGGGTGAAGTTCCCATATACGACAAGGGGGTCGGAATTGGTATTGGGCAAATCGTCCACTTTACGCGAACCGTAGGTATAGCTTGAACCGGCATTGAGTGAAAAAGTAGGATAAAGGTTACTTTTACTCTGTTGCAGGTCGTATTTTATTAATTTTTGATTGATGTATTGGTTGGTGAGCGTTTGGTTGCTTGCTTCCAGCCTGTTGTAAAGTTCTTCGAGGTTGAAACTTTGGTCAATGGGCTGAAAGCTATCTGTGAGGGTATACTGTTTGGTGTGCGACTCTCCCATTATAAGGTTTAAATTGCGTTTGGCATTTCGAAAATTAATACCCTGTAAAATGTAATTGGAGCTATCTTCCAGATAAGCTGTTTTGGCTTGTTGCAAGTCAAAGGTTGTTCCATTTCCGGTATTTCTTTGCGTTTTGGCATATCGGAACTGGTCCAGAGATAGGTTCATGACTTCGCGGGTAATTTGGAGCCGTTCTTTCTCAAGCAAAGTTTTTTGATAGGCGAGAATAATAGCCTGCAGGGTATTTTCTACTACAACGCTCATCATTCCCTCAGAGAGGTTTTCTAATTCGGCAAGCCTTGACCTGTTTATCTGTACTGAAAACCCTCCAAAAAGTATCCAGTTAAGATTTACGGAAGGCGAAATATCATTATATAGTGTAGTGCTGCTCTGTGGCTTTGTTTGGTCTGTCCATCTGTTATTTTGTGCTGCGGACAAGGTTATGGACGGCCACATGCCTGCTGCCCCGGCTGTATTGTTGTTCGCGGCAATTTCCAGATCTTTTTGTGCAATGCGTATTTGGTAGTTGTTTTCAAGCGTTTTACTAATGGCATTAAAAAAAGAAAGTGGCTCCTGACCAAGAGCTGGCCCGGAACCACCAATCCAAATGAAAACAGCTATGAGAGTACAAAAGTATATATATTTTTTAGAAATAACCATAATAATTAGTGGATTTTTTTCTTTTCATTTAAAATTACGAATTCAACTTCCTCTGCTGTATGCATCCTTTTTCGCTTGCTCAAGGCCCAGAATATAACTCTTCTTGAGTCGTTTAGGACTCCAATTAGAACCGGGAAGAAGATTAAAATAAAAGCAGTTCCGATTAATACACCATAAGCAAGTGCTACTGCCATTGGAATTAAAAATTGAGCCTGAAAGGAGTTTTCAAGTATTAATGGGTAAAGACCAATGGTTGTAGTAATGGTCGTAAGTACAATTGGTCTGAAGCGTGTCATTCCGGCTTTGTATAATGCATCCAGCATTTTATAACCTTCTAGTAAAAAGCGGTTGTATTTGGCCAGAAAAACTACAGCATCGTTCACAATTACTCCTGATAATGCCACCATCCCCCAAACGCTGAGCATAGAGAGAGGTATACCTTCTATACCATGACCCCACATTGCACCTAACCATGCCAGTGGAATCATTAGTAATACAATTGCTGCCTGTTCGAATGATTTGAAGTGTATCATCAGAATAAGTACAATAATCAGGAAAGCAATTAAATAATATTGTTGTATTTCGGCAATTGACTCGTTACTCCTTCTTTGTTGTCCCTGATAAGTTACATCTACTCCTGGAAATTGGGCTTTTATTTCGGGTACAATTTCTTTATTTATTCGTTCAATGATTTCCGGAACCGGTTCAAGTGGATCTTTGGTGTCGGCTTCAATTCTGATTTCGCGCTGACTGTTGTATCTTTTGATGCTTACAGGTCCGCGTTCAATTTTATAATCAGCGAGTTCCGACAATGGGTAATAGCCTGCCGGTGTTTTAATTTTCATGTCTTCGAGCTGACCAAGTCGCATGCGGTCTTCTTTAGGGTACCGCACATATACACGCAGTTCATCTTTTCCTTTCTGTAAACGTTGTGCCTGACCACCAAAAAAGGCCTGTCTTACCTGGGTTGCAATGTAGTTTTGATCTAACCCCAGGAAATATGCTTTGGGTTTCAAATCAAGCTGAACTTCTTGTTTGCCCGGCACATTGTTGTTCGTAATGTCCTTAAGCTCAGAGAATTCATTGAGTTTTTTTTCAACAAAATTCTTGGCTGCTTCAAGCTCTTTTATGTTTTGACCGAGTAAGCTCATAGAAACCGGCTTTCCAAAGCGACTATTGCCGCCTACAGCAAATTTTTGCGCTTCAGGCACTTCACCAATTTTTTCACTGATGAGGTTTATTATATCGTAAGAATTTACAGGAGCCCCTTCCATATCGCGCAGTATAACCCTGATATTTCCTGAGTGGCTGCCCGTTTCGTTACCATTAAATGCATTTCCGAGATTCAGAAATGTGTAGTCAATGAAGTTTTCATCATCATTGTACTTTTCTTTTAGTTCTTCATTTACTTCCCATGTAAGGTCTTCGAATTTTTTCAGGTAGCGTATTGTCTGTGCTTCACCTTCACCGGGTTTAAAAGCCAGGTCGATATTAAAAAAGTCAAAAGCTACCGGAGGGAAAAAGGTTACTTTGATAAAATTACCCCTCAATAACCCTACAGTTAAGAGGATAACAAAAATTGGAAGGAATACGAAAAACCAACGCCAGCGAATTACAAAGCTTAATACTTTTCCATAAATTTTATCACGCATAAAAAACACTATACGATCAAATTTTTGGCGTAACCGTTTTCCGGGGCTTGTTCCCTCAATTGGTTTCAGTACACGATGATTTCCCAGATGGGCAGGTAGCACAAGAAATGCCTCAAAAAGTGATAACGCCAAACTAACGGCTACCACAAATGCCATTTCAAACATAAATTCCAGGCCACCCTCTTTAATAAAGAAAAGGGGGGAGAATGCCACAATTGTTGTGCTTATGGAAGTTACTACAGCCGGCAATACTTCAAGGGTCCCGTCAATGGCTGCTTTTTTTGGAGTTTTACCCTCTTCGAAGTGGGCATAAATATTTTCAGCAATTACAATACCATCGTCTACCAAAATACCAATCACCAGTATCATACCAAAGAGGCTGATCATGTTTATGGTGATGCCGTAGATGCTCGCAACAATGAACATTCCCAGGAACGATGCCGGAATACCCCAGGCTACCCACAGCGAAAGCCTGAAACTTAAAAAGAAAGCCAGTGCTATCACAACTAACAAAAGTCCAATTCCGCCATTCCGGTATAAAAGGTTGAGGCGACTTTCTAATACAGTAAGAAAATTGAACGTTTCTTTTAAGGTAATATCGTCGTTTTCAGCATTAAATGCTTCAACGTATTGATCAACATATTTGGTTATTTCTTCCAGATCTTCTTCGGGCAATTTTTGAATGGAGATTGATACAGCCTGTTTTTCATTGAGGGTATACTCCATCGGAACATCTTCGAACTTTGTTTTTACTTCAGCTACGTCTCTTATACGTATATAATCTCCTTTTTCACCTGCCCGCAGAATGATATCTCCAATTTCGTTCGGGTCTACAGACCGGTTTCTTATACGTACAAGTATTTCTTCCTGAGGTGATTTTATCATTCCGGCAGCAATGTCGCGGTTTGTAGCTGCAATGGCTTGAACAAGATCATTCATGGTGAGTTGATACCGCATGAGATCTTCTTCACTTATTTCAACAGAAATTTCCAGGTTAGGATAGCCTGAAATGCCCATTTGAGATATTACACCTGAGGCCAAAAAGTCATTTTCTATTTGGTCTGCATATTTTTTTAAGGTAAAAACATCTGTATCGCCATATAAACTCAAAAACATGGCCTGTGATACCGATCGACGCTTGAATACGATTGGCCTTTCGGCTGCAGTTGGGAAAGAGCTGATACCATCAACGGCATTTTTTACTTCCATTAAGGTTTCGTCCAGATCGTACTCTCCTGTTGTGGTTATTTGAACTCTTGAGAAATTTTCTGAAGATGTACTAGTAAACTCTTTAATACCAACAATACCTCTTATTGCCTGCTCTATACGAGTTGTAACCCCTTCTTCCATTTGTTCTGGCGATGCACCCGGGTAGAATACAGAGATTGTAATTTCACGAGAAGTACGCTCAGGAAAAAATGATTTTTTCATGGTTAAATAACCAAATGAGCCAGCCAATAATAAAACCGCAATTATGATGTTGGCATAAAAAGGGAATTGCACAAATTGTTGTATCAGTCTTCTCATTACCTCTGTTTCTTTTCTGCTTGATCAATAATTTTTACCTGCATATTTTCATTGGCATTGAGCAATGCTTCATTTACTATGAATTCACCCTCTTTCAATCCGTTTAAAAAAAGTGTTTTTTCGTTAATTTTTACGATGTTGATTACTGCTTTTTTCAAACGGCTGTTTTGCACTAAAAATATTTCGTTGTGATTAAATACAGCACTCCGGGGTAATTCCATAGAGTTTTTGACTTTAATATCTTTGAATAGACAGGAATAATAATCTCCTTCATAAACCTGGCCGGCCTTTGATGGAATCTTGACATATACAGGTATGCTTTGTGTTTGAGGATCTTTAAATTGGGCAATTCTGACAATGGTTCCTACCAAGGTGTCTGCTGTGCGTTCTTCGGGAACTACGTTCACCGTCTGGCCTTTTTTAAGCCATTTTACCTCATTTTTTTCAACCGGCACTTCTACTTCGTATGTAGAGGTATTGATAATAGTCCCAATTACCGCTCCGGGATTTATCACGGAACCTTCCTGCATGTTTACCTGTGTGAAGTTTCCTGAAAACGGAGCTATAATTGTGTGCTTATCTACACGTTCCTCAAAGCTTTTAATCGAATAATAATCACCCAGAACATTTCGAGATGAGAGGAAAATTTTTAATTGTTTATTATTGATGTCCGGGAGCGCAGGTAAATCATCGTCCACATTAACTGCATTGAAGAAAATTTGCCATTCGTTATATGCATCCGGAAAGTCAAGTTTAAGGTCAGCAAGCACATTGGCCAGAGACATTAAAAACCTACTTTTTTGAGATTTTAAATTGTATGTTACCTCCTCATTTACGATTCTTGCCAGCACCTGACCTTTTCTGAAGGCGGCTCCTTTTTTTAAGGGGACATCGCCGGTGAAAACTTTTCCCTGCACTTCACTGCTTAGGTTGACTTGTTCTATGGCCATTACTCTACCAGATGCTATAATTTCTGCATCATAGTTTTTGTAAACAATTTTTTCAGCGTTTACATATCGCGTGGCTTTTTGTGGTTTTTGTTTGGTTTTTTCTGGTTTGAGTGATTCCAGTGTAAGCAATAATACTATACCAAGTCCCAAAAACACAAGGACGGCCAGGAAAATTCGATAAAATTTTTTACTCATTTTTATTTAACCTTTTCAAACAGTGATAAAACTATAAATTAAGCAATTTGTTTACAGCCGGTTTTTATACATCTCGCGAAACATTACTTTCTGCATTTCGCGCTGAATAACCAAAAATGTAATTACATCTCGCTCAGGCATAGCAGGATCATAGGCTCTAAGCGCTTCAATTTTTGATTCCGATAAATCAATCCGGTAAAGAAGGTTCATCAATTTTGCAAAGTCATAGTGTAGCAATTTCTCTATATGCTCCTGCATTAAACTGATGATTTCTGGACTTTCAATGTCGAGACTGACGTCTGATTGTGAAAAATCTTTTTCTATTTGCTGTAATACTTTCTTATTAAATGAAGCATCATCCAACCATTGATTGAGCTCCTCCAGTGAATGTGTATTATTGAGTTTTTTCAGACTTTTTTCCATTAGATACTTCTTCAGGGAATTTTATCATATAACCAATTGCCTCTAAAAAGCGCACAAATTTACGTTTATTTCCACCGGGGTTGTATACATAACCATCGAAAACTACTACGCGATTGCGTTTTTTATCTAATCGACTGATCTGTATAAAAGGACCGCCCATGAAATCATTAACAACTGTCCACAATCCCCTGATTTCTGTATAGTATTTATTTTCTACCATCAATTCAGTGAATTTAGGGGGAATATAACGGTATTCTGTTGTCATGTAGGTATCTCTTGTTTCAGAAAGGGGGCCTTCTACGTATAACTCCAACAGCGAGTCTCTTTTATTTAGTAAATAATCTTTTGAGAAAGTGTTGGTATCTTCATACGGGAAATGATAAATAAATGCACCTGAACTCATGTCTTTAGTTTCGAAAGAAACCCATAAAAAATTACTGGTATCAAGGCGTACCTCATAGCCTTTAGGGAAAGTGGTATGAAGGTTATAGTTTTTTAATGTATATTTTCTGAGATTTTTATTAACCCCCGTTCTAATTTTGTATTTGGCGTATTTTTTTTCGGTATAGTTGAGCAAATCGAGTAGCTGCTGCTCGTTATTCATAAGTAGCTTTACAAAAGCAGATTCGTTAGGGGCCTTAAAGTGGAATACCACCTGCATATCAGCTCTTTTTACAGTAACTTTGGGTTTACTGACATCTGATGATATTGTAATTTTTATGATGTTTCGAAATGCACGAAATGTATTCGAAAAAGCATTCCACGGAATCATATAAACCTTAAACATAGGTTCATATTGTGGTAAACCATAAACCGGAGCTCCCAGCACAGTGTCTATATAGTCACCAGCTTTGGTTTCATGGAACTTTTTATCAAGTACCACAACAACTTCACCCTCTCTGCCACCACCCGTGGCTGTACTCATATCTGTGCAGGATTGTGCAGCAAAAAAAGTAGCAATTATAGCTATGAAAATCAGTTTGTTCATTTGTGACATTTTTTGTGTTAAAAAATCAAATAAAAATACAACTCTTATGTTTCTCTCAAAAATTCTTAGAGTTAAAACGTGTTTTTATATTAAAATTGTGTATGCGACGTTCTATAAAAACTGTTTTCAGGCACAGATCAGTAATTTATGATTGAAGACATTTAAAATGAAACATATCCGGCAGGCTCGATATTTCAAATAACCAACTGAAGTGTTATATTTGCAGAATATTATACCTTCAGATTTTACATATTTAGATTTTCATGGCTAAACAAAATAAAAAGAAAGTAATAACCAGATTGCGCCGTACCTACAGGTTGGTAATTATGAATGACCAGACTTTTGAGGAAAAATGGTCATACAGGCTCACTGGTTTAAATGTTTTAACTGCTGTTAGTGGTATTGCCATGGTGCTTATTTTTATTGGTATCATGCTCATATCTTTTACCCCGCTTAAACGTCTGTTACCGGAGTATCCCGATGCTGAATTTCATGAGCAAATGATTCAAAATGCGGTAAGGCTCGATAGCATAGAACATGAATTGATGGTAAGAGACCAGTATATTAGGAATTTAAGACATATTTTAGCCGGCGACTCAAGAACTAAAATTGATGATGTCCCTGATACGGTTGAGTTATATGGCAATTTGAACATGGAGCCCTCGAAAGAGGATTCGGTGTTGCGCAGACGCGTAAAACTTGAACAACAGGCCAGTCTGGTAGGACAGCAATTCAACAACGATAAGGGTAACATTAAGAAGATGACTTTTTTTGCACCTGTAAAGGGTTTAATAAGTAACTACTTTAATTATGGTGAGGGGCATTATGGTATTGACATTGCTACAGAAAAGTCATCATCGGTACATGCTACTTTGCCCGGGACAGTAATTTCAAGCTCCTGGTCTTTGGAAACCGGTTATAGTTTGCAAATTCAACACCCCAACAATCTGGTGTCAGTTTATAAGCATAACGAATCACTTTTAAAAGAGCAGGGAGATTTGGTCGTAGCAGGAGAGGTTGTGGCTTTTGTAGGCAATACCGGAGAGTTTACCACAGGCCCACATTTGCATTTTGAATTATGGCACAACGGTTTGCCCGTAAATCCACAAGATTATATTGATTTTGAATAATAGTTTGCCTATATTCAATTTTGTTCATGAATAAGCTATTTGTATACCTCAAAAATTCAAACAAATGAAAAAAATTGCCATATTAGGTAGTACAGGTTCCATAGGCTCACAGGCTTTGGAGGTTATTCGCCAAAACCCTGAAAGGTTTAGCGTTGTTGGTTTGTCTTCACATGCAAATGCCAATTTACTTATTGAACAGGCCAAAGAGTTTAAGCCTGCTATGGTGCATATCACCGATGAAAAAATTGCCAAAGAGGTTAGAACAGCACTTAAAGATACATCTACAAAAGTTCTAACCGGCGCAAAAGAACTTAAAAGCCTGGCAACTGATAGCGATGTGGATATGGTTATTTCAGCCATAGTGGGGTTTGCAGGGCTTAAACCAACGCTCGCCGCAATCGAAGCCGGAAAAGATATTGCCCTTGCAAACAAAGAAACACTTGTGGTGGCAGGAGATATTGTAATGGATTTAGCCACAAAAAAAGAAATAAACATTTTACCCGTAGACAGCGAGCATTCGGCAATTTTTCAAGCCATGCAGGGAGAGAATTACGACAAGGTGCGACGCATGATACTCACAGCATCAGGTGGTCCTTTTCTCGACATGGATGTAAAAGACATGTACAGGGTATCTTGTGAGGATGCATTGAAACATCCAAACTGGAACATGGGCAATAAAATTACAATCGATTCTGCTACAATGATGAATAAAGGGCTGGAAGTAATTGAAGCCTACCATTTATTCAAAACGCCTCCCTTCAAAATTGAAGTAGTAATACATCCGCAATCTATCATTCATTCCATGGTAGAGTTCGATGACAGATCGATAAAAGCGCAAATGGGATTGCCAGACATGCGAGTACCCATTCAATATGCACTCGGATATCCTGAAAGGCTTAAAAATAAGTTGCCTGAACTGGACTTTACCGAATACAACGCACTAACCTTTCAAAAGCCCGATTTAGAAAAGTTTCCCGCACTTGGCATTGCTTTTGAGACAATTAGAAGAGGGGGGAACTTTCCATGCATAATCAATGCTGCAAACGAAATCGCTGTGGATGCATTTCTAAATAACGAGATTGGTTTTATGGAAATAGCCAGGGTGGTGGAGCAAACAATGGAAGCTGCCACACCATGTGTGAACCCTGACCTCGATGATCTGGTGCAAACCGATAATGAAGCCAGAGAAAAAGCAAAAGAATTTATTATACAATTAAAGAAATAACATTGGATGGAAATTATAGTTAAAATAGGCCAATTTCTATTAAGCCTCTCAATTTTAATAGTGCTCCACGAATTTGGGCACTTTTTCTTTGCAAGGCTTTTTAAAACCCGTGTAGAGAAGTTTTTCTTGTTTTTTAACCCGGGCTTTTCACTATTTCAGTTTAAGAAAGGCGAAACCACCTACGGATTGGGTTGGCTGCCTCTGGGAGGGTATGTTAAGATATCCGGCATGATTGATGAGTCAATGGACAGAGAGCAAATGAACAAGCCCGCCAAACCCTATGAGTTCCGGGCAAAACCTGCCTGGCAACGCTTGCTCATTATGCTTGGTGGTGTGTTTGTGAATTTTTTGCTTGGATTTTTAATCTATGCCGCTGTTTTATATACCTGGGGAGAAGATTATTTGCCTGTAAAGAATTTAAAGCATGGTGTTGTTGTAGATTCTGCAGCAGCAGAAGCCGGGTTTAAAGATGGTGATCGTATTGTTAGCCTCGATGGTAAAGAGGTAGAGCGCTACAGAGAAGTCATCACCAATATTTTACTGGAAGATGTTGCTACAGTACAGGTAATGCGCGATGGGGAACAAAAAAGTATTATGTTGCCTGCTGAGGTTAAAAAGAAAATAATCAAGGGCGACAGGCTTTTTACTCCGCGCATTCCGTTTATAGTTGGGGCGTTTGGTAAAAAAAGTGCTGCACAAAAAGCAGGTATTCAAAAAGGCGATCGCATTATTCAGGTCGATACAATTGCAACCCCAATGGCCGATCAATTAAGCCCTGCCCTGAAAAATTACCAAAATAGTAACGTAAATGTAACCGTTCTGCGTGACGGACGCGAAAAAACATTTGAAGTACAACTTGATTCTACTGCAATGTTGGGGGTAGCGGTTGATATTACAAAAGCACTCGACTATGAAACAAGACACTATTCATTTGTAGAAGCTATTCCGGCAGGTGTTTCGAAGGCCTACGACACGGGCAAAAAATATTTACAGCAATTTAAACTTATATTTTCCCCTGAGACAGAAGCCTACAAAGAAGTTGGCGGTTTTATTACAATTGGAAAAATTTTCCCTGGCGTATGGAACTGGCAGTCATTCTGGAGTCTCACAGCATTTCTATCCATAATGCTCGCTATTCTGAATTTACTTCCAATACCAGCGCTTGATGGTGGGCATGTTATGTTTTTGATGTACGAGATTATTACAGGCCGTAAACCCGGTGAAAAATTCATGGAATATGCCCAGATGACCGGAATGTTTATCTTGCTGGCACTCTTGATTTTTGCTAATGGAAATGATATCGTGAAATTATTTCAATAAAATTATTTAAATTCGCAAAAAGCAAAATAAAACATAAAATTTCAGTTCCAGCGTTCTATTAAGGATTGGAGTATAAAAAGAAAAACGTATAATATGCAATATTTCAGGTTAGTGGGTTTGTTTTTAGCCTTTTTTATGGTGGTTCAGGTTGCTGATGCTCAGCAACGAAGAATCGAAAAGGCTGAAAACGCTTTCAGTTCGGGAAGGTATTTTGAAGCCATTGATTTATTTAAATATGCCTACGGTAAAGTTGACGACCGTGAACTTAAAAAAGAGTTGATTTTTAAAACCGCCTTGTGTTATCGCTACATAGATGATGTGCGGCAGGCAGAAATTTGGTTCCGGAAAGCTGTACGGCGCGACATAGAAAATCCCCTGGCAACACTCTATTATGCCGATGCATTACTGGCCAATGGTGAGTATGAAGAAGCCAAAACAAATTATAATAAGTACAAGCAATTGGTACCCGACGATATTAGGGCCGATAAAGGGGTTGAATCATGTGATTTTGCCATACAGGCTGTAGAAAACCCAACCCGGCATGTGGTTACACCTATGTACTTTTTTAATACGCGAGAAAGTGAGTTCTCGCCCTGTTATGGAAAAGACAACTACTCAATCGTTTATTTTACAACTACTACTGAAGGGACTACCGGAAATGAGATAAATCCTGTTACAGGCCAGTACTATGCCGATATTTATCAATCGCGGGTAGACCGGAAAGGTGAGTGGTCTGACCCCACACCTTTGGGTGAAAATATTAACACTGAATTTGATGAGGGTGTAGCCTGTACAAATGAGAAAGCCAACACGATGTACTTTACAGCCATTCGTGATAATAAAGATGGTGACATGGTAACCCAGATTTATAAGAGCGAAAAACAAGGTATTGATTGGGGTGAAGCTACCCGCGTTGCTATTTATGAAACAGACTCTATTATGGTAGCGCACCCGGCCATTTCGTATGATGAAAAAACACTCTACTTTGTAAGTAATAAATCTGGCGGTCAGGGCGGAAAAGATATTTGGAAAGTTACAGCCAGCGACGATGGCTGGGGCACACCTGAAAACCTTGGGCCTGACATTAACACAAGTGGCAATGAGGTATTTCCCTTTATTCACAAGGATGGAACTTTATACTTTGCATCCGACGGACATGTGGGCATGGGAGGATTAGATTTATTTATGGCCCGGCCAGCAGGTAGCAAGTGGGAAGTAGAAAACCTGGGTTACCCGATGAACTCACCAAGAGACGATTTTGGAATTGTTTTCGAACGTGAGCTGGAACGTGGTTTTATGTCATCGAATCGTGACGATGCCAGAGGTGAAGATGATGTTTTTCAATTTGCATTGCCTCCACTTGAGTTTACGCTTAAGTTGACTATTAAAAACGAAAAAACAGGACAAATTATACCAGATGCCTCTGTAAACCTAATTGGCTCTGACGGAACAAACGAAGTTAAAACCAGTGAGGCTGATGCCACTGTTGAATATGAATTGAATCCCAATACAGATTACAGAATTATAGCACGCAAAGGAGGATTCCTTGCCGGTAAAGAAAAACTTTCGACCAAAGGATTAACAGAAAGTAAAGAGATTGAACTTGATGTATTTATGCCACCAAACGATGAGCCAAGGTTGGTTAAAGTATTTTATGATTTTGGCAAATGGGATCTGAAACCAGAGTCAATGGTAGCGCTTGAGGAACTCGTAGAGCTGCTTAGAGACGACAATCCGAATATTACTATTGAATTAAGTTCACATACCGATTTTCGCGGAAGTGATGAGGCAAATAGAGAGCTGTCATACAAGCGTGCAAAAAGTGTTGTGGATTTTCTTATTCTTTACGGTATTGATGCCGAACGTCTTACATCAAAAGGATATGGTGAGGCAAAACCCAAGGAAATTTCGCCACGCGAGGCTCAGGAATATGCAAATAAACCAGGTTGGGGATTTCTAAAAGCAGGTGATATACTGACAGAATCGTATATCAGAAATTTACCAACCGAAGAGATGAAAGAAATTGCACATTCACTTAACCGTAGAACAGAATTCCGTGTAACCGGCACAGATTACGTTCCCCGAATTCGACGAAAGAAATAGCAAATTTGTATATCACAGCTCCGGTGTAATAGCATCGGAGCTGTTTTTATATTAAATAAATGTAAAATGATTAATTTTGTGGCCAATAATTAATTTGTAATGAACAACAACAGATACGCCCGTAGAGGAGTTTCAGCAAGTAAAGAGGATGTACACAAAGCAATTTCTGCACTAGACAAGGGCATTTACCCCAATGCTTTTTGCAAAGTAATTCCTGATCTTTTAGCCGGGGACCCCGAATATTGCAATATAATGCATGCTGACGGAGCTGGAACCAAATCATCTTTAGCCTATATGTACTGGAAAGAAACAGGCGACCTGTCGGTTTGGAAAGGCATTGCCCAGGATGCAATTGTTATGAATATTGATGATTTACTTTGCATAGGTGTAACAGATAATATTTTGGTATCTTCTACCATCGGGCGAAATAAAAACCTGATACCCGGCGAAGTAATCAGCGCCATCATCAATGGTACCGATGAGGTGTTGCAGCAGCTTACATCTTTAGGTGTAAATACTGTGTTTACCGGGGGCGAAACAGCCGATGTGGGCGATTTGGTTCGTACAGTAATTGTCGATTCAACTGTTACAGCCAGGGCACACAGGCACAAGATTATCACCAATGAAGAAATCCAGGATGGAGATGTTATTGTAGGCCTTAGCTCTACCGGCCAGGCAACATACGAGGATGCATATAATGGCGGAATGGGAAGTAACGGATTAACTTCGGCGCGACATGATGTTTTTGCCCATTACCTGGCACAGAGGTACCCAGAAAGTTTCGACCCGGCAGTGGACGAAACTTTAGTATATTCAGGAACCAAAAAGCTCACAGATTCAATAGAAGACCTGGAGCTTGATGCCGGAAAATTAGTGTTGTCGCCAACCAGAACTTATGCGCCTGTAATAAGCAAAATTCTGGATCAATATCGATCAAAAGTACATGGAATGGTACATTGTAGCGGTGGAGCACAGACCAAAGTGCTTAATTTTGTTCAGAATTTGCATGTGGTAAAAGATAATATGTTTCCAACACCACCACTTTTTAAGTTAATCCGTCAGGAGTCGGAAACCGATTGGCAGGAAATGTACAAAGTATTTAATATGGGACATCGCTTTGAGCTCTATGTCCCGGAGGATATAGCCCGTGATATTATCGATATTGCAGCAACTTTTAATATTGAAGCACGTAAAGTGGGTTATGTCGAATCAGCAGACAAAAAGAAATTGACGATAGATAGTGAACACGGAAAATTTGAATATCATTAATTGGAGGAAAAAATGAGTAATTTACTGGAAAAACTGGAGGGTATAAAGATACGATTTGAGGAGGTAGCAGAATTAATTACAGATCCGGAAGTGATTGCCGATGTAAAGCGTTATGTAAAACTCAATAAGGAATATAAGAACCTGGAACCCATCATCGAGACAGGTAACGAATATAAGCTTGTGCTCGAAAACATCGAAACCTCAAAAGAAATGCTCAGCGGAGAAGATGAGGAGATGAAAGAGATGGCCAAGATGGAGCTTGAAGAGCTTGAAGCAAAAAAAGATGAGTTAGAAGAAAAGATAAAGGTGTTGCTGGTACCAAAAGACCCGGAAGATGAGAAAAATGTGGTACTCGAAATTCGCGCCGGAACAGGCGGTGACGAAGCCAGTATTTTTGCCGGAGACCTTTTCCGGATGTATAACAAATATTGTGAAAATAAAGGGTGGAAATTTCAAATGACCAGCAATACCGAAGGGACAGCCGGTGGTTTTAAAGAAGTTATCGCCAACATATCAGGGAATGGTGTGTACGGTATTATGAAATATGAATCGGGCGTACACCGTGTACAACGTGTTCCGCAAACCGAGACACAGGGTCGGGTGCACACTTCAGCAGCAACAGTAGCAGTATTACCGGAAGCTGAGGAGTTCGACCTGGAAATTAATCAGAATGACATTCGAAAAGATACTTATTGTAGTTCGGGTCCGGGTGGACAGTCGGTAAACACAACCTATTCGGCCATTCGACTTACGCACATTCCGAGCAATATTGTAGTGACCTGCCAGGATGAAAAATCACAGCTTAAAAACCTGGATAAGGCCATGAAAGAATTACGTACACGCCTCTACAATTTGGAATATCAGAAACGCATGGACGAAATTGCCTCCAAGCGTAAAACAATGGTTTCATCGGGAGATCGCTCCGCAAAAATCAGAACCTATAATTTTCCGCAGGGTAGGGTAACAGATCACCGCATTAACCTCACAATGTATAACCTACAGGCAGTAATGAATGGTGAAATAGATGAGATCATTGAGAAGTTGCAGACGGCCGAGAATGCTGAAAAACTCAAAGAAAGTAATTTATAAAACATGAACGCTGAAGACCTTTTTGACCAGATTAGAAAAAAACAAAGTTTTTTGTGTGTAGGATTAGATGCAGATGAAGATAAAATCCCATCGCACCTTTTTAAATATGACGACCCCGTATTTGAATTTAACAAAGCCATAATTGATGCTACACATGATCTGGTGGTAGCTTATAAACCGAATCTGGCATTTTATGAGGCCATGGGCACCAAAGGCATTATAAGTCTTGAAAAAACCAATGCGTATATTCAGGAGAATTTTCCTGAAATAATTATGATTGCAGATGCTAAGCGTGGCGACATCGGCAATACCGCAAGAATGTATGCCCGGTCGGTTTTTGAGCAATTTGGTTTCGACGCCGTTACATTGTCACCTTATATGGGCAAAGACAGCATTGATCCTTTCTTTGAATACAAAGATAAATGGGTCGTTCTTTTAGGCGTGACTTCTAACAGTGGAGCTGAAGATTTTCAACTGGCCAACACAGATACTGGCCGCCCGTTTTTTATGGAAGTGATAGACAAAGGGTCTAAGTGGGCCGATGAGAATCAGCTCATGTTCGTTGCTGGTGCTACAAGACCGGAAATGCTAAAAGAGATACGGCAGGTTATTCCAAACCACTTTTTGTTGGTTCCTGGTGTTGGCGCCCAGGGCGGAAACCTGGAAGATGTAGCTGCAAATGGAATAAATTCACAGTGTGGATTACTTGTAAATAGCTCCAGAGCCATAATTTATGCCGGAAATAATGAACATTTTGCTCAGGAAGCCAGAATTTCGGCCCATGATTTGCAGGATAAAATGAAAGCCATACTTTTTGAGCATAATTTATTGGACTAATTGTCGTTTATGTTCTACAATATGCTTTTCAATATTGTATCAGTAGATAATTGTTGGTAAATTTGTGGGGCTTTTAATACGTTGTTAAAATTTTGAATTCAGAATGAAAGGTTCATTTGTTGGCATACTTGTTATTTTATTCATAGCTGGAGCTATGTTTAAAGTGCATGCTCAAAATGCCGGACAAAATGAACCAGCCCACCTTTTCCATGATGAAGAGCCACCTACCATTCAGGCTAATGTACTCATAACAGACGACAGAACACAATCCGACACCCTTGATGTTTCGCTTGATTTTAGACGTGTAATTCAACAGCATTTGCGGGAGTCTTTTCCTGCGGTAAAGTTTGTTTTTGTACAGAAAATGCGGGAATTGAAAAGATCTGGCGATCATGTAAATATTATGATTTCAGTGAAATACAGTGGAATAGAATCAGCTACCAGCAATAAAATTGCAATGACCCATTATCATGTAACTGTTTACGATGTTTCGCGCACTCCAATTCATATCAAGGATGGTGCAGTTAAATATGATAAGAATAACTCAACTTCTGAGGAAAAAGCAAAAGCTGTAGAATATACAGTAACCGTTGCAAACAAAAGATTAGTAGCTTTCTTAAAACGGAATATCAAGCACCGCACCTTTCAAAAAACAGCTCAAAATATTTAATCAGAGCAGATTAAATGAGTAAAACTGTTTTATTTATTTCTCTTGTACCAAATAAAATTCTCATCTTTGTAAAATGCCTGAACAAATAGAAATTGTGAGGGTTAGGGGAATATGTTTTTAAGTTAAATTGTATTAATCAGATAAGATATGTTGTGCATAAAATCTACAACTCAAAATCCGGCATTTAATCTGGCAACTGAGGAGTATTTATTGAGAAATAAAGAGGAAGAGTGTTTTTACCTTTATATAAACGGCCCTTCAATAATCGTAGGAAAACATCAGAATACCCTGGCAGAGATTAACATAGATTATGTGAAAGCACAAAATATTGATGTTATTAGACGCTTGTCCGGTGGTGGCGCTGTATTTCACGATCCGGGAAATCTTAATTTCACCTTCATTAAAAAAGGGGAAAAAGATCAACTGGTCGATTTCCGAAAGTATACACGTCCTATTTTAGATGTATTGCAATCACTAGGCGTGAATGCACGTTTTGAGGGGCGCAATGATCTTACTATCGATGGTAAAAAGTTTAGTGGCAATGCTGAACATGTCTATAAAAGCAAAATTTTGCATCATGGGACATTACTTTTTAGTTCAAAGTTGCCCGATCTTTCGCAGGCCCTGAAAGTTAACCCGCTTAAATACAAAGACAAGGCTGTTAAATCGGTTCGCAGCCGGGTTACCAACATCAGCGATCACCTGAATGAGGCCATTACCTTGCAGGAATTCGAAGATCGTATTATGACCCATATTCGCGACATGTATGCTGATAGCCGTATTTATGAACTTACAGAGGAGGATAAACAAGGTATTCAGAAACTTGTAGATGAGAAGTTTGGCACCTGGGATTGGAACTTTGGTTATTCACCGGAGTATAATTTCCAGAAAGGGATTAAAACCGAAGGCGGACATATTGAGGTTAATCTTGATGTTAACAAGGGTATTATCCGAAAAGCTAAGATTTTTGGTGACTTTTTTAATACAAAAGACATCAGTGAGGTGGAATCTCTTTTAATAAATACACCACATGAATATAAGCATCTTAAAGAGCAGCTGAGTCGTATTGATGTGAGTCAGTATTTTTCAAAAGTGACGCGAGAAGAGTTTTTGGAAGGTTTGTTTTAACTAACAATTTTGCTCCGAATGAAAGTTAAACCCATTGAAACCGATGATGGCAGCCATAGCCTGTATGTCGAATCACTTGATGAACATTATCATTCTACAAAAGGCGCATTACAAGAGTCGAGGCATGTTTTTATTGAGGCAGGTCTAAAGCAAAAAAACGCGTCTCCCTTAAGTGTTTTGGAAATAGGAATGGGGACCGGGCTGAATGCTTTATTAACTTTTGCAGATCGTGTAAAAGAACAGGAAATATTTTATACAGCGCTGGAAAAATATCCATTGCCGGAAGCAGTTACAGGCAAATTGAACTATGAACAATTGGTTGGTGTGGGTGAGGAGGTACTGGGACGCATTCATCGTTCAGCATGGGAAAGTTGGCAGGAAATTGGTCCCGGGTTTCATTTAAAAAAACTAGAAATTGATTTACATAGTTGGAAGCCGACAGAAACTTATGACCTGGTATATTTCGATGCTTTCGGGCCTGACAAACAGCCTGATATGTGGTCGGTGCCAATTTATCAAACCATTTACAATGCTATGAACCCCAATGGCTTGTTGCTGACTTATACAGCAAAAGGTGCAGTTCGCAGAGGTCTGCAGGAAGTCGGTTTTGAAGTAGAAAGACTACAGGGTCCTCCTGGCAAAAAACATATGACAAGAGCTAGTAAATAGCTATAGATTTTGTGCGAAAAACATTAAAAATTACCATACTTCATTAAATTTGCAGGTTAAATCATTGCAGCCCTATGTCGATAAAAACGCAGAACCTTACGAAACTTTTTGGAGCCCAAAAAGCACTTGATAATGTAACATTTGAAGTAAAAACAGGAGAAGTGGTTGGTTTTCTTGGGCCTAACGGCGCCGGGAAATCTACAGCCATGAAAATTCTTACCGGACTTATTCCCCAAACCGAAGGAGACGCATGGGTAAATGACGTTAATGTACGCGAAGATAGTATGGCGGTGAGAAAAACCACAGGTTATTTGCCTGAAAATAATCCGCAATATGACGATATGTATGTGAAAGAATATTTAAATTTTGTTGCAGGGTTGTACAAAATGGGCAAATCGAAAAATGAACGAATAGCTTCACTTATCGATCAGGTTGGATTAACTCCCGAACAGCATAAAAAAATTGGGGAGCTTTCAAAGGGTTACCGTCAACGGGTAGGTTTGGCACAAGCTTTATTGCATGACCCTTCTGTGCTTATTCTCGATGAACCCACTTCAGGGCTCGATCCCAACCAGATTATTGAGATTCGCAACCTGATATCATCTGTAGGCAAGGCTAAAACAGTTTTGCTTTCTACTCACATTATGCAGGAGGTTGAGGCTATTTGCGACCGCATCGTAATTATAAATAAAGGACAAATTGTAGCCGACGATACCACAGCGAATGTAAAAAAGAAAATTGGGGGTGAACAACAGGTTATCTTGGTCGAATTTAATTCAAGCCCTGAAATCAAAAGGCTGGAAAAGATTGAGGGAGTTGAAAGGGTTGTTAAAAAAGAGGGTCATCTTTATGAATTAACAGGCGCCAGGAATGTGGATATACGTACCAACCTGTTTAACATGGCTGTGAAAGAGAAATTAACGGTGCTATCAATGCAGGAAAAAAGTCAAACCCTTGAGCAAATATTCCAGGAACTCACCACCCCAAAGCAATTATAGAATGACACAATGCTTTAGCATGGTATCATTTAACGTGAATTCGAAAATTTAAATCGAACTTACGTAAATTTAAGGCACTTTATCCTGAGTAATTATACAATATTTTGTGATCTTAAATGTAACTAAATGCCTTTTCCCGGTATTTGAAAGCCCATTACAAGAATATCATCGATTTGCTCTTCTTCACCCTGCCAATTTTCAAGGAACTGAATGAGTTCATGTTTTTGTTTTTGCATGCTTTGCTCATGAATCTTTAATATTAGCTCCTGGAAGCGGGACTTTTTTATTTTTTTGCCTGTTTTTCCACCAAATTGGTCGTGAAATCCATCGGTGAACATGTAAAATTTATCACCGGGCTTAAATTCTATTTCCTGAACTGTAAAAGGCTTTAGTTTGGGGTAGAGGGCAATTGTAAACCGGTCACCCTGGTATTCATTTAATTGTTGATTTTTAATGTGGTAAATAGCATTATGTGCACCGGCAAACAGGGCTTTGTTGCTACCTTTTTCAAAGGTCAGTATTGTCATGTCAAGTCCGTCGCGTTGCTCACCTGGTGTGTTTTTTTGCTGCATGGCCTGAATTACCTCGGTACGCAAAAGATTTAATATTTCATCGGGTCGGGTAGTTTGTTCTTTTAGCACAATCTCCCGCAGGAACGACATTCCCAGGATGCTCATAAAAGCTCCGGGGACACCATGTCCGGTGCAATCTGCAGCCACCACAACTGTTTTATTGCCAACCTCGGCCCACCAGTAAAAGTCTCCGCTCACAATATCTCTGGGGCGGAAAAGCAGGAACGATTCTGGGAAGTGTACACCAAAATTCGACATTTCCGGCATCAGGGATGATTGTATACGTTGGGCATAATCGATGCTCTGGGAAGTCGATTTATTGATTTGCTCCAGTTGATCACGCTGCTGAACAACCATGTCGCGCTGTGTTGCAATTTCGTTACGCTGTTCTGTAACCTGCGCAACCAGGGCATTGAGCTCTTCGTTCTTCTCCTGTATTTCAATTGTGCGCTCTTTTACCTGTATTTCCAGCTCTTTTTGTCGTTTTTTCAACACGCGGGTACGCCACCTGAAAAAGAGCAGGATAATCGATAGAAGTATAATTCCGTAAGCTAAATATGCCCACACAGTCATCCACCATGGTGCAGAAATCGTTATTTTTTGGTTGGCCGTTTTGCTTTTTAAACCAAAAGGGGTTATTGCTTTTACCTGAAAGGTATATGTTCCGGGGGGAATGTTCCTGTAATCGACTTTCGATTCACTATTGGGCAGGCTCCATTTTTGCTCCAAAGGATAAAGTCTTGTGATGTATTTTATGTCTTCAATGTTTTGATATTTAGTCGATCCAAAATAGAATGTGATATGTCGGGCATTATATGGAACCTGAAGATTTTTTGGTTTATTATAAAATGGCACTGCGCCTTTTGTGCTTATTTTTAATGGATTGTGTTCAGTGGAGGCTTTTGTATTATGAAAATCGATCCATCTTTGTTTTATCTGTAGCGCATCAATCATAACCCCGGGTGCAGTTGTGTCAGAACTCAGTCTGGATAAATTCAAATATGTGAGGCTTTTACCTGTACCCCACCAGGCTGTGTTGTTTTGATCGATATAGGCTGAGTTTGTGTGAAAGTCCAGACCTTTGAGACCATCTTTTTTCTTGAAATACTGAATTTTAATAGATTTTGATTTTGGTAAATCAGGGTTTCCGCTGTATTCAATCAAATTGAGACCGTTTTCAGTTCCAACCCAAATTCTATTTTGGTTATCTGCTATGATTGATTTAATGTTATTTGAACTTAGTCCATCCTTAATAGTCAGGGTAAAGCTGTTCGTATCATTTATAACCATGATGCCGGCATCATGAGTTCCGACCCATATTGATCCGTCTTGCATTTGAACCGTTGAGTATATTGCATTAGAGGTTAATCCACTTGAGGTATTGTAATGGAAAAATTGTTGTCCGTTATATCGGTTCAGGCCTCCACCATCAGTTGCAAACCAGATATCCCCGTTTTGGTCTTCCATTATGTCAAATACATCATTATTGCTCAGTCCATTACTTTTGTTGAACTGTGTAACCGAGTCGCCGTTGTGCATGAATACTCCGTCATCCCACGTTCCAAACCACAGGTTTCCTTTTGAGTCAGCCAGCATACTGATAATTTTCAGACGTCTTTTATCAGGATTTAAGTTGACTTCAAACAACCTGTTTTGATTGATTTTATATACACCGCCTTTATAAGTGCCAAACCATAAATTATTTTTGTGGTCTTTCATGGCCGATAGAACAATATGGCTCTTCATTTTTGCCGAATCGCGGTCGTAATATTTAAATGTACTGTCACCCATATGACATATTCCGGCAGTTTCTGTGCCCAACCATAAGTTATGATTCTCATCTTCTGCAAAAGCCCAGATATTTTCGCTTTTCAAGCCCTGCTCTGTTGTGATATGTGTAAATCCATCTATTTTTAGTCGGTTTACTCCTCCACCGTAAGTTCCCATCCACAGCAAGCCATTTTTTATGGTGATATCTGAAATGTAGTTATGGCTTAGGCCAAGTTTTTCGGTGTATCTGATATAACGGGCTGTCTCATAATTTTTATCATCCGATTCTAGTTTAAATACCCCGTACCCGGCACTTCCAATCCATAAATTATGCGAGGCATCTTGTTCTATTTTTTTGATTTTAAGCCTCATGTGAAGCTCCCTGAAAGTATTTTTATTAAAAACCACAGGGTTTCTGTGGGTTCCCAGCAGCAAATTGCCAAATTTATCTGTCGAAAAATCTTTAACTTGATTGGTTGTGTTTTTATTTTTGAAATAGTAATTGGTAATTTTTTGCGCATTTATTACCGACGGGCCCTTAGCTGTGCCGATCCAAATGGAGTCGCTGTTTTTAGCAAATGTAGTAAACACCTCATTATCCGGTAATCCGTTTTTTTCTGTAAGCTGAAGTATGGCATCTTCGGTTATCACAAATAAGCCATTATTTCGTGTTGAAACCCACATTCTGCCTTGCTGGTCGGCTGTTATTTCATAAACATAGAGTTCATGAAGGTTGGCTTTATTGGGAAGAAAGGTTACCTGATGACCATCGAAAATTGCCAGCCCGTTCCCCTGTGTACCCATCCAAATATGGCCTTTGCTATCTTCATAAAGTGCCCTGATGGAATTTCCTGGCAAACCATTTTGTTTTCTGAATTCTGTAAAAGTATGGCCATTATATCGAATAAGTCCACCTTCGTAGCTGCCAAACCATAATAACCCTCTGCTGTCGGTTAGAAGGCTAAGGATGTATGATGAGCTAAGTCCTTGCTCCACGTCCAGGTATTGCACATCACATACCGCCTGATCTTTGTACCTGGGCAAAGCCGCGTTTTTTAAAGCAGGATAACGAATGGTCTTTTTCAGCGCAGTGTCTGCACGCCAGTTTGTTTGGTAGTAGGTGGTGTCGAAACGTAAAGGAATTTGGGTTTTGACCGTTTTAATAGTAGTAATGGAATCAACAGGTTTTGAGTTTATGCCAAGAAAAGATGTTGTGGTTGTAGGTTTAAACCGTCTTTGAATGAGTTCAGGTATAAAAACAGGGAGATTGTCAGGTGCAATTTCTACCGTGTCTGCTGCATGAAATTTGCCATGTAATGTGTTTGTGGTAGGCTTGTGCTGCTGGCTAAAAAGTGTCTGCGAATAAAAAACAGTCAATAAAACAATAAAAATCGTACAGTATTTAAACCCTGAATTTTGCATAAAGTTGGTTCCTCCAATTAACAAAAATAGGATTATTTTTATGACTTTGAAATTCAAAGTTGTCGCAAATGGCTAAATTAACCTCCTTTTTTTAGGATCCTTGCCTGCGTTTGCCAAAAAGCAAAATCTGTTATTATCGATTTAACTGATAGCTAAGTTTAATTTCATAAGTACGACCAGCCTCTGGATAGCCCTCTGTCAGATAGAAAAGTTCATTTGTTAAATTTCGAACATTGAGATGTATTTTAAGCGATTCTAAAATTTTATAGCTGGCCATTACATTTATGGTGGTAAATTGGGGTGCTTTGTATGTTCCATTGCTTGTGCTAAAGCGTGAAGATTGATAGTTGACTTCAGCGGTAGTTTTAAATTTTTCGTGCCAGTGGAGCCGGGCATATGTCTGCAGTTGATGAGCCGGGATATCAACAAATTTTATATCAGGATTGGTGATGTTCTTTTGATCAAGATATGCATAGCTTCCACCCAGTGAAAAAAATTGGTTTGCTTTCCATCCGATGGCTACTTCACCACCGCGGAAATGTGATTTACCGGTATTTTGCAATTGCCAAAGGTCGTTCTGCACTTCATCTACGCGCTGTATGGTGTTGTCTATGAAATTGTAAAACACTGAAAAGGACCATTGCAAACTGGTTTTTTGTCCACTGTAAGTTATTTCGGTATTGATTGCATTTTCGGTGTTTAAATCAGGATTTGGTATGGCTCTTCCTATGCGGTATGAATACCGATCTTTCATTGTGGCAAAGCGGGTTTTTCGTGCCACCGATGCATGAAGTGTTTGTTTATTGTCTAAATTATAAAATATGCCTGCCTGATAGTGCCATGCTTTATCGTGCCCCATGGCAAAGCTTACGACTGAATCTGATTGAGCAATGTAGTCATCTGCCTGCAAACCTTTACGGCTCATAAAGGCTATACCGCTGACTAGTTTTAAACGGTCGTTTATTTGCCAAATATCTTCCAGAGCTGCTGAGGTTGTGAGGTCTTTTATGTGTCGGGGTGTTTCACCCTTATTAAATGCTTTGTGGTGATCGTACTGTATGCGCACACCAGCTTTCAGGGCATGTGCTTCCAAACTATAAAGATGCAGGTCTATATTGCCCCCCATTCTTTGATCGTCATAAGTACTGGTAAAGGCGTAGTTGTAGGTTTGTGATGTGTATGTGGAGTCGTCGAAACTCTTAAGCACATTTTTATAACCATCGGCAAACCAACGCGTTTTTAATATGAGTTGGTTCTGGAGTTTGGTTTTTGAGTGAAAATATATGCCGTTTTTTTCCCATTTCGGATACCTCCAGTAGCGCACTCTTATGTTTGGGTTATTGCCCAAATATATGGGAACCCCTTTGTTGGCTTTTATTCCTTTAATACTCAGTACATATTCGTCCCCCTTTCGAGGTGTGTAACCGGCCTTCAGGCTGTATTGCAGATTATGAAATTGCGAATTGTCCCGTTTGTAATCTGTTTCACGATAGAATGTGGTAAATGACCGGGGAAGGTTATAAAATTCTTGTTGCTGTATCTGAAAAGTACCAGCGGCAAACCATTTTTTTCTACGAGTACCAATATTAATGGATCCTGAATAAGCGTTAACCCCTTCTCTGCTTATTTTGCTGCCGGCTTCAGCATTGAGTTCAAAGTTATTCGAGGGTTTTGCTGAAACCAGGTTAATGGCACCACCAAGTGTATTGGCACCATAAAGTAATGAAGTAAAGCCTTTGTCGACTGATATTTTTGATAACTGGCCGACCTGTATACGATTCAAATCGATGTAGCCATCGTATGGAATATATACCGGTAGACCATCGACAAAAACCGGAATTCGACGCAAATCATACCCGCGCACAAAAATCAGGGCTTCGTTGCGACCACCCGACTGCGACATCGTAACTCCCGGCAGCAAATTCAGGGCCTGAGCCGCGTTATCCGGGCTGAACTGTTCTATTTCTTTTTGGTCAATACTTTGTAGTGGTGATGTGTTTTGGGTTTCAGTGATGGTTATTTCGCCCAGCTTAAAGATTTTACGCTGTATGCTGTCTTCTTGTGCTGTCAATTGCAGCGCAGAAATGGCAAGTAAAATTGCTAAGAATTGTTTCATAATTTGCCCCTGCTATTCTGATTGGTTTGGGGCTGCGAATATACTATGTACTTTTTTTCCTATGAAAAAAACAACGGAGCTGTTTTTCGGAATTTTATTTAAAATGCTTTGAATATCGGCTAATGTTGCTGCTAGTACCTGCTGATTGGGAAGGGAGGCATTGGCTACAGCAACAACAGGAAAGTGTTTGGGCAATTTTTGTTTCAGAAGATAATCCCGGATTTGTGGCAAAATGTTTTCTGCCATATATAAGGCGACAGTGGCCTGGGTCTGCAAAAGTTGAGCGATTTGTTCCAGGTTTTCATGCTGATCGTTTTTTTGGTTGGCCATGTAAAATGTGACTGTATCAGCCTCTTTTTTTTCTGAAATGCGCACGTTCCCATAGACTGCAGCAGCCATTCCAGCAGTGATACCGGGTATAACAGAAAATGGTAAATTCATTTCAAAAAGTAACTCTGTTTCGGCAGCTCCACTTCCAAACATAAATGCATCACCTGTTTTGAGCCGCACAACGCGCTTACCCGTTTTGTGATAATCGGCCAATATTTGAATTATTTCCTTTCTGAGAGTATCGCTGTTTTTGGTTTTGTCCTTATTTATTTTCACCCTTTTGGCCTTGCTTTGGCAGAAATCAATTATGTGCTCAATTTGCGTAGCATCGTAAACAATCACATCGGCACTGGCAATTGCT